>OLPK01000034.1_pt1 | contig 170597 bp, 145 predicted proteins | sample 1672261 | NCBI WGS metagenome assembly OLPK01 (sample SAMEA3136665, study PRJEB25190) | human gut metagenome
ACTTTTTTCAAGTTTTTTCAAACATTTTTGAGTTAAGATTTTGTTGTCGTTTTGTTGACGACTTGGATACTTTATCATATCTTCTGTCTTTTGTCAACTGCGAATTTCATTTTTCTGAAATCCTTTTTAATTGTTTATTTTTTAAAAACAATTATTTGTGACAGCTCAGTTATAATAACACTGGGAGTTATGGTTGTCAACCATAAAATTCAATTTTTTTTGATTTTCCTGGAAGTTTATTTTTATAGGGCAATTTTTCCTATTATCCTTGTGGCCTTTATTAATAGAAATTTCCCCTTGCTGGGTGCGCTACGTCGGGTGCACTACGCCGGTCACATTTCCAATGAGGTAAGTGCGAGGGAAGGCGATCTCAAAGTTCCGAAGCCCGAACGCCCTCCCTCGCGCTCCCACCCCGTTGGGCACGGAAAGAGTGTTACATCTTCGATGTGTAACACGGTTGACTTTTTGTCTGTATGCTGCGGTATCCAGAGTGGGACGCTGTGCCGATCTGCTTCCTGGGTTCTTCGGCATTTATAATGGTACACTGTGCTGATCTGCTTCTTGGGTTCTTCGATATTTATAGTGGTACACTGTGCCAATCTGCTTCCTGGATTCTTCGATATTTATAGTGGTACACTGTGCCAATCTGCTTCTTGGATTCTTCGATATTTATAGTGGTACACTGTGCCGATCTGCTTCCTGGATTCTTCGACATTTATAGTGGTACACTGTGCCGATCTGCTTCCTGGATTCTTCAGTATTTATAGTGAGACGCTACGCCGATACAGCTACACTCCCACAATCCCAGGACAGGACGCCCGCGTCCGCTTCCGTTCCCGCCCCGGCTTTTATCTTTTTTCCTGCCGGCTGGAAGTGTCAGCCAGAGGGAGAGGATATCGGTTCGGGCTGTTGCGGAGGAGGGGTGATACAACTTAGGTCCCGGGAGAGGGCGTTATTGCGGCAGGGTCAGCTGTTTGAGCCAGCGGCGAGTTCTGGCCCTGCCGCAATGGTTTTAGCCATCTCACGGAACCTTAGTTGTATCCCCCGACGGAGTCCTTGCCCGGGCCGATATCCTCTCCCTCTGGCGTCCGGCTTTCTCCCCGAATCGATGCCACATCCCTCTGGCGTACCAACTTTCCATTCCCCTCACGGAACCCTTGCCCACACCGACATTCTCTCCCTCCATAAATCCAAACAAAAAAGCCTGGAGCCCCAGGATTCACATTCATCCCAGAGCGCCAGGCCCATATCAGTCAAGCTGGAAATGAGACTCGAACTCACGACCCCTTCATTACGAGTGAAGTGCTCTACCGACTGAGCTATTCCAGCTTGTGTTAAACACAAATGATATTATACCTTATTTTTCAGAAAATGCAAGCAATTTTTTATTTTTTATCCGCACCCCCATACCCAATCACAAAATCATCCGTCTTACAGATCACCTTCGAATCATTATCCTTCTGGAAAACCCGAAAAGAAACCGAAAGCTCATTGATACCAGCATTTTTTCCTAGGAAATACATCTTTACAATCTCACTCTTCCCTGCCGGAATCCCCTCACACGAAATATTCGCCGTCTTACACTCCTTACCATTAACCTTAACATTTCTACATCTGACATCAATATCCTGTTCCGTATCATTCACTACACAAAACCTTGGAGTAAGCCCCATGACACTATTCTTCACAATACCCTTTTCGATAATCTTAACACTCTTGTCATCGTAAAGAACAATCCCACCACCGCCAATCTCCTACTCATACGATCCACTGATATCAGTCTTTATGGAAATATTATCCACTACAGCAATATCATCATACGTCTTATCCTCATAAAAACGCAAGCCACATTCCACATCCGCCACACGGTCAATTCCATATCCATCACATTCCTGTTTCGAAACCACCAGTAATCCATCAGTTTCCCCACCTGGTTCTGCCTTGTCAAAAAACAAACTGTTTGCTTCTACTTTACAGCCATTAATATAACAATTTTCGGCTATCAAACCCATTTTTTCATCCGTATTATTTTCAATATGAAGCGGTATGACAATATTCTGCTCTGCATCCAGAGAAGCTTCCGAAACCGAAACCTTTATATTATTTTCGTCATAGATCACCTGTTCCAGAACTGTAGACTTCTCTGCCCAGACCGTTACCGTAGCAAACATAGTAAAGAATACCGCCGCAAAAATCCCGGCTGCCAATTTCTTTTTCATACAACATCCCTCACTATTTTCTGCTGATCTTTACTTTCTTCCCCACCCTCTTTACGGATGAAACTTTTTTCTCAGGAGTACAGCTAAAAACAGTCACTCCATAAGCCGGGAGCTTCATTTTCAGAGAATTTTCCCTGTTATCACACTCCGCATGCACCGCATTTTTGGCCCTGGTATTCACAACACCCAGACCACCATATTTTCCATTATCACTGTTAAAAATCTCTTTATACTTTCCAGCAAAAGGCACACCGACCTGATAGCTGTCATAAGACACCGGTGAAAAATTACATACTATAAGAAGCGTCTCTTCCATTTTTTCCGTTTTTCTCAGAAAAGCAACAATATTTTCGTCATAGTTGGTAAACTGGATCCATTCAAAACCATCCGAATTACCATCCATCGCATACAGCGCCGGACAACTTCTGTACATCGCATTCAGATCATGAATATATGCTTTCATTTCTTCTGTGCACTCTTTATCCGGTGCTGTCATCTTCACTCCCGGATGAAGCATCAGATAAGCGTAGGCCGCACGTACCTGAGCCAGTTTCTGTTTCGGAGATCCCGGAAGTTTTTCAAGAAATTCCTTCAGAGTTCCTACATCCCTTCGTCCCAGGGTCAGTACATAATGTTCACTGTACGCATACATCATGGAAAGCGTCAGCTGATCATAATAATCCTTTCTTTCCAGCGGTTCTACTTCTATATAGGAGAGAAGATCTTTCGTCCATCCGCCACTCCACTTATAATCAAATCCCAGATGATCATTCTCCACGCTGTCTGTAAGCTGAGGCCAAAGTCCATCCTCCTGTGCGATCAAAAGAACTCCCGGATTGCGTTTCTTAACAATAGAATTCAGATGTTTCAGAAACTCCACAGCCTGGAGATTTTCATTAGAGCCATAAAGATTTGGTCTCCACTGTCCTGCCTCTCTTCCAAAATCCAGATACAGCATGGCATCTACATCATCCAGGCGAAATCCATCTACATGGAACTCATCCAGCCAGAAAAATGCATTCGAGAGAAGAAAATCCTTAACCATAGGGCTTCCATAATTATAAAGCATCGTCCCCCACATCGGATGGACCGCCATAGCCGGATCCTGAACTTCATAAAGAGGTGTTCCATCAAATTTCTCCAGTCCTGCATCAAATCGTGGAAACTGTGCAGGTGTCCAGTCCAGGATCACACCAATTCCTTCCTGGTGAAGTTCTTCCACCAGAGCACGGAAATCTGCCGGTGTTCCAAAACGATTCGTCAGCGCAAAATAAGATGAAGTGGAATATCCCCCTGAATTCTGATCCAGATACTCCATAACCGGATGAAATTCCACATGTGTATACCCTGTTTCTTTTAAAAATGCTGCCAGTTCACCATGTTTTTTCCACTCTGTTATATCTGTTTCATAAACAGACACCGGAACTTCACGGCTTACAAACTTTTCACGTTCTTTCATCCACTCTTCATCCTGCCAGGAAAACTCTCCCAGCTCTGCCACAACCGAGATCACAGACGGAGCCTCCTGCACCCCGTTTCCGTAAGGATCTGACTTGCGCTGTACAGCCCCACCTTTTATCTTGATTTCATATTGATAAGAAGCGCCTGCCTTTACGCCCGGAACAAAAAGTTCAAAAATACCGGACATCGGCATACGATGCATCGGAAGCCGTCTTCCATCCCATCTGTCAAAATCACCAACTATGCTTACACGGATCGCATTGGGTGCCCATACCGCAAAATAAGTTCCACGCACACCTCCACAGACAACCGGATGTGCACCAAGTTTCTTATAGGCTTTATAATAAACGCCTGCACAAAATGCTCTTTCCTCTTCTTCTGTAATCTGGCAGGGATATTCATAAGCATCAAAAAAAGCCTCTTTCATGCTGCCCCGTGTAACCTGAAAACGATACTCCGGAATTCTTTTCAGAGGAAGCATTACCGCATAATAGCCAGCCTCATCTTCCAGTGTCATTGGATAAGACTTTTTTCCAACTATTACTTCCGCAGCTTCCGTCCCCGGAAAAAATCCCTGAATAAGCACTCCGTCATCTGTCACTCTCGGCTGCATCACGTCCCTCGGCGCAGCTTCCTCACCATAAACGATCGCCTCGATCCGGGGCCAGTCCATATATTCATACGCTTTATCAGCCATAATCGTCTCCTCCGTTATATCTGTTGTTTTATAGACTCAGTTTACCACTTTTTTACTGAAAAATAAAGAAAACTCTTCTTAATCTTCGCAAAAAAGCACTCAAGTAACCGGTAACAGAACAGAAAATAAATCAATTTGGTTCTTCCCAAAATACCTTCCAGGGCTTATAATATGAGGCAGAAAAACAGGCGGGTATTCTTATTCCGCTATAAAAAACAACTTACCAGGAGGAATTATCAATGGAAAACAAACTGTATGATGTAACCGCTCTCGGCGAACTTCTGATCGACTTTACTGAAAACGGCAACAGTTCCCAGGGAAATCCTACTTTTGAAGCAAACCCGGGCGGCGCTCCCTGCAATGTACTCGCCATGCTGAACCGCCTTGGCAAAAAAACAGCATTTATCGGAAAAGTTGGAAACGATATGTTCGGCAAACAGCTGAAAGCAGCTGTTGAAGAATGCGGTATCGATACCAGAAACCTTGTTATGGACGATGAAATCCATACCACTCTTGCTTTTGTACATACATATCCAGATGGAGACCGTGATTTCTCCTTCTACCGCAATCCAGGCGCAGATATGATGCTCACCAAAGACGAAGTAGATGCCGAACTGATCCGCAACTCCAGAATTTTTCATTTCGGTACTCTTTCATCCACACACGAAGGCGTCCGCGAAGCAACCCGCTACGCTCTTGATGTGGCAAAAGAAGCCAACTGTATCATCACTTTCGATCCAAACCTTCGCCCACCTCTCTGGAAAGACCTTAATGACGCCCGCAAAGAGATCGAATACGGCATGGAACGCTGCGATGTGCTGAAGATCTCCGACAACGAAGTGGAATTCCTTTTTGATACTACAGACTACGATAAAGGCGCAGCTCTCATCGAAGAAAAATACCACATCCCCCTTGTCCTGATCACCCTTGGAAAAGACGGAAGCCGTGCATACTACCATGGCCGAAAAGTAGAAGCCGCACCATTCCTTCAGGAACACACCATCGAAACCACCGGCGCCGGCGACACCTTCTGCGCCAGCACCCTGAACTACGTCCTTGACCACGGCCTCGAAAACCTCACCGATGAAAACCTGAAAGAACTCCTCACCTTCGCAAACGCAGCCGCTTCCCTCATCACCACCAAAAAAGGCGCCCTCCGCGTAATGCCAACCAAAAAAGAAGTAGAAACCTTCATCAAATCCCGCAATTAAAAAAAGGCGGCCTGCACTTGCAGGCCACTTTTTTTATGTACATCCACAACTCAAGAAAATAAAAATCAGACCTGCACTCAGGCAATACCCAACAGCACCCCAAAGAACAGGCCTATTTTTTAACGCACATCCACACCCCAGGGAACAGGGCGCAAGCGCCCGCCTTCCCGTCCACTCTCCAACGCCGTACCCGTGCCCGGAAAGGGAGGGGTGCAGGGGAGGGAAAAGCGGGCTTCGAAACTCCGAGCGCCTTTCCCTCCCCTGCGGTTTTCTACACTGTTGTCAACAGTGCCTCAAATTTTTCTTCCATTTCATACTCGCCGGCATTAGCCGTAATAAACACGCTATCTCCCTTCTGCACCTCAACGCACTCCTCTCCGGACTGTACCTTCCCGGTACCGTCTAAGACGAGTAAACTTGCAAAAGAAGTCTTATCAATCTCCCCAAAGATCTTCTTCATCCTCTGTCCATCCAGAACCACCTTATCAACCGTAAAATAATCACAGTCCACAATATGCGGCTCAAAAGACTTCTTCCGAAGGATCGGCACCCTCTTCGTCACCTGAAGTGCCTTCTCAATATGAAGATCCCTCTCCTTACCATTAGCGTCCTTACGGCCATAATCATAAACCCTGTAAGTCACATTGGAATTTTCCTGGATCTCCGCGATCAGATTTCCTTTACCAATTGCATGAATGGTACCCGGCTCGATAAAAAGCACATCCCCTTTATGAACTTCAACCTTGTTCAGAACTTCCAGAAGGGTCTTATTCTTAATTCTCTCCTCAAACTCCTCCTTGGAAACTTCACGGGAAAATCCATAATACAGGCTGGCACCTTCCTCGCAGTCCACGATATACCACATCTCCGTCTTGCCATACTGACCTTCATTCTTCATGGCATACTCATCATCCGGATGTACCTGAATAGACAGATCATCCTTCGCATCAATAAATTTGATCAGCAGCGGAAACTGGCTGTAATGGCGGCTGTGAGTACCGGTAACCTTCTTTCCCTCCATGAGGATATACTCGCTGAGTGTTTCTCCGGCATATTCTCCGTTTGCCACATAGCTGGGTCCGTCCGGGTGGTAGGAAAGCTCCCAGGTCTCTGCAAGCTTGTCGCCGTCATATTCTTTTCCAAATTCTGTCATCAGTCTTGTGCCGCCCCACAGATAATCCTTGCAGCTGGGTTTTAATTTCAAAATTGCCATAATCTGTCTTCCTTTCTTTCATCTATACCGGATAAAGCGGACTGTCACGCCCGCTTTATCTTGTTCGATGTCTCTGTGACATCCCTTCATTATTATCGGATTCCCAGCTCTGTATCTTCCTCACGTACAAGGCTGTGATCCTTAATATAGTCAACAATCTCATCCAGTGTTGTAAATGCAACACCAACATAGCTGTCTGCTGCTCCATAGTAAAGAGCGATCTTTCCTGTCTCAGAATCATGGATGGTCGCACATGGGAAGCATACATTCGGCACAAAACCTCTCTCCTCATACCAGGTTTCCGGTGTAAGAAGGAAGTTCTCGCAGCGATATTTCACTCTGGAAGGCTCATCGATATCCAGGATCGCACCACCGATGGAATATACATAACCGTTGCAGGTTCCTGTAACACCATGGTAAAACAGAAGCCATCCTTCACTGGTTTCGATCGGAGCAGCACCGCCGCCGATCTTTACGGACTCCCACCACTCAGATGTTTTTCCCATTACGTGACGGTGTTTTCCCCAGAAAGTCATATCCGGGCTCTCACTTAAGAAAATATCACCAAACGGTGTATGGCCGCTGTCAGATGGTCTGGAAAGCATCACATAATTGCCGTTAATTTTTCTCGGGAAAAGAACTGCATTTCTGTTAAATGGAATGAACGGATTTTCAATTCTTGTAAAAGTCTTGAAATCTGTTGTTTTTGCAACACTGATAGATGCACCGTAAAAATCCTGGCACCAGATCACATAATAGGTATCTTCTACTTTTACGAGACGTGGATCGTATGCATATTTCGGCATAAAAGACTCGCCTTTTTCGTTGACAAAATTGATCTTTTCTTTATCAAATGTCCAGTGAAGTCCGTCCTCACTTCTTCCAAGATAAATGAACGGAATGCCGTTCACCTGCTCACCACGGAACACGCCGATAAATTTTCCTTCATAAGGAATAACCGCACTGTTGAAGATTCTGGCAACTCCCTCTACCGGATTACGTCCGATCACCGGGTTTTCCGTATATCTCCACAGTGGTGCTCCTTCATGATTTTCCGGTTTGTCCTGCCACGGCACGTTTGGAACTGCCGGGCTGATCATTTTATATTTGCTCATATTATTTTTCTCCTTCTGCTTTTAAGATCTCAAGATTTTTTGCAATCAGCTCACAGCGCTGTTTTACGCAGTCCGGAGAACGCTTGGGATCTTCCGGTGTGTTGAAAAGATAATCTTCCATTTTATCGATCGTGGTGGTTGCCACATGCATTCTGGTATCACAGGAAGCGTAGTAGATATAAATGGTTCCGTCCTCGTCAGCAATGGCTCCGTTTGTGAACACTACATTGGAGACATCTCCCACTCTTTCCTCGCCGAAGGGAACAAGGAAAACTCCGGATGCAGGCAGACATTTCTCTGCTGCGGAGACTGGAGAGTTTTTAAATTATCAAGACGCTCCCAGGTTTTGAGATCTTTGGTACGGACGATTCCCGCCTCTGCAACTGCTGCGGAAAGGTCACTGTTGTCCGGATCTTTACTCTCAGAGCAGAACACTCCGTAGATCCAGCCGTCTTCATGCTGGGTAAGACGCATATCATATACATTGGTCTCCTCCGGGCAGGTATCCGGCAGAACTACCGGGTAATCCCAGAAATGGAAACCATCGATTCCGTTGTCACTCTCTGCCACTGCAAAGAAAGATTTACGGTCGTTTCCCTCCACACGGACTACGAGATAATATTTTCCATTAAGCTTGATGGCTCCGGAATTCATCACTGCGTTGATGCCGAGACGTTCCTGGAAATTCGGATTTGTTTTTTCATCCAGATCGTATCTCCAGTGTACCGGTGCAAACTCTCTGGTAAGTACCGGATATTCGTAGCGGTCATAGATTCCGTTGTACCACTGTGTTTTCTGGTTTTTTCTGGCAACCAGTCTGTCCACTTTTTCTTTTTCGATATAATACTGTTTATGCAATGTCTTTCATCCTCCTGATCACTTCTATACACATACGTCCGTTATGATACGGGCATTTCCACGGCTCCACGATAGGTTTCTCCACCGGAGTATGGTCCTCATGGATACACCAGTACCACTCGGAACCGTTTCTCTTGTCGATCATGTAATTTTTGATATAATCCCAGACATCCTCTGCCGCCTGGAGATATTTTTTCTCTGCAGGATCTTTCTGGTATCCGTTCAGAAAACCAACTACGGATTCCGCCTGTACCCACCATACTCTGGTGGTATCATTGACACCGTTTTCACACTCGTTCATAAGAGAATGGTCGCGGTATGCTGTTTTGTATACATTTGCAAGGATTTCTTTTGTGATGGGCGCAACCTTTGCGGTGTACGCCGGATCATCCAGCACTTCAAGTCCACGGTCAATCAGCCAGGAAGTTTCAATATCATGTCCATAGGAGTAAAGATCAATAAGAGTGTTCCACTCTCTGTCAAAAAATACTTCCTGTCTTTTCTGTGCCGGGTTATATACCTTGTCTGCAAAAATATCCAGCATAAAACGCAGGCGGTCTCCGGTGAATTTATCTTTTGTTACACGGTAAAACTCTGTGTACGCCTCAAACACATGAAGCAGGGTATTCATGGTTTTCTCTGCGATCACACCGTTCTCGGAAAGCTTGTCGTTCTCTTCCGGCTGGAAATTCCGGTTGAAGGCTTCCAGATATCCGAATTCATCGGTGCATTTTTCCTCGATGATCTTCTGAAGACCTTTGGCGATTTCTAATGCTTCCTCGTTTCCGGTGGTATCATAATAGGAAGAAAGGGCATAGATGGCAAATGCCTGATTGTAGGTATGCTTTGTGGTATCCAGAGGTTTTCCGTCATATGTCACAGACCAGAACACACCTCCACATTCCTGATCCAGACATTTTTCCTTCAGGAACTGATAGGCATGATCTGCATATTCCCGTTCTTTTTCAAAGCCCTCAATACGGCTGACACTGGAAAAGAACCAGAGGATCCTGCTGTTTAAGATGCAGCCTTTTTCAAATTTTTTATCCAGCTTTAAATCGTAATCCATGTAGCCGTAATATCCGCCGAATTCTTCATCCTTCAGGCCTTCCCAGAAAGGAATGATCCCGTTTTTCAGATGTTCTCTGATCTCATTTAACATAATTGTCTGCTCCTTTTTAACCCTTGACCGCACCGGCAGCAACACCGCTGTAGATCTGATTCTGGAAAATGATGAACACGATCAGTGCAGGAAGAAGAGAGATGATAACACCTGCACAGATCAGGTTATACTGGCTTCCCAGAGGTCCGGTAAATGTGTAAAGTGAAGTTGCAACGGTACAAAGTCTTGTTTTGTCCTGAAGATAAAGCTGTGCACAGTAGTACTCGTTGTAGGTATTTGCACCTTTCAGGATGATGGATGTTACAATGGCCGGTTTCAGAAGAGGAAGAAGGATCTTGCTGTAAATGGTAAAGTAAGAAGCTCCGTCCAGGTATGCTGCCTCATAAAGAGAATCATCCACAGACATGATGGCACCGACGAAAAGTACCATGTTCTGTCCGAAATACCTCCACACAGAGGAGCCTACCAATGACCAGTTGTTTACCGACTGATCCTTCAGCCAGTAGGGAAGGTTATCAAGCTGGAATCCACACCACTGAAGAACAGTATCAAATACAAATCCACGGGTGTAGAAAAATTTAAAGATAAATCCGATGGCAATACCATTGATCAGATATGGGAAAAACATAAATCCTTTGAAAAGATTGCTGCATTTTACTTTCATGCTGAGAATGGTTGCAAGGTAAAGTGCAATGGCAAGCTGGATCAGTGCACCAGCCATATAGTAAAGACAAAGTTTCAGAGCACCGATGATATCGTCTCGTTTAAAAATAGCTCTGTAGTTATCAAGACCGACAAATTTTCTTGCGCCAACATATTTCATCTTGTAGAAACTGAATTTTACCATTTCCGCAAATGGAAGATATGTAAATACAAGTAACAAGATCAATGGAATAATGGTGAATGCAAGGATGATAAGCATCTGCTGGCCCTTGCGGCTTTTGATCCATTCACCGAAGCTTTTCTTCGTTCCACTCTGTTCCATAGTTTCCCTCCATTTCAAAGGCGGGGAAAACGCGTCCCCCACCTGAGTGATCTGCGTTTATATCTGTGCAGATTATTCGTTTACTTCTACATCATCTGTATCCTGAGCGTCACTCCATTTCTCATTCCACTCTTTCATGATGTCATCAAAATCCTCATCTCCGTTGGATGCATGTTCAACGATCGCCTGGATCTTCTCATTTCCGCCTGCGCCTACCATAAGCTCGGAATCTGCGTTCAGCTCATTGAGGACATCCTCCTCACCTTCGATTGCTGGCTCATTGGAGATAAACTCTACATTGTTGTCTGTGAACTGCTGATATACTTCCGGAAGCTCGTCATCACCAACTGCGATTGGAAGACCACCCTCGTTGTAAGAATATCCGGATTTCTCTGTCATCCATTTTACAAAGATCATTGCTGCTTTCTGATTTGTCTCATCGCTGTTTGCATTGATACCGAAGCAGTAGTCCTCATCTGCAGGTGAATACTGTTTTCCGTCTACTGTGATCGGGAATGCGAAGTATCCGATGTCATCTGCATTGTCTCCTGCACCCTGCATCTGCGGGTAAGCCCAGGAACCAAGTACCATAGTTGCGATCTGACCGTTGTTCAGCATACCCTTGCTGCTCTCCCAGTCTGTTGTTGAGTAGTCATCCTCAGTAAGTCCGTCTGCAACTGCATCGTAAAGGATCTTGTAAACGTTGTAAGCGCCTGTTCCATCTCCCGGGTCAGAGAACGGATCTTTTGTATGAACGAATTCCTGGTTTCTGTATTTTGCATCGCCGGTTGCTGTGATTCCTGCCTCTTTGAAAACTTTCTTATTATAGAGAACGCCACGGCCTACAACTGTGATCGGGATACCGTATACTTCGTTCTCATACAGCCATCTGTTCGGATATTTCACTTTTTTTTACAGAATCAACATCTCCATAGGAAAGGAAGTAAGTGGAGAGGTCGGATTTGTCAACCTCCGGGATCATCATGATGTCGCCCCAGTCACCGCCCTGAAGACGAAAATGTATTATTATGAAGGGACATATCTCATGGATTACTTAAATCACTTAAATTTCAGGCAGCAATTTCTTTCCAGCGTACACACAAGAAAAATGGTAAACATTGAATATACGCCGGATTTTCTCATTCCCAATAATTATCACTACGAAAAAGAGCTGCTTTCCCCTCTCTCACCGGAAAGCTTTTTGTATCTTCTGGGTGGTGGAAGTATCCATACCGACTCTCCCCTGGCATTTCGTTTTCCTTCCATGGATTGCCATCTGCTCCTTCTTACCACCATGGGCAGCGGAAGGATCACAACTCCGGGAGGAAGTGAAGGAAGAGGCAAAAAAAATACTGCTTACCACGGATTTTTCCATCCATGAAGTAAGCAGTATGATCGGTTACGAAAATACGAACCACTTTATTAATCTGTTTAAAAAATATGTCGGCTCCACACCTGGGAAATTCAGACAAAAGGCACTGGAGGACCGATTCTCCTCACACTTTCCCGTTCAATGAATCTGCCCGGGATCACAAAGGTTCCGGTGCTGTACCTGGCATTCAGTAATTTATGCAGGATAATATGCACCACCCGCTTGGCCATCTCCTTGGTGTCTATCTCATAGGTAGTAAGTCCGATACCGGCAAACTGGTCTACCAGATAATTATCAAAACCAACAATGGAGATATCTCCTGTCACATCGTACCCTTCCCGTACAAGCTTCTGGTACATCATGCTTGCCGCCAGGTCACTGTTACAGAAAAAGGCGGTTGGCATATCTTCCGGAAGGATAAATTCTTTCTCATTATCCATCACGCCATCACTGTCACGGTCATCGATCACCCAGTCTTCCCTCCAGGGAACGCCATGTTCCATCAGGGATTTCAAGTATCCGAAATACCGGTCATCAATACTGGTGGTCATCAGTCTTTTTCCCACAAAACCAATTTTGGAATGGCCCATGGAAAACAGATAGTTGGTCATCTCGTAACCACCCATCAGATTGTTGGATACCACGCAGTCACTGGATTTCCCTCTTCCTGTGGTATCCAGGCTGATCAGGGGAACTCCCGCATCTTCTGCCAGAAATTCCGCATATCCTCTCTCAAACTCTCCCATTATGATCAGGCCGTCTGCCTTTTTCTCAAGGAGCACCTTGGGAAGTTCTCTCCGTTTCTCCACTTCGATGCTGATCACTTCCAGCATGGCAAAACAGGTTCTGGAGACCGCCTGCCTGGCGATCTCCTGATAAAGTTTCCAATAGAAGGACTGGTTCTCGGACACATAACGATCCGCAACAATGATGCCCAGTGTGAAGCTTTTGCCTTCATTTGTATTTTTTCGGGACTCACTTTTCTGATATCCCATCTCATCTGCCAGCTGGATGATCTTTGCCCGTAGTTCCTCACTGACGCCCTTCTGACCGGAAAGAGCCTTGGACACGGTCACGGTACTGACATTCAGTTTCTTTCCTATATCTGCAAGTCTGACTGCTTTAGCCATTTTTTAACCTCTTTTTTACTATATATTCTGTTTTAACGCTATCATAGATGTCCCGCAAAATCAAGAGGTTTTGACAATTGTCAAGCGGATATTCGCAATCCGCTTCGCTACTTGCTCATAACCAAATAACTGCTCCGCAGTTTATTTGGTTAAATTATAAGCTTCTTTACTCTGTCATCGCCTTTTTTATAGCCTCAAGTTTCTCCTCGGCATCTTTAAAGTTTTCGCCTTTTACACCGAAATAGTATTTGATCTTTGGCTCAGTTCCGGAAGGACGAACACAGCACCATGCATTGTTTTCCAGCTCATAATAAAGAACATTGGATGTGGTTTCTCCTGTGATCATATCCCTGCGGCAGTCACTCTTGTAATCGCGGCATGCAAGGACTTTGAACCCACCAAGCTCTTTCGGTGGATTCTCACGGAAGGCATTCATCATGGCTGTGATCTTCTGGGAACCGTCGATTCCTTTCAGGGTTACTGTTGCAAGGTCTTCTTTGTAGTAACCATATTTCTCATACAGTTCCACCATGGCATCCCAGAGCGTTTTTCCCTGAAGTTTGTAGTATGCGGCAACTTCGCAGAGCATCATCACTGCAACCGGCGCATCTTTATCTCTTGCATAGGTTCCTGCCAGACAGCCGTAGCTCTCCTCAAGTCCGAATACGTAGTGATGGCTTCCTGTCTCATCAAACAGGCGGATCTGCTCCCCGATATACTTAAAGCCTGTCAGCACTTCGATCAGAGCTGTGTTGTATTCTTTTGCAACAGCTTTTGCCATATCTGTAGTAACAATGGTCTCAACAAGCGCAGGATTTTCCGGCATGGTGCCTGTTTTGGTACGCTCCCGCAAAATATACTCGGCGATGAGCATGCAGGACATATTTCCGGTAAAGCTTACATATTCACCGGTTTTCGTATCTTTTGCATGAACACCAAGACGGTCTGCATCCGGATCTGTGGCAAGAATAATATCTGCATCTACTTTTTTTGCAAGCTCAAGAGCAAGTGTCCAGGCATTTTTGTCCTCCGGGTTCGGATATGGAACTGTCGGGAAGTTTCCGTCCGGAACCTTCTGTTCTTCCACAACATAAACCTGTGTGAAACCAAGCTCACGGAGAACTCTTCGGACAGGAATATTTCCGGTTCCGTGAAGTGGTGTGTAAACGATCTTCATATCCTTGGCAGCCTCCGGGATGATCTCCGGGTGGATGCTCTGTTTTTTCAGCTGCGCGATATATTTGTCATCAAAATCGGTTCCGATGATGCTGAACAGATTCTCTGCTCTGGCTTCATCTTCTTCCATTGTTTTTACCATGGAAAAATCCGTTACTTTTGCTACTTCTGCAAGAATGTTTTTATCATGAGGCGGTGTGATCTGGGCACCGTCTTCCCAGTATACTTTATATCCGTTGTATTCTCTCGGGTTATGGCTGGCTGTGATCACAATACCGGCAATACAGCCAAGCTCACGGACTGCAAAAGAAAGCTCCGGTGTGGGACGAAGTGACTCAAAAAGATAGGTATGGATGCCGTTTGCATTCAGGCAGAGCGCTGCCTCTCTTGCAAACTCCGGTGACATGATACGGGAATCGTGGGCAATGGCAACGCCCTTGTTCTGGCCGTTCATGGCAATGATATAATTGGCCAGTCCCTGTGTGGCCTGGCGTACCGTATAGATATTCATACGGTTGGTTCCTGCTCCGATCATTCCACGGAGTCCGCCGGTTCCAAACTCCAGCTGACGGTAAAAACGGTCCTCGATCTCTTTTTCGTTCCCCTCAAGTTTTTTCAGTTCCTCCTGGGTCTGCGCGTCGAAGTACGGGTCTGTGCACCACTTTTTGTAGATTTCCTGATAACTCATCTTTTTACATCCTCCCTGATTTTTATTATTTTTTACAATACTTAACTGGAAATTTCCCGCACACAGCCTTCCTATGAAGCAGCCCATGTGACTTTATTTTCCCGTCAAATATCCAATATCAAAACCTTATATCCCGTCAGTTTTTTCTGGTTACGCTTCTGCCAGCCGGTCAAAGATCTTCACCAGAAACAGCGAATTCACAAATGCCTGCACACCGCCGCCCACAAATACCCAGATCCAGAAGATCGCGGAAAAGGTCTGCGGAGAGATCAGAAACCAGAGCACAGGAAAAAGATTCACAACTGTGATCACAAGAGTCTGTCCGATGTGGCTGGCTGCCAGTCTGGCACCGTTCTCAAATGTCTTTTTTACCGTATTCTCAAACTTTGCAAGAAGCGGAAATACATAGGAAAAGACTGCTGCGCAGATAATCCCGAGAACAATACAGAAGCCGTACATAAAAGAAGCTCCCTGTGCCCTTCCTGCTGCTCCCAGGATATGAAAATCCGCGACCAGCACCACAACCACCACCAGAACGATCACAGTTACCGGTAATGACTGAAGAAAATTCTGTTTAAAAGAATGGAAAAATTCTCTTGTCACAGTGGTTTCTTCATCTTTTACAAGCTTCAGCATCACATAGTACAGAGCAATGGTAGATGCGCCGATGGTGATCACCGGGATACAGCACAAAAGCCACAGGATGCTCAGCCAGAAAATGTTGAAGATCTTTGTCATGATCTGTGTGTAAGCACTGTCGCCGCGAAAATTATCTTTAAAAGCCATTATCTTTTCCTCCCCAAAAAGAAATATTTAACCAAATAATTACTTCACCGTTATTCGATGTAGATCTGCGTAACGAATATGGATTGCAAATATCCGACCGGCCACTCATTCCTCCATCAGATACTCCAGAAACTTCAGTGCGTTCTCCGGATTTTTTGTTCCAACCGCTACTGCAAATACCGGATCTTTGATATATTCCGACATCTCCGTGAACCGATTGTCCCCGGAAAGACTGATCCCGTAAGGTTTCACCTCTCCCTGACCGGTTTCATGATCCTCAAAGGAAACCTCGTCATCCTCTTTATAACCGGCTGCATACTGATAAGATTCCCCGTATTTTTTCTCCAGGTCTTCTTCTGTTACCTCATCCAGGCTTTCAAAATAGCCATAACCTGCATATTCCTCAAACAGCTCCCGATCCAGGATCACCACATCGATCTGCACAGTTTTCCGTTTTCCATCTGCTCCCAGAAGATTACTCATATCCGCTGTAACCTGTGCAAGTTTCTTCTCATCCAGAAATTCATCGATCACTGCCGCATAGAGAAGATTCTCCGTTCTCGGCCTTGCCACATGCCATATCAGGGATACTGCCACAGCAATAAGAAGGATCACTCCCACTGCCGTAAGGAGATAATAGTCTTTCAGATATTGTATTTTCTGCTGCCGGTCCATTTCCGGCCATTTTCTTACTTCGGATTTCCGCATAGGTTCTCCTCGTCACAATTCCTGACATTCTTCACATTTAAGTAAGTAGAATGTTTATTTGTTTTTTATTTAGCTAAATTTTAATATCTTTTTAGCTAAATCTCAATCTGATCAGCCCGTTAATTTTGCAATGTACTTAACTTTGTCTAATACGCACAAAAAAAGAGGCACTGTTTTTGTTACTTTTACAGTGCCTCTCTGAGTCGTTATACTACTGGCCTAAATGCCGTTGTTTTATTTTGCAGTAAAATGATACAGTCTACTCTTGAAATCGCCCCAGAAATCTTTCATCAGGAATCCACCCTTCATCAGCATCTCTCCTGTGTAAGTTTCCTCTGTTCCTTCCAGTCTGTATGTTACCTTCGGATCAAAGCCTCTCAGAAATACTTTTCTGGAATGGCTGTTTGGTACGCCAAGTACCTGTACATAAGTTACCAGCACTTCTTTTTTGTCCTGTGAGGAAAGTGCCCAGCAGTCATATTTATGGTTTTCCCGGTAGGATGCGATCCGGTAATACTCTCCCTGCTGGATCAGGTGTCTGTATTTATTGTAGGTTGCCGTCTGCTCCGGAATCAGCGCTCTGTCCTCCTCCGGGATCTTTGTGATATCCAGCTCATAGCCGAAGGTTCCTGCAAGAGCCACATGGCCCCTTGTCTCAAATGGTGTCACACGTCCCACAGAGTGGTTCGGGCAGTCGCTGACATGGGCACCGATCACAGAAAGGGGATATATCAGTGCGCTTCCTTCCTGGATCATCAGACGCTCCACTGCATCCGTATTGTCGGAACACCAGATCTGCGGGCTGTAATAAAGCATTCCCGGATCAAAACGTGCGCCGCCGCCGGAGCAGTTCTCAAGAAGAAGATCCGGAAACTCCGTAACCAGTCTCTCCTGAAGCTCATAAACACCAAGCACATATCTGTGGAAAAGCTCCTGCTGTCTTTCTTTGGGAAGATAGCTGCTGCCAAGGTCAGAAAGCTGACGGTTCATATCCCATTTCACATAGGCAATGTTTGCACTTCGAAGAACAGATGCCACACATTCGTAGGCATAATCTCTTACTTCCGGTCTGGAAAAATCCAGAACATACTGGTTTCTGCTCTGGGTTGCCTCACGGCCCTGGATCTGGATCGCCCAGTCCGGATGTGCACGGTAAAGGTCAGAATCCGGTGAGATCATCTCCGGCTCAAACCAGATTCCAAACTGAAGGCCGATCTTGTTTACTTCATCTACCAGATGTTTCAGGCCGCCTGTGATCTTCTCTTCGTTGACTTTCCAGTCACCAAGAGAACAGTTGTCGGAATTACGTTTTCCGAACCATCCATCATCCATGACCAGCATCTCAATGCCACATTTTTTTGCCTCTCTGGCAATGTCAAGAAGCTTGTCCGTATTAAAATCAAAATATGTAGCCTCCCAGTTGTTGATCAGGATCGGACGTTTCTCATATTTAAATTTGCTGCGGATGAGATGGTTCCGGTAAAAGTCATGATAACTTCTTGTCATCGCTCCAAGACCGTTTCCGGAGTAAACTATAACCACCTCCGGTGCCTGGAATTCCTCTCCCGGTGTAAGGAGCCAGGAAAATTCCTCCGGATTGATTCCCATAGTCATACGGAGGTTATCAAACTGGCACAGCTCTGTCTCCGCCATAAAGTTTCCGGAATACACGAAATGCATGGCGTAAACTTTACCGTTTTCCTGCTCGGTTCCGTTTGTCACAAGGGCAATAAACGGATGTTCCTGGTGGCTGGACTCTCCTCTTGCGGAAGAGATCACCTGTTTTCCGTAATGGAGCTCTCCGGTCTGGATGTGACGCTCTCTTGCCCAGGTTCCGTGAAGAGACAGCATGGAAAAATTCTCATTGTCCATATCCAGGCAGGCACTTAAGATCTTCTCGATGCGGAGATCTTCTTTTCCCTGATTCTGTACACGGACGCTTCGCGTAATTACATTTTCTTTCTCAAAGGCAGTATAGGAAAGGACCACCTCGAGATCCAGATCTGCATCTTTCAGGGTAATCTCCAGTGTTTCTGCCTCATCCTCTGTGGCAAAAGATGCCGGAAGCCCTTTCAGTCCTTTTTTGCCTTTATAGATCTCATGTCCTGTGTAATGCAGTTCACATCCCATATTTCCGGCTGCATTTCGGATATTCAGGCAGCTTTCCCGGTAATCTCCGATTCCTCCGGTTGGATACTCCATGGGAAAGAAATCAAGGAATGCGGATTTCTCTCTTTTGTTTACCGATGGTGTATACGGCGGCTCTTCCATTCGAAGAAGATAATTGTCTGCCTCCATAAAAAGTCTGTCCCCGTAATAAATATGTCCCAGAAAACCTTCCGGGCTTACCCCCATCACATAGGTGCTTTTTTCCGTATCAAGACGGAAGATCTTTTTCTCTTCATTAAACGTAACTGACATGTGCCTTCTCCTTTTTTATATTATTAAGCGGATCTTTACGATCTGACTTTATGACTTCCCCAAAACCTGTCAACGCTTCTGCGCTTTATTTTATAAAGCTAATTTTAGCTGTATTATAGTTAATTTTAGTCTTTAAGTCAACGTCTGTTTCTGCTTTTCCCTGATTCTTTTTTGCCCCACTATGTCTCTACTCTTTCACAGACACCGCCGGCATTTCCAGATACCGGTTCAGATCTTCCGTGAGAATACGGATCTTGTCTCTGGTGTCTTGCTCTTTGTAAGTCAGCCGGCTGGCGATCCTGGTAATATAATCCTCCTCTTCAATGATCTCACAGGTCTCCGGGAAATTAATATCATAGTACTGGGCAAGATAAGATACCCAGTAGTCCACCGGCACCTGTCTGTCTGCAGATAATACTGACTCCCTTCTGAGACAGGATTCCCACACTGCCGGCGAGATCAGGCCTTCTCCGGCTGTTTCCTCGGAAACTCCCAGCATGGCTTCAATGGATGCCACCAGTTTCACCCGGCAGTTATCCAGTTTATCTGCATCCCGGATCAGTTTTGCATGAAACAACGTTCTGGCATCATGGATTCCTTCCAGTTTAAAATCACTGTGCTTACGGATCGCCGCATTGATCAGATCATCAAACAGATCCTCACGGACAAAACGCCGGATCATCTTTTCCTCCCCGAAGAGAAGTTCCGCCCCAAATACTGCATGATCCATGGTTCCCGGCTCAAAACTGTGAAATCTTCGGATCTGTTCAAAACGTCCGATATCGTGAAGCAGCCCGATCAGCTCTGCAAGTTCCACATCTTCCCTGGAACACTCCATCCTCCTGGCGATCTCCCCTGCGTATTTCACCACACCGTAAGTATGCTCGATCTTCAGATAGATCTGCTCATCCTGCCGGTCGTATTCATCCAGATAATTTTCAAATTCCTGCTTTGCGTGTTCAATATCGATCATCCCGCCACGCACCTCCTGACTTTTCTTCTGTTCCTCTGATATCCCCTGCAAAGAATCCCCCGTTTATAAAAATGGTATCAAAAAAAGCGCTATCCTTCAATAACGCTTTTTAAAATATTTAAACTTTTTATTTTAATTTATTCATATTTCACGATTTCTTTCCGCAGCCGCTTCATGATGCGTTTTTCCAGGCGTGAAATATAAGACTGTGAAATTCCCAGGAGATCTGCCACCTCCTTCTGTGTTTTCTCCATTCCTTCCCGGTTTCCGATTCCAAAACGCAGACGGATGATCATCTGCTCCCGCTTCGTCAGTTTACTGATGGCTTTTCCCAGAAGCGCGATCTCCACCTCATCTTCCAGACGTCTGGAGATCACATCATCGTCCGTTCCCAGGATATCAGAAAGCAGTAACTCATTTCCATCCCAGTCCACATTCAACGGCTCGTCGATGGAAACTTCCATCTTGGTCTTGCTGTTTCTCCGGAGGTACATCAAAATCTCATTTTCAATACATCTGGATGCATAGGTAGCAAGTTTGATATTTTTTACCGGATTAAATGTATTGATAGCCTTTATAAGTCCTATGGTTCCGATAGAGATCAGATCTTCCACACTAACTCCTGTGTTGTCAAATTTTTTTGCAATATAAACCACAAGCCGGAGATTATGCTCGATCAGAACGGCCTTTGCCTCTTTTTCCTTTTCTGTCCCAAGCATTGCTATCACTTCAGCTTCACGCTCCGCCGGCAGCGGTGCCGGAAGGATGTCATTTCCCCCAATATAAAAAACATCTCCCGGTCGATTGATCATAAACCTCTGGATCACCTGAAATGGATAAGATCTTACAGCTGCTCTGTTCATAATATAAGCCCCCTTCTTAATTTAATAGTCTGGAATTCAAAAGTATCCCGTACTCTTCTCCCAAAGCTGAGGGCTCGGATGTTATGGCAAGCACTGGTTTTCCCACATGTACCACCCTTCCGGGAGTTTGGATCAGAAATTCGTCAAGAACCACTGCCAGCAGCAATCCTTTTTTTCCATCTGCGGTACGACAACTCAGAAAATGTGGCTGCAGACTGACAAGCTCCGTATTTTCCAGTCCCTCTGGCTTATCTCTGATATCCATCAGTTTTTTTACCAGTTCTTCCGATACCAGGCTTCCCAGAAGTTCCTGTTTTATAACAGATACCGGCTGTTTTTTCACGGGATCCATAAGGAAGTTTCCCGTATCAAAAAATCCATATGTCTGCTGTATCTTCCCCTGATATTTAAGCGTGACCGGATAAATATTCCTTCTGCCAAATCGGAAGGTCTCGGCTGCACACCCCAGTGTATAAAATGCACCGTAAATCCCTGCCACAAAAAGCAGAAATGTTTTCACCGTCATGGTCCTTTCCGTTTCCAGTGCCTGATAGATCCCGCCTACCACAAAAGCTGTGAAATACAAAGCCAGAATGGTTTTCGCAAGAAGGCCTCCTTTTTTCAGGCGAAAAGCAAAGGATGCCATAAAAAAAGCGCAGCCGCCATGGATCAGTACAGCAGCAGGAAAAATAATCTTAAAAGGTACACAAAGAAGCAGGCAGGATACAAAAGATCCAAAGGCAGCGGATAACACGCATCTTAAGCGTTTCCCGTCAAGATGCAGAAATTTTCCCACAAGTCTTAAAAGCATATAATCCATAAGGAAATTCGTCATAAAAACGATATCTATGTATATATTCTGATACATAAGACTCCCCCACTGCTGTTTTATCTGCCATTGATTCTCAACTTTGGTAAGTGCATTTATTATAGGGCATGCTCTGTGCATATTTTGTCAAAGTTGGATGTCGATTCTTCAAACTTATCGGGGCATTTCTGTCTGCATCGACATTTATAGATTTTTTCTATGGATCAGCGACAAAAATGTATAAATTTCCGTACAATATGTGTATTTATTGATTTTCGCACTTTATAGTGTTAAAATATTTTTTATTATATATTTCGTAAAAAAATTCTATTTTATGAGATACAGGAGGGAATCGAACAATGATCAATATTACCGGACACACCGGGCTTACCGGCCTTCTGGGAAGCCCCGTTGCACACAGCGTATCACCTTTAATGCACAATGAGGCATTTCGTTACCTCGGGCTTGACTATGTATATCTCTGTTTTGATGTGACAGAGGAGACCCTTCCTCAGGCAGTGGAGGGACTGAAAGCCTGCGGGATCAAGGGCTTTAACCTGACCATGCCAAACAAGAATAAGATCGTGGAGCTCCTGGACGAACTTTCTCCTACCGCACAGCTGATCGGAGCGGTAAATACCGTCCGCAATGATAATGGAAAATTAAAGGGATTTAATACCGATGGTTATGGATTTACCCAGTCTGCCAGAGATGCAGGCTGTGATGTGAAGGGACGCACCATCACCGTTATGGGTGTGGGCGGTGCCGGAATGGCAATCTGCGGACAGTCCGCCCTGGAAGGTGCAAAAAAGATCCATGTTTTTGCACGTCCTACCAGCCGTTACTGGGAACGTGCCGCTGCCATGGCAGAAAAAATGTCTCATATGACAGAATGTCAGATGATCCTTCATGAGATGGATGATCACGCCGCTCTGAAAGACGCACTGGAAGAAAGCACTCTTCTGATCAACGCTACTTCTGTGGGAATGGTTCCGGATGTGACCGGCACAGTCATCCCGGACAAAACTCTGTTCCATCCGGAACTTACGGTAGCCGATGTTGTGTATGAACCAAGAGAAACAAGACTTCTTAGAGAAGCCCGGGAAGCCGGATGTCCAACCTTTAACGGAATGTACATGCTGCTTCACCAGGGCGTAAAAGCATTCCACATCTGGACCGGACTGGATATGCCGGTTGAGATTGTAAGAGAGAAATATTTTAAATAATCCATCCCTGTTAATACACGATCCGCATATTAATTCCCTGTGGGAAATCTCCGTATTTTTCTCCGAAGAGATTGATTCCACCCTGATTTATGGCATCCGGGCGCACTCCGATCCTCAGAGAAATATACGGTTTTCCTGACAGGCGCACGGTTTCCAGTATATTCTCATCGTTCACCTTAATCTCATTGATGTAACATCCATCTTTTCGCAGAGAAACTCCTGTCATAAATCCATACTGCGTCAGACCTATGGGCCATACATTTGGTGTCAGTCTTCCTCTTCTTGCTCCCAGATCTCCCGGACATGTATAAGTCCCAATCTCTGTTCCATTAACTGAAAAAGTAATATCCGACGGCCACTGGGCATTATATCCAGGTGCTTCCGAACAGAGTTCCATGGAAAAGTTCATCTCCTGGATGTTCCAGAGGGGATTTATTTTATTTGGAAAACGATATTCTATATATCCCCGGCTGAACCAGATCAGCTGCGCCTGCTGCCTGTCCGTCGAATAAAAAGACCTTGGATCATCAAAAGTATCAATTACCCCGTTCATTCCCGCCAGGCCACAGGAAGGTTCCACCTGAAAATCTGTATAATTTCCAAGGGGCATCTGGTATACCAGCGTATTTTCCGCCGCGCTGATATCCGTATCATACGCTTCCAGATGAAACGAAATAAAATCGCACATGCAGACTCTCATGGAGCCATGAATTCCCGGCTGGCTTTCTGTAGATACCAGATGAGCATCCTCCAGACAGCGGATATGCAGCGCTGTTGAAGATAACGGGATTCCCAGTCTCCTGGAAATTTCCTGCAGTGACAACGGATGCACCTTTATCAGATTCAAAATATCAATCCGTACCGCTGAAGACAGCGCCTTTCCGATTGCTGTGATCCATGGTTTGTGACTCTCTGTTGACAAGTTCAGTTCCAGTTCCTTTTCTGTTGTAATTCCCTGACTGATTCTTTCTTCCGCCATTCTTTTTCCTCCGTTTCAAGATTCATGTAATGAATATCTGCTTCTTTTCTTATTTATTTCATTATTTATGTAATAAATATCATTTTTTCAAAAATATATACAAATTGCATTATACATTCTTGTTACAATCGCAGATTTGCGTCATTTTGCATTAAAACAATTGATTTTTTCGAATTTTATGACTACAATTATGAGTATAAAAAAGAGAAAAAACTTTTTGAAGCTTCGTTTTTTCCTCTACTTCCAGTAATTATGTAATAAATTTATTAACCCTATTATATGGCAGCCAGCGTAACCTGACAACATTCTTTTTATATCCCGGGCAATACCCATTACGGATATTTCAATATTGATTTTACTCAAAGAAAGGATTTAACTCTATGAGAAATGAATATCCGCGCCCTGATTTCATCCGGGAGAAATGGATGCCTTTAAATGGTACCTGGAATTTTCAGGACGGAACCGACAAAACTCCCGTAAAAATCCAGGTTCCCTTCCCGCCCCAGAGCAGACTCAGCGGGTTTCAGAAAGAACTTACTTCTGACAGAATCACCTATCAGCGAAATTTTTTTATCCCGGCAGAGTGGATCGGTCAGAGAATTCTTCTTCACTTCGGAGCTGTTGACTACAAATGCAGCGTATTTATCAACGATCATTGTGTCGGCTTTCATGAAGGCGGTCAGTCCTCCTTCACCTTTGATATCACAGATTTTCTTTCCGGAGGTGAAGAAACGCTCACCGTGGCAGTTACCGATTACCTGCATGATGAAACCGTTCCCAGAGGCAAACAGTTCTGGAAATCATCCGGCGAGTTTATCTGGTACACGCAGTCCAGCGGCATCTGGCAGTCCGTATGGCTGGAGCCGGTAAATGAAGCTCACCTGGAAAAACTGTGCGGTCTTTCCTCAGACTGTGACTTTGTCGCAATCCGCCCGGAAGCCGTCCTGATTTCTCCGGAAACGTTGAATGATGCCGTGCATTTCCAGGGAAAGATCACCGGTGTGATGCTGCGTGGAACTACCATTTCCTACACCATAGACTGCGATGGTATCGAATTACGGGCAGATACCCTGTTTGAAACCAACCGGCAGCGCAATATGGGCGAAATGCTTCAGCTCCAGATTTTGAAAGAAGATATTCTTCATCTTCATTAATAACTCCTGACTTTACGGAGGTATTCCCTGCAAAAAAACTCCCACCAACAGGCAGCTATAAACAGCTGTCTCTGTCAGCGGGAGTTTGGTTATGTTATTTTATATCTTCTTATTTCTTTTCTTCCTGAACTTCGATCTTACGGATAGTCTTGTTCTTGATCTCTTCTTTGATGAAGCTGATGAACTCGCCAAGATCTTTCATTCCTTCATCACCAAGGTAACGGCTTCTTACGGAAACCTTGCCCTCTTCTTCCTCTTTTGCACCAACGATAAGCATGTATGGTACTCTCTCAAGACGTGCCTCACGGATCTTGTATCCCATCTTCTCAGAACGTCCGTCTACGGAGCAGCGGATGCCTGCCTCTTTCATCTGGGCCTCTACCTTCTGCGCATAATCGTTGAACTTCTCGGAGATCGGGATCACACGAACCTGCTCCGGGCAGAGCCATGTCGGGAACATTCCTGCATACTTCTCAATGAGCCATGCAAGAGTTCTCTCATAGCATCCCATAGATGTACGGTGGATGATGTACGGACGCTGTTTGTCGCCGTTCTCATCAATATAGTACATATCAAACTGTTCTGCAAGAAGTGCATCCCACTGGATTGTGATCATGGTGTCTTCTTTTCCGTATACGTTCTTGGCATTGATATCAACCTTCGGTCCGTAGAAAGCAGCCTCTCCTACATCCTCTGTGAACGGAATGTTCAGCTCGTTCAGCATCTGGCGGATATGACCCTCTGTCTCCTCCCATACTTCCGGCTCACCGATATATTTCTCTTTGTTTGTCGGGTCCCATTTGGAAAGGTGATAGGTTACATCTTCCTCAACACCAAGTACCTGCAGGCAGTACTGTGCAAGTGCGATACAGTCTTTGAACTCTTTTACCATCTGGTCCGGTCTTACGATCAGATGTCCCTCGGAAATCGTAAACTGACGAACTCGTGTCAGGCCATGCATCTCACCGGAATCCTCGTTACGGAACAGTGTGGATGTCTCGCCCAGACGGATCGGCAGATCACGGTAGCTGTGCTGCTCTGCTTTGTATACATAGTACTGGAACGGGCATGTCATCGGACGAAGTGCGTAAACCTCTTTGTCCTTTTCCTCGTCCCCAAGTACGAACATGCCGTCTTTGTAATGATCCCAGTGTCCGGAGATCTTGTAGAGATCACTCTTTGCCATCAGAGGAGTTTTTGTTCTTACATAGCCACGTTTTGTCTCCTCATCCTCGATCCAGCGCTGAAGCTCCTGCATCATGATCACACCGTTTGGCATGATAAGCGGAAGTCCCTGTCCGATTACGTCTACTGTTGTGAAGATCTTCATCTCACGGCCAAGTTTGTTATGATCGCGTCTCTTAGCCTCTTCCATCTGCTCCAGATGCTCTTTCAGCTCATCCTTTGTTGCATATGCAGTTCCGTAGATACGTGTGAGCATTGCGTTTTTCTCGCTTCCTCTCCAGTATGCGCTGGAAGAAGAAAGAAGCTTGAATGCTTTGACTCCTTTTACGCTCATCAGGTGTGGTCCTGCACAGAGGTCTGTCCAGTCTCCCTGGGAATAGAAGGAAATCTCCTCTCCCTCCGGAAGATCCTCGATCAGCTCTACCTTATATGGCTCATTTTTCTCTTTGAAGTATGCGATGGCATCCTCACGGGATTTTGTGAAACGCTCAATCTTTGCGCCTTTTTTGATGATCTTCTTCATCTCTTTTTCGATGGCATCAAGATCCTCACGGGAAAATGGCTCGTGGTCGAAATCATAGTAGAATCCTGTATCAATGGATGGTCCGATGGCAACCTTTGCCTCCGGATACAGATTCTGTACAGCCTGTGCCATTACATGAGATGCTGTATGACGGAGAACTGCAAGGCCCTTCTCATCTCTTGCTGTAAGGATGTTAAGCTCACAGTCATCCTCAAGGACTGTACGAAGATCTACAACCTCTCCGTTTACTTCTCCTGCACATGCAGCACGTGCAAGGCCTTCGCTGATGTCATATGCGATATCGATCACTGATCTTGCTTCTGAGTATTCTTTTTTTGAGCCGTCTTTTAATGTAATAATCATGATTGTTTCTCCTTTCGTTTTCAACGAGTTTCTATGATACACAGTGCATTTTCCTGTACCGGAGATCTTTTCCCGGAAAATACTGTGGAGTAATTTTCTCCGGAATAAAAAAATCCCTTACAGTACATCACGCACTGTAAGGGACGAGTTTATTCATTCTCGCGGTTCCACCCTGCTTGCTCCATATAAACAGATACCTGTCAAATACAAAGCCTCTCAATTATGATGATAACGGAATCACCGGACCGGATTGGGGCCACTCGGAGGTAGTTTTCAACTGTTTCCCGATAAGATGTTTCCAGCACTTCACATCTCTCTCTGTAACATTTCACAGTTTACTCGTCTCGTCAACGTGTTTTTATTTCTTTTTCTGTGGTTCATTATAAGCGCAGTATTTTTATTTGTCAACGCATGTTTAAAAAAAATTTTCACAGATTTCCCATCATTTTATCCTTGATGATTGCCAGAATTTCTCTTGGAATGTAGACCAGAAGACGCCAGCTTCGATATCTGGAAGGTACCATAACAACTTCCCGGAAGCCGCATTTCCTTGCAATAGCTGCTCCTCTCCATACATGAAAATTGTTGGTCACCACGCCTATGGAACAATCTGTGGTTCCGATCTTCCTGCGGCTGAATTCCAGATTCTCCTTCGTGCTGGTGGACTCTTCTTCCAGGATCAGTCTGTTCCCCTCTATCCCATGTCCGATGAGATAACGGTACATGGCCTCTGCCTCGGAAATGTTTTCTCCGTCACCTTTTCCACCGGAGAGAACTGCCCTTGTGCCGGGATTCTCCTTAAGATAAAGAAGAGCCCTTCTGGCTCGTTCCAGAAGGGCAAGTGTCATCCGTGTTCCGTCCACGTGGGCACCTAACACGATAATGTAATCCAGATTCTTCTTTACGCTCATTATCTTCCGCAGCAGTATTTGTATTTCTTGCCGCTTCCGCATGGGCACGGATCGTTTCTTCCGACTTTGTGTGGTTTCACAACTGTGCCGGATTTCTTCTGCTCCATGTAGAGAGCTTTCTTCTTCTCTTCTGTGAAGATCTTGTCCCACTGAGGAAGGTTGTAAAGCCAGTCAGCCTTGGCATCTACCATGTTCTTATAGAGAGCTTCTTTATCAAATGCAAGGTTAACCTTGGTATTCTCATCCATAGTCTCGATCGGGTTCGGAACCTTCAGGCTGTCGTTGATTCCGTCAAGGAAACCAACCATAGTCATAACATCCTGACCGTATTTCTCAGCAAGCTCTTTAACAGTTCCGGAAACAACCTCATCCGGGTTCTCCAGAAGCTGCTCGTAAATGTTCTTCTCAATGTTAAAATAAGTTGCCCAGAAGCGCTGAAGCTTATTCTTATCTGCATTCTGATTATAAGCAACGGAACGCCACTGCTCAAGAATTGTCATATCGCTCATTGTCTGATCCTCTTTTCCAAAATTTTAGATGAATAAAGCGGACGTTTCATTCCGCTTCGCAATTTTTGTTTATTATATCATCTTTTGGCGAAGAAAGCAAATACATCTATCTCATATCCACAAAAATCCACATAAAAAAGATACTTTCTCACCTGCAGCCGTCACTGTACTGTGCAGAATATTTTTTTGGAAAATCACGAAAAAGGACAGCAACTTTTCCCATTCACTGTCCTTTTCCTATGTTTCTTATATCATATCCTGTTTATTTTACTGAAGGTACTGATTGGACTTCCAGATCACACTTACCAGACGTGCAATGCATGCGCGCAGGTCCTCGATCTTAAGTGTTCCCTCTTTCAGTTCTTTTCTGAGATTGTCATGATCTCCGAAACATCCCGGCATTACCAGGTCATTTCCCGCTCTCATGCAGCCGGATGCTGTACAGCTGTCTCCCTGTTCTGTAGTCGTCCAGTCTGTCATGATCGCTCCTTTAAATCCCCATTCGTTTCTGGCGGACTCTGTACAGAGATCATAATTGTTTGCCGCATGAATACCGTTGATCAGATTGTAACTGGTCATGATGGACATTGGCTGTGCTTCTTTTACCGCAATTTCAAATCCTTTGAGATAAACTTCGCGAAGTGCACGCTCAGACACAACACTGTCTGATCCCATACGATTGTCTTCCTGATTGTTGCAGGCAAAATGTTTGATGGTCGTTCCACATCCATAATTGGACTGAACACCTTCTGTCATAGCTGCCGCAATGGTTCCGGATACATACGGGTCTTCGGAATAGTATTCGAAGTTTCTTCCGCAGAGAGGATTTCTGTGGATATTCATTCCCGGTGCCAACCAGAGTGTTACTCCGAAATGTTCCATCTCTGTTCCGATCATGGCTCCCACTTCACGGATCAACTCCCGGTTCCAGGTCTGCGCAAGCAGTGTTCCTACCGGGATCGCAGTACAGTACTGATAATATCTTTCTCCCGGAAGTTCTCTGGAATCGTCATAGAACAATCCACCTTCCAGACTGAACTCAAATGGCATGGAAACAATGCTTCCGTCATTTACATGATAATACTTCATCAGGCGAAGTCCTGCCGGTCCGTCTGCCAGAACGATGCTTGCAAGACCTTTGTCTACTGCACAGCGATGGGTTTCACCTGCAGAACCTGGAACGGAAATTCCTGCTGCGCCAAGATTGCCACCCTGTGCTTTGCCCGGATCTCCTGCTGCCAGATCGATCAGATCTTCTTCTGACAAGGTATTTACAAAATCCATTGCTTCTTTTTCATAGAGGTCTGCATTCTTCTTATATTCCACAGTCTCGGTAGCAATGTCTGCTCCACGAATGTTAAGAACAGTCAGTTCCTCCTCTTTCGCCTGCTGCGCTGCTGCCGCCGCACGTTTTGCTGTTTTGGATGCTTCCTGAGAAATTTCTTCCAGTTCCTGTTTCAGCGGGAAAAGATTTCTGACCTGTCTTCGGATCACTTCCTGATCCAGTTTTATGCCTCCGCAGAGTTTTGCTGATGCAAGACTGTTTCCGACCCATATGCCATAAAAACCACTCTCAAGGATCCATGCAGCTCTCTTCTCATCATAAGAAGTCAGCCCATCCATCTTTACTTCCATGGTAACTTCCTGTGCTTCTCCCGGTTTCAGCTCGTTTGTCTTTGCATAGGCTGCAAGACGGTGTGCTTCTTTTTCGAGGATGCCGCCCGGCAGGGATGCGTAAACCTGTACGACTTCTTTACCGGAAACATTTCCCGTATTTCTGACCGTTGCCGTAACACGGATCTTTTCTGCTGATACCGCTTTCAGAGCACATCCGGTGATCTCAAAGTCTGTATAGGAAAGACCGTAACCGAATCCATAGCGCACCGGAACTTCAAAAGTATCAAAATAGCGGTATCCCACATAAATTCCCTCATCATAAAGCTCTGTTTCCACATTTCCGTTATTATGTGAAAACTTCTCGGAGCTGGGATAATCCTCATATTTATAAGCCCAGGTATCTGCCAGTTTACCGGATGGGTTCACCTTACCGGACAGGATATCCGCAAAGGCATTTCCGCCTTCCATTCCAGGCTGTACGATCACCAGAAGGGCTCTGATATTGCGGAACTCATCCATAAAGGAAAGATCCACCTGTGCACCTGCATTGATCACAACAACCACATTCTTATAATAAGCACAGATATCTGCCAGCATCTGATGCTCTTCTTCAATGAGATCATAATCGCCTTTGTCAGCAGTACGGTCTGATCCTTCTCCTGCGATCCGGCTCAGAACATAGATCGCGTTTTCTGTATCTTCTCCTTCGGCTGGTTTCTGGATCGGATCTCCTGCCGGCATCTTAAAGGGAGTGGTGCTGTATACCGTAAAGAAATCCATGGTATCTGCACCTTCTCCTGTTTTTGAAAGGATACTTCTCTTCCACTCCTGACGTGCATTTTCATAGATCTGGTCGTAGCTTTCGATCCACGCTTCTGTTGTCACCTGGAATCCGGCATTTTTCATTCCCTGAAAAACAGATACGCGTTCACGCTCATTGACATCTCCGGAGCCGGTTCCTCCCTTGATGGTCCTGCCTGCACCGGCACCATAAAGTGCCACTTTACTTCCTGCTTTCAGCGGAAGGATATGATCTTCATTTTTTAGTAAAACGATTCCCTCTGCCGCTGCACGGCGGGCCACTTTACGATGTTCCAATTCCCATGGCTGCACTTTGGGATCTGTAGTGCCGGAAAATTTTCTCTCTTTCAAAATACGTGTCATGATTATTCCTCTCTGATAAAATCTGCAAATGTTTCTTTTATTTTCTGTTCGTCATCTGTACCTGCATTCAGGACTAGCGGCTTGGAAAGATCAAGGCTGAAGATTCCCATGATTGATTTTGCATCTACATAATATTTACCGCTCTGCAGATCCATGTCGCAGTCAAATTTGCTGCAAAGTTTATTGAATTTATCTGCATCCTGCATGGATACGATGTTTACTGTTAATTTTACCATAATCAGACTCTCCTTTTCCAGTTAAATTCAAGCGGATATTTTGGGCAAGCGGATAAAAGCATCCGTATTCGCTACGTAGCTCTACACCAAATAACTGCTACGCAGTTTATCAGAAGGAGCTACGCTCCTCCTGATACAAGCAAGTCCCCCTCGCAGGGGACTTACTTGATTTAGTTAAAGTACTTCCTGAGAAGATACGTCGGGGTGCAGCTCCATGCATGGCAGTAGCTGTTGACAATGCTGCTTCCATAAGGAGATTCCGCCGGATTTTCCGGATTGTAAAGTTCCCAGAATGTATCCGCACCGTGGCTTAACATTCCGCCCCAGTAATATTTCATATATTCCATTGCCTGGTCTCTTTTTCCGCACATCAGAAGTGCTTCCACAAAATGATGGTTCATGTACGGAGAAACCATTCCTTTTTCCGGTTTTAACTCCACCAGACGGTCCAGGATTTCTGCTCCCTCTGCGCTGTCTACCGCGCCTGCCAGGATCAGCCATACCTGACTTGCATAATTGATCTGTTTTTCCTCTCCGCTTATAAAAAGGCCGCTCTCTTTATCAAAAAGATATTTTTTCGCAGCTGCTGTTTTCGCCGCAGCTTCTTTTTTCATCTCTTCGGCTTTTTCAGCGTCTCCGAGGATTTCTGCGATCTTCTGTACCTTCTTTGCACAGTATATATAAACACCCTGCATTGCGCTCTGCTTGTTCAGACCATCCGTCCAGTCGATAAAGCCCCAGAAACCATCTCCGTTTTTCATAAGTTCCTTTTCATCAAACTGCTCTTTCGCAATTTCCATCTGACGATATGCACAGGCACTTAAATCTTTTAAAGTTTCCCTGTCACCGGACGCTTCGTAGTAGTCACAGAGGGTTGCTCCAAAGAACATGGAATAATCCAGAAGGAAGGTATCATCCACGATAAATTTCGGTTCTGTGAAAAGGCAGGCGCTGACCTGGCCATTATCCTTTGTCTGTCCAGCGAACAGATACAGACATCTTTTTACCAGATCCATGTTGTGGAAGGTCTCATAGTTCGCAAGTGCCTGGAGCCTTAAGTCGCCAAGCCACAGACGACGGTCTCTCTTTGGTCCGTCCTCGAATACGGACTGCATACAGTTTTGCAGGGTACGGAGGCTGACACGGTCCAGTTTTCGGATCATTTCATCCTCACTTTCCACCGGCTTTACATCTTCCATACTGACAGCGGAAACACTGACACAGGATACATCTTCCACTACCATCTGCCATTTCAGTGATGTATCTATCACCTCGATCTCCATATAGCGGAATGCATATCTTCTTGGAAGCTTCAGCTCTGCCGGAAGGACATCGACATGGATAAACTCTTCCTGGATCCATCCACGGCTGATCCACCCATCATAATCTGCGGAGTCCTCTGTCATCTCCTTGGCGATCTCACCGAATTTCAGTCTGAAAAATGCCGGTGCATCCTGAGGGCTTCCTACGGAGTTCAGTTTCAGGGTCACATATCCCACCTGATGATCTCCTAAATCCAGACAGATTTTATCTCCTTTTGTCAGGTGATAGCTGGAAAGATTTCCGATCTCATCTTTTTTATGAACTTCCGGATAAACATCTTCTGTTTTTACGATATCTACGATAGAAACCGGACGAACTACCGTTTCCCGTAACTTTGGTGTGCATGCTTCTGCTTTTTTTACAAAATCCTCATTGGTCACACGGACCATCTCAAGGTCAATGCTTACCTCTGGCATTATGCGTTTGCTCTCCTTTCATCCAGTTCTTTGACGATCTGCGGATAGATCTTATCCAGATCATAGAACATCATTGTGATAATTGTTGCGATATTTGTGATGATCGGCACCCAGATGTACATTGCTGTGATATAAGTCTGAGCCGTTGCTGTCTGTGTTGCAAGGTTTGCGTCAAATCCACCAAACTGAAGAAGTGCCGCACCGATACTGCTGGCGATAGCCATTCCCACTTTTCCAATGAAACCATTTACTGCGGAAAGAGTTCCGGCTGTATTTACACCGGATTTCCACTCACCATAATCAACAGGGTCCGGCTGCATTGCAAAATGCATACTTCCCTTCAGTCCGTATCCTGCTGCCGCGATCACCGCACCAGCCAGAAGAACCGGAACATTTGTGCCGCCAAAGAAGATGATCAGAAGACCACCCATATGTACAAAACTTCCTCCAACCATCAGATTTCGTTTTGATGTGAGTTTTACAAGGAACGGTGCACAAAGATTTGCTACGATTGGTACCAGTGTTGTGATGGTCGCAACGATCTGTACCAGTGTCGTGTTCTGTACAACATAAGTAAAGTAATAAATAACCGCACTTGCCTGGATCACAAATCCACCAAAGAACCAGACGATATTCAGTGCAAAAAGTTTCCACGGTTTGTTGTGAAGCAGACAGGAAATGTTTGCTTTAAGGCTGACTTTTTCCTGTTTGATGGTTACACGCTCTTTTGTGTTAAAGAAGCAGAAGAAGAATACAAGGCATCCGACTACACCGAAGATCATCATAACGATACGGAATCCAAGTGCCTCGTTGCCGTTTCCGAATTTGTCTACCAGTGTCAGGGCAAAAGCGCTGACTACAGTGGAACCGATGGATGAAAAGAAAGTTCTGCAGGATGCAAGGACGGTTCTCTCATGCGGGTCTTCGCTCAGTGCCGGGAGAATGGATGCCATCGGGATATTTACAACGGTGTATGCAGTGGAAAGCAGAATGTAAGTAATGTATGCGTAGATCAGCATACCTGTCTGTCCGATATCCGGTACAGAGAATGCAAGGACTGCAGCCACACCAAATGGAACCGCACCAAACAGGATCCATGGTCTTGATTTACCCCATTTTGTGTTTGTCTTGTCAATGAGGAATTCTACGATCAGGTCGGAAATTCCGTCAATTACTTTTGTTACCAGGAACATTACACTGACTGCACCGGCATTCAGATGCATGACATTTGTGTAAAAATACAGCAGATACAGGGAGATCATCTGCCAGATCAGGTTGCAGGCAAAATCGGAAGATCCATAACCGATTCTCTGACGCCACAGGCCGATCTTTACTTTCTTTTCAACTTCGTTCATCTCTTTTACCTCCAAATTTCTTTCTGGCATTACTGTACACTTTTTCCCTTTTTCTTCCAATTGTGATTTTTTTTGTAAAACACTGACGTTTTTTTCGATGATTATGATATACTTTCCTTATCTCTTATGAAAGATCCGCACGAAAAGGGGACTGTTATGAAACTTACCAGAGAAGAATTTCAGAAATACATTTATGCCTACAATGAAGATGAGATTTTTTACAAAACACTTTACCTTCAGGAGAAAGATCATCCGGGATATCAAGTTGAACCAGGCATGCCGTGCCCTCAGGGAAACTTCTCTCAGCAATCATGCCATCTGCGAACTTGTAGGTTACGAAAGTCCGGAACATTTTATGCGTACTTTTAAGAAAACTTATGGAATGACTCCCGGTGAATACCGGAAGAAGAACAAAGAATAACGTAATAATGTAGTCAAAAATACGGAACCTCCATCCGGGCAGATAAATGTATCTGCCTTTCGTTAAAGAGAAGTTCCGCAATAAAAAATTTCAGGATAAATTTTTCATGATAAGCAATATCCTGCTGTCATAAAAAAACGGAGAATTTTATATATTATCTGTATAACCGATTCCGTTCCGGGAGATACTTATCATATCCTCCCCTTTAGACGCAGAGGGCTTCGCGATGGTGCAGGTTCTCTGCGTTTCTCTTTTTACAGCAACTCATACTGCATCATCACAAATTACTTCACACCAAGTTCCTCAAGCTCTTTTGCCGCCTGTTTCAGGTTTTCGAACTGAATGGTACGGATCCCTGCTTTTCTAGCCCCTTCACAGTTGATGGCCCGGTCGTCCATAAATACCGACTTCTCCGGTTTCAGATCATAGCGTTTCAGAAGTGTCTCATAAATATCCACTTCCGGCTTGATCTGCTGTACGTCGCAGGAAAATACCACTCCGTCCATATATTTCAGGAACGGCATATCTTTTTTGGTTCTCTCCAGCATATAGGTTCCGTAATTAGAAAGAACATAGAGATGATATCCCTGGTTTTTGAGATATTTCACCCAGGTTTCCGCATAGTCATAAAGATGCATGCATTCCGGATCCCGTCGTACCACTTCACGGATATCCTTCTCATATTCCGGTGCACTTTCTACAAATTTATCTACATACCAGGACTCCTCGTGGAGTGCTCTGTCCTGTTCTTCCCAGATTGGGTTTCGAAATGTTGCATCCGCAATTTTTTCATATTTTTCTTCCGGAAAATTGTAGCTCTTCAGATACTCTTCCCAGTCATATCCCATCAACACATTTCCCACATCAAAAATAACATTCTCGATCATACGGTTTTCATCCTCCTTTGGTTTCTCAGGTCCCCAGATCCGGTACGCCATCCAGAAAACATAAGCCACGATCGGTACCAGTACTGCTGCCGCAAAAGCGCCCCGGAACAAAGCCTGTGAGTTCTCACTGCTGCCCCATGCAAACACCATGGGAAGGCAGAACACGAGAAGCAAAATAACAACGCCTGCCAGTGCCGCAATTCTTTTAAAATTTTTCATTCGGAATCCTTTCACATGATATACCAGTTGTTATAGCCAATATTATCATCAGCCTCTTAACAAAAGGGCGCCGGAGAAATTTCCCCGGCGCTGCCTGTCGTAATCCTGTCACAGTAAATGATTATCTGTAAATGATGTCGTTTCTTCCTGGTCCGTTTGAGATCATGGTGATCGGGAATCCGATGTGTTTCTCTACGAACTCTACATATTTTCTGCAGTTCTCCGGAAGATCCTCGTATTTCTTGATTCCACGGATATCGCATTTCCATCCAGGAAGTTTCTCGATCACCGGTTTTGCTTTCTCAAGCTGCACAGTTGTCGGGAATTCTGTTGTTACCTCTCCGTCGATCTCATAGCCTGTGCAAACCGGGATCTCATCCAGATATCCCAGAACATCCAGTACTGTAAAAGCAACGTCTGTAGCTCCCTGGAGACGGCATCCGTATTTGGATGCAACACAGTCGAACCATCCCATACGTCTCGGACGGCCTGTAGTAGCACCGAACTCACCACCGTCACCGCCACGTTTTCTCAGCTCATCTGCTTCCTCGCCGAAGATCTCAGAAACGAATGCACCTGCTCCAACTGCACTGGAGTAAGCTTTGCATACGGTTACGACCTTCTTGATCTCATATGGAGGCAGGCCTGCACCGATGGCACCATAAGCAGCCAGTGTGGAAGAGGATGTAACCATCGGATAGATTCCGTGATCCGGGTCTTTCAGAGTTCCGAGCTGTCCCTCAAGAAGAACCTGTTTGCCCTCTTTCAGTGCATTCCAGAGATAGAGAGATACGTCACATACGTATGGCTCAACCATTTTCTTGTATTCCATCAGCTCGTTCATGATATCTTCCGGTTTCAGAAGCGGTTTGTGATAGAGATGCTCAAGTGTTACGTTTTTGGTCTCACAGATACGTACAACTTTCTCTTTCAGTGCTTCCTCATCAAAGAGCTCACTTACCTGGAAGCCGATCTTTGCATATTTGTCAGAATAGAACGGAGCGATTCCGGATTTTGTGGAACCGAAAGCCTTGCCTCCAAGACGCTCCTCTTCATACTGATCGAACAGAATGTGGTAAGACATTACCATCTGTGCTCTGTTGGAGATCAGGATCTTCGGTGCCGGTACTCCACGGCCTACTACTTCGTTGTACTCCTTGAAGAATACCGGAATGTTCAGTGCAACACCGTTTCCGATGACACTGGTCGTATGTCCGTAAAACACACCTGACGGAAGTGTATGAAGTGCGAATTTACCATAATCATTTACGATGGTGTGGCCCGCATTGGCTCCACCCTGAAATCTTACGATGATATCAGCTTTCTCAGCAAGCATATCTGTGATCTTGCCTTTACCTTCATCTCCCCAGTTTGCTCCTACTACTGCAGTTACCATAACACAGTTCCTCCTTGTGTCTTTCTCTATTATTCGGAACGACATGTTCTCTGCCTGTAATACACAGAGACACGTCATTCCTGTCTGTGTTCATTTCTTAATGTTTATAACATCTTGGAATTATACGTTGATCTCAACCTTAACGCCAAGCAGATCCTTATGTGCATCCAGAACCGGCTGTACCACATTGGCGATAAATGCCTCTGTCTGCTCTTTTGCACGTCCTGTATATCTGGACGGATCCATGGATTTCTGAAGATCCTCAAGAGTCAGGTTAAATGCCGGATCCGCAGCGATCAGTTCAAGAAGGTTGTTATCCTTGCCTTCTACCTTCACGTTCTTGCCTGCTTCCATGGAAAGCTCACGGATACGCTCATGAAGCTCCTGACGGTCTCCACCTGCCTTAACTGCATCCATCATGATATTCTCAGTCGCCATGAACGGAAGCTCGGACATCAGTCTCTTCTCAATAACCTTCGGATAAACAACCAGTCCGTCTACAACATTGAGGCAGAGATCCAGGATTCCGTCAATTGCAAGGAATCCTTCCGGAACGCTGAGACGCTTGTTTGCAGAGTCATCCAGAGTTCTCTCAAACCACTGTGTCGCAGATGTGATAGCCGGATTCAGGGCATCGATCATCACATATCTGGACAGGGAAGCGATTCTCTCACTTCTCATCGGGTTTCTCTTATATGCCATGGCGGAAGATCCGATCTGGGATTTCTCAAATGGCTCCTCCACTTCTTTCAGATGCTGAAGAAGACGGATGTCGTTGGACATCTTATGTGCACTTGCAGCGATTCCCGCAAGGATATTCAGCACACGGGTGTCCACTTTTCTGGAATAAGTCTGTCCGGAAACCGGATAGCAGGACTTGAATCCCATCTTCTCGGCGATCATCGGATCGATCTTGTCGATAGTCTCCTGATCTCCGTCAAAGAGTTCCAGGAAGCTTGCCTGTGTACCGGTTGTTCCCTTGGAACCAAGAAGTTTCATAGTGCTTAATACATACTCAAGGTCCTCAAGATCCATCAGGAATTCCTGTGTCCAGAGAGTTGCCCTCTTACCTACGGTTGTCGGCTGTGCCGGCTGGAAATGAGTAAATGCCAGAGTTGGCTGATCTTTATACTGTGCTGCAAACTTGGAAAGCTCCGCGATCACGTTCACAAGTTTCTTGCGGACAAGTTTCAGTGCCTCTGTCATAACGATAATGTCGGTGTTATCTCCTACATAACAGGAGGTTGCTCCCAGATGGATGATGCCTTTTGCCTTCGGGCACTGTACACCAAACGCATACACGTGAGACATTACATCATGGCGAACCTGACGCTCACGCTCCTTAGCCACATCATAGTTGATATCATCCGCATGAGCTTTCATCTCATCAATCTGCTCCTGGGTGATGTTAAGGCCAAGCTCACGTTCCGTCTCAGCAAGTGCGATCCACAGCTTTCTCCATGTGCGGAATTTCATGTCCGGGGAAAAAATGTACTGCATCTCTTTGCTTGCGTACCGCTCTGACAGCGGGCTTACATATCTGTCTGTATTCATTATTATCCTCCTGATTACATACATCCGGGCCGGAATGGCGAATGATCCGTTATCTGCCCGGATCTGGTTAATTCACGCCTCTTGAAATTATATAACATTGCCTCTTCAAAAGCAACCGTTTGTTACTCCATACCCTGATGGAATTTTCCCAGAAATTCCTTCATTCTGCCATTATCGGAAGAAAATACCTCCTGTGGGGTTCCCTCCACCGCGATCACACCCTTGTCCATAAAGATGATGCGGTCGGAAATATCTCTTGCAAAATTCATCTCATGGGTGACGATCACCATGGTGATATGCTCCTGTGCCAGATCCTTGATAACCTTCAGGATCTCCCCGGTGAGCTCCGGATCCAGTGCAGATGTCGGCTCATCAAAAAACAGGATCTTCGGGTTCATGCAGAGGGCACGGGCAATGGATACTCGTTGCTGCTGTCCTCCTGAAAGCTGGAAAGGATACGCATTTTCCTTATCTGCAAGACCCATTTTTTTAAGAAGACTTCTTGCCTGGGCATAGACTTCGTCTTTTTTTCTTTTCTGCACTTTTAAGGGTGCGTCTACGATATTTTTCATTACGGAAAAATGCGGGAACAGATTAAACTGCTGGAACACCAGTCCCACATCTCCGGTTTTGATGATCTCGCCGCTGTCCGGTGTCTCAAGACCTGTGGCACAGCGCAGGATGGTGGACTTGCCGGAACCGGAAGGACCGATGATACTTAACACTTCTCCCTCTTCCACATCAAGAGAAATATCTTTGAGGACTTCCAGTCCGTCAAAGCTTTTTTTGATATGTTTCATTTCAAATAATTTCATATTATATACTCTCCATTCCGGTTAACGGTAGTAATTCATGCTCTTCTCAACCTTCTGCATCACAACTGCCACGATCAGATTGAACACATAATAAAATACGGCAGCGATCACAAAAGGCATCATGGTTGTCTGGGCACTCGCGATCTGCTTGGCAATGGTAAACATCTCCGCTACTGCCACAACAAAAGCAAGAGAAGTATCCTTGACCAGTGTAATAACTTCATTGGTGATGGATGGCAGAATCCTCTTGATCACCTGTGGAAGGATGATGCGGAAAAACGTCTGCACTTTATTGTATCCGAGGATCTTTGCAGCCTCATACTGACCAACCGGCATGGACTCAATGCCGCCACGGTAGATTTCTGCAAAATAAGCCGCATAGTTGATGGCAAATGCAATAAATACAGCGATCAGGCTGTATCCCATGGAAATACGGATTCCGAAGATAAAATACGGGCCGAAGTATACAACCATCAGCTGCAGCATCAGCGGAGTTCCTCTCATAATGGATATGTACGCGGATACAATGGCACGGATCACTTTGTTTTTGGACATTCTGCCAAAACAGATCAGAAGTCCCAGCGGCAGAGAAAACAGCAAAGTCACAAAAAAGATCTCAATAGAGACCAGCATTCCTCCTGCCAGCTGCTGAAGCATTACACTAAAACTCATTTTTTTCCTCCTGGTTCGGAGTATCTGTCCCATTTATCGGACTGATACCTGTAATTCCTGTAAACAACAGGAAATGAGCGTGCCCGGCAGCTCTTCATACGCCGAAGCACCCTCATTTCCTTTTTATGCAGAAGCTTCAAAAACTTCTGCTATGTTTCTTATTTCTCCTGCTGTTGGATAGTTTCTGAAAAAATATCTTCACAGCTTTTACTGCGATCTGAGCTGATTACTTAGACTCAGAATCTGCTTCTTTCTCTGTGCTGTCTGCACTTTCCTCTGTGTCAGCTTCTGCTGAATCGGAATCTGAGTCCTCCTTATCCTCGCTGATGCAGAGCATACTCTTATCCAGCTCATATTTATCTGCAAGCTTATCAACTTCGCCGGACTCGTCAAGTTTCTCAACTTCTGCCCATACCAGATCTTTCAGCTCATCGTTACCTTTCTTGAATCCGATGCCATACTGCTCATTCTGGATCGGCTCGTCAAGGATCACGTATTTATCCTTGCCTCTCTGTGAAAGCTGATAATTGGCAACACCAATATCAACAGCAACCGCATCTGCAGCACCAGAATCAATGTTCATAAATGCGGTGTTGTAATCCGGGTTCTCTGTGAGAGATGCGAAGCTGTCCTTCAGATCCTTGTTATCATCGTTGTTCAGTGCGTCCAGTGCAGCGGATGCAGCCTGTACAACTACGTTCTTACCCTTAAGGTCTGCAAGTTTCTCGATTCCGGAATCCTTGGCAACCACGATTACCTGTTCATTGTTGATGTAAGGATCTGTCCATGTATAATCATCCTCACGTCCGTTGATGGTAAATCCGTTCCAGATACAGTCAATGGTTCCGGAATTCAGTTCCATGTCCTTGGAATCCCAGTTGATCGGCTTCTTAACAAGCTCCCATCCAAGATTATCACATACTTCCTGAGCCAGGTCAAGGTCAAATCCTACATAATCACCATTATCATCCTTATATCCAAATGGCGGGTACTCAGCATCAAATCCTACGATCAGGGTCTTATCCTCAACACCTGCCTGTACACTTACTCCTGTTACCATCATTCCTATTGTCATCGCTGCCGCCATTACTACTGCAACTGTTCTCTTCTTCATGATTGTTCTCCTTTTTTTCGTTATTCCTTTATCACGTGGTCACTCTACCACGTGAAAGCGTATGGTTATAGTACCATACCAAAAAGGAGCTGTCAAGAGCAAACCTTCTGCTGTGCCAGATAATCTTTGTATTTCTTTCTTGCGGTTTTTAAATAGGCTCTGGAAATAGGGATCTCAGTCTGTCCAATTACAAAACTGTTCTTTTTGAGTGTGTTCACTTTCTCCAGATTGATGCAAAAGCTCTGATGGCATCTCATAAAATTACTGTCGGAAAGCTGTCCCGCAAAATCTCCCAGACGCGCTCTGCAGCTGAGTTTCTTTCCGTCGGTAAGGTGGAAGGTTACATTATGGAGGCTGCTGGATATGTACGCCAGACTGTTATGCTGGAGTGTATAAACCTGAGTTCTGTAATGAAAATGCAGCGCCTTTCCGCCTTCTCTTTCACAGGTGGTCAGGATAGGTAACAGCACATGCTCCAGTTCTCCGCTTTCTACAGGTTTCGTCAGATAATTAAAAGCAAATACCTCAAAAGCTTCTTTATAAAATTTCTCATTTTCCGCTACCATGATGACCGGAATATAATTTCCCCGAAGCCGTATCGCACGGACTGTCTCCAGGCTCTTTCCATTTTCACCATCCAGACCCATAAATACCACATTACAGATCTTATGCCCTTCCGTCAGTCCGTCAAGAAGGCTCTGCCTGCTACGGTATATCAGGATCTCCGCATCCGGAAGCAGCGTTGAAAGCTGTCTGTAAAGCTTCTGAGCATCTTTTCGTATTTCATCACATACCGCAATAGTTATCACTGCCATGGTTCTGGTTCCCTCCGCCCTGTTCTTTCTTGATATGATCTATTCTATTTTCAAAAAAACTGTCTCGCAATATGTGCCACCAATTGTGCTCGGATTTTTTACAAATAATTGCAATTCCTGATCTGTTTTTGTATAATAATGCCACAAGTATGAAAAAAGGAGAATTATTATGTCTGACTTCAGCAGCAAATGCCGTGAATATCTAAAAAATACAGGAGAAACGGTATACCAGTTATCTGCATCCTCAGGCCTTGACCGTACCTCTCTGCAGCGTATGATCACAGGCAAACGTCTGCCTGGAATGGATTTTGTCCGTCAGTTCTGCGATTCGATCCGGATTAATCCATCCCAGCGTCAGGAACTGATTGAATTATATAAAATCGAAAAAATTGGAAAAGAAATTTACTATAATCGGAAATACATCCAGGAACTTCTCCGTGTGATCAGCACCCAGCAGATGCTTTTCTCCTCTGGTTTTCACAGTCTTACTTCTCTTCCGTTTTACAGTGGAGACTTTTCACTTGATGTGGAAAAAAAAGTTTTAAACCTTTTTGAAGATATCCTGCTCTCCGGTTCCGACGAAAAGATCTGCACCAACATTCCTGCAAACTGTCGGCTTATTGTACAAGTTTCTGCACATCTCTATCCGGAATATCAAAAGCTTCCTCCTGTTATCCAGATTCTTCCGCTTCACCAGAATCCTACCGCATCACCGGACTATAATATGAACCTGGAAACTTTTTTGTGTACCATTCTTCCGATCCTGTGCGGCTTTCTCAATTATCAGCCCTACTATTATTACACCCAGGCCGGAAGAGAACTTTCCTGTTATGAATTGTTTCCGTTTTTCTTTATTACAGAAAAGAAACTCCTGCTTATTTCTTCTGATATGTCAACTTTCATATCTACAGAAAATCCGGAAGTTATACATTCCTATCAGCAGGAATTTCAGAAAATCCTGGAAAACTCCAGCCGTTTTTTCCAGCAGTCGGATTCTCCTTCACAGATCCTGGAGATTTTCGGTTCCATTATGAACACCAATATTACAACAAACTTTGCGCTGGAGTCTCATCCATGTCTTGCGTTGATGTCCTATGGACCCGACTTTGTACAGGCCCTCTTTGAAAACAGAGATATTGATCATTCCAACTCTGTTTATACACAACTGGTTTCTATTTTAAAACAGCCGCAGTTTGCCTTTACAGAAAACGACACTTCCTGTAACTATTTCACCCTGAATGGAATCCGGAAGTTTGCACAGACCGGTCTTCTGGACGGTCCATATTCCTATCATCAGACACCACTTCCAAAAGAAGAACGGAGAAAATCGATCCAGCACATTCTTGCCACAGATATGGGCGGTGAAAAATGCAAGATCCTTAAGCATTCTGTCCTCCCTGAAACGGGAATCCATCTTGAAGTTCTGTCCGATTATTCTGTTTTTCTCTGTTTTCTTTCCAAAGAAGATACTTTTATGTGCGTTTATCTGAAAGAAACCAGTATCGGACAGGCTCTGGACGACTATCTCTCTTCTCTTTCCGAAGAAGAAGCTGTCTACACAAAAAAAGAAGCCCGGCAGATCCTGCTGGGACTTCTTGAACAGCTTTAAGAGCCTGTACTTCTGTGATATTCTCTTGTAAGATCCTCCAATATCCTGTCAGTCTCTCCGGGTGCAATCTTCTGCTCCGGGAGGCTGATAAACTGTTCCAGAGCTCTGGCAGTTTCTTTTTTTACGGAATCCTCTGCCTTCAGATCTTCCTGTATCTTTTCAAATTCTTCCGGTGTATGCACACTTCGGTAAGCCAGAAGATAAATCTTCAGTGCCTTTTCTGACTGGTTTACCTTCCATGCAGCAAAGAAACAGTCCAGTGCCTTATCCATCTGAAACAGATAACTGTAAGCACATCCCTGATTATGCAGAATCCGCTCTCTCATTTCTCTGGAGATTTCTCTGGAATCTTTTTCCAGAAGCTTCTGATAAACACGGATTGCGTTCACGTACATCCGGTTTTCCATGAGGGCATCCCCTTTTCTCTTTTCCCGTATCTCCTCGGATTCCTTATTTCTTCTTTCAATCCTTCCATTCAGGATACGAAGTTCTTCATAAGCCAGATAATTGATCTCTTTAAATATCGGATACAGAATTTCCTCCAGACCTGCCTCTTTTCCAATGAAAGGTCGAAGCTTCGCCGCAAGTTTTGGAAGTTTCAGTTCCTCATCCAGCCAGGTACACAGCTTATTACTGATAAGAGAACGATCCACAAGGTAAAGATTATTATAAAGATAATAGCAGAGTTCTTCTATGGAATAAATATTCGTGCTGATATTTTCAATGTAAAATGGTTTCTCTGCTTTCTTTACCTGGCATAAAATATATCCGCTCATACCTGTTTCCTTTCTTCTGTCTCATCCCAGCGTACCAGTTCTTTCCATGTCTTCCCGCTGGATGGATACATTTCCCCAAATCCAAGATCCTTTACTGTGATCTCACAGTCTTTCGATGATACGTATTTCAACGTAAGTGCAAGTCTGGTCGTCCGGTTTGGTCGTTTTGGCAAACCTTTAAGCGCCATTGCCACCCGCTTTCTCTCCGTTTCATCCGGAAGATTTACTACAAAGACCAGTTCTTCCGTATCATCCAGGATCAGTTCACACTCTGCATTGCATTCATACCAGTTGCTGCCGCCTTCGATCAGCGGATAATACGCAGGAGAACCCATCACCCGCATATCCATTCCCACATCCGCAGTAACCAGGGAATCGCTTAAATATCTGTACCCTTTTAATTTTTTGTCTTCAAGTCTGTCCTTACCGGCGATGCAGGCTCCTTTTGCAAAGAGATTGTTTCCGTAAAATACTTTGCGTCCCTGATGACACAGAAGCTTTACTGACTGCTGTGCCCACTGCTGGTCGAACCCTTCTCCTGTGATCTGCACACTGGAAAAAAGTTCTTTTCCAAGAGTTTTTGTTATAAAACGGCAAAACTCCACATCACGGATCTCATCCTCCGTTTCAAGCGTTGTACTCACCGGTTCTTCGAGATTGACAAGTATAGGTCTGGATGCAGCATTGATCGTCAGCTTACGAAACGCAATTTTATCTCCATCAAACGCATACCAGGCCACACTTCGGTTCCAGGTTTCTCTTTTCTGGCCCAATGCATAGTAATAAAAACTTTCCCCGTAATCCATAAGCATGTATTTCTCTGCCGGAAAACCGGCAATTCCACAGGCCTTCTGATAATTACGCACCTGTATGGCATCAAGCTCAGGAGAAGTGATACACATGCACTTTGTGTTTTTTACAATGTCCTGAATTCCAAGAAATTTCAGCATTCCTTTCAGGAAATGAGCAAGGAGCTCTGCCGGCTCCTTATCCTTTCCCGCCACCTGTATGCTTTCTTCCTTCTGGCAGATATCATAAATATTTCCGAGCATGATCCCGCCTTTTTCTCTGGAAAAATACTGTGCTTCCAGGCCCACACAGTAATCGTTCTGCTCTGTACGGTAACAGATACAGCCCGGAGCCTCATACTGGCTGGTTCCCACTTTCATGGAAAGAGAACGGGCCTCTTCTGCTTTTCTGTCATAATAGCAGATCTGTGTATATTCTTTTCCAATATCGATTCCTATCAGCAAATCTCGAATTTCATTCATCTTTCCGGTTCCTTCTCTATGACAAACATTTCATTGACGTACTGTTCCTGCCGGAGATACTGTGAAAGTTTCTCCTTCACTTCCGGATCTTTCTCCAGTTTTCTTGCACAGAGGATCTGATTGATCAGCTGATATTTACTGGAAGCTCTGTCATCCGTCAGATTCATGGTCAGCATTTTCTCTTCAGTCCTGTGCACACCGTTTTCATCTTCTGTCTGAAAATAATAGTGCAGAGTCTCACCGTAAAACAGAGTAAACGTCTTGGTAAAAATTCCCTCATAGACATTACGCAGCGGCTCGCTCTTATATTCCGGCATGGTTCCAAGTCCTGTATCCAACAAATAATACAAAGTAACAGAAGTCTCAGGCGAAGCATGATATTCTACAAAAGTCTTATCATCCAGCTGATACGGGCGCAGGATCCTCTGATCCAGATCATGGAAAAACTCAAATACCATATCATCTTTTACGCAGGAAGCCAGAATTTCTTCCTTCAGAGCAAGTTCTTCCTCATCGGATGCTTTTTCTTCGGAAAGTATTTTCAGAAGTTCCAGGTCACAGATTCTGTCTGTTGGCCATTCTTTCCGTTTGCAGATTTTGAGATATTCTCTGAGACACGGAGTCTCCGGCATCCCCTTTACAAACATTCCATAAGCCATCTGTGTCAGGTAAGCTCCGATCACCTGTTCCTTTCCGGAATGACTGATATAAGATTTCAGGATCTTTTCGCCTTCTTCCCGGTAATCTGCAGTGAACATCAGAAGCGAAAGTATCCTTTCCTCCAGGCTGTACGTATCCATCTCAAAACCGCAGGCACTTTTCCAGATATCCAGAAGTTCTTCCACAGGACCAAACCGGAATTTCATCAGATACTGAAGGATCACTTCATCATAAATTCCATTTCTGTATACATGGGAAGAAAGTGCGATCAGCTCTTCATCTTCCGTACAGTCACAGCGAATGATCATCCGGCTTGCCAGTTTCAGCAACTCACATTCCTCTACTCCTTCAAAGCCAAATGCCTCCACAACGCTCATTGCCTGTGGGAACAAGCCTCTCTGGATGAGGATTTCCAGCAGTATCTTCTTATCGACCATAGCATATTCCCGATAGTCCATCATTTCCAGGCAGGCATCCAGATCTTCTCCCTGTACATGATCCCTGTAATATTCCAGGATCCGTTTTCGAACAGCATCTCTGTATTCTCCTGTAAACGCAGATGAAAGGACCAGCTTCTGAAAAATCCCCAGATTTGTGCGGCAAATATCCTGTGTCTGGCAATAATAAAGCAGCACACCTGCTTCATCTGCGCCCTTTTCCAATACTGTCGGTACCATTTCCCTGTCGTCAAAAAGTGGTGTCATGTTATAATCCACTGTTGACGCATAGCGTCTCTGTTTTTCGTCCTGAAAGATCACTGCAGCATCTTCTGTATAGATCCTCGGATAGGCGATTCCATGCACACAGGGATAAATTTCTTCCTTTTTCATCTGTCTGTGACGAATGATCACGCTGCGTACCTTGGGATCATCTGTATACAGGCGGTACGTAAACATCCTTGAAGCAATAACCTGTGCTTCCTCCGTATTTGCCGGTTCGCGCATAAATTCCTGATAGACAGCAGCATAATTTTCATTCATTCTTCCTTCTCTCAGCTTGCGCATGGCAAAATCTCTCATGCTGTCCCGATAGCTTTCGTAAGTCTGCGGATCCTGCTCTTTCCGGGCGATGATGCAGGCATAAAGATACGCTCTCTTGGAATCTCCGAGATTATTGTTATTATAAGTAAAATACATAAGCAGCGGCTTCGGAAGTACTCTTCTGTAAGAAGTGTCCAGTGTCTCTACATAATATTCATAAAGACGTGTGATCCGGATTCCCTGGTCTACTGCCGCGGAAAACCAGCGGAAATATTCTGCTTTTCGTGGATTTCCCTTCATGATATATTTACAGATCGCTTCTACTGTGTCATCCGACGGAAAAGCCTCACACCCCAGTACCATAGCCCGGTACAGGCTTTCATTAAATGATTTCTCATAACCGGAAAGATAAGCAAGCCGCATCACAAGTTCCTCTGTAAGCATGTTCTCTTTTCCGGCAAAAAGAAATACCTGCGCCCAGAAACGATTCATCCGGTGAAGCAATGACATATCCCGGCAGATGCTGTTCCATGCTTCCAGATACAGAAACGGGCTGGTACATCCTCTTTCAAAAAGCTCTTCCATCAAAAAGATCTTTCTGGATGGGGAAAGAGTCTGATCCATCTCAAATACCAGTTTCAGAAGAATGTAACTGTCCTCTTTCTGCATCTGAAAATTCTGGATCTTACGAAGCGCCTGTTCCTCATCTCTGTACAGTCCTGTCAGGGTACACAGATACAGATAAAGCCCTGCCTGTTCCAGTTCATTATGATTAAAAGATTTATTCTGATAACGTACCAGAATGTCTTCTGCTTTCTGGTCTTCTCCTTCCAGATGGAAAATATACGCTTCCAGAAGCTGATATTCCGGATATTTCAGTCCGCTCTCTCCCATTTTATCCAGTTTTTCATGTGCTTCGGCTGCCCATGTCTGAAAGCCGGTTTTCCCGCATGCAAAAGTCAGATACTCCCTGAGCATGGATACGCGGTACTGTTTCTCCAAAAGGTCAAGATTGACAGAGCTTCCGTTTCCCCTGGACGCCAACACATGATACACCAATTTCTGATAAGGAGTCCGTACAATGATCTCACCATACTGGTTACCTTTTCCCAGTTTTTCCTTATGGATCACATATTCCACTTCACAGGTACTTCCAATAAAATCTTCTTCCGTCACAACATGTTTCCCTGTTTCCAGGAAGTCCCCATTCACTTCAATATCTGCACGCAGATGGCCCCAGCCGCTTCTGTGAATATAAAAAGACTCCTGTATGGATTCACTGACCTCATAGAAATTCGCCTCTTCTCTGTTCAGATCCAGTGTCACCTTATCTTTGGCACCGGCTGTGATCAGAAATTCCTCCAGATGCTGGTATGTTACCGGCTGCTGAGACATTCCTTCATAAAGAGAACGGAGCTTCTCACTCTGTTCTTTCAGGATCAGGGAAAAATGGCGTTCCGTAAAAAGCCTGTATGCTTCATGGAAATCCTCCTTTGCAATCCGGATAAATTCTTCCATGGAAGTCACTTTTCTGCCTGAACTCTTCACTTCTTCTGTCTGCACTGTTACCTTAAAAGGCAGCCTGTATTCTCCGATGCTGGTAGTAAAACACAACCATCCCGCAAAACTTTCCCCGGGTTTCATTCCTTCTGCATCCACGCCATAAGGCATACGTACTGTCGTACCTGAAAAGCGGTCAAATCCAGGCACCAGTCTCCGATCAGAGGATGTTACAAATCCACTGATCCTGCGATTGTCATCTGTGCCAAAATAAAGTTCGTCTTTCGTCGTTTCTCCTGCTTTCAGAGTGACGGAAATCTCCTCCTGGGAAAACAGAAGTTCCGGCTGTTCATAAATAAATTTTCCGTTAAGAAGCTGTTCTATCCTCTTTTTCAAAATATATACTCCTCGTCAATGTACGTTGATTATTAACACTCATATCTTATAATTATACACCAGATCAGAAACTGGCGCAACAGGATGACACCCCTGTAAATATTCTGTTGGAAAAGCACGAAAAGCACGTCCATTTCATAAACTGTATGGAAATCCCCTTTGAGGTGAATCTTTGAAAACATTTTTGAAACCGCTGTCTGCTGCGGAAGAAAAATTTTATCTTCTGCAGTTCCAAAGGGGCGATCCGGAGGCAAAAAACATTCTCATCGAACGTAATCTCCGTCTTGTGGCCCATGTCGCAAAAAAATACCAGGGTTGCGACGAAGATCCCGATGATCTGATATCCATCGGCACCATCGGCCTGATCAAAGCAATCTCTACTTTTGATCCCTGCCGTACTTCCAAGTTGTCCACCTATGCGGCACGCTGCATTGACAACGAACTTCTCATGATGCTCCGCGCCCGAAAAAAACGATCCAGGGAAGTTTCCCTTTATGAGCCTATCGGAACAGACCGGGAAGGTAATGAGATCAGCCTTCTTGATATCATTGAAAGTCCACCCGTAGATGTTGTGGAAGACTGTTTCCAGAAAGACAGTATTTCCCATCTTCTCAGTCATATCCCTCAGATCCTTACCCAAAAAGAATATGAAGTGATCTGCTGCCGCTACGGTCTGAACGGTCAGGATCCTCTGACACAGCGTGAAATTGCCAGAAATCTTTCCATCAGCCGTTCCTATGTATCCCGCATTGAAAAAAATGCGCTCCGTAAACTCCGAACACTTTTTCCCGAAAAACAGTAAGGGGAGAACGTTCTTTTCGTTCTCCCCTTAAATATCTGTTTTACTCACCTCTTCGAAGAATATCAAATACCTCCGGTGTCTCGTTCAGTTTCACATAAATTCTCTGTTGTGCATGTGGTGCACTTTCCATGGATTCTCCTTCTTCGTTATAAATGGCTTCCACTGTAACCGGGATATTTCTTCCATCCGGTTTCATGATCTCAATGGTTTCCCCCACAGAGAATTTATTTCTCTGTGTCAGTCTTGCCAGACCTCTCTCATCGATCTCTTCCGCAAATCCAAGATAAGTATATTCTCTTACATAGGTATTACTGTCATAGATCTGTGTGTTCTCATCCGGTTTTCCATAGAAAAATCCGGTCGTAAACTGACGGTAGGTACAGTTTGAGATCTGTTCCTGATACCATGGCATATTGGCATGATACTTTTCCGGACTTTCCATACAGTCATCAATGGCCTTACGGTAAGTTCTGGCTACCGTTGCCACATAAAGAGCTGTTTTCATGCGGCCTTCGATCTTCAGGCTGTCAATACCGCTGGTAAGGATATCTTCCATATGTTCTACCATGCAGAGATCCTTGGAATTGAAAATAAAAGTCCCTCTCTCATTTTCAAATACCGGCATATATTCTCCCGGGCGTTTCTCCTCCACAACGGAATATTTCCATCTGCACGGATGCGTACAGGCTCCCTGATTGGCGTCCCTGCCTGCCATAAAGTTACTCAGAAGGCATCTTCCGGAGTAGGAAATACACATAGCTCCATGGATAAACGTCTCAATCTCCATGTCATCCGGAATATGTGCCCGAATTTCCCGGATTTCCTCCAGAGAAAGTTCTCTTGCACTTACCACACGTTTTGCTCCCAGATTATACCAGAAACGGTATGTCTCATAATTGGTATTGTTCGCCTGTGTACTGATGTGGCGCTCAATCTCCGGACAGATTTCCTTTGCATACATAAAGATTCCCGGATCTGCGATAATCAGTGCGTCAGGACCGATTTCCTTCAGTTCCTGAAGATATTCTCTTACGCCTTCAAGATCCCGGTTATGGGCCAGGATATTTACTGTCACATAAACTTTTACACCATGGGCATGGGCAAAAGCAATGCCCTCGCGCATGTCCTCTTTTGAAAAATTCTTAGCCTTTGCACGAAGTCCAAAGGCTTCTCCGCCGATATAAACGGCATCTGCACCATATATGACGGCAACCTTTAAAACCTCAAGGCTGCTCGCCGGAACTAAAAGTTCTGGTCGTTTCATAAGCCTGTTCTCCTGTTTTTACACTTACAGCCGCCCCGTCTCCAAGTGGCAGTACCGATGTACGAAGCACCGGGCTGTGGGTCAGCTGCCAGAGGTATTCTCTCATTCTTTTATAAATTGTCCGGTTTCTCCGTTCCACAAGATAATGAGATTCGATAATGTCTCCCTCCTGCAGCACGTTGTCTGATACCAGTACACTTCCCTCTTTCATCAGACGCAGCACATCCGGAAGCCAGTGGATATACTGTCCCTTGGCCGCGTCCATGAAGATCATGTCAAATGTTCCGGTAAGGTTTTTCAGGATCTCACCGGCATCTCCCTCCAGAAGTGTGATCTGGGATTCCCTTCCTGCACGCCTGAAATTATCCTTTGCCACAGGAATCCTTTTTTCGTAATTTTCTATGGTAACGATCTTAAGATCTTTCGGGCCGTATTCACACATAAGAAGTGTGGAGAAGCCTACGGCAGTCCCCACCTCCAGAATTCGCTTCGGCTGTTTTACTGCCAGAAGCATCCTCATAAAACTCTGCATATCCCTTCGGATGATCGGCACCCGGTCCGCAAGTGCCCTTGATTCCAACTCCTGCAGAAACGGAGTATTCCCCATATCAAGAGAATTGATATAGGTCTTCATGCGTTCTTCTACGATCACTGGCTGTTCGATCCTTCCTCACTCTCTTCTCCGGACAGTACCGCTATGATCCTGGTCGGTGTATAAGCTGTACTGAGAAGGTATGTACCGGCCTTGATCTGACCGTGGTACGCGGACATTCTCTCCTGCACTACAAAAGCAGCTGCATCCTTGATAAGCCCTTTCTGCTCCAGAGTCTTACCTACCTTATATGCAGACGCACCTTCTTTTATGACTACAGTTACCTGCTGTCCTTCTCCCGGACTCATGGCCTGCTGATTAAATACATCATATCCAAACTGATATGCGGATTTTCCAACCCAGATCAGAAATACAAGGATACAGATATACAGAGCGATCTTAAATGCCCCTCCAGCCAGAAAAACCCCGGCTCTGCCTGCCTTGTCTCTTGTGTCTGCCATAGTCTTTCTTCCTCCTATAAGTCAGGAATCTGTATGTCTATCCCGGCTACCAGCGTTCTGCAGATTCTCTGCATCAGTCTGCACAGTGCAAGCTCGGCGTCAAGATAGGCATTTACTTTCAGGTTCTGTCTCAGACTTGCAGACTCCCGGTTGAGCTGTTCCGCTACCTGGAACAGCTCATCCTTATCAGCCTGGTTCTGAAGTCTGAAATTATCTCCCCGGAATCTCATCACCCTGGCCTTCAGCTCAGGTTCCTTATCAAGCTCCGCCGCCTGTTTCTGATATTCCTGGTATTCGTCGCTTCTGTGCACAGCATCGAGAAGTTTCTCAATGTCTATGCTGATCTCATCCATGTTCCTATGCCTCCATAATGATCGGCAGGATCATAGGACTTCTCTTGGTACGTTTCCACAGATATTCACCAAGTGCATCCTTGACTTCTGTTTTGATCTTGCCCCAGTCTGTGATATTGTTTTCCAGGCAGGAATCCAGTGCGGTTTCCACAACCTGTCTGGCATGTTCCATAAGATCCTCGGATTCTCTTACATATACAAAACCTCTGGAAACAATGTCAGGTCCTGCAAGAACCACATTGCTGTGACGCTCCAGGGTCATAACTACGATCATAATTCCGTCCTCCGACAGATGCTGACGATCACGGAGCACGATATTTCCAACATCACCCACGCCAAGTCCGTCTACGAAAATTGCTCCTGTGTGAACACTTCCTGTCACCTTGGCATCCTGTCCATCCAGTTCCAGTACATTTCCGGAAGAAAGGATGAAGATATTCTCTTTCGGAATTCCCAGATCTTCCACAATATGTTTCTGTGCAGTCAGATGACGGTACTCGCCATGGATCGGGATCGCATATTTCGGTTTCACAAGGGAATAGATCAGCTTGATTTCTTCCTGGCATGCATGTCCGGACACATGGACATCCTGGAAAATAACCTTGGCGCCCTTCATGGACAGCTCATTGATAACCTTGGAAACTGCTTTTTCATTTCCGGGGATCGGATTGGAACTGAAGATGATGGTATCGTTCGGTTTGATGGTAATCTTCTTGTGGATATTGGCTGCCATACGGGAAAGTGCCGCCATGGACTCACCCTGGCTTCCGGTTGTGATCAGAACTACCTTGTCATCCGGATAATTCTTCACCTGATCGATCTCGATCAGAGTATTCTCCGGAATCTGCAGATATCCAAGTTCTGATGCTACAGAAATAACATTGACCATACTGCGGCCTTCCACCGCAACCTTTCTTCCGAAACGGTATGCAGTGTTGATGATCTGCTGCACACGGTCCACATTGGACGCAAAAGTCGCAATGATGATCCTGGATGTACGGTACTCATTAAAAAGATTATCAAATACATGTCCCACCGTACGCTCAGACATGGTAAATCCCGGTCTCTCCGCATTGGTACTCTCACACATCAATGCAAGTACACCTTTCTTTCCGATCTCTGCAAAGCGCTGCAGATCGATGGCATCTCCGAATACCGGTGTGTAATCTACCTTGAAGTCTCCTGTGTGTACCACGATTCCTACCGGAGAGTAAATGGCAAGCGCGGATGCATCCTGGATACTGTGGTTGGTCTTGATAAATTCCACAGCAAAATCTCCGAGATTGATCACCTGTCCGTGTTTTACTTCTTTCAGTTTCGTAGAACGCACAAGATTGTGCTCTTTCAGTTTGTTGCGGATCAGTCCCAGTGTCAGCTTTGTAGCATAGATTGGAACATTGATCTCTTTCAGTACATAAGGAAGGGCTCCGATATGATCCTCGTGTCCGTGGGTGATCACAAATCCCTTAACCTTGGAAATATTTTCCTTAAGATAGGTTACATCCGGGATGACCAGATCGATTCCCAGCATATCATCCTCAGGGAAAGAAAGTCCACAGTCTACCACTACAATACTGTCTTCATACTCAAAAGCGGTGATGTTCATTCCGATCTGTTCCAGACCGCCAAGTGGTATGATCTTAAGTTTTGAGGATGATCTGCGGCTGTTTTTCCGTCCGGATGGTCTGCCGCTGTTCTTAACCGGTCTCTGTGTGTTTCTGCTGCTGTTCTTTACAGCACCGCCTGCGGCTGTTTTCTTCACTGACGGGCGGAATGGTTTATCCTGGCGGTTTTTACCTCCACGATACTGTCTTGTCCTTGATCCGGCATTTTTCTGTCTTGGCACCTGTCTTCTGGCGCCGCCTGCGGAACTTACTGTTCTGCTCTCTGCGTTTCTGTTGTCCTCGTTGTTCTCGCTTTTCAAAAATCGCTCCTCCATTCAAAATTCACGTCATCCAGCATCTGCTGAAAAACCGCATACACGGCCTGAAGCTCACCCTCATCTTCAACCATCTCATAGCAGGCTTCCGTGCTTCCCGGAGCAGAAATATCCTTCAAAATATATGCGTCTGCTTCCTCATCCTGTGAATCGGACACTAAAAGATAAGTCACACCCGCAATGTTGGTCTGCTCCTCTACGTAAAACTCAGCAGTTGTGCCGTCGTCTGACTGAAATATTATTTTTTCCATATTTAATTCTTCCTTATCCGTTCTTATGAAAATATCCGTATTTCCGGTTTATTCTTTCTCACTTTCCTGTTGCGCCTTCTTATATGCAACAGAGTCCAGATATCCCTGCAAAATAAAGACTGCAGCTACCTGATCCAGATACTGTTTACGTTCTTCCTTATGCACGCCGGTCTCTTCCAGTGTGCGGTCCGCTGCCATGGTAGTCAGTCTTTCATCCCACATAATAACAGGCAGGCCTGTACGTTTCTCCAGCATTTCCTTAAACTCCAGAGATTTCTCGGCCCGCTCCCCTACGGTATTGTTCATGTTTTTCGGGTATCCCAGAACGATCTCTGTAACCTGATACTCCGAAATAATTTCTTCAATACGTGCCAGTGTACGACGAAGCTTGTTCTCCTGCTTGCGCCATACCGTTTCCACGCCCTGGGCTGTCAGACCAAGAGGGTCGCTTACTGCAACTCCCACAGTCTTCGAGCCATAATCCAGTCCCAGTACTCTCATATTACCGTTCCCAGGACTTGTTCTTGATATACTCGGTGAGAAGTTCCTCTACCAGCTCATCACGCTCCACTTTCATGATCATGCTTCTCGCACCCTTGTGGCTTGTGATATAAGTCGGATCTCCGGACATAATATATCCTACGATCTGATTCACCGGATTGTATCCCTTCTCATCCATTGCATTGTACACCAGATCCAGGACTTCCTTTACCTGAAGTTCCTGATCTGGTTTTGTTCTGAAATACTGTGTATTTCCCAGATTATTTTCTGCCATTGTCTCTCACGTCCTTAAAATATATTCTTTTTTATTTTAATATATATTTACATAAATTACAATCTTAAATTTAACGCGGATTGCGAATACAAACTGTCAACATACGATTCAGCGCTTTATTTTACAACTTCACCGGTCATGATATGCTCTTCAAGGAACCTCTCTGCCTTTACTCTTATGATATCATTTACACCATAATTTTCAGATTTCGGTACCGCTGTTTTTATATATTCACGGCTGTGTCCCAGATACCAGGTCCGGCCATCGTTTGTATACTCTTCCTCGATCAGAACTTCCAGTTCTTTTCCGATCATGGACTTTTCATAATCACTTGCATGGCGGTGATGCATTTCGATCATCTTTTCGCTGCGTCGGGCTTTTTCAGCCTCTGTCAGCTGGCCATCCATGGCTGCTGCCTTCGTTCCCTGCCTTCTGGAATATTTGAAGATATGGGTCTCATAAAAATGGATACCATCTACAAAATCATAAGACTTCTGGAATTCTTCTTCAGATTCCTGTGGAAAACCTACGATCACATCCGTAGTCAATGCCGGATTTCCATAGACTTCTCTTAAAAGCTCACACCGTTCTCTGTACTCCCCGCTTCTGTATCTGCGGTTCATCCTTTCCAGAGTCTCATCACAACCGCTCTGCAGGGAAAGATGGAAATGTGGGCATACCTTTGGCAGCGCTGCAATCCCCTCGGCAAATTCTCTCGTAACGATTCCCGGTTCCAGCGATCCCAGACGGATACGCCTGATTCCTTCGATCTCATGCACAGCACGGATCAGAGAAAGCAGTGTCTCTTTTTTCTCCTCCGGGAAATCCACTCCATAGGAGCTTAAATGGATTCCTGTAAGGACCACTTCCTTATACCCTTTTTCCGCAAGTGCACGGACCTCCTTCAGCACACTTTCAATATTCCGGCTTCTGACACGGCCTCTTGCATAGGGAATGATACAGTACGTACAGAACTGATTGCATCCGTCCTGAACCTTGATATATGCCCTTACATGTTCTGCTGTATGATCAATGGAAAGTTCCTCATACTCTTTTGTCTGATTGATCTTGATCACATGGGAACCATGGCCCGGTTTGTTTTCCGCATATTCGGCCAGTGCCTCCACAATATTGATCTTCTGGTTATTTCCCAGAACAAGATCAATGGCTTCGTCTTTTTCCAGTTTCTCGCCACCGGTCTGTACATAACAGCCCGTTGCCACCACGATCGCTTCCGGATTCATTTTTTTTGCTTTGTGGAGCATCTGTCTTGATTTTCTGTCTGCAATATTGGTTACTGTGCAGGTATTGATCACATAAATATCCGCTCCCGGCTCAAAAGGCACAATCTCATATCCCGCCTCCTCCAGAAGCTGCTGCATGGCCTCGATCTCATAGGCATTTACTTTGCAGCCCAGGTTGTGTAATGCAACTTTATTTCCCATTTTTCCTCACTTTTTTTACACTTTAACTAATTATTAAAACAATTTTTATCTCTTTTCACCTTGACTTTTTAGGTACTGACAGGTAAGATGAAAGCTGTAAAACAACAAAAATTTATCAAGGGAGGTTATTATAATGAAAACAGCTAAAATCTCACTGAATTCCATCGATAAGGTGAAAGCATTCGTAAACGAGATCAGCAAATTCGACTGCGATTTTGATTTAGTATCCGGAAGATATGTGATCGATGCAAAATCCATCATGGGTATCTTCAGCCTGGATCTTTCCAAGCCGATCGACCTCAACATCCATGCAGATGGCGCTGCTCTGGATAACGTAATGCAGATTATTTCCAAATATACAATCGACTAATCTATACTGTATATTTGAGAGGAACTGTATCGGATACAGTTCCTCTTTTTTCATGCTTTCAGAATCCTTCTGTTCTCAATGAACTCCCTTTTCCTGATATATCGGTAATTCCAGGGAACCTCTGCAGCGAGGTTCCCTGTTGGTTTTTTCTTATCTAAAAACGGATCACTGAATTTCAATGATCTCTGTGGTATTCAGAGCCGTTTCCATAAGCTCATCGATCTTCTCAGAAAGCTTCTGCTCAGAACGGCGGATCACCTTAAGATTCGGCTTTGTTACAGGATGTTTCGCTACAAAGATGGTACAGCAATCCTCAAACGGCTGAATAGAAGTCTCAAAGGTATCGATCTTTCTGGAAATACGGACGATCTCCTCTTTATCAAAGCCGATCACCGGACGATATACCGGAAGTGTGCAGACCTCATTTGTAGAAGCAAGGCTCTGTAAGGTCTGGCTTGCAACCTGTCCGATACTCTCACCTGTGATAAGTCCGAGACAACGGTCTTTTTTAGCGAAATGCTCGGCAATACGCATCATATATCTTCTCATGATAATAGTAAGCTCATCATGAGGACACTGATCATAAATATAAAGCTGTATATCTGTAAAGTTAACTACATGGAGACGGATCGGTCCGCTGTATTTGGCTACCAGGCGGGCAAGATCCACTACCTTCTGTTTTGCGCGCTCACTGGTGTAGGGCGGTGCATGGAAATATACCGCATCGATCTTGACACCACGTTTTGCGATCATATAGCCGGCAACCGGACTGTCGATCCCACCGGAAAGAAGAAGCATGGCTTTTCCGTTTGTTCCGATGGGCATTCCGCCTGCGCCCGGAATAGTCTGGGAATATACGTAGATCTTGTCACGGATCTCCACAGAAAGATCCAATTCCGGATGATGAACGTCTACACTTGCCTCCGGGAACGCATCCAGGATACGTCCGCCAAGCTCTGCGCTAACTTCCATGGAGCTAATCGGATAGGATTTCTTTGCACGGCGTGTCCAAACCTTAAAGGTTCCGTTAAAGTCCGGATGCCACTGTTTCATATAGCTTACTACGTCTTCGGCAAGTTTCTCAAAGCCCTGCTCTTCGTAGATCATAACCGGGCAGATACCTACGATACCGAATACGTGCTGCAGTGCGTCTACAGCCTCATCGTAATCATAATTCTCCGGGCAGAATACATAGACTCTTCCCTGCTCTTTTTTTACTTCAAAATCTCCCTCGATCTTGGAGAGCGCAATCTCCATCTGATGTACGAGAGCATCTTCAAAACGGTAGCGGTTTTTTCCCTTCAGGGCGATTTCCGCATATTTGATCAAAAATGCATGTACTAACATAAAAATTCCTTTCTTGTGTGTTCTCTATCGACGTGCATACCTGCGTAACATCGGGATGGTTTTTCCCAGGGCTTCCAGGCAGTAATCTACTTCTTCGAAAGTATTCTCCTCACAGAAACTGATGCGGACGGTACTCTCCACATCTGCTCTTGAAAGTCCCATAGCTGTCAGTGTTGCACTTGGTTTTCTCTTATGACTGGAGCATGCACTTCCTGCGGAAATATATACTCCGAATTCTTCCAGTGTATGGAGCAGGACTTCGCTTCGGACCCCGTGGAAAGTCACACTCATGATGTGCGGTGCCCCTTCTCTTAAAGGCATTCCGTTGATGGTGATGTCTCCAAGCTTTGAAAGTCCCTCTGCCATCCGTTCTTTCAGGTCATAAAGGTGCTGTATTTTTTTATCAAAATCTGTATATACCATCTCTGCGGCAACGCCAAGGCCTGCGATTCCCGGTACATTGTCCGTTCCGGAACGCATGCCGTTCTGCTGTCCGCCTCCAAGGATCTGTGGCTGTACTCTTACTTTTTCGTTGATGTAGAGGAAGCCCACACCCTTTGGTCCGTGGATCTTATGACTGCTCACAGAAAGAAGATCGATCCCCAGCTTTTTCGGATAGATACGATACTTTCCGAATGCCTGGATGGCATCTACATGAAAAAGTGCTTTCGGACTTTTTTCATGGACAAGCTTTCCGATCTCTTCTACCGGCATCACGGCTCCCACCTCATTGTTCACGTACATCACAGACACCAGAATGGTATCCGGACGAAGAGCCGCTTCCAGTGCATCCAGCTTTACAACTCCCTGATGATCCACAGGAAGAATGGTCACCTCATAGCCCTGTTCTTTCAGATAGGCAAAAGGCTGGGCCACTGCCGCGTGCTCCACTGCCGTTGTGATGATATGGTTTCCCATACGCTTATTGGCTTCCACACCACCGATGATAGCAAGGTTATCCGATTCTGTTCCACCGGAGGTAAAAAGAATCTCTTTTTCATTCACTTTCAGTAATTTTGCAAGGGTCTGGGCACTTCTGCGGACATAATTCTCCGCTTCCATTCCCTTTTTATGCATGGCAGAAGGATTTCCGAAATCTCCTGTCATGGTTTTGCAGACAATATCCTTTACTTCATCGAAGCATCTCGTTGTCGCGGAATTGTCAAAATATGCTTCCATAGTTTATTCATCCTCCAGTTGAAACATCAGAACAGAAAGTACTGCAAGTCCCGCAGTTTCTGTCCGTAAGATCCGGTGTCCCAGGGTGATGGGTTTCGCACCGGCTTCCATGGCATCTGCCACTTCCTGCTCTTCAAAACCACCCTCCGGGCCGATAAAAACACCGATGCTTTTTCCCGGTTCGATCGACCGGATCAGTTCTTTCGTCTCTTTCATTCCCTTTGCAAGCTCATAAGGGATCAATAGAACGTCCAGTTCTTTTGCATAGACAAGGGCTTCTTTAAAGGTCATCACAGAATGTACCTCCGGCACCAGTATACGCTTGGACTGTTTTGCCGCACTTTCTGCGATCTGCTGCCAGCGGGATACTTTTTTTTCTGCTTTTTTGTTATCCAGTTTTACCACGCAGCGCCTGGTTGAAACCGGAACTACGGAATATGCTCCAAGCTCTACTGCCTTCTGGATGATCAGCTCCATCTTATCAGCCTTCGGCAGTCCCTGAAAAAGATAAATACGGTTCTGCAGCTCATAATCCGGCTCCTGTACATAGAGGATATGAAGCAGGACTTCATCCTCCCCCGCATTTTCGATCACACAGTGATATTCTTTTTCCTTGTCGCTGATCCAGAGCTCCTCGCCTTTTTTCATACGGAGCACGTTTACGATATGGTTGACGTCACTTCCTGTGATATGGATCTCATGTCTGTCCCCGTCAATCTGATGAGGTTCCACAAAAAATCGCTGCATGAGATCAGTCCTTTCTTGCTGTCACAGATACCCACTCGCCCTGATGAGTCACCTCAACAAGCGTCAGTCCGGCGTCTTTTACAGCCTTCACTACGACATCCTCCTTTACATCCAGAATGCCTGATGTAATGTAGTAAGCGCCTTTTTTCATCTGTGCAACGATCACCGGAGTCAGCGGTACCAGAACATCTGCCAGGATATTTGCAGTTACGATATCATATTTCTCATATCCGACCTGATTCTGAACTTCTTTGTCATCGATGATGTTTCCGATCATCATGTCAAAAGATTTCTCCTCGATCTGGTTTGCTTCCTTATTCTCGGATACTGCCGGAACGGCACATGGATCAAGGTCTGTACCAACTACATGGCCTGCACCAAGCTTCAGTGCAACGATTCCCAGGATTCCACTTCCGGTTCCCACATCAAGGATCTCCATTCCCGGCTTCACGAATTTCTTCAGCTGGCGGATCACAAGCTGTGTGGTCTCATGCATTCCTGTACCAAAGGCAGTTCCCGGATCAATGTGGAGGATCATCTTGTCCTTATCTTCTGCCTTCACTTCTTCCCAGGACGGTACGATCAGAATGTCGTCTACATAGAACTGATGGAAGTACTGTTTCCAGTTATTGATCCAGTCCTTGTCCTCTGTCTGGGATTCTGTGATGGTTGCCTCTCCGATATCCACAAAGCTTCTCAGATCCTCCAGTGCAGCCTTCACATCTTTCAGGATCGCCTCGGTATCCGCATCCTCTTCCAGATAAAAGTTCAGATATGCGATCCCGTCATCTGCTGGTCCTTCCGGCATGATATCCACAAACATCTGTGCCTTATCCTCATCGGTCAGTGGCTGCTTGTCCTGGATCTCCACACCTTCAATCCCCACCTCGGCAAGTGTACAGATCACAATATCCTCTGCCTCTGTTTTTGTCTTAAGTGTAAAACGGTTCCATTTCATCTTTTATATCTCCTTATGCTGTATACACATTTACGGATTTTCATTCCAGTCTGTCGCCTGTTTTCTATTGTCCCGAAAACGGGCACTTCTTTTAATATACACGAATACAGAAAAAAAAGAAAGAGGCATTTTGTGCCTCTTTCCTGTTTTCACTTTATTTATTCCTCAAACATTTCCTTTACTTTCTCACGGAAACCTTTTTTCTTCTTTTCTGTTTTTTCAGATTTTTCGGAAGTCTCGGCTGTACTGTCTGCTGCCGGACGGTTGCCGCATGCCGCATCAAAAGCCTCCAAAGCTTTCTTTGCCTCCTCATTAAGGTTAGTCGGAGTCTGGACTACCAGTGTTACATAGTGGTCACCACGAACGTTCTTGTTACGTAATGACGGAACACCTTTGCCCTTCAGGCGGATTCTTGTATCCGTCTGTGTTCCCGGTTTCACCTCATAGGAAACCTCACCGTCAACGGTATTAATACGCATCTCACCGCCGAGTGCAGCCTGTGCAAATGTGATCGGAGCTGTTGAAAAGATATTCATATCCTGTCTCTGGAAGATCGGATGACGGGCTACATTTACCTCCACCAGCAGATCTCCTCTCGGACCGCCGTTGGTTCCCGGCTCACCTTTTTCACGGATACGGATGCACTGGCCATTGTCGATACCGGCCGGTACAGATACCTGGATCTTCTTTCTGGAAGAAGTATATCCGGTTCCACGGCAGGCACTGCATTTATCCTTGATCACCTTACCGGTTCCATTACAGTCCGGACAGGTCTGAACATTACGTACCATACCAAACATGGACTGCTGAGTGTAAACGATCTGACCCTGGCCTTTACATTTCGGACATGTGACCGGTGATGTTCCAGGTTTCGCTCCGGTTCCGTGACATGTGGTACACTCATCTTTGAGAACGATTTCCAGCTCTTTCTCGCATCCGAAAACCGCTTCCTCAAAAGTAATGTTCACACGTGCACGAAGGTTGGCACCCTTCATCGGTCCATTGTTGGCCCGTCTGGTTCTGCCTCCGCCGCCGAACAGGTCTCCGAAGATATCTCCGAAGATGTCTCCCATATCCGCACCGTTGAAGTCGAATCCACCAAAGCCGCCGGCACCGCCTCCGCCGCCGTTTTCGAATGCTGCATGACCAAACTGATCATACTGTCTTCTCTTGTCGGCATCACTTAAAACGGAGTAAGCCTCTGTCGCCTCTTTGAACTTCGCCTCAGCCTCTTTATCACCCGGATTTACATCCGGGTGATATTTCTTGGCCAGCTTACGATATGCTTTTTTTAATGTTGCGTCGTCGGCGTTTTTATCCACACCTAAGACTTCATAATAATCTCTTTTATCAGCCATTGTAATTATTTCCTACTTGTCTTAGACTTCCTTGTAATCAGCATCTACAACATCATCGCCGTATCCTGCTTCATTTCCGCCCTGGGCACCAGCGTTTCCGCCCATGTTGCCCATATCCGGTCCAGGACCAGCCTGACCCTGAGCTCCCTGAGTCTGCTCATACATCTTGGAAAACAGCTTCTGAGCGCTCTCCATCATCTTCTCCTGTGCAGCCTTGATATCTGCAACCTGAGAATCAGTAAGCTCCTGTGCATTTGCTGTCTGTGCAAGAAGATCCTTCAGTGCATTGAGGTCTGCCTCAACACTTGCTTTATCGTTTGCATCAAGCTTGTCGCCTGCTTCCTTCAGAGCATTCTCAACCTGGAATACCATGGAGTCTGCATTGTTTCTTGTATCGATCGCCTCTTTACGTTTCTTATCCTGAGCCTCGAACTCAGCTGCTTCTTTGACAGCTTTGTCGATATCGGAATCGGACATGTTAGAACCAGCTGTGATCGTGATGTGCTGCTCCTTACCTGTTCCAAGATCCTTAGCAGATACATTAACGATACCGTTGGCATCGATGTCAAATGTTACCTCGATCTGCGGAACTCCACGACGTGCTGGCGGGATTCCATCCAGACGGAACTGGCCGAGGGATTTGTTGTCTTTCGCGAACTGACGCTCACCCTGTACAACGTTGATATCTACAGCTGTCTGGTTATCTGCTGCTGTGGAGAAGATCTGGCTCTTCTTTGTAGGAATTGTAGTATTTCTCTCGATCAGACGAGTTGCGATACCACCCATTGTCTCGATGGACAGTGACAGTGGAGTAACATCCAGAAGAAGGATATCACCGGCACCTGCATCACCTGCAAGTTTACCACCCTGTACGGAAGCACCAAGTGCAACACACTCATCCGGGTTCAGGTTCTTGCTTGGCTCTTTGCCAGTTAACTGTCTTACCTTATCCTGTACAGCCGGGATACGGGAAGAACCACCAACCAGAAGTACCTGGCCAAGCTCAGAAGCTGTGATACCTGCATCAGACAGTGCACGGCGAACCGGCTCTGCAGTCATCTCTACAAGGTCATGTGTCAGCTCATCAAATTTAGCTCTTGTAAGGTTCATATCAAAATGCTTCGGTCCCTCAGCTGTAGCTGTGATGAACGGAAGGTTGATGTTTGTTGTTGTTGCGGAAGAAAGCTCTTTCTTAGCCTTCTCAGCTGCCTCTTTCAGTCTCTGAAGAGCCATCTTGTCGTTGCTTAAGTCTACGCCCTCTGTTCTCTTGAACTCAGCAAGCATGTAATCTGTAACTTTCTTATCAAAGTCATCTCCACCAAGACGGTTGTTACCAGCTGTGGAAAGAACCTCGATAACGCCATCACCGATCTCGATCACGGATACATCGAATGTACCGCCGCCAAGGTCGTATACCATGATCTTCTGCTCTTTCTCATTGTCAAGACCATATGCAAGAGCTGCTGCTGTAGGCTCGTTGATAATACGTTTTACATCAAGACCTGCGATCTTACCTGCATCTTTGGTTGCCTGACGCTGAGCATCGTTGAAGTAAGCCGGAACTGTGATAACTGCCTCTGTTACTTTCTCACCAAGATATGCCTCTGCATCCTTTTTCAGTTTCTGAAGGATCATTGCTGAGATCTCCTGTGGAGAATATTTCTTGTCATCGATGGTTACACGGTAATCGGTACCCATCTCTCTTTTGATAGAGGAGATCGTTCTGTCTGCGTTTGTTACTGCCTGACGTTTTGCAGGCTCACCTACCAGACGCTCTCCTGTTTTTGTGAATGCTACAACGGATGGTGTTGTTCTTGCGCCTTCTGTATTTGCGATAACTGTCGGCTGTCCACCTTCCATTACGGCTACACAGCTGTTTGTTGTACCTAAGTCAATACCAATAATCTTTCCCATGATTTTTTCCTCCTGTTTTAGTCTGTATCTGTTAAAATAAAGTTTGTTGTCAGTTAGTTCGCAACCTTTACCATACTGTGGCGTACTACGAAATCCTTGTAGGTGTAACCCTTCTGGAATTCTTCCACCACGATGTTCTCTCCAACCTCTTCATCCTCCACATGCATCACTGCATTATGGAAATCCGGGTTGAATTCCTTTCCCACTGCTTCGATCGGCTTCACACCAAGCTCATCCAGTGTTGTGGTAAGCTGCTTGTAGATCATTTTCATTCCATCTGCAAAAGCATCGCCTTCCTGTGCCTGTGCAAGACCTCTTTCGAAGTTATCCACAACCGGCAGGATCTTTTCAACGATCTCTTTTGCTCCGATGATGTACATGCTGGATTTTTCTTTTTCCGTTCTTTTACGGAAATTATCAAATTCAGCCATGGTACGCTTCAGGCGATCGGTAAGTTCCTCCACCTTCTGCTCAGATTTATCTTTTTTCTTCTTTCCGAAGAAGGAAGTTTTTGATTTTTCTTCTTTTTTATCCTCTGAGGCAGCTTCTTCGCCTGGAGTATTGTTTTCTTCCTCCGGCAGATCTTCTCCCTCCGGTGTCAGGTTTTCTTCTTCCTGATCTCCGTCAGTTACGGGGATTTCCTTCTCCGCTTCTTGCTCTTCGGATGTTTTCTTTGTTTCCTCCGACACTTTTTTTCTACCGCCTTTCTAAGTTTTCTTCTTTTTCAAAACGTCATCCAGATGATTCTTAAGTTCCTTCAGACTGTCCACTACATTCTCATAATCCATTCGTTTGGGACCGATGATCCCGATGGTTCCGTACATTCCGTCTCCCAGTTCATATCTGGCAGTTACAATGCTGCAGTCCTTCATGGTCTGAATCGGCATCTCATCACCGATATAAACCTGGATTCCTGTATTCTCTCCATCTGACATCTGTTCTTTTACAAGATCAGCAAGTTCATGCTTCTCCTCAAATGCGGAGATCAGCTCCGTTGCCTTCTCTTTATCGGCAAGCTCCGGATACTTGAAGATGTTCGTTGCACCTGAAGTATAGATCTCCATATCTTCCTCTTCCACATGAATGGTGGCTGCCACTGCATCCAGAACCGTTGCCACCACACCGCTGTGGCTGCCTGCCTGTTCCTTCAGTCTGGCGATCATCCCAAGGTTGATATCCTGGATTGGAATCCCATTGAGATTGGTGTTAAGAAGAAGATTCAGTTTCAGGATCGTCTGGTCGTCCATTTCCTCATCCAGATTGATGATCTGGTTCCGGACTGTGTTGTTGTCACTGACAACCACTGCCACAAGCTGAAGCTCACTCATTCTCGACAGTTGGATGAACTTGATCTTGTTGCCGCTGTACTGCGGAACGGAAACCATGGTAGCATAATTAGTATTGGAAGCAAGCACCTTCGCTACTTTCTTAAGCACCTTATCCATCTTATCTGTCTTCTCAATGATCAGATCTCGCAGCTCTGCAACCTCTGCTTCCTTCTCCTTCATCAGCTCATTGACGTAAAGTCTGTAGCCTTTATCTGAAGGAATCCTTCCTGCTGAGGTATGAGGCTGGACGATATAGCCCATATCTGTCAGGTCTGACATTTCATTTCGGATCGTTGCGGAACTGACATTGAGATCCGCATACTTGGAAATGGTCCTGGAACCAACCGGTTCTCCGGTCTCCATATAGGTCTTGATGATTGCTTTTAAGATTTTTTGCTTGCGCTCATTCAACACCTCTTCCATGAAGCCATCTCCTTTCCTTTTTATTCTTCCTGACGGATGTTGATTCTTTTTTTACATCTGTTAGCACTCATTTTAGTGGAGTGCTAACATCTACAGTCTTTAAGATATCACCATGTAAAATATTTGTCAATATGTTTTGAAAAAAAGTTCTTATTTTTTCGCAACAAAAAAAGCATCAGTACGATGCTTTTTTGTAATACTGGTCTATGCAGTTCTGTGCCCCGGCAAAAAATTCCGCTTCTGTTTTCTGTCCCAGCACATATTTCTGAAATTCCGTACCCATAGCCGAAACAGCTTCTATGGGATCGGCACACAGTGGTCTTGCCTTCAGCTTATAATCTTTCAGATATTGCCGGATCATTTCAATGCCATCCAGATCAAAATTCTTATCCTCGATCACATCCAGTCTTGCCGGACACATTTTTGTCAGCTGTCCGTAATTTTTACTGGCCTCATATCCGGACACATACTGAAGGAACTTCAGAGCTGCTTCTTTATGATCAGAATTTTTATTCAGTACATACTGCCAGGTTGCGATATTGGTCACCTTCTCGTCAAATTCCGGAAATGGTGCCATATGGATCTTATCTTTTCCATACACGCCTGCATTCTGAAAAGTACTCAACACACCGGTATACATAAACATACATCCATACTGGCCGTTTATAAATTTTTCATTCAGCTGGTCATGCTGGTCGATCAGATTCTCCTCTGATATCATCCCTGTATCCAGCATTCGCTTCATATATTCTGCCGCTTCTCTTGTTTTCGGATCCGTCCAGTCTGTATAATCTCCTCCGAAAAAATCGACATACTCGCTGATACTATTATATATGTAAGAAATCTCCCATGCATCCCCATATGCATATTTTCCCGTATTCTGAAGCTTTTTTTGAAGGATCTCAAGATCACTGAGACAGGAGAGTCTGTCCAGACCAGCCTGATCCAGCAATTCCTGGTTCACCCAGAATGCCATGATATCCATCCTGAACGGTACCGAAAAAATATGTCCGTCTGACATGCATATTTCTTTCAGGTATTCCTGCAGAAAATTCGCCGCTGTCTCCTCTGTCATAACCGTATCTTCCAACGGAAGAAGAAATCCCTTATGTTTAAATTCGGATATCATCTCATCATTTACTGTGATCAGATCAACAGAATCATCTCCTGATGTCAGAAGAGTTGCTATTTTGGCCTGGCGATTGTCCGCATTAGCCGGACATTTTTCAATATGGATCTTTATTCCAAGATCTTTTTCCGCCTGGCTGATAAAAGAATCAAAGCCTTCTGTGCCTGCATCCACATGAAGGATCGTCAGTTCCTGTCTGTTCTCCGGCACAATATCAGATGCAGCCTCCTTCTTCTGGACTCCACATCCTGTCACTGCCAGAGCCAGGGCAAATACCCCGCAAAATACCTGTTTTTTCAATCTCTACCACCCTTTTTATCTGGGCCATCTATCCTCTTTTGACATCAACGGCTGGAACGGTGCATGAGGAAGTGTCTGATACCAGTACGCTACACTTGCCACATCATCCTGTCGTTCAAACAGGCCACGGTATCCGACGCCTATCTGCTGAATCGTAACGCGAAGATCCTCTTCAAAGCAGATTGGATCCTGTAAATGCCATCTGTAAAAGCCTCTCATTGGCGGGCAGTCATCATTATGATAAAAATTGTGGATCAGTTCGTCATGAGCAGAATAATACGGATATCCCAGATATGGTGTGTTATAATTCTGTTCCACGGTTTTTCCATCCACCTGTTTGGCAAAGCTCCAGGAACCTCCAAAGTAATCTTCCGTTCCTGTTCCGCAGATGGTCGGATACTCCTCATCTCCGTCAATATAAAACTTCATTTCTCCCTCGCCCCACCAGTAACGTTCCAGTGTGGTAAGTGCCATGTAGGTTCCTATATAATGGCCTTTTCCTTTTACTCCATCCAAAATTGTATAATCTTTTGTTTTTTCTGTCAACCGTTCCCGTCTCCACTGCGCATGGAAATAAGCAATATCGTCCGGAAGCTCATCATAGAGACAGTAATCTACCTGATAAAAGAAAGCCGGGATTTTATTTGCATGCTGGTTTTCCAGTGTGATCTTTGCTTTCTTCTTAAACGGCATCGGGAAATAGCAGTTAAAGCCCCTGTTTGGAACAACAGCCACCGGAACAGAATTTACAAAACATTCTCTTCCGAATCCGCAGCAGAAGAAATCACCCAGAGGACTTTCCACGGAAGGAGTTTCCTCGTCATCCCAGTACATACGGATCACAAGATCTCTCAGTACAAAGCAATCTGCCTCTGTAGTCTTGTTATCAACGGTGATCCAGATATGATTGATCTGTCCCGGTCCTTCCATTTCTGCCAGAGTTACCACAGTTCCCGGCTCAATATCCCTGAGACACGGGCTTCCTTTTCTGGACGGTCCCAGATGACTTGCAGCCATACCGCCTCTACCTTTTTCTCCATGAGGATTTTCCGCGTTGATCGCACGGCTTTTTCCATGCTTTGCAAGTGCGATTCCTCCCAGTCCGCCTGTAAATGCCTGATACATATCTGTTTTCTCCTCTCTTTTGGAAATTAAAAATATTTACGCTTTTACTCCACCTGCCATGATACCATCCATGATCTGTTTCTCAAAAACAGCTACAAAGATAATGATCGGAAGAAGGATGATCCATCCCATGGCACTGACCAGATCCCACGGAACTCCATACATGTTGTCACGTAACGGAAGCTGTACGATGGAAACAGAAAGTACCTGAATACCATTTGAATAAAACAGCGGTGTGAAAAAGTTATTCAGACAGGTAATAAAGTTGATGATACAAACCGTAGCGATCGCCGGCTTCATCAGCGGCAGAACGATTGTGAACAGTCTCTGTGAAAAAGATGCGCCGTCAATAGCAGCTGCCTCCTCCAGTGAGATCGGGATCTCACCGACAAAGTTTCTGAGGATCAGAACCGTAAACGGTATAACGGTACTGATATAAAGAAGGATAAGTCCCGGATATGTATCATACAGCTTTACCTTCTGCATAAACTCATACAGCGGGCGGGCTGTAACAACCTCAGGGATCAGCATGGTAGCCAGCACAAATGCAAATGCAACAGAAACTCCCTTTGAGGTAAATCTTGAGAATCCATAGGCAGCCATTGCACACAGCACGGTACTGATCACAAGTGTAAGGCCTACGATCAGAACTGTATTTCCGATCTTTGAAAGCAGTCCTACATTCTGTATCAGAAATTTATAGCTTTCCAGTGTGGGATGATCCGGAAGATAATCGATCGGTGTTTTAAACAGTTCTCCTGCCGGTGTGATCGAAGAAATAAAGATCCAGTAAACCGGGAACAGGATCAGAAAAGCCACGACTGCAAACAGAACCCATCTTCCAACGGCTACCACTCCATGATAAACATTATATTTTCCTGTATTCTTCACGATAATTCCCCCTAACTGTCAAACTTATTCATAACACGTATATTCAACCAGCTGAAGATCGCCATTACAACAAACAGCAGCATAGCCAGCGCCGAAGCATATCCTACGTTTAGATTTGTAAATGCTTCTGTTGTGATTCTGTATGCGATCAGCGCAGTATCCTCTCCAGGGCCTCCAGATGTCATGGAATAAACCAGATCGAAGGTTGTCAGTCTCCAGAGTGTGAACGGAATACATAAAGTCAGGACATTTTTTGCGATCAGCGGAAGTGTGATCCGGAAAAAGCTCTGGATCCCGTTTGCACCGTCTACCTTTGCTGCCTCATAGATATCGCCGGAAATAAACTGAAGTCCGGAAAGTACAAGGATTGCAAAGAACGGAAGGTCCTTCCACAGGTCCATTGCAATTACCGCTGCTCTTGCAGTACCTGTATTGATCAGCCAGCTGTTCTGGTAACCCGGTACAAACCAGCGGATAAAATCATTAATCAGACCATAATCATTGTTAAATGCCCATTTTGCAGCCATACCGGCTACTACTGCAGGCATAGCCCACGGGATCAGCACGATGGTCCTCAGAAAACGGCGGCCTTTGAATTTCATATTCAGGATCAGTGCCAGGATAACTCCGAGGATCACATGCAGGATCATGGAAACAACCACAAATATTGCCGTAAAGCTGATCGATGTGAGCACTTTAGGATCAGAAAATACCTTCAGGTAATTCTTGAAGCCTATAAATTCATTGATACCTGCAAGGATACTGATATTAAAGAAGCTGTTTTTCACAGTCATCAGAATGGGATATACTGTTGTAAAGCCTCGAATCAGTACAACTGGCAGGATCAAAAGCCACGGTATCCACTTCATAGTTTTTTTACTTATTGTCATGGAACTTTCCTCCCTGTTCATCAAGCAATGTAAAACAGACTTTTACCTCTGCTTTACATTGCTGTTTTTTTATATCTTTTACTTATACATATCTACCACATCCTGAGCCTTCTTGCAGAACTCATCAACTGTAATCTCGTCTTTCATACAGGACTGGAAGATTGTTCCCATATCGCTGATAAATTCCATTGTCTGTGCCACCATCGGACGTCCCTGTACATTGCATTCATTTGCATATCTGCTGTACATTTCTTTTGCCGGGTCAGAATCCGGAACTACCTTCTCTGCAACATCCTTTCTTGCAGGATATCTGTCAAATGCTTTATAGGAAGCTTCCATTCCGCCTTCATCAGCCATATACTGGAGGAATTTCACAGCTGCATCTTTATTCTTGGATGCTTTGTTGAGAACATAGCTCCAGGAATCTGTAAAGATCGCACGCTCTCCCTTGCCGCTGAAATCCGGTACCATTTCCATGTGGATCTTATCTGCGCCAAGCATATCTGCCTTTGCATAATCTGTTCCAAGGCCCCACATGAACCAGCATCCGTATTTTCCGTCATTGATCTTCGGATTCATCTGGTCATATTTATCTGCAATCTGTTCGATGGATGTTTCTTTATTAGCAACCAGATCGTGAAGGAACTGAACTGCTTCCTTGTTTTCCTCTTTGGTCCAGTCAAAATAATCGCCGCCGAACATGTTTACAAACTGTGCAAGCTCGTTAAATGCATAGGTTTTCTCCCAGGAACCGCCGTAGCCGAATCTTCCGTCCTTGGAAACAGCCTTCATATACTTCATGAAATCCTCTTTTGTATCAATGGATTTGATTCCGACCTCATCCATGATCTCCTGATTTACCCAGAATGCAAGATATCCTGTATAGCCTGGAACACCGACGATGTTTCCGTCCTTATCTGTGATCATATCCTTTACATATCCCTGGGCAAACTGATCAATAATATCATCTGTCATTACTGTATCGTTCAGTCCTTCCAGCCATCCGGAATTTTTAAATGCCGCGCTCATCTCATCGTTGATCTCAATGACATCCACGGAAGTATCTCCTGTGGAAAGCATTGTGGTGATCTTCTGCTGACGGGTATCTGTATCTGTAGGTGCCGCAATTACATTAATGTTCAGGCCCGTGGCATCTTCCACATTTGCAAGCCAGTCCTCAAAATCCGGGTCTGTGGTGTTGACGCTGTATAAGGTAAGATCATATTTTTCCTTTGCGGAAACAGTAACCACGTTACCTGCCATACCCACAACCATCGCTGCTGCCAAAACTGCACTCATTACTTTTTTCTTCATATCTTTCTTCCTTTCTGGACATTTTCGTGTTTGTCCACACCTGTTTTTGATGGTTTAAGGATACCAGAGAGCCCCCTCATTCTAAATACAATATTTTATGATTTATTTATATTATTTTTCGTTCTCTTGTATTTTTGTTGTTAATTTTTTATAATCCTTTTATATAATCTATATTTGTAACGGCTTTTTTCACAGCTGAATTCGGTTTCATTAATTTGTTTTTGACATAAAGGAGAATATGTACTATGAAATTCCACAAATGTATCCCACCCATTTTTTCCTCATTTCGCTATAAGCTCCTGCTCGCATTTCTGATCGCAACTATGGTACCTCTGATTTCCCTGACCTTCATCAGCTATCACATTTCCTATAACATTGCCAGAGATCGTATCATCGATTCTGCCGTAATGACTGACAAGCAGCTGGTCTCTCAGCTGAACGACCGCCTCGGCCAGGTTGAAAATGTAGCAGATACCATACAGTTTCAAATGTACTCCCTAAATCAGCCTTCCTCTAATAAGGTAGATGCACTGAAAAAATTCACCACTGTAAAAAACAATATTTCGCTGTATAAATCCACATTCGATTTCTTCCATATATATGTTTTTCTGCAGCCCGATCAGCTCGGTTCAAAAGAAAGCCTGTACTTCTTTTCCACAGATGAGCTTTCTGCATATGGTCTGGATAAAAATATTGTTTCCGGTTCAGGCTTTTCCTCTGTCTGGATACCGGTTTCCAATATGCCTCTGCCTAAAATACTGTCCACAAAAAAATCATCTGCCGATGTGATCCTCTGCGTCCGGGCACTGAAAAATCAGGCCACCGGTATTCTGGAATACGCCTACGGCATTGCTCTGGACACCTCAGAGCTTACCACTTATCTGCAGCCTGCTGCTTTGGATTCCCGCATATACAGCTACATTCTCACAGATCACGGAGAGATTGCAGCAAAAAATACATCCTCACTGAATTTATCCGGAATTTCCAAAGCACAGTTTCAGAAACTCAAAGGAAATGCAGATTCTTCTTTTCACAGCGGCGACAAATATTATAACTGCTGCACCTTAAGCAATGGCTGGCTTCATGTTACCGAAATCCCGGAAAGCTATATTCAGGGCAACACGCACATCCTGATCCGTGCCTTACTGATCACTGTCCTTATTTTCTTGCTCCTTACTGTTATCATCGTTATCCTGTTTTCCGAAAATCTTACCCGGAAGATCACTGCACTTTCCTATGCAATGGAAGCCTTTCAGCTGGGATATGACCCGGAACATCTATCTATCGTTACTGTTCCCCACCCGGATGATCCTTCCAGGTATGATGAGATTGACAGACTGGGCATCACCTTTGAAGATATGCAGCACACAATAGCCGGAAACCTGAAGTCCATTGTAAATCTTTCCGTAAACGAAGAACGTCTGAAATACCAGCTGCTCCAGTCACAGATCAATCCGCATTTTCTTTACAATATCCTGGGATCGATCCGTACCTGCCAGTCCCTTGGAAAGCTTGACATTGCTGATCAGATGATTGCAAATCTGACTGCCTTTTACCGTCTTACCCTGCGTAAATCAAAGGAACTTATTCCTATTAAAGATGAATTGGAAATTGCCCGGCTTTATCTGGAAATGGAAAAGCTCTGTCATAAAGATAATCTGGACTGGGAGATCGAAGCAGAAGATGGAATCGAAAATTTCCTGATCTGCAAGTTTACACTTCAGCCATTTCTCGAAAATTCCATTCTGCACGGGATTTCTTCGGGCACACCAGCTGTTTTCATTTCGATCCATGTTCTTTATGGCGATGATACGGTTGTGATCTCCATTGAGGACAACGGTGCCGGCATGGACTCCGAAACCCTTGCACAGCTGCGCCATGCTATTGAGCATAATGTTATTGATTATGAGAAGCATTTTGGAATTTCCAACGTAAGTTCCCGTATTTCCAACCCATTATACGGAAACGGTTCCGTAAGGATCCGCAGCAACCCCGGAAACGGCACATACGTCACCATTGAATTCGAACAGATGGAGGAAGATATCGATGAAAAAAATAATGATCGTAGATGATAATTACTTATCTGCAGAAGGTATCGAAAAAAACATAGACTGGGAAACACTGAATGCAGAGATCATCCATGTCTGTTACAATGGAACCTCTGCTATCGAAGCCATGAAAAAAGAACCGGCAGATCTGATCATTTCTGACATTGAAATGCCTGATCTTGACGGCATTTCCATGAGCCGTCAAGCTCTTGAGATCAATCCTATGGTGAAGATCATCCTGATCAGTGCCTATGATAAATTTGAATATGCAAGACGCGCTCTGCTCCTCGGTGCTCTGGATTATATCGAAAAGCCTCTGGATTATGCCTATCTTATCCAGAAGGTAAAAAACGCTTTTGCACTGATGGAAAAGGAACAGAAAAATCTCCAGCTTCTGAAACAAAGCAGGCCTCTTCTTACGGAAAAATTTTTCCGCGAGATCACACACCTTCCGTCTTCTGAAGCAGCCTACCGACTGAAGCCTTATCTTAAGTATCTGAACCTGGAGCTGAATTATGATTTTTATACAGTTGTTATTCTGGAGCTTGAAAATGCTCCGGATCTAAAAGCTGTTTACGGGATTGAAAAGTTTCAGATGGAGCTTTTCAACCTTCAGGATCTGATAACTGAGGAAACCGCTTCTCTTGATTTTGTGTATCTTCTCCCGGATATGGATGGCTATCTGTGCATTCTGGGACACAGCGGCTGTCAGTCCAACAGCTTCCGCCAGCTTACCAGCGGACTTATTTCCTCAATCGCAGATGCCTGCCAGCCACTGGGACTTTCTCTCAACGCAGGTATTGGAACAATTGTCCAGGATTTTTGGAACCTGAACCATTCTTATAAAAGCGCCGTACATGCACTGGAATACAGATTCTTTTTCCCGCATCAGAATATCTTTGACGGAAGAGAGGCTCTGGGTTCCGATCTGTCTGTTGCAGATTTTTCAGATACAAAGGAGGATGAACTGATCCGGCTTCTCTGCAAAAAGGATACCGCTGCCATAGATCTCTGGTTTCAGAATTTTTCCGACTGGCTCACTCAGAAATTTCGCACAAAGAATTTCGCTTTCATACAGATTTATTCTCTTCTTGGCCGGATCCTGAAATTTTTCTATGAATTAAATCTGGATACGTATGACCTTGAAGCTAAAATTTTGTATGTTTACAACCACATAAATGAGTTTCATAATACGGAAGAGCTATGTCAATGGCTGAAGGATCTGTGCCATCTTTTATGTCGGAAGCTTGATTCCTCCATGAATGATTATCACCAGAAGCTCTGTGAACTGGTGATTTCCTATATCAACGAGCACTACACTGACAATACGCTCTGCCTCAATGATATTGCTGCCTCTGCCAATGTAAGCCCTGCTTATTTAAGTGCTCTTTTCAAAAAAAATCAGGGAATCAGTCTCAGTGACTTTATCACATCTCAGCGAATTTCCGCAGCCGCCCGTTACCTGACTACGACTACTATGAGTCTGAAGGAGATCAGCCTGAAATGTGGTTATGCCAATCAATATTATTTCAGCACCAGCTTCAAAAAGAAAATGGGGATCACCCCTTCCGCCTATCGGGAACAGCATACATAACTTCTTCTCTTCTTTATAACAAAGTTACTGGCACAAATGCCAGTGCCCTTCTCCGGAATTTTACTTATAATCAATAAAGAGAACCATCATATTTTTTCGAAGGAGGGATCGCTATGAAAAAATGGAAAAAAATCCTGATATCCCTGATGACGGTCTTTGTACTGGCCATGCTTCCGGCAGAATCGGCAATTCTGCCTGGCACAGTCTGTGTTACAGAGGCCGCTCCCAGGATCAGTTCTTCCAAGCTTACAGATCCTTATGAGATCCTGACACAAAAAGATGCTTCCGAAATTGCAAATGACACTCTGGATATGGCTGTTCCATATTGGGCTGATCTTCTCAAGGGCTCCGGCATCACCCTGCGCTCCCTGGGCTTTTCAACTACAAAATAAGCTTTTCCTAAAAACAGATCGAGCATACCCGACAACACCCCTGGCTGTAACAGCCAGGGGTGTTATACTGTCAGCTGCTTCGCAGCCTATTCCGTTAATTCTTCCAAATTCTTTTTTAATTCGAGCATCTTGTCTCTCAGCTCAGCAGCCTGCTCGAAATTCAGGTCTGCTGCCGCAGCACGCATCTGCTTCTCTACCTGAGCGATCACCTTCGTCAGTTCTTTTCGGTTCATGGATTCCGGATCCTTTTTAAGCTTCACTTCTGTCTCTGCCACCTTCTTCGAAACAGCGATCAGATCACGGACCGCCTTCTTGATCGTGGTTGGAGTGATGCCATGCTCCCTGTTGTAAGCCTCCTGTATCGCTCTCCTTCTTTCTGTCTCCGAGATTGCTTTTTCCATGGATTCTGTCATATTATCTGCATACATGATCACATGGCCTTCGCTGTTTCGTGCTGCACGGCCGATGGTCTGTACCAGGGATGTTTCCGAACGGAGGAAGCCCTCTTTATCTGCATCCAGGATCGCTACCAGCGTGATCTCCGGAATATCCAGTCCTTCTCGCAGAAGGTTGATCCCGACCAGCACATCAAACACATCCAGGCGCATATCGCGGATGATTTCCGCACGTTCCAGAGTGTCAATGTCTGAATGAAGGTATCGGACACGGATTCCCAGATCCTTCATATAATCGGTAAGGTCCTCTGCCATACGTTTGGTCAGAGTCGTGATCAGGACTTTATTTTTCTTTTCAATTTCCTTATTTACTTCTGCTACAAGATCATCGATCTGTCCTTCGATCGGACGCACCTCCACCTTCGGATCAAGAAGCCCTGTAGGACGGATGATCTGCTCTGCGCGGAGAAGCTCATGGTCATATTCATATTCTCCCGGTGTCGCAGATACAAACATTACCTGGTCAAGCTTGTTCTCGAATTCATCAAAGCTCAATGGACGGTTATCCTTGGCAGATGGAAGTCGGAAGCCGTAATCCACCAGTGTCTGTTTACGGCTCTGATCACCGGCATACATACCGCCAACCTGGGGAACTGTCTTATGGGACTCATCTATAATAAGTAAAAAATCATCTCCGAAGTAATCCATCAGTGTATACGGCGGCTGCCCCGGTGCAAGCCCGGTCAGATGTCTGGAATAATTCTCGATTCCGGAACAGAATCCTGTTTCCTTCATCATTTCCACATCAAAGTTGGTTCTCTCGGCAATTCGCTGGGCCTCGATCAGCTTGTCCTCACTTTTGAAATATTCCACCTGATGTTTCATCTCTTCCAGGATGGCATCTGCCGCACGGCGGATCTGCTCCTGAGGCACAACATAATGGGACGCCGGAAAAATCGCCGCATGGCTTTCCACACTTTTGATCTCACCGGTAAGCACATCGATATCTGTGATCCGCTCGATCTCATCGCCAAAAAATTCCACACGCACTGCCCGGTCTGTAGAGTTAGCTGGAAAGATTTCCAGCACATCGCCACGCACCCGAAAAGTTCCTCTATGAAAATCCATCTCATTTCTTGTGTACTGGATATCGATCAGCTGTTTGATAACCTCATCACGGTCCTTCTCCATTCCAGGGCGAAGAGAGATCATCATATCAAAAAACTCCTGAGGTGCACCTAAGCCATAGATACAGGATACCGACGAAACCACGATCACATCCTTGCGCTCACATAAGGCTGCTGTAGCGGAGAGACGGAGCTTATCGATCTCATCGTTAGTGGATGCGTCCTTAGCGATGTAGGTATCTGTGGACGGGACATAAGCCTCCGGCTGATAGTAATCGTAGTAGGAGACAAAATATTCTACTGCGTTTTCCGGGAAGAATTCTTTCATCTCGCCGTAAAGCTGTGCCGCCAGTGTTTTATTATGGGCAAGTACCAGAGTTGGCTTGTTTAACTGGGCAATGACATTCGCCATGGTGAAGGTCTTACCGGAGCCGGTGACACCAAGCAAAGTCTCAAACTGGTTGCCTTCTTTAAATCCCCTGACCAGTTTCTCGATTGCCTGAGGCTGGTCGCCGGTGGGTTGGTATTCGGAGTGTAATTTGAAATGATCCATGTGATTTCTCCTGTTTTAATCAAATTTCATTTATCCAAAATTAAGGTAGTTTTCTTTTAGTATGGTTATATTTTCAGTATATCATCCTATATAAAAAAAGTACAGGGTAAACCGAATGTTTGTTCTGCGCTTTCATATTTTTTTGAGAGTTGCTGTGCATACTATGAGTTTCTCATTTCACAAACAATCCATGCGCTTTATTTACACTCCCTATGTGATATAGTACAATAGATTTCATGGAATCTTAAGAATTTACCCCTTTCGTCTTAATTTCCGGCTGCTATTCTAAGAACATCAGGGAGGTACAAAAAAGTGGCTAACATACTTGTTTGCGATGATGACAAAGACATCGTGGAGGCAATTGAAATCTATCTTACACAGGAGGGATATCACATTCTGAAAGCTTATGACGGGCAGGAAGCCCTGGATATCCTCCATACAGAAAAAGTGGATCTTCTTATCATTGATGTAATGATGCCCCGTCTTGACGGGATCCGGGCAACCGTGAAGATCCGGGAAAGCAATCCGCTGCCTATTATTATCCTGTCCGCAAAATCTGAGGACACGGACAAAATCCTCGGACTTAACATCGGTGCGGATGACTACATCACCAAACCTTTCAATCCGCTGGAACTGATCGCAAGAGTGAAATCTCAGATGCGTCGATACACACAGCTTGGTTCAGCCGCATCTGCCACATCAGAACATATCTATACAACTGGCGGACTTACTGTAAATGACGATAAAAAAGAAGTTCTGATAGACGGCGAGCCTGTACGTATGACACCTATTGAATATAACATTCTCCTTCTTCTCATGAAAAATCCCGGACGTGTTTTTTCCACAACACAGATTTATGAAAGTATCTGGAATGAAGACGCTCTGGCAGCAGACAACACAGTAGCTGTCCACGTCCGCCATATCCGTGAAAAGATCGAGATCAATCCCAGAGAACCCCGTTATCTGAAAGTTGTCTGGGGACTGGGTTACAAAATCGAAAAACTGAGCCGGTAAACCATCCGGTACATGAAGTCTTCGCACTTCAGAAAGGGGTATTATGAATACAAACAAACCTGTAGGAAAAAGCAGATCGCTCATGGGAATTCCTGCTCTTGTCCTTGCTCTGATCCTGCCTCTGATCATGTTCTTTTCAGCGACACTGGTGATTCGGGCGGGTATCCAGATGGACTCTGTGGATGATCTGAAAACAAAAGATTATTTCCAGACTTCTGCTTTTGCTGACAACTTCTACTCAAAAGCTTCTGCGATCCTGACCGGAATCTCTGCCAGGGAAATCCTGGATAAAACAGCCGAAAGCGCATACATTGATCTCGGAGAACTTTATAACGGAGATTCTCTCTCCTTTAAAAACACTTCCGGACTTGCCTACTCCTTCAACGATCTTAAGGAATGGAGCTCGCAGAGTATCACTTCCAATGATGACTGGATCGTCCTGGGGCTCACCACCCCGGAAGGCGAAACAAAATATATGTACTATTCTGATTTCAAAAAAGCTCTGGAAAATGGAACCCTGCAGTTAAACGCCACTCCAGGTGCTCTGAAATCCGAAGGAATTTCCCACAATGACTGGACAAAACGGATTCTTTCTTCTTTGAAAGCTGAATATACAGACGAAGGAATTCAGTCACAGGAACCTCTGAAAAACATTACCGGCAAAAATGGAAATGTAGTTTACACCGATGTGGCAGATATGCTCACTCCAAGCCTTGAAATTCCCTGTGCACCGGAAGGATATGACAGTCTTCTGGATTATATGAATTCCACTTCATCAAAAAACAGAAGATTCAAAGGAACTCTGACCGATGCCTTTGAGCAGCTTGCTAATGCCCGGGAGCTTTTTTCCAACTGGACTGTGGCCTCTCAGGCACTGGATGAATACAACAGTGCGCAATCCAATATCCGTTATGCCTATACGGATAATATATCAAAAAAAATCTTCACAAACACAGATGCCAGCTATACTTCCGATCTGACTCATATTTCCGGTTTTTCAATCAAAAAGCCTTATGTGCTCCTTAATGTCAATGACACTGCCAGAGATGAAAAAGATACTCAGGGCGGTCTTACAAATCTGAACCTTTCCGCAGCTGCAAGCCCCTCCGTGGGGAACTGGATCGATTGCCTTCGAAACTCCACATATGATGAAAACTGCAGTTTCCTTGCCTGGATTGAAGACACCAGCCTTCCTGCATATGATTCCATCCGGACTGCGAAACAGTATTTTCAGACTTACCGTACTTTATTTATTCCGGCTGCTGTAATCTCCGTGATCAGCTTTCTTCTCTTTATCGCAGATTTTATCTGGCTTACTGTCCATACAGGAAGAAGGAATTCCGATAACTCCAATACAGGCAATACGCAACCGGATCTGAACTTTTTTGACCGGATCTATACCGAAATAGCGACAGTACTTGTATGTATCCCGGCACTTGGCATATTAACCACAGGGCTAAATCTGCAGTATAACACCAGTAACCATATCGCTTCCATGATCATCATTGGAATAATCATCTTTCTGATTTCCTGCCTGTTCTGGACCGGTTACTTAAGCCTGATCCGCAGAGTCAAGGCACACACCCTCTGGAAAAACAGCCTGCTTCGCAAATGCCTGCATTTTCTCTTTCTGTGCCTTCAGAAAACCGGTAAACTGATCGAATTTTTCTCCAGAAACACCATCAGCCGGATCCGTATGCTGCTGGCACTTGGCATATTTCTTTTTCTTGAATTTTTCCTCAGTATCCTGGTTTCTGCATCTGATGGCTGGTTTGTGATATTTCTGCTTCTCTTTCTTCTGGATCTTGGTGCACTTTTCTTCGTCTACAAAACAGCCCTTGGCCGGGAACTTCTCCTTGATGGTCTGAAGCGGATCACGGATGGAGAACTCTCTTACAAGATCCCGAAAGAAAAGCTTCATGGAGATCAGAAAACAATGGCCCAGTATATCAACCGTATCGGTGACGGCCTGGATGCTGCCGTAGAAAAAAGTCTGAAAGATGAGCGCTTAAAAACAGAACTTATTACCAATGTTTCTCATGATCTGAAAACACCACTGACTTCCATCATCAATTACGTGGATCTTCTGAAACGAAAAAATTTTACAGATCCGGAAGTCCTGAAATATCTGGAAGTCCTGGACGCAAAAGCTCACCGACTGAAAAGTCTTACAGAAGATGTGGTGGAAGCTTCCAAAGCAAGCACCGGAAATCTGACTCTGGAGATGACTGATATCAATTTTGTGGAAATGCTCTATCAGGTGATGGGAGAATTTGAAGAACGTCTGGCAGACCGGCATCTGACGTTAATGACGCATTTCCCGGATACTCCGGCCATGATCTCTGCCGACGGCAGACGTATGTGGCGTATTCTTGAAAATCTTTTCGGCAATATCCTGAAATATGCCATGGAAAATACAAGAGTCTATGCCGAAGTACTTCTGAAACATGATCAGGTTATCTTTACTCTGAAAAATATTTCTGCACAGCCTCTGAATATCCCTGCCGAAGAACTGACCGAACGTTTTATCCGCGGCGATGTTGCCAGAAATACAGAGGGCAGCGGACTTGGATTGTCCATTGCCCAGAGCCTGACTCAGCTTCAGGGTGGAACTTTTGAGCTTTATCTGGACGGTGATCTCTTTAAAGTATGCCTGAAGTTTCCGCAGAAAATATCTCCCGCAGATTTATCCGGGTCAGATGATCCGCTCTTCTAAATACACATAAAAACAGCAGCTGAAACCCTGATGATATATACATCCGGTGTCCAGCTGCTATTTTTTTCTTATTTCTGTTATTTTTTACACCTTGATCGTAATCTCCCGATCTGTCCGGTTATATTTATAATACCGTACGCCTGCCGCATCCAGCATTTTTTTTGATGCGATCACTGAAGGTGTATCTGCGTATTTGTCGCAGTCATACACGATTGTTTTGATTCCTGCCTGGATAATGGCTTTGGCACATTCATTACACGGGAACAGTGATACATAAAGCTTTGCTCCCTCCAGGCTTCCGCCTCTGTAATTCAAGATGGCATTCAGCTCACTGTGAGTCACATAAAGATATTTGGTATCCAGTGGCTCCCCTTCTCTTCCCCACGGGAATTCATCATCGGAACATCCCTTGGGAAAGCCATTATATCCCATTGACAGGATCTTATTGTCTTCACTTACAATACAGGCACCAACCTGTGAATGAGGATCTTTGGAGCGCATGCCGGAAAGCATGGCAACACCCATAAAATATTCATCCCAGGAAAGATATCCCTGCCGTTTCTGTCCTTTGTTATCCATAAGCTTAGTCCTCGATCATATTGATCCTTCTGATATGACGCTCATCGCCGGAAAACGGGGTATCCAGAAATGTATCCACAATCTTCAGAGCAAGTCCAGGACCTACCACGCGTCCTCCCATAGCAAGGATATTGGCATCATTATGAAGTCTGGTAGCCTCGGCTGTAAAGCAGTCCGTACAAAGTGCTGCACGGATTCCCTTAAACTTGTTTGCCGTGATGGAAATTCCGATTCCTGTACCACAGATCAGAATACCATTCTCACATTCACCGTTTACAATAGCCTCGGCAACTTTTTTTCCGTAAACCGGATAATCTACAGATTCAGGGCCATTACATCCGAAATCTTTATACTCCAGTCCTCTCTCTTCCAGATGTTTTTTGACCTCCTGCATCAGCTCGTACCCGCCGTGATCACATCCCAGTGCTATCATTTTGTTTCCTCCTCAACATTAATAATTTTATGACCAGCCGCCTTCAGTAAGCGGTTCATGATCGCCTGTCCCATTTTGGGTGTAAAAAATGCCTCAGAATAAATGGCACTTACATTACAGCTGTCAAAATCACGCAACACCTCATAAAGATGATGTGCGATGGTTTCTTCCTGTTCTCTGCTTCCAATACTTTTTATGATTCCATGGGAATATCTGTCTTTTGTTTCATCGGTTGCGATAATTCCCACTGTATCTCCATTTTTCTCCGCTTCCAGCGCTCTCTTTTCAATCTCTGCGATCACTCTCTCGTCCGGGCCTTCCACGATCGCAAGATCTGCTTTTGGGGCATAATGACGGTATTTCATTCCCGGAGCCTTCGGATGTACCTTACTGTCCGGTTTGATCAGACCCTTATCCATCCGGACATCTCCCAGCGTTTCACGCAGCATTTCGAGCGAAATATATCCCGGACGCAGGACAACCGGCACTTCCTCTGTAAAATCCACGATCGTAGATTCCAGTCCGATATTTACCTGTCCACCATCAATGATCATATCAATGGCATTTCCCAGGTCCTCCACTACATGTCCTGCTGTGGTGGGACTTGGTCTTCCGGAAGTATTGGCGCTTGGCGCTGCCACATATCCTCCTGCCGCCAGAATCAGTTCCTGTGCGATACGGTCACTTGGAAAACGTACCGCTACACTGTCGAGCCCGCCTGTCGTTTCTTTTGGTACGATATCTGCTTTCGGCAGAATCATAGTCAGCGGACCGGGCCAGTATTTCTCTGCAAGGATCCTTGCTTTTTCGGGAACCTCTGTAACAATCCTATCCAGATCATGAATATCCGCAATATGTACGATCAGAGGATTATCAGAAGGCCTGCCCTTTGCCGCATATATTTTCATGGATGCCTTCGGGTCCAGCGCATTTCCTCCAAGGCCGTATACCGTCTCTGTCGGAAATGCCACGAGACCTCCTTTTTTCAGGATCTCGCCACCTCTGGCTATCGCATCCCTGTCTATATTTTCCGCTGTCATAACTGCTATTTCTGCTTTCATCTTACACTCCATTACTGTCTGATATAAATCCCCTGTTCTTCAATAAAATCCTCCAGATCCTGCAGCGCATCCTGTGCCCAGGTCTCTGATTTCTGAAAAGCTTCCGGGAAAAACATCTCTTTTACAATTTTTTTACCGGTTTCTGTCTTAAATATCTTTTCTGCACTTTTTTTAATGTGCTCTTTATCAAGTCCGTTCTCAAAGTAATTTACAAGAAAATCCGCTTCTACAAGGATCTGATAATCCAGCCCGTCAATGTCTTTATAGGTGTGATGATGTCCCACCAGATATTCCACTCTACGGATCACCTGCTCCTTAAATCCAAGGTGTGTAAGCATCTCCCTGGCTGCTGCCGGTCCCTCTGCTTCCTGCGTCTTTCCGTCAGACCGTCCATATTTCTCCATTCCAACCTTGATTCCAATATCATGAACAAGGGCTGCAGCTTCCAGTATATACATTGTATCTTCGTCCAGTCCCTCTCCCTGTCCGATCAGCCTTGAAAAGCTGTGAACCTTTACAAAGTGCTGAATATGCTTCGGGTCACCCTGATAGTAACGTATCATTTCCATATAAAGCCTGTCAATTCTGTTCATAATATCCTCCTCTCGCTGCCATACATATAGTTACTTTATTATAGCGTTGTTATGGAAAAATTGTCAATCCTGCTCCACTTTCACAATATAAGTTCCTGATGTATCATCTTCAAAGACAATACTGCCAAGACTCTGGAGGAGACTGTCATTCAGCTCTGTGCCATATTTTTCTTTTTCCTGTCCGCCTACAAAGATATACGAAATATCATATCGCTGTATCAGTTCCTTCACCTTTTCTTCATCTGTGGAAGTATAAATTGTCTGAATATCAGCACTCTTCTCATTAAGATCCGGCACATTATTTCTCCAAAGCCATTCGTGAACATACCAGCCAAGCACTGTCGGAAGTCCTGTGGTGGCCGAAACTCTCTCATATCCTGTGTAACTGTCTCCATTAGCTTCCAGCACCACAGGCGATCCCTCAATGTTATCTTTCAGCCAGCGGATTGCCGCCGCATCCTGCGGAAAATCTGTTTCCAGAAATGTAGTAGCATTCAATCCCTGATAATTTGAAGGATTCCATACCTCCCCGAACCAGGAGTGCACAGCATTTCCAAAATATCCTACCGTCCAGATCAGCACAAAAAGGCCAATACCGGAAAAGATCCGGATGATTTTCTGCTTCGATACTACAAGCATCCGGTAAATCCCATATCCCATAGTCATCCCAAACAGAATATATGCCTGATAGGTAAGTTTGAACATGGTGTTGGCTCGCGCATTACCATTCTCATAAATATCCCTTACATAAACAATTTCCGGAATAAGGATCAATCCAATCGCACAAAGTCCCATGATCACAGCAAACAGATCCGGAACCGAAACTGCCTCCAGAAGTCTGTACAGGCTCTTGTGCTTCATTCCTTTCATTTTTTCTGTAAGAACAGAGATGATCAGAAGCACAGTAAGAAACACCGGAAGTCCCCAGAGGATCAGAAGCTGGTACCACAGAGAATGATGCTGTGCAAGAGCCACTCCCTGAACCATGGTTTCAAATTTCAGAGTAAACGGTAAGATCACAAGATAGGAAACCGCAATGATCTCCACTGCCTGAGCAATTGTTACTGCCAGAATCCTGGTTACTTTCCCCTCAAATCGAATAATATTTGCGATCAGAACGACACCGCCTGTCACAACAAAATAAATCACAAAATCCCAGTAGTTTGTCCACTGGAACATTCCCAGAAGAACTGCGGCCAGAAGGATATGCGGCATCAGAAGCTGCTTCAGCCAGAAATCCCTGACATCCTGTTTTTCCGGTTCCGGACCTGCACTTCGGATTTTTTTCATCCATGCATAAAGCATCCCTACAAGAAAGGTAACAAACATTACATTGACCACATGAGCGTGAAGATCCCCCAGTACAAAGGAATAACATGGAAATTCATGAATGGTCTTGTCACTTTCATTCACCGGATTATAACCGATATATCGGGTTGCATCCGGGAACCAGTAGCTGGCAGTTTCTGCCACTCCCTGAATTTTATGGATCAGAGGCAGCACGCAGCGATATACAATGTAATGCACATTTCCTGCAATGGAAACCGCAATTCCACCTGTCACTCCAGCCAGTGACGGAAGATATTTTTTTATCCTAGACATGCGTCCGTACAATCTGTCCTTTGCCATCTGTCTTACCAGGGAAAACGGATATACAAATGCAAAAGCGGCTACAAAAGTACGCATCAGATTGTAGGTTACTTCTACTCTGCTTCCTGTAAGCTTCGTGAGAAATACCGCAAAATACTGCCCTCCGTAATAATAATTAATGGTTCCCTGAGAATACCACAGATCACGGGCAGGAAGTGTTTTGCTGCGCATCATCGCCTCCATAAATCCATAATCCATAAATTTCTCTGTTCCATATGCCTGTGGACGGAATCCCGCCAGATAAGTCCAGAGAAGAAAAATTCCGAAGAAAAGAAGTTCTTCACGAACAATCAGCTGGATTTTTCCGGATGGGTAACATTCTATCCCCTTTTTCAGCTGTACATGAAAAAGAATGGCGCAGAAGATCCCGCAGATCACAGATACTCCTATGCAGGTTGCAGCTGTAAACGGAAGAAGTTTTACTGCCACCAGAAACCAGGTTAAAAATCCGGTTACTGCAATCGCCAGTGCTTTTGAAAACAGCCATCCTTTATCTTCAAATCCCTCAAAAAGTCTTCCCGTCACTGGCATGGCAACCATTCCCATAAACAGTGCAAGGAGCCACCAGGTCCAGAATGTCCACACATCTCCTCCGAGGAGATATGCGGAAAGTGCGATCAGAATTACCGCCGCAATGGATTCCGGAAGTATTTTTCTGATTTGTATTTTCATCGTTCTTCCTCCTGTATCAGATTCTGTGGCGAAGGCGGATAAAATCTCCAAATGCCTGTCTGCCGATTTTTATGATGCGTTTCATATTAATAGAATTTTTACCTGCCTGACGCGGACGGAATGTAATCGGTATATACTCCACATGCAGATGATGCTTCTCATAAATTACCGTCATCAGAACATTGGAAAGAAAAAATCCGTCCGGGATCTTTTTCAGCACTTTCGACAACTGTTTCGCATTCATCAGACGATACGGTGTATTCGCATCTTTTACCCATGTCCCAAAGGTCAGAAACAGTACCAGTCTCAGCACTCTTGTCACAAAAAGCCTGGAAAAACCATCTTCTCTTTTTTTTCTGTAACCGATCAGTAACCCGCATGTTTTACGCTTTTTCCAGAACTGCCAGAATTCATCAGGAAGTGTCTGGCCATCGGAATCGGTCTGAAATATATAATCCGCTCCGGCATCCACTGCATAATGATATCCTCGGAGGATAGTTCCCCCGTGTCCTTCATTTGGTTTGTCGATCCCGATAAGACGCTCGTATTTTTTCTGATATTTCCGAATCATTTCATAAGTGCCATCTCTGCTTCCATCATTAAGGATCACCAGGCGGCTTTCTCCTCCGATCCTCTCCACGACCGGATACCACTGTTCGATCACTGTCCCGATATTTTTTTCTTCATTGTATGCCGGCATAATGATATATAAGCTGTCATGTTTCATAGATTCTTATTCTCCCATCTTCCGAGGTATACACCAGCGGATATGTCTCCCTGATGACATCCTCTCGACACTCCTGCTGCTCAAATTCCATGTTGTCCTCAAACAGAATATACGTGATCTTCTCCTGTTTCACAGTCGCTTTCAGTATCTCCGGATCATCTGTCGTATAGATGAGCACAGCCTGTCCGGCGCGGTAATTGGTATCATATCCTGCCGACCAGGCGTAATACGGCCATCCGCAGTACATCATCACACCAGACATTGTAACCTCGTTCATCGTATATTCCGGGGTCAGAAGAAGATCATTTTTCCCAAGATTTTCAGAAAGCCAGTCTGTAAGACTGCTTTCCATGTTTACTGTCATTCTGTGTCCGGAATCATTATCCCTCAAAATGATCACATAATCGTAAACTCCGGTTGCAGTCAGACAGATGCTCATAATAATACAGACGGCCGCGCCTGCCCATTTTATTCTTTTCTTTCTGAACTCGAAAAATATGCTTCGGAGTATCCCTCCCCACAGCACTGCCGCAAATGCATAGGAGATCATGATATATTTGTGGTTCACATTGATATCCGGAGTCAGGGACACCACAAACGCAAATACTGCCGGAAGCAAAAAGCCCCCCAGTACCACTCTCTCATTTCTTTTAAAAAATACAGATGCCACGACCAGTCCTACAAAGAAAAATCCACTGATCTCCACCAGATACCAGAGTACCCCTGAAATGCTCTTGTTCTCTGCCAGAAATCCCCAGTAAAAGGAAGGGGACATCACACTTCCTGACACAAAAATCTTCGACTGCAGTTCCGAAAAGAATACCGCCAGCGCCGCACACACCGCATAATCCAGCTTTCCATCAGAAAATACAGCAAAACCAGCCAGGATCAAAAGTCCCCCGATCAGTGCAGCTCCATTCCAGAAAGCGGTCAGACCCAGGAACAGTCCCAGCAAAATTGCAATTTCCACATTCCGGAATGCCCATGCTTCTTTTGAGAAAATACGTTTTCTGATCCACAGCCAGCCATGCTCTTTGTGTCCGCAGCCAGCCTCTACCCAGTCCATGAAGATCCATACAGCCACTGCAACGATCAGAAGCCCGAATGCCAGATGTCTCTGATTGAGATATACGTTAAAATTCCATAATCCCCAGTTTTCATTTGTGGTATAACCAATGAACGCTGTGTTCTCTTTCAGTGCCTGGATAAGATTCCCTGCTTTCGCATTTTCCCACAGATACTGCCAGAACGCAGTTCCGCTGCGAAAGAAAAAGAAAACCATAGCAGCAGCACCGGCCCAGAAACTCCGGAACATCCGATAACTGATTCCATAAAGGACCATAAGAAAACCGGAAAGAGACATGATACTTACCAGATTATATCCCAGATCCAGCCGAAGCCCCAGATATTCCAGATTTCCTACCAGAAACTGAAACATAAAATGATACTTTACGTCCTGCCCTCCATAATGCGGATACTGCGTAGGAAAATTATTTCCTCTGGAAAAAGATCTCATCATTGCGGTATGAGGTGCATAATCACCATACACGGAAAATCCCGAATACAGAAGACCGTCTTTCATATGGAAGACATAAAACATCATTACTGTTACAAACGCCGTCAGAACCACAAAAAGTAAAATTTCTTTTCGCAGGATCCATTTTCTACTGATCATCTTCTCCGATACCGGAAACATTTTTTCTGTTCTTTTTCGCTTCCGGATGAAAATTCCAAGAAGACACAGCACAGTCACCGACATCACAATAATATTTCCATAAAAAAGAGGATGTTCTGCTCCCGCACATACACTGAACATCCAGGAAACCACATATACTGCCCAAGTCAGCATCAGAACTCCCGTTCCAAAAGCCGCCGGAAGGATCACCCATATCCGATTTCCTTTTTCAGTTATCTGCTGCGGAAACAGACACCCCGCCATTTCCATTCCTGTTAACACGCATAATATAAGATAAAAGATTCCAAACATAAGATTCTCCTCAATTCACGTAAAGTATAGCAGAATAGCCTTCCTGTGAAAAGGCTATTCACATTTTTTTCAATTTTTTTCGTGTTCTTCCTGGCTGGCAAGATATGTATCAATACCGTCTGCCACAGACATGGCAATCTTCGTCTGATACTCTTCTTTTTTTAACAGCTGTGCTTCTTCCGGATTTGTCAGAAATCCACACTCTACAATATTGATCACACTGGGGCTTCTTTTCAGCAGATAATAGGTCCTGTTTCCTTTCGCTTCACGTGGACGTGCAACTGAAAGCTGTCGATTCAGTTCTTCCTGGATTGCCAGAGCCAGATTTCTTCCGTTTTCAGAATCCGCATAATAAAATACCTGTGGTCCCTTTACCTGGGGATCACTGTAGCTGTTCTGATGGATGCTCACAGAAAGCACCGGTGCATATTCCTTTATCATTGCAATCCGATTTTGCAGATCCTGCGCTTTCATATTTTGTGTATTATCTTTATAAAGGCCTTTATCTTCCTCCCGGGTCATCATAACCGTAAAGCCCCTTTTCTCAAGAACTGCTTTCAGTTTTATTGCTATTTCCAGATTGATTCCCTTCTCTTTAAGTCCCTCTATTCCTACCATCCCGGAGTCAATTCCTCCATGCCCGGCATCTACCAGAATCACCTGTCCGGCCTGTATATTCCCTGATACATCTTTCAGTTTCTCCGTTGCCTCTGCTGCCTCCCTTGACAGAATATAAAAGCAGACCAGCATGAGAACTGCCATTCCGATTTCTATCCCTCGCTTTTTCAACGCAAAACACCCCCGGCGTATTTAGTTTAATATATGTCGCCAGGAGTGCTTTCATTGCATAAAATATATTGTTTTCTTTTGTCAGGACAGATTTTCTGTAATGACGCTCCAGATTCCACTGTTCTCAAATCCCAGTTTCCATTCCGCCACGCCTGCCAGTTTATATTTGGGGATAAGTTTTACTTTTTCCGCAATCGACTTGGAATCCTCAAGCCAGATCTGGTATGTAGCGCCGTCTCCTTCATAGGTTCCGTAATTCTGGCTGGTTGTCTTATCCCAGTAAGTCTCCGCTCCATTATCACTGATTGCCTGCTGTGCCTGATCCATTCCGATTGCTTCACTGGTCAGAGCTCCTCCATCTGTTGTTTTCCAGAGTCTTGTATAAAACGGAATTGCAAGAATAGTTCTCTTGGCCGGGACTTCCGCAAGTGTATCCTTGACTCCCTGTTCCACCCATGGAAGAGAAGCCACGGATCCTGTATCGGATCCTACATAATGCTCATCATATCCCATAATAATCACATAATCCACAACTTTTCCCTGTTCCGCTCTGTCATAATGACTTGTAAAATCCTCCGGAACCGGATTATCTACAGAAAGTACCAGATTATTCTCATGACACTGAATGGAAAGTTCTCTCAGAAACTGTAGAAAATGGATTCCCACATCCTCACTCAGGGATTCAAAATCAACATTAATTCCATCCAGACCTGCCTTCAGTGCATATGTAACCAGCTGGTTCTCCAGATTCTGCCTTGCGGCTGTATTGGAAAGAACCGTTGTTGTGCTCATATTCTCACTGAAATTATCCACCAGGCCCCATACTTTCAGGCCTTTCTCATGTGCCTGCATCACATATTCCCCTGATGCAAGGCTGCTCACATTTCCATCATTATCCGAAACAGAGAACCAGGTCGGTGAGATCACATTCACCCCTGTCATATTCTGGGTAGTATCCGCGAAATAGTTGTTGGCGTCTGTACTCGTAACCTGATGCCATGCAAGATTTACAGGCTCATCCATCGTAAAATAAGAATAAGCTTCAGCTTTAAAACTCCGCTTATAGTCGGTTGTATCCGCTGCACTTACTTTCTTTTTCTGGATGTATCCAATATATCCGTCATCTGTGGCTACCTGATCCCAGTCTTCTCCTTCGTTCATCAGCCTGAGAACTGTATCTTTTGCTGTTTTTGTCAGGATCTTGGATTTAATCCCGCCCCGGTACCGGATCACGGTATCCTTCTTTACAGTTACCGTCTGCACATTGCTGAATTTATACTGAATTGCTATTCTCGCAGGGTCTTTATATATATATGAATCGATATCTGTATATTTCTTCACATAATCCAGTTTCAGATAAACAGTACTCTCCTTCAGCCATACGTTTCCGCCAGGCTGATCCGATGCTGCCTCCTCTGTAAGACTGGTTGGTGTCGCATACAGGATCTTTTTATTTGCACTGTCCCAATAATATCTCTGATTCAGATATCCATTTACCACATCCAGCGGAATATAAACCTCATCTCCTGAGATCAGAGCTTTCTGTTCGAGTTTCTGTGTTCCTGCTACCAGTGAAGCCTCTCCATCTGCATTCTGACCGTAATACTCTGTCAGATCCATCTGCTTACTGGTCGGAATCAGTTTGTTAATTCCATAAACGGCTCCTCCTATAAGAGAAACCAGAACGATCAGCAGACATACCACCAGGACCGGCATATGTTTTTTTATCATTGTTTTTTTCCTTTCGGTATAAATGTCATAATTTTTTTCATTATAACATATTTCTTCTGCGTTTCGTTACAAAAATCGACTTTTAATAAATTTTCACAGTTTCTTTATAATTTCGGTTCCCCACATGGTATGTATGAGTTCCGGGGAACTTCTGCGTCCGGGGAACCGCTTTCTCTTAAGTTGTATTACATTTTTCGAATTAAATCAAAGCTTACACAGGCAATATGGCCTTCTTCATCTTCCGTATAATCCCGCATGTAAACTCCATCTTCCGCAATCTGACAGGCTTTTGCGATTTTTTTCGGAGTACTGGGCTCACCGTTGAGATAAAGGGAAACTCCGTTTTCACGGTAAAGCTTTAGTTCCCTGCGAAGGGTTTTTGCGGATTTCTTTTTTACCTGTGATATATTTTCCGTATCCCGACCTCCTTTCCTGGTTTGATTTTCAGAAAACACCAGCAACGGTTCTTGAAAAGCTGTCCTGATCCAATTTATATTGCATAAACATAAATAAAAAGGGGGAAAAATTTATTCTGTGCTGCGGCAGAAACGCCGATGAAATCTGCACAGAGATCTTATCTTCAGAAAAAGTATGACTTTAAGCTATCTTTACTGTCTTCCTGTTTCTATGGATCGGACAGCTTTTCTGTTTTTATTATACCGTTTTTCTTTTCAGATGCAAGTCTTTTATCCGATTATAAAAAAAAATTTATTTTTATCCGGAAATTTTATTTTTTCATCAGATTCTGCATCTTTACATCTTGTATATAACTGTTATATAATACAGTATGTAAAAGATTAAATTTATTGACCATAGGATGTGATTATATGAAAATAGAAAAGATCAACGACAATCAGATCCGTTGCACACTGACGAAGGAAGATCTGGACAGTCACCAGATCCGTATCAGTGAACTTGCTTACGGAACAGAGAAGGCCAAACGTCTCTTCCGTGATATGATGCAGCAGGCTCAGATACAGTTTGGTTTTGAAGCTGATAACATTCCACTGATGATCGAAGCAATTCCCGTAAGTGCGGAAAGTATCATTCTTATCATCACCAAGGTGGAAGATCCTGAAGAACTGGATACCCGTTTTTCCAAATTTGCTCCATTTAAAGGAAATAAGCCTTCGGATACCGTTGAGATTGACGGAGCCGATAATATCATTGATATCTTCCAGAAACTCTGTGAATCCAAACTTAAGAATCTTCCCCAGAAGCCGGAAGAAAAGAAATCCGAACCCGCAGCATCACCGAATCCGGAAAATCCGGATGCTTCACAGGCTTCCGAGAATTCTGTACGGCTTATCCGTCTGTACTCTTTCCCAGGACTTGACGATGTTATCGCTGCTTCTCATGGTATGAACGGTTTCTTTACCGGAAACAATACCCTTTATCGCGAAGGCGAGGATGGAGTATACCAGCTTGTTCTCCATCAGTCTGACTGCACTCCGGAAGAGTTTAATAAAGTATGCAACATTCTTTCTGAGTACGGAGTTGGTCGTGCATTTACTCCTGCCGGGGAGGCTTATCTTCGTGAACATGGTACACTGATCGCAGATGATGCCCTTCAGAAACTTCTTAAACTTTAAATTTTCAAAAAATAAACCGCTGTCAGAAATACGATCATCCCTGATATGGCTGATCCATATTTCCAACAGCGGTCTTTTTTCAGTAAAACAGCAGATACTGCTTACTCTCCGAGAAAATCATTGATCTGTGCTACAAGAACATCTGCGTCCAGTCCATGAACCATAGCTGCCTCTTCCAGAGATTCCATCTGAGAAGACGGGCATCCAAGGCAATGCATTCCTGCCCGCATCAGGATTGGTGCAATATTAGGGTCTACTGTAAGAAGTTCTCCGATCAGCATACTCTTTGTAACCTTTGCCATGTGCGTACTCTCCTTTACTGATTTATCGAAATGTTTCCACTTCGTTCTGCTATTATAATACGAAATCCCAGGGGAATCAACGCCTTATCGCTTCCTTTATTTACCGGCGCTTCTCTGGTTCTCTGATTTTTATTTTGTATATAAATTTATACTTGTATTCTTTGTACATATATATTAGAATGGGAATAGAATCCCTGGTAGGGGATACATACAATACACCATTTTAAAGGAGGATATCAATTATGGCATATGTAATTTCTGACGAGTGCGTTAGCTGTGGAACATGCGAGGGTGAGTGCCCGAACGAAGCTATTTCTCAGGGAGATGAGCATTATGTAATCGACGCAGACGCTTGTGTTGACTGCGGAACATGCGCTGAGGCCTGTCCAGTTGGTGCTATCTCTGCTGAGTAATGCACCATTTGCTTGATAAGCTACCGTAACGAATGAGGCTGCCGGTTTACCGGCAGCCTTTTCTGTTTCTTTTATTCTTTTTTCCATCACAGGCAGCTGCCGCCTCTCTTCTTGCCTGCTGTTTCTTTCGGATGGCTTCATCCAAAGAACGACACCTGTATTCTCCTTCTTTTTTCCGTTGCATTTCCTCATGGATCAGCCGTTCCAGGATTTCCTGAAATTCGAGGATCTTTTTGTCATCCTCTCTATGCTCCTTTGATGTTTTCTGCTTCTCCATAAACATGTCTTCTGCTGCTTCTTCTGGTGTTCCTACCGGAATATCTTCAATCTCAACCGCTTCTCCCTCCAGGATTTCACTGCCGGTTTTTGCAAGGTCTGACGGATAAGTATTTCTTGCTTCCTGCGGAATCAGCGTTCGGATTGCTTTCAGCTGAAGACCTCTGTTTTTCAACTCGTTTATTTTAAGAAAAAGCTGGATATCAAAAGGTGTATAATAGCGGTGTCCCAGTTCATTGCGCCCAATCCGAAGATCAAGTTCTTCCTCCCAGTACCGCAGAACATAAGATTTCACGCCTGTCATTGTTACAGCCTGTCTCACCGTATATCTTTTTTCCATCGTGAACGCCCCCTTGTGTAGAGATTCACTGTTACTGTCTATAGTATAACCCCTGGATTCAGGAAATGGCAAGAAAAATCGGTTGACATAATTTTACCGGATGTGACTTATCAGCAGAGCCGTGCAGCCGGAAAAACAAAATGCTGTCAGGCTAAATACAAGTGTTCATCCTGACAGCATTTCATTTTTCCGTCTGCACGGCTCTACTTTTTCATATTTACAAACTGCGTATACCTTGGCAGCCATACCAGTTCTACGGTTCCAATGGGGCCGTTTCTCTGCTTGGCTATGATGATCTCTGCAATGTCTTTTTTCTCGGTATCTTTATGGTAATAATCGTCTCGATAGATGAACATGACCACATCCGCATCCTGCTCAATAGCTCCGGACTCTCGAAGATCCGAAAGCATCGGCCTGTGATCTGGTCTCTGTTCTACCGCACGGCTCAGCTGAGACAATGCGATCACCGGCACATCGATCTCTCTTGCCAGCGCTTTCAGAGATCTGGAAATATCGGAAATCTCCTGCTGTCTGGAATCGGATTTTCCGCTTCCGCTCATCAGCTGCAGGTAATCGATCATGATAATTCCAAGATTGTGCTCCAGCTTATATTTCCTGCATTTGGAACGAAGTTCCGCAATAGAAATTCCAGGAGTATCGTCAATAATAAGATTGGAGCCACCGATGATATCTGCACCTTCCACCAGCTTCGTCCAGTCTTCATCTTTCAGATTTCCGGTACGGAGATTCTGAGAATCCACATGGGATTCCATGGCAAGAAGACGGTTTACCAGCTGCTCCTTGGACATCTCCAGACTGAAGATCGCCACGGTCACATCTTTACGAAATGCCATATACTGGGCAATATTCAGCACAAAAGCAGTTTTTCCCATGGAAGGTCGCGCCGCAATCAGTACAAGGTCGGACGCATGCATACCGGAGGTCTTATAATCCAGATCTACAAATCCGGTAGGAATTCCGGTGACGGAGCCTTTCAGCTTGGAAGCCTTCTCAATGTTACTGACTGCATTTAATACAACCTGCTGGATCGGTACATAATCACTGCCGTTTGTTCTCTGCAGAATATTGAACAGTTTCTTTTCGGATTCCTCAAGAATGGTCTCCGTGCTGTCCTTTTCCAGATAGCAGGCATTGGCAACTTCTTCCGTAGTCCGGATCAGCCGGCGGAGAACTGCCTTTTCACTGACAATATTGGCATAATATTTCACATTGGCAGAGGTAGGAACTGCAGCGATCAGGTCACGGACATATTCCATACTGCTGATGTCCGGAGGGAGTTCTTTCTCCTTGAGACGGTTCTGCAGGGTGATCAGATCTACCGGCTGTCCCTCATTACAGAGTTCTACCATGGCATCAAAGATAATACCATACTGTTTCTGATAAAAATCATCACTGGTCAGAATCTCGGAAGCCACAAGAATCGCATCACGGTCCAGGATCATGGAACCGATCACTGACTGCTCTGCCTCAATACTGTGAGGAAGAATCCTCTTGATCAGTGCCTCTTCCATCGATTACGCCTCTTTTACCCAAACCTTGAGACTTCCGGTTACTTTCGGATGGAGACGTACCGGAACGTTGGTAACACCAAGGTTCCGGATTGGATTCTCCAGCTGAAGTTTTTTCTTGTCAATATCCAGATTCAGCTGTTTCTTGGCTGCCTCTGAGATTTCTTTAGAGGATACAGAACCAAATGTTCTTCCACCCTCGCCCACTTTCAGAGTCAGGATGATCTCTTTTGTGGAAAGCTCCTCTGCAAATGCCTTGGCAGCGTCCAGGTTCTCCTGCGCAACCTTTTCCTCATTTGCCTTACGGAGTTTCAGGTCATTGAGGTTCTTGGATGTAGCCTCAACACCAAGTTTTTTCGGCAGGATCATATTTCTTGCATATCCGTCACTTACATTTACGATCTGTCCCTTTTTTCCCAGGGATTTTACATCTTCCAGAAGAATTACTTTCATTTCTATTTGTCCCCTTCCTGATATAACTGGTCTATAATTTCTTTCAGCATTCTCTCGGTCTCATCCATGGTGTCTTTCACCTGCGCACCGGCAATATTCAGATGTCCGCCGCCGCCCATCCGTTCCATCATGACCTGGACATTAACTTCGTCAATGGCTCTGGCACTGATGTAAACCTCGTTATTATAGCTGGTAAGAACAAAGGATGCCTTGACTCCGGCAATGTTAAGAAGCTCATTGGCCGCCTGTGCACCTACAACGGTAGGGCTTTCCAGACCTTCACTTGGGCATCTTGCAATGGCAAAATAATCCCGGTAGATCTCAGCAGTACGGACAGCCTCCGCTCTCGCCTTATAGGAATCAATATTGTCACGGAGCATCTTGCGTACACGTGTCACATCCGCCCCGCATCTTCGCAGAAATGCCGCAGCCTCAAAGGTACGTACACCTGCCCTTGTTGTAAAATTGTTGGTATCGATCATGATACCCGCATAAATACAGTCCGCCTCAATGCTGCGGAGCTTCAGTCCGTCTGCAAAATACTGCAGGATCTCCGCGATCATCTCGCAGCTTGAAGATGCATAAGGCTCCACATAGGAAAGAACTGCATTCTGTATTACCTCACTGCCACGGCGGTGATGATCCAGTACCACGATAGTCTTGGTCATATAGAGAAGATCCTGACACTCTGTATAACTTGGCTTGTTGGTATCTACTACAACCACTACCGTATTATTATCCACAAGCTCTTTGGCCTGATTACTGTCCACAAACATGGATGGTTCATAATCCGGGTTCTCCATAAAGCCACTCATCAGAGGCCGGATGGATGTGGTCGGATCATTAATTACAATGTGCACCGGCTTACCAAGAGTCTTGCCTGCACGGTAAATACCGATGCCTGCTCCCAGAGCATCCACGTCGGTGATCTTATGTCCCATGACAACCACACGGTCCTTGGTACTCATAAATTCCTTCAGCGCCTGAGCCTTCACGCGGGCCTTTACACGGGTGGATTTCTCCATCTGCTGAGCTTTACCGCCAATGTAGGTGATATTATTGCCATTTTTGATCACTACCTGGTCGCCGCCACGTCCCAGTGCCATCTCAATGGCAATTCTGGCATATTCATAATTCTGAATATAAGTGGAAGCATTCAGACCGATTCCAATACTTAAAGTCACTGCCATCTCGTTTCCGATGTTAACAGTCTTTACCTCATCCAGAATATGGAATCTCTGTTCCTTCAGAGTTTCCAGCGAGCTCTGGCGCATGATCAGGAGATATTTATCTTTCTCCAGCTTCTTTACAAGACCGTCAAAGTTGGAAAAGTACTTCGTGATCTTACGGTCGATCAGTGCGATCAGAAGAGATCTCCGCACATCCTCCACACTTTCAAGAGCTTCCTCATAATTATCCAGATAAGCCAGGGCTACTACAAGCTTATTATCTTCATTCTTCTGAATGTATTCCTTAAGCTCTGTCTCATCATAAAGATACATGGCGATCAGGCTAACGTTCTGGGACATATCCTCCAGAATATCTGCATGGCTTACCACTTCTCCCATGGTCACCCTCTGCATGGACACACGATAGATCCGATCCCCGAAATGCGTACTCATCTCGGAAATTTCCAGCTCATCGGCTACCGGAAGCTTGTCCGGAGTAATGTCCGGAAAAACTGTGCTGATATTTTTTTTATAAAACTGATCTCTGCCCGTGATCTCCGAAAAGATCCGGTTGGACCAGATCATACGGCCTTCCATATCCATAATGGCATAGGGAAGTGCCAGTTCTTCCAGCATCCTCTTTTCCACCACATCATACTGATTGGCAAATGCTATCATATCATTGATGATCAGCGGTTTGTGATATCGGAAAAGCTGTACTGCGATAAAAATATAAATAACAGTACCTACAGACACCAGAATTCCGGCCTTCACACTTACAATAAACACCAGCAGGTCCAGCAGCACCACCAGAACCGAAAGATACAGTGGCCAGCGCATGAAGTGTTTCATAGGCCCTTTAAATTTGACTTTGTTGTTCATTGCTTTTTCCTGTTCTCAACGTAATAAAAACCACAAGTTATCTATCATTATACCAGATTTCTTATTATAATTCCATAGTTATGATAAAATCTGTTACAGCCGGAAAACGCTGCCATACACTGCATGACTGGAAACGTCCGTTTTATAGCTTTATGTCGTCACAGAAAATAAAAAACAGGACCGCTGCCATCCAGATGACTGCTCATCTGTCTGGCAACGATCCTGTGGATGATCGGAATTAGTCCTGAACGTATGGCATCAGGGACATATGACGTGCTCTCTTAACAGCAACTGTCAGTGCTCTCTGATGTTTTGCACAGTTACCTGTAATTCTTCTCGGGAGAATCTTACCTCTCTCGGAAACATACTTTCTTAACTTTGCTACATCCTTGTAATCGATCTCGTTATTCTCTTTACCGCAGAATACACAAACTTTTTTTCTTCTGCGTCCGCCTCTTCTCTTCATCGGAGAATCTGGTCTCTCGCCTCTATTGTAAGCCATGATTGTTTCCTCCTATCTTATTCGTCTCATCTGTCTTGATCAGATGTTCTAGTTGAACGGCAGCTCCTCATCAATTCCATCTGGAATATTCATGAAGCCGTCGGCGCTTGCTGCGCTCGGACTTGGCATAGACGGTGCAGGTGCTGCTTCTGTTCTCGGATGAGATGCTGCATAGCTGTCGCTTGACGCTTTGCTCTCAGCAAATTCCTGATCCTCAACAACAACCTCTGTCGTATAAACCTTCTGTCCCTCACGGTTCGTATAACTTCCTGTCTGAATACGTCCCGTAACTGCAATTTTCAGTCCCTGTCTGAAATACTTTTCCGCAAACTCTGCTGTCCGTCCGAAAGAAACACAGTTGATAAAATCAGCATTTGCTTCTCCGTCACGACGGAATCTGCGGTCAACTGCCAGTGTATATCTGGCGATTGCCAGGGCATTTTCTCCTGCGGAATATCTTACCTCAGGATCTCTTGTCAAGCGTCCCATTAATATTACTTTGTTCATCGTTCTACCTCTCTTATGATCTCAGATTTCACTTAACTGAACAGGTTCTTAATGGTGTTTTCGAAAATCCGCTGCAAAAATTATGCCTCTTTCTTGACAACCAGGTATCTTAATACATTGTCCATGATGCGGACATGTCTCTCGATCTCCGCCGGGCACTGAGAATCTGCTTCAAACTGAATAAAATAGTAGAAGCCTTCATGCATTTTCTGAATCTCGTAAGCTAATTTCTTCTTACCCCATTCTTCAACTTCTGTGATCACGCCGTTGTAACGTGTAATATAGCTTTTTGCTTTCTCAACTACAGCGTCACGTGCTTCGTCCTCAAGCTTAGCGCTCACAACTAATGCTAACTCGTACTTGTTCATGCTTGTCTTAACCTCCTTATGGTCTTTTGGCCCTTTGCCTGTCAAAGAGCAAGGATATGAAATATATCACGATTGTTGATTCTAGCATATCTTTCCCGTGATGTAAAGCATAAATTTAATTTTTTTCGAATTTTTTCAAATCTCGTGTATTTTTCTCCACAAGCTTGCGCGCTACCATGATCTGGTGTCCACAGCCCATGCATTTCAGACGAAAATCCGCTCCTACACGAAGGATCTCCCATTCTTTGCTGCCACAGGGGTGCGCCTTCTTCAGTGTGACAATATCTCCTACTTCATAATTTAATCCCATTTGATACTCCTCATTTTTCTTTTTTCCGGATATTTTAGTCAAACGGATAAAAATATCCGCATTCACTACGTAGCCCTGCACCGGATAACTGCTATGCAGTTTATCAGATCCGTATCTGAGAGAACACCTTTCCGATCGGTTCTTTAATAAGAAGATCCGCATATTTGTCTCTCGGTGTCGGCGCCTTGTTGATCACCACCAGATGATTTCCCCGGAAATAATCGATCAGTCCTGCTGCCGGATACACAGCCAGGGATGTTCCTCCGATGATCAGAACCTCCGCCTCTGAAATTGCTCTTACAGATTCCTGGATCGTATAGTCATCCAGACCTTCCTCATAGAGAACCACATCCGGTTTGATCATACCACCACAGGTACATTTCGGAACTCCTTCTGACTCCTTCATATACTTAAAATCATAGAATTTCCCACACTTCATACAATGATTGCGGTAAACACTTCCGTGAAGTTCCAGAACTTTTTTGCTTCCTGCCATCTGATGAAGATTGTCAATATTCTGAGTGATCACCGCTTTCAGCTTTCCTGCCTGCTCCATCTCTGCCAGTTTCAGATGTGCCGCATTGGGTTTTGCAGTATCACAAAGCATCTTATCTCTGTAAAATTTAAAAAATTCTTCAGGCCTGCGCATAAAAAATGTATGGCTTAAGATCGTCTCCGGCGGATAATCATACTTCTGGTTATACAGCCCGTCCTGGCTTCGAAAATCCGGGATCCCGCTTTCCGTGGAAACTCCTGCTCCGCCGAAAAATACAATATTATTGCTCTCATCAATGATCTTCTGTAATTTTCCTATTTCATTTTCCATATGAATCTTCCTCCCTTATTTTTCACATAAAAAATGGCTACTGTGGATCCACTGCGTTTACTCTTTTTCCCTGCACAACAAAACGTGTTGCCTGATTACCGGTGCATGTAGACAATGTAACGATCTTATCTTTCACATTCGCCTCACCCTCACCTGCTTCTGTTTTAATCTCGGAATTCTTGAACATTTTTTTCTCATATTCCAGAAATTCCTTACCAGGACCTTTAAACAGGGTATACGTATCACTGTTCACCGAAGTTGTGTATGCGGCAATGATCTCATAGCGGTAGTTCTTCTTCGGGGTAAGTATCCAGAAATATTTGCTGGTATTGTAAAGCGTTTCATCTGCCCTGTATTTTTTCAGCATTCCAAACATGGAGCCATTCTTCATATTATGTCCGTACACCAGCGTGTTGCAGTCACTGAAATCCCTCTTATTCTCATAATCAATAAAGATTGTTCCTGCAAAATTATAATTTTTCTCATAAGTCTGGTGAAGATACATATTATTATCCTTGCCCTGTACCATCGGATAACTGATCTGAGGAAGTGCCTCCATATAAATCCAGCCGATCACATCATCATTAATACTTTTAAGAGATGCAAAATCAACATTTATAGGAGCCACCGGCTGTTGTTCCTCCGGCTGTCCCAGATCTTCCGATGCATCCGGATCACGCTCCGTCACTGCCATTTCTGAAATGCTGTTATACTCATCTGTGCCTTTTTTATACTCTGTATAAATATGATAAAGGTTAAAGGCAGCATAGCAGAACACCACAACTGCCACGATCAGCACCAGAGTCAGAACATAATCTCCTGCCGTTTTTTTCTTTTTCGCCTTGTCTTTCCTGCTCATAATCACACTCCTTTGATCTGTCAGGATTTTCTGGTTTCTGTATTTATTATAAATACCCCTCTGTTTTCTTGCAACTGTTTTGTTTTTATCACATTTTATATAGAAAGAAACCGCCTCGGAATGGGCGTCCGGGGCGGTTTGTAAGGTATGTTCTATTTCAGAGCTGCTGTTATTTTCAGTCCAGTTCTTTGCCTGTGAGCATTTTGTATGCCTGAAGATATTTCTCGATGGTCTTGTCCACGATCTCCTGCGGAAGTGTCCAGTCATTGTCCGGATTGGCTTTCAGCCAGTCACGTGCAAACTGTTTGTCAAAAGATGGCTGGCCATGTCCTGGTTCATAGCCTTCTGCCGGCCAGAAACGGGAGCTGTCCGGTGTCAGCATCTCATCACCGATGACCATGTTGCCGTCCTCATCAAGACCAAACTCGAATTTTGTATCTGCAATGATGATTCCCTTGCTGAGTGCATACTCTGCACATTTTTTGTAAAGAGCGATGGTGTTGTCACGAAGTTTTTCTGCGTACTCGCGTCCTTTTCCAGGGAAGTATTTCTCAAGATGATCGATACTCTGCTCAAAAGAAATATTCTCATCGTGATCACCGATCTCAGCCTTGGTAGATGGTGTGTAGATCGGCTCAGGCAGCTTGTCGGATTCTTTCAGACCTTCCGGAAGCTTGATGCCGCATACAGTACCGTTCTCCTTGTAGCTTGCCCAGCCGCTTCCTGTGATGTATCCACGTACGATACACTCGATCGGCAGCATGTTCAGCTTACGGCACATCATGGATTTTCCTTCAAATTTCTCCTGCTGGAAAAACTCCGGCATATCCTTGGTATCTACAGAAATCATGTGGTTTGGAAGAATGTCCTCAGTCATGTCAAACCAGAATTTGGACATCTGGGTCAGTACAGCACCTTTCTTTGTAACTTCATTATTCAGAATTACGTCAAAGCAGCTGATACGGTCTGTTGCAACCATGATCAGACTGTCGCCATTGTCATAGATCTCACGTACTTTACCTTCTTTGATTGGTTTTAATTCCTGCATGTTCTCACACCTCATCATTCGGTTATTTGGTTTTTGTTTTCGACACCGTTACCGTATCACCACTCAAGCCCTCCTGTCAAGATGCCAGGCCCTTTTCAGTCATAAGTATTCGTTAAGGGATCATTCATATTTTTAATAGCGACTCACATTCCTCCTGAAGTTTTTTCTCCTGTTTCCGGTAAAGAAGCTTCTCACTGCAGGCAAAATAAGGGTCACATCCATACTCCCGGATAAAAGCAGCTGCATGACTGTTCCTGGTCAGTCCGGTGACAAAAAGCACCGTTTCCTGTCCGTCTCCGAAACATGCTTTCATAAAGGCAAATGCCCGTTCCAGCTCTCTGCTGATCTTTTTAGCACAGTCTTTTCTCTTCTCTACCATTTCCGTAAACAGCTGCCGGATCCGTTCAAAACCAGTCTCTGTATCTGTGATATGTTCCTTTCGGATAGTAAGGCTGAATTCCTCCAGAGTACGGATCACAAACTCTTCCGTGGTCTGCTGTTCCAGGTTAAGAAGCTCCGCCTCCAGACGGACAGCCAGACTTTTCTTCTTCACATCTGTAAATTCATCCAGCGCCGTCATGTCCTTTTTATCATGAAGAAAAGCTTTCAGATGCAGGAGTTCCTGATAAACAGCGCCTGTCTCTTTATCCAGCTTTTCATAATCCAGAAAACTTCCGTTGAGTCCGCTAAGCAGAAGGCCAGTTACCAGAAAACGTTCCTCAAACGAAGCACCTTCCGCCATTTTTACTTTTTTCTGCTGTTCTTCCTCCGCCATTTCTCCGGAAAGCAGGCGTTTCAGCCCATAGTCCTCTCCGTACTTCCGATACAGCTGATAACTGGCAAAAAAGCTCCTTGCGATCTCATCCCGACAAAGATACTCCCCGATCAGATTCTCCGTGATCTCAACGCCTAGTTCCTCATAAGCTTTCAGAATTTCGGACAGATCTTCCCATCCTCTTGCCGTCACAAAGAACTTCCCGTCCACTGTATTCTCCACGGAATAAAAATGATCTTTTTTCATGCCAAGATAAGCAAGGATCGATCCGTGGATCTCCTTTTTCCAGGCATACTCCATCCACACATCAAGATCTGCCTCGATATCCATCCTACGCACACGGTCCAGGGTTACGATATCAAATTCCCGGACCGACTTATTATATTCCGGAGGATTTCCCGCTGCAGCGATCAGCCATCCCTCCGGTACGCTGTGGCTTCCGAACGTCTTGTTCTGAAGAAATTGCAACATGGTCGGCGCAAGTGTCTCGGAAACGCAGTTGATCTCATCGATAAACAGGATCCCCTCTTTTTTTCCGGTACGTTCCATACAGTCATACACAGAGGCAATGATCTCACTTAAGGTATACTCTGTGATACTGACCTCTTTTCCGTTATAGCACCGGGTCACGATCCTGGGCAGTCCTACCGCACTCTGTCTTGTATGGTGGGTGATGGTATAGGCTACCAGCCCTACTCCGCATTCCTCTGCCACCTGCTCCATGACGGCGGTTTTTCCGATTCCCGGAGGGCCCATAAGCAGAATGGGACGCTGCCGGAGTCTGGGAAATGTATAACGTCCGGCTGCATCTTTCCGGTTGTAAGCCAGTAAGGTATGTTTAATCTCTTCTTTTGCCTCTTTTATATTCATATGTTATGACGCACTCCTTCCTGCTCTGCCACAAGCCGGATCGCCCAGGGCGGAACAAGCTCCATTTTTTCTGTTTTATGCAAAAATACAAAGGCCGTCTCGTAATCCGGCTTACTTCCCGGATAGATCCCGTCTCCGTCTGTAAAATAGATCAGTGCTTTAAGACGGCGGATTTCCTTCTTCTCCTGCTGCTCCTTCACATACCGGAACACCGGTCGGAAGTCTGTTCCTCCCCGCCCCTGTATGGTGATATCTTTGCTGTATTCTTTCCATTCTTCTTCCGAATGGATCACTTTTACATCCTGGATACAGCAGTCACACTGGATCAGATAGACTTTCATCTTATGGAAAAAATTCTCTTTTTCACTGAGAATGGAATAGGTTTCTTCCAGGAATCTCCGCACAGTCTCTCCATCACAGGAACCGGAAGTATCAATGGCGATCACCAACTCCTCAAGACGGTTCACTTCCTTATATTCCAGCGGCTCGATCAGCGGAAGATTTCCATAATGTTCCATTCCGTAATTATAAAAAATATAATCAAAACTCTCCGTATCCAGTTCCACTTCCTCCCGCAGTACGGAAAACTGGCGGAGAAATTTTTTGTAATCGTATCTTCCGGATCTTATGGGGCCTGCATCTTCCCTCTGGTCCCCTTTCTGGCTTCCCCGTCGTTTCCGGTGATCCTGGCGGTTTGCGGCAGTATAGGAAAGAAGTCTGTTCCATTTTTCTCTTGTCTTTTTCCCTTTTTCTCCTGTGCAATTATCCCAGAGTGTGTGATCATCAAAATGAAAAGTTTCTTCCAGCTCTTCCAGATGAAATGGAAAGGTCTGTTCTTTCAGTTTCCGACAGATCTTTTCTGCGGAATCCGCGCCGTTTCCAAGAATATGAAAGACTTTTTCCCGGATTTTTTTTGCATTTCCACCGGTCTCCAGAACCGGGATCTTTTCTCTGGAAATGATCTGTTCCACAGCAATATCACAGGCCAGGTTCCATAAACGTCTGTCCTCCTGATTTTCCAGGAAAAGGTGCAGATACAGGCAGTGCAGCAGCATATGTAAATACCCTCGTCGCACTGCCTCCGGCTTTTTCACATAAAGTTCCAGCAGATATTCCGGTGAAAAAAGGAAGAATTCTCCATCTGTTCCGATGGTTCTGGTCTCTTCCGAGCCTTTCCCGGAAATGCAGGCAAAAGCACCGTCCAGATATGGAAAATAGTAGTACAGTTCGTTCCTTACATTTTCCAGGATATGTGTCCCCAGTTCTTCCTGCTTCCGATTCACCGGATCTGCCCCCTTTCCTTCTGACCAAACCAGTTTTTATTCCTTTCCATCCCATGTTCCTGAATATCTCTTTATTGTCATTTACATTCTGTACGTCTGTACGTGCCAAAATACATCTGGTATTACATTTTTCACCAGGTTTGTTCACAGTTCAAATTTTTTCTCTTTAAATCCATACTTTTCTTTTTTTAAATGGAGAAGTCCCATCAATGCCGCAGGTCTCCTCCACTCTTCGGCCAGTTTCAGGAACACTTCCAGCTCCGGTTCCCCAAACCACTCATTCTCATAAAGCTTCCCGATCTTTTCCCAGTCATCTTCCAGGATCAGGCGTTCCACTGCCGGGCGGATCCGTTTCTTCAGGTACGCTCCGTAATCCGCACGCTCCGCTTCCTCCACACCTTCCTCCAGAAAATATCCCCGCAGTGCAACTGCCAGCCGCAGCGGTTCCTGTTTTGTACTTCCGAATTTCCGGTAAAGGTGGATAGCCTCCTCCCTGGCATCCTCGTTCTCTGCCCGCATTTCAAGGGCACTGGCAGCAACTTCCACATCTTTTTGAAAACGGCTTAATTCTGTCATAATGATCCCTCCTGTCCGATGTCTGTTTATAGTGTTTGAGGAAATATTTTTGTATGACATTATCATATCACGGACCGCTTTGTTTGAACATTATTTTTTGGTAAAAAAGAGGCCGTCACTGCCTTTTTCTGACAATGACGGCCCGGGAATATCTTCTCAGATTCCCTTCTTATAAAGAATAAATGAATAGATCATTGGAACAAACACTGCTGCCAGAATTATGATCAGGACAATTTCCGTTTTCAGAAGCAGCGAATTCATAAGAAAAAGCACTCCTGACAGGATCAGCACCCAGCCAGCCATACGGTTGGTACGGTTCCAGTTCTCCTCGCTGTTTAACGTCCAGGGAAGCTTCATTCCCACCGTGTAATTCTGTTTCACCTTGTGGATATAATTTCCGAGAATGATAAACATGATACCAACCATGATGTTCACGATCATTCCCATATCAATGTCCATTCCCAGAGCAAGGCCATAGATTGACATGCAGGTGATCACAGATACCACCGGAACCAGCCACAGGATCATGGTAAAAATGCGCTTGTTGATATTTTTTCTCTTTGGATCATTGGCTGTAAAAAAAACACAGAACAGATGAACCAGCAGAAGCAGAAACGGGATCCCAAAAACTGCCACAGGCTTGCTGCTCCAGCCGTTGGCCAGATTATGCTGGTCAAAATGTGTGGCGATCTTCTCCGGCAGACGGTTCCACAGAAGGATTCCTGCCAGTGACGGCGAGATCGTAAGGATACTTCCGGAGATCAGGGACATTTTATACTCTTTCAGAAATTCTTTCTTTTCTTCATCTTTCATCACTATTTCCTCCTTTCAGATCACTGAGCCACAAAAGCAGTTCCTCCACTACTGTGGTATTCAGTTCATAATACACGAAATTCTTCACCTTCGTCTCCCACACAAGATCTGCCTTCTTCAGAATTTTCAGATGATAGGATATGGTTGCACCTGTCATGTCAAAATGTCCTCCGATCTCTCCGGCTGACATTTTCCCGTTTTTCAGAAGCTGCAGGATCTCTCTCCGCACAGGGTCCGAAAGTGCCTTGAAGGTTTCCGCGAACGCCATCGTGTACCTCCTTTCGGATAGTATTTAGAAATATTTCTAAATAGAATATACCATCACTGTTTTCCCCAGTCAATAACTATTTAAATTTTTTTCTAAATAGTTACATTTGTCATATTTCCCTGTACAACAAAATTCATCTGTCAAACGGATATTCACAATCAAACCATGGGACTTCCCTGATTCGGTTAAAAATAAATAAAACGAGGATACCGACCATCGCCTCTGCGACTTTACGATACCCTCGTTCACCATTGATCAACCATTATTCATTTTTCCCCTCTTCAAACCTACCTCATGCAAAAATCAAGACTGGACATAATCTCCGGCGCAATCTCCGGCACATATGCACAAAAATCCATTTCTCTGCCAAGGCCGATGGATGCAACTCCGAGAATAGATTTTCCATTGACAGTCCTGTGACCTCTCTTCAGATCCACTGCAAATGGAAAATGCTCTGTTACATTCAGAAAACGATTCACATCATCCATAGTTTCAAACTGTACTTTTCTTACTGTCATCTGTATTTCACCTCTTTTCTCTATCTATACTACTATTTTACTATGAAATATTTGTGTGTATAGAGTAAATTTTTTATAAAAAAGGTGGAATTTTTAGATGTTATCTTTTTCTATTTCTGTTACAATATAAAAAAACAACACCCAGGAGGTATCAGAATGTCAAAAAAGAACCTTATCGCAGGACAGTCCGGCGGACCGACCGCAGCTATCAACAGCAGTCTTTACGGTGTGGTATCTGAAGCACTTAAACATACAGAGGAGATCGACCATGTTTATGGTATGGTCAACGGCATTGAGGGATTTTTAAACGGAACAGTCCTTGATTTCCAGGAAGCACTTCCGGGAGAGCAGCTTCTCGCTCTTACCTGGACACCCGGCGCCTATCTCGGCTCCTGCCGTTACAAGCTTCCGGAATCCCTGGAGGATCCGGTTTATCCGAAGCTTTTTCAGAAATTCGAGGAGATGAACATCGGCTGGTTCTTTTATATCGGCGGCAACGATTCCATGGATACCGTCAGCAAGCTTTCCCGCTATGCTGAAAAGATCGGCAGCGACATCCGTATCCTCGGTGAGCCGAAGACCATTGATAACGACCTTGTAAACACCGACCACACACCTGGATTCGGAAGTGCTGCCCGCTACGTAGCCTCCACCGTCCGTGAGATTACCCTGGACGCCTGTGTCTATGAGAAAAAATCCGTCACTATCATCGAGATCATGGGACGTCACGCAGGCTGGCTCACCGGAGCTGCTGCCCTTGCCCGGAAATACGTTGGAGACAATCCGCTTCTCATTTATCTTCCGGAAACCGATTTCGATGTAGAAGAATTTCTCCATAAAGTTCATGCTGCCTTCGAGAAAAACTGCAACGTCGTAGTCTGTGTATCTGAGGGAATCCATGATAAAGACGGCACTTTCATCTGCGAATACGACAGCGCTGCCGGAACCGACGCCTTCGGTCACAAGATGCTTGCTGGCTGCGGTAAATATCTTGAGAATCTTGTACGCAGCCGTCTTGGTGTCAAAGCCCGCTCCGTAGAGCTCAATGTAAGCCAGCGCTGCTCTGCAGCTATGCTCGCCGGAACAGACCAGCAAGAAGGCATCCTCGCCGGTGAATTTGGTGTACAGGCTGCCCTGAACGGCGAAACCGGAAAGATGATCGCATTTAAACGTCAGAGTGATTCTCCGTACTCCATGAAATGTACACTGGAGGATGTCAACGTTATCTGCAACGAAGAAAAGACGGTCCCTGTGGAATGGATCACAGAAGACGGCTCCGATGTCACCGAAGACTTTATCCGCTATGCCCGCCCGCTGATCCAGGGAACTGTAAATGTTCCGGTTGGTAAGGATGGACTGCCGGCGTTCGTATATCGGAAATAAGATTTGCAGTAAAATGGATAAGTACACCCACATTTGTAACGTAACTCTGCCCTGAATAATTTTTTATCAGGTATTTATCCCAAAAATGCACCGGGAATTTTTCAATAGTTCCCGATGCATTTTCTTAATTTCTCTATATTTTCTTTTTATTTCTTACTGCGGTACGCTTCTGCTTCCCAGTGTGTGATGAAATATGTGATCTCATCCGTCATCTGCAGCGGACCGCCAAAGCTTTCCGCATATACTGCAAGCTTGATCGCATCTTTTACCAGTAACTGTGCTTTTGCAGCCTTTCCTTTGTCATCTTCCATGATAAATGCACCAACGCCCTGTACCAGGATCAGTCTCGGTTCTTTATCATTTTCTGCCATAAATGCATCCAGCGCACTTTTCGCCTCATCGATATTTTCCACAAATAACGGATATGGTCCGCAATATACAATGTGATCCGGAGTGAACGGTTTCAGAAGCGGTGCTGCAGCAGTTTTATCCTTTACAAAATTATCAGCCTCCGCAGCCGGTACAACTTCCACCCTATGACCAAGCAGCCTGGAAAGTTTCTCTGCTGCCTGCTCTTTTTCCGGTGTAACTGCATTGCTTACATCCGCAGTTCTTTTTACCTGTTTTTCCAGCTTTTCAATAACACTATCAAATAAAACACCGATTTCTTCTACGGTATCTGCCGCAACAAAAATTCCGTGATTCTGAAGAAGAAGGACCTGAACGTCTTTTCCGGTTTCTTCTTTATAGGCATTCATCTTCTCAAAACAGATGCGGGCAAGTGTGTATCCCGGTTTGCAGATATCGATCCAGAGCACATCTTTTCCAAGAAGCTCTTCGCAAAGAGCCTTTGCGCCCTTTCCGCAGGTCAGTCCATTGATAAGTGTCGGATGAACATGCAGGACATACGTATAAGCAAACAGATTGTGGAGCAGTGCTTCCACGCTGGGACGTTTGGTTTTATCCTCATCGGTCACTGCCGCCATTACATCTGCAAGATATGCAGATTCACGCTTTACATCATCCGCCGGATATTCCGTTTTCATGATCTCATTCAGACGCGCCCGGTCCATTTTGACAAATTCCTCTGCCTTGATGGTGGCAAGCTGTGTGCCAGACCCCTTTACATACAGTGTTGTATCGTCTTTTACAGAAGTGTTGCCGCCTCCAGCCAGAACATAAGCGGGATTGCTTCCGTAAGTATTCGACATTTTAACCAAAATTGAAAGATCCATAAGTAAAATTCCTCCCTGTCGTACCATGATATCGTTTTTCTCTATGTTTATAGTACACGATGCAGGACAATTTATCTATATAAATATTTTTTCCAAAATTAGTACATTCGTATCTTTTTATTCCTTTTCCAAATGTAAGATCTACACATCTTTCCACTGAGTTTCTTCCGCGATCTGAGAAATCGTTTTTCCTTTGTATGTAAATAAAGACGGACCGGATGTAGAATATCCCTTTATCCTGTCTGAAATTGCTGATAGTGATGTAATTTCATCCTTATACTGCACTTTACGCTCATCAACTACAACAGCCACAACCGATGGATCTTCAGAAAATACCAGTTCCGCTCCAACTGAAATGTTGCACTTAAAAAAATTAACCGGAGGTCTCTTGGTCTTCTGTTTTTTAGCCGGTACTGTTTTTACTTTTTTCAATTTATCTTTTGTTCCGCTTATTGTGGCTATGGACTCCAGCAGCTCATATGCATCTTCCGGGGAAAGAATAAAAAATTCCCGGTTCTTCGATATTCTCAGATCCGGATTCAAATTATCGATCATCTTATGAAGTTTTTTATCTTCCAGTTTTCCGGAAGTTTCATATGTTGCATATATCTCATATTCGTATGGAAGAGCTGTCGTACTCAGCTGTTTACGCCTGCTTTCCACATCCGTTGCATATCCGATCTTGACCATATCTTTTAAGGCCGGGTTTGTCATGATATAAATATATCCTTTTGCCATAAATCTCCATTTCCCAACTCATCTGTAATCTTTCGATACATCCAGATAATCCCTTTTGCCGCTGATGTAATCTACATAGGCAACTTCCGGATCTTTTCCGTGTAATACGGTACATAATCCACACATGTCACAATCTGCGATGCATCGGAAAGTATTCTTAATGTATTGTCTTCGTTCCTCTTCTGTAGAATTCCCGATTTCCGGTGGTCTCATATCCTCACCTACTTTACAAGCCCTGTGTTGCTTCTGTATTCCTCATTGAGCTCACGCAGTTCCTTTTCACCGTTAATATAAGGCTCATAAAAAGCATCCACAGATCCTCCGCCCAGATTATCACATCCATTACAGAAATCACAGGCACCCCCGCACTGGTTCAGCCCCTCCTGGACAATGCGGATCCTGTCCTCTTTCGTTGTGTCTTTGATCAGTATGCTTTTTGTTTTCATAGATGTATTCCTTCTTTTCCTTTTTGAATCATTCAGACAATGTCTGACCAATTTGAATTGTTTCTCTTAATCACATGTAAACTGAATATTCACATTGCGCTTTGCGTTCAATTGATTATAGTATATCACAGATTTCCAACATATTGGGATACTTTTATACCACAAAGCAGAATTACAATTTTTCACGTCAGCAGCTCAAACGTATGATACAGATTCACCTTCCCATACCCCCACTCCGGGTTCGGGTACTGCATATTTTCTTCTCTTCTTGCGCCTCTCTGCAGATAATATTTCACGCCGCTTCCTGTAAAAAACGGCTGGTTATCCCGTATGATGGCCCATTCAAACAGAAGTGCCGCGATGCCGGCGGTCTGTGCGGCGGAAATGCTGGTTCCGGAGCGGGTTCCAAAGCCGCCTCGTACCAGGGGCACTTTTACATTGACTCCAGGGGCTGCCAGATGTGGGGTTATCATTCCATCTGGCGTATAGCCTCTGCCTGCGGCAATGTAGATACTTCCGTCACGGTGCTGGTAGGCGGTTGTCGTGATGCTGTTTCTGGCGTCCCCCGGAGCTGTCACGGTTGTATAGGGCGATGGTTCCAGAAAATAAGTATCCTGGGATATCAATCCTTCTACCGGAAGCCACATATGGAACTGTACGTTCTGTCTGTTCTTTCCCCGGGTAAAAATCTTCCAGATTCCGGAGGCGGGATGAAAAAATCGGATATATACCAGCGAATATCCGGTCTGGCGCTCGATCAGGATATAATTCACATACACCTTCGTTTCTACAAAAACAAAGGACAGTTCCTGAGTCCTTGAACCAATAGAACTGCTGACTTCCAGTATCTCCCCAGTAGGTGACTGGATGGAAAGCCCGTAGATCTCCGGCGGCTCTCCCCAGAATTCCATGGTAAACCCCTGCTCTCTTTCCGCTACACGGAGTTCTGTCACGATCTGCTCCCTTCCCTGAGAAAAAATTCCCGTACTGTGGTTTCTTGTATTTCCTTCGTTTCCGGCAGCTGCTGACACAGATACCTGGGAAAAATTCGCCACATAATCCACATACTGGCTTAATGCATTGGTCCCCAGATGAGCGCCCTGGCTGCTTCCGATCCCCAGGCAGATAGAAAGTGGCATCTCCAGTTTTTTTGCCCAGGAAATCGCATAAGCAATGGCCATCATCACATCATTTTCCTGAAAAACTTCTGCATCCGGAGGATAGAGATAAAAATTCCGGAGATATTGTTTTGCCGGTTTTACCTTGATGATGATCAATGTCGCTTCCGGTGCCGCTCCGGTGAAATTTTCTCCAGGTACCATATTTCCTGCCGCAATACCGGAAAGTGCCGTTCCATGGCCATTAGTGTCCCTGGATGGCACAATAGAAAACGGATTCTCGGAAGCCAGTGCCAGATCGATATCTTTTTTACGGAATAACTTGCCATATGGAACTTCTGTATCTGCCATATCAGCCCCATTTTCCAACAGATTACCTACATCTCCATTTTCAGATTCCAACTCCCGTCCAGACTCATTTTGCTCTTTGTCTTTGCCCATCCCCTCCTCATCTTCCAGCGACTGATCCCATAAATAAGCGATCCTGGAACCGCCTGCATTTCGAAACACTGCATTCTGATAATCAATTCCCGAATCGATTACTGCCACCGCCGTCCCTTTTCCCCGAAGTTTGAGATACGGATGATCATGCAGCCGGGTGATCCCAGATGCCCCTGTTGCTTCCATATCCATATAGGTATAACATTTCGGGATAGAATTATAAGATGTCCCTGTAACTTCAAGTTCTCCCATATTTTCCAGAGGAACATAGAGAACCCCGAAAATCTCATTGATCGCCTGAAAAGATGTCCCCGGAAAAAGTTCCATGGTATTCTGGACATTCTGCATATATTTTACGATAAAATCCCCGAAGCGCTGACTCTGTGCCGGGTTTTCCGGCTGCGCTCCGGGGATCTTATCCTCTGTTTCCATATTTGGTTCAAAATCTTCTTTTCTGAGCATGGCAGGCCTGCTTTCGCCTTTTTCATAGATTTATGCAGGGCGGGCCCGTCTTTATGCCACTACTGCCCGACACATTCTCCTGATACATATAACTGCCATATCACTACACCATTGCATATCGCTTTTCGCAACCCGCAGGAAAATTTCCTGATTCGGTTAAATTTACTCTTGCGGACTCCTTTTTTTCGCCACCAGTACCAGCAGCACAATCCCCGCAATCCCGGTAAAAATACTGATAAACTGGGAAGTTGACAAAATCCCCACACTTCCCCGGATAATATCTCCCCGGAAAAACTCGATCACAAAACGTCCGACGCTGTAAAAGATCAGATAGCAGGCAGTCACCTGGCCATCTGCTTTTTTGTTCCGCGCAATCAGCAACAGCAGAAGAAAATGCAGGAAATCCAGGCCGCTGGAATACAGCTGCGTCGGGATCAGCGCCACGTGATTGGGCGCATATTCCGAATTCTGAAATATCACAGAAAAAAAACTCTCCGTCTCTTTTCCATAACAGCACCCTGCCAGAAAACATCCGATCCGGCCAAATCCCTGGGCCAATGCCACGGACGGCAGGATCACATCCGCATATTTAAAAAATATAAGACCTTTGATCCTGCAGTACAAAAATCCTGTCAGTATCCCGCCGATAATTCCGCCGAACACCACAAAACCGGAACTTAAGGTTTCCATCATAAATCCCGGATCCTGAGCAATTGATTTCCACTCTGTGATCCAGAAAAGAAGCTTTGCACAGAGAAATCCACCGACCAGACACCACAGAATCATGGGAAAGATCTGTTCGCTGTCAAGTCCCTGTTTTCTGGCTCTGTATTCTGCTGTCAGACAACCTGCCACAATTCCAATGGCGATCATCAGGCCATAACCATATATCGTAAATGGTCCGATGGTAAGAAGTTCATTTTTCATCCGTTTCCTCCTGTTGTCCCGTTTTTGTTTTCCTCAATATCCTCACCCGCATCTGTAGATGTAAAAAATTCCAGAAGCGCAGCATTGGCCATGTCATTCAAAGCACTGTTTCCAGGTTCTGTCACATCACATTCCCCGCAGATATCCACGCCCAGGATCCTCGAAATTCTCTCTGCACATTTCTCTTTGACAGCACCCAGACATTCCAGCATGGTACTTAACCGCATATCGCCCTGACTCCAGTTTGTATCTGCGTCCGTCTCACAGAGAACATCTTTGTCTATGGAAATATACAATGGATATTCTCCCACCTGATTCTTTACAAATGCAGACACTTCCGTTTCTTCCATTTCCAGAAACCTCTCCCTGCTCAAAAACTCCACCTTTTCCTTAAACTCCGGTTCCACTCTGGAAAAAGCCTCCTCATCCGGGCCGATCAGGATCACCTTTTTAAGCAGTGGCAGCTCCATAATGGAATCATAGATCCATCCTCCGCAGGAAAGCAGGCCGCCAAAAGCAGGCGGCTGCATATCTGTATGGTTATCAAACACCAGAAGCTCAAATGGCTCCGATATTTTTTCCAGCCAGATCCTTGTCATATAGTGATAGTTTCCGGAATCAATAAAATGGATCTCTCCGGAAGAATAAGGTGCAATACGGCTGCGTATGGCATTCATCGCATCCTCATCACAGTAGCAGTTGGTTCCGGGAATGTCCCTGGCCTCCACCCGGGATACTTCTTTTCCCCTCCAGAACTGCTGGTCCTCATATATTCCGGAAAAATCCATCATCAGTATCTTAATATTTTTATCTGTATTTTTCATGTGCACATCTTACCACGGAATGGCAGATGATGCAAGAGAATGGTCAGTCTTTCCACTCTTCCAGATCTTCATCCGAACCGTCCAGAAGATCTTTCAGACTGCCGGTTTCCACCTGGTCTTTACCCACATCCCAGAGTTTCATCTCCACATTCTCCGGTTCTTTTTCCCAGCGGGAATTCTCCTGTTTTGGTTTTTCTGCTGGTTCCGTGACTTCCTCTGTCACTTTTCTGTTTGTAGAACCTTCTGTATCCTGCGTTGGTTCCCCTGTGCTCTCTGTTGCATTTTCAGAACTAAAATCTGAAGCCGAACTGTCTTTCAATGCATTTTCCTGCTCATTCTGTTCTGTTATCGAATTACCGGTCCTCTCCTGAACTTTCTCTTTTTTTCGTAAGATCCCACGTCTGGATTTTTTTTCCGGTTCCGTTGTTGCCGTTTCGACAGCCATATTCTCTGCCGCAGTATTTGCTGAATATTTCGTCGCATTTCCGCTCTGCGGATCATTTCCATCCTGCGTCTTTGTATCATTCTGTGTATCCATATCTACCTTATCATCTACAGCATCTGAACTGTCCGCGCCAGCCTCTTCCTTCTCTGCCTCTGCCTTTTTGGCGATCTTCCGAAGTCCCAGCTTCATGATAATAAAGAATACGATATCCGCAGCTCCGTCACACACCAGCACCCAGCCGGAAAAGATCAGCAGAGTCATGATCTTCGGAAATCTTCCAAACAGCATCACGATTCCCAGTGCAATAAAAACAAGACTGCCGATCAGAAGCACGCTCCATGCACCGTGTCCGCCTTTTTTCAGAAGAAAAGCACCTTTAAATTTCCACAGACTGTCAACCAGTACAAATGCGCTGAGCATCCATGGAAGCAGTTTGATCACGATGGAAGGTGTCATAAAAAGGAACACGCCCAGCACGAAAACAACCACACCGCTTAAAAGATCCATGATCGTAGCGGTTGCTTTTCCACGTATGTAAATATAAATGTGATAAATGCCAACTCCGATGAGGATCAGTCCGAATACCACTTTACAGATCACATCCACCGTCTGTGTGGGGATCAGGATCAGGCAAAGTCCCAACAGTATGTAAAATACTGAAGAGATGATCTCACCCTTCAGAACGTTATTGATTTTTTCACCCATGTTCATTCCTCCTCTTTTATTCCAACAGTATAGCTCTTTTCCACTGGTCAGTCCACCCTGAACCGTCAAAAAAAATTCTTTTTTTCAGAAAAATTTTCTTATAATTCAATACAGCCTGAAGGATTTTTCCGGCGGCATTTCACCCCGTTCCTTCAGGCTGCATTTTACTTTTTATGTTTCTTCTTTTTTGTCATAAGACCGCCGATCCGTCCGGTTTCTTTTGCAGAGAGGCTTTTCCACCCGTCTTTGATCACTTTATCCAGGACTCCCATCTCATCGGCAATCTCGTATTTCAGTTTTTCTGCCTGGGAAAGTTTCCCCTCCAGGTATGCCTTTACTTCTTTCTCCCTGTTCATCTTCCACACTCCTCATCTTTTTTATGGAGTATGGACGTTTTCCGGAGAAATTATGCATTCTGAAAAATATGTCCGTTCTTTACGGATGCTGTCATTTTTAATCCGGGATAATGATGGCCGCAATGATATACGCCAGGATTCCGGCTCCGCCCATCAGCGTGATGATCACCCATACCAGCCGTACAAGAGTCGGGTCAATATCAAAATACTCTGCGATCCCGCCGCAGACACCACACAACATACGGTTTACTGATGATTTGTAAAGTTTTTTGTTGCTCATAATGCTTCCTCCTTTAATCTTCTTCAAATTCCACCTGAACGTTTCCCATTCCACAATCCAGTTTTATATTTTTCGTGGCACCTTCATTTGTGATCTGTTTATTTCCGGAAGTGATGGATGTTTCCTGAGAATCATCCACCTCCAGATTTCCAAGGCCACATTTCAGCTCATAATTATAATCCTCTGCTTTTCCTGCAAGTGTAAGATCCATATTTCCCATGCCACAGCTGCCATTTAATTTCTCTGTCTGAATTTCACTGATGTCAGCAGTTCCCACGCCAACTGTAAAATTTGCCTCTTTTACATCCAGACTGCCGGAATTCTCAAGGGTTCCTGCCCCCACATTCACTTCCATCTGATCCGCTTTAAAATCGCCATCCAGTTCGATGGTTCCGGCTCCCATCTGAAGTTTTATCTTCTGAAGGCTTAAGTTTTCCGGGCAAAAAATTTCTACGGAACGGTTTCTTACCTTCTGGCTGCTGGCGATTGTCAGACTGCCGTTGTCATTGCTGATCTTAACACGATTGTGATTCTTCCCTGTAACTTTCACCTGGACTTTAGCCTCATTCCATGTTTTCAGAACCAGTTCTTCGTATTTCAGATCACAGGAAAGATCTGATACACCGGAAGCTTCATATGCTTTCGTATAAGCAGAACCGTCTGCATTGTCTGTCAGAACACCTTTTTCATTTACTGCCTTCTCTGCATCTGCCACAAGATCCTCATCCTGCCCATCCATAGCTGCTTCGGAATTCTCTTCATCCCAGCCGTCTTTATGATCCAGGATATGAAGTATCTGGGTGATTCCGTTATCCAGAGCACCTATATCTCCCATAGTCGCTCCCATGGCAGCTCCGCCTGCAGTAAGTCCCAGGCCTGTCGCACCGAATACTGCCGCAAGGATCAGAATTACCTTCAGAAAACGTTTCATACTTTTTCCGCCTTTCTTCCATTCAGGAGATTGCTGCAGAATCCCGTAAATTTCCGCAGGATCGCCGGCAATATCTTACCTGTGAACCACACCGTCAGTGCCAGTAACAAAAGTCCAAGTGCCATCATCAGAAATCCGATACCGATAGTCAGGATCCCGGCCGACGGAAGAGATACCACCATGGCAATTCCAACAGCAATACACGCAACTGCACCGATTACAAGAATGATCGATCCCGCTCCCGCAAAAAATGTCAGCAGGAAGGGCAGTAACGCCAGTGTCACCAGAATTCCCAGTGCTCCGCCAAACAGTCCTTTAATCAGTGGAGCCGCAAAAACAAGAACGATCAGCGCAAGGATGATCCCTGCCTTATTCTGCTTCTTCTCTGCATGATAGCCACGCTGGGCCCGACTTTTCCTGCGGTTTTCGGCACTTCCTGTATCATGAGGCTCTTCTTCCTGTCCATCTCCGCGTACTGTTATTTCTGTGTACTGATCTGGCATCTCCCCGTTCTCTTTCACACGGGTGTCCTGATATCCGTTCTCTGTGTATTCCCCGTAATCTTCACTGTTCTCCTGAAGATCTGCCTTGATGATCGCGGCAACCTTCCCCGGATTTCCCAGTTCCCGGATCACTTCTCCTTCATTCTCCGGACCTGCATCATCAAAATATCCTTCATAATATTCCAGTGCCTCCTGTCTCTCCGCCTCTGAAATATCGGAAAGCAGCCGTTCAAGCTGTTCCATAAACTGCTTTCTGTTCATAATTATACTCCCTCCTCAAACATCCTGGTAATCTTGGATGAATAGATCTCCCATTCACTTCTGTAAAGATTCAGCTGCGCTGCGCCCTTATCTGTCAGCTTGTAATATTTCCGGTTTCTGCCTGCATATTCCATATTGTAGGCTTCCAGGCATTCATCCTTCTGAAGCCTTCGAAGAACCGGATACAGCGTGGATTCTGAAACTTCCAGAACACTTCGCACATCCTGGGTGATCTTATACCCGTAGGTACCGTCCTTCTCTCTGGAAATAACAGCCAGGACAATCGCATCCAGGAGGGCTGCTCCTGTATTAAATACCATCTGCTCACCTCTCTATGACCTGTAAAATGGACATTCAACTTCCACCTTACTACATGCTCATGAAACGCGATGGCGTTTTTCATTCACATGATAAGTCATGTAATATTGTTCTGTGAATAATACTATATATCGTATAATATAGTTTTGTCAATAGTATTTAGAAAAATCCTTTCATCCTTTATAATATTTTCAGCAGTTTGAGATTGATATTATGGAGGAACCTATGACAGATTCAGATAAAATACAGACATTACCACTTCCTTTTCTGGAGCGGATGAAAGAAATGCTTGGAAATGATTATCACGCTTTCCTTGAAAGCTACGAAAATCCCCGCACCTACGGTCTCCGTGTAAACACCGCCAAACTTTCCTGCCAGGACTTTCAGGAGCTTTCCCCTTTCCCAATCCGGCCGATCCCGTGGATCAGCACCGGATACTTCTATGATGAGGAAAGCCGCCCCGCCCGATGCCCTTACTACCAGGCAGGACTTTATTATCTTCAGGAACCAAGTGCCATGACACCGGCTTCCAGACTTGCCATCGAACCGGGAGATTTTGTCCTGGATCTCTGTGCGGCTCCCGGTGGAAAAGCAACGGCACTTGGAGCTGCCTTAAATGATACCGGATTCCTTCTTGCCAACGATATCAGTACTTCCAGGGCCAGAGCCCTTCTTCGGAACCTGGAACTTTTTGGCATGAAAAATATGCTCGTCACCGACGAAAAACCCGCCAAACTTGCCCAGCGTTTCCCGGCTTTCTTTAACAAGATACTTCTGGATGCCCCATGCTCCGGGGAAGGCATGTTCCGAAAAGAGGAGGCACTTGCCCGTGACTGGACACCGGAAAAATCCGCGGAACTTTCCGATATCCAGAAAGACCTGATCTTAAAAGCAGCCGATATGCTCCGTCCAGGCGGAATGATGCTTTACTCCACCTGCACCTTCTCCCCCTGCGAAGATGAAGAGGTTGTGGCTTATCTTCTCCGTGAGCGTCCGGATATGGAACTTATGGAAATGCAGGGATACGAAGGATTCTCTCAGGGCCGCCCGGAATATGCCGGTATAGCCGATGATTCCGATTCCGAAATCACATTAAGCTTAAATATATTTAATCCGGAAGAACTTCAAAAATGCGTTCGAATCTTTCCACACAAAATGGATGGCGAAGGTCATTTTCTCGCCCTGTTCCACAAAAAAGGCGATTCTCTTCCACCTGTTTTCCGTTTCTCCGCAAAAGGGCCGGACAAAAACACTCGGAAATGGCTGGAGGAATTTTTCTCGGAGATCGGCCTGAAAACCATTGGCGGCCAGGAATTTGACTGGAACCGTGTGGAAGTCCGCAAAGATAAAGTGTACTATCAGCTGCCTTTCCCGCTGGATCTCCGTGGGATCTCCTTCCTTCGAAACGGTCTCTATCTGGGTGATCTGAAGAAAAACCGATTTGAACCGTCTCAGCCACTGGCGCTGGCTCTTCATAAAGGAGATGTGGAAGCCGTTATCTCTCTGCCGGTTTCTGATGAGCGGCTTACCCGTTATCTGAAAGGCGAAACTCTTATGATCGAGCCGGAAGAGGCCGCTCACAAAAAAGGCTGGCATCTTCTCTGCGTGGACGGTTATCCTCTCGGCTTCGGAAAACTTGTAAACGGAATCCTTAAAAACAAATATCCTGCAGGCTGGAGAGTATAAGCGCTCCGCCGCAGGATATTTCCCCACATCAATATAATATCGCATTTGCCAGTCAGAGACCGAACCTTTCTGCAAAGTAAGTATTCGGTCTCTGACTTTTATTTTTCACAACAATATTTCTTACAACAGAATTTCTTTTCCCAGCGTAAACGAATAAATATACCGTTCCTTCACTTTCCGGCCTGTCATCCGCTCCAGCGCCTGGGCATAATCTTCCAGCTGAACACGATAACGATCGATCAGTTTCTGTTCTTCTCCACGTCTCACAAAGTCCGTTTTATAGTCCACCAGAACGATCTCTTCGTCCTCAATAAAATATCCGTCAATGATTCCCTGCACCAGAACATCTTCCTCGCACTGCCACTCCGGTTCCAGCTCCGAAGCTTTTCTTGCGATCACAAACGGCTGCTCCCTAAACAGCAGCTTCTTCTCTGAAGCCGCTTTCATCCTCTGGCCGAGAGATGATTCCACAAAGTTCCAGATGTCTCTTACCCGGACAGACTCAGCCTCTTTTCTTTCCATCTTCTTATTATCAACCCATTCTCTCAGCTGACTGCGGATTTCCTCCTGGCTTCCGGCATGTCCGTAATCCAGGCACTCCATCACCCGATGATAAGCCGTTCCGCGAAGTGCTCCTGTATAACCTTCCTCTTTTTTCTCCTCGATAAACCGAGGAACTATCGGCTGAATTTCTTCTTCCGTCTCATAATCCACCGTCTCTTCAAGATCCTGTTCACTGTGGTAACTTCTCTTTTTCAGTTCTGATACACTGACTTTCACAGGAAGATCTTCCAGATATTGATATGGATATATGAAAGAAAACCGTCTCTCGATCTCTTCCCGGATCTCACTGTCAAAAACTCTGCCCGGATTCCAGTTTTCCAGAGTTTCTTTCTTCATTTCCCGCTCTGCCTGTTCCACAATCTCATTTTCTGTAAGATCCTGTGCTGTGATCTTCGTCACCACAAATTCCGAAGGATCCCCATACAGTGGATTCATCCGGTTCATAAATATTCCATATTCATGGAAAAGTGACGACATACACCTGTGCCTTGCAAGAGATGGAAGTACATAATCCCAGTAAGTTTTTCCACGCATACGCAGTCCCAGAGAAAGCAGCTCTTCTTTACTGTCCCTTAATACGGACAGTGATGTCAATTTTTGTTCCAGATCTCCCACTGTTCCACAGAGAATCAGTTTTTCTTTTGCTCTGGTAAGTGCTACATACAGCACACGGAGTTCCTCCCCCAGACTTTCTTTAAGAAGTTCCCGGCGGATGATCTGTTTGCACAGGGATGATGCGATGATCCTCTTTTCCGGCAGTATGGCGTCCGCACCGATGCCAAGATCCGGATGGATCAGGATACTTGCATTCATATCACGGAAATTAAACCGTTTCCCCATTCCTGCCGCAAACACGACAGGAAACTCCAGACCCTTGCTCTTATGAATGGTCATGATCTGCACAGCACTTTCTCCTGCTCCGGAAAGATTCACCTCTCCGTAATCCACCTGATACTGCTGCAGTTTCTGGATATACCGTACAAAATTAAACAGACCACGATAACTTGTCTTCTCGTATTCCATGGCTTTTTCCACCAGCATGTTCAGGTTTGCACTTCTCTGTGCGCCATCTGGCATAGCCTTTGCATGGTTTCCATATCCGGTACGTTCCAACACTTCCAGGATCAGCTGGTGGACCGGCGTATATGCAGCCATATCCCGGAGTCCGTTCATTGTGTCCCAAAAACGGGACAGTTTCTCTCCCAGAGTTTTTTTCTTCTCCTCAAAAATCCGGTGTTCCCGATAATCCTCCACAAATGCCCGCACACATTCACAGATCATTCCCTCCGGATATGCGATCCGAAGCTCTGCCAGCTCCTCTGTGGTGCATCCCACAATGGGAGAACGAAGCACACCGGTCAGAGGAATATCCTGAAGAGGATTATCCAGCACCCGGAGATAATTCAGAAGTGTAACAACCTCTGTTGTGGAAAAATATCCGGTTCGGGACGCCGTATAGGACGGAATCCCTCTTGCAGCCAGCACTTCCCCAAAAGTCTCTGCCCATCCGGTGGCAGAGCGGAGCAGGATCACAATATCTCCATACCGTACAGGACGGTACTCCCCGGTTTCCTTGTCAAGCACAAGGTCATGTCCCACCATGGAACGGATTTTTCCTGCAATGGCCAGAGCCTCCAGCTCCCTTTCATTTTCCGGTGCGTCCACATCGGAATCCTCCAGGATCTCCCCGTCTTTTTCCACAAGAAGAACCTCAGTCTTTACGAATTCGCTATCCTGTCCCTCCGGAAAAGAGGCTCCCGGATACAGAGCAGCCGCCTCATCATAATCAATTCCACCCAGATCCGCTCCCATGATCTGTCGGAAAATAAAGTTGACACTTTCCAGAACTTCCTGTCTGCTTCGGAAATTTTTGTGAAGATCGATCCTCTGCTCCAGGCTGTCTGTCAGAGAATAGCTTTTGTACTTCTCCATAAACAGCTCCGGACGAGCCAGTCGGAACCGGTAAATACTTTGCTTCACATCTCCTACCATAAAGATATTTTTACGGTCATTCACCCAGCCGGAAACATTCTGCATCAGGATTTCCTGAACCAGGTTGCTGTCCTGATATTCATCCAGAAGAACCTCATCGTATTTCTCGGAAAGTTCCCTTGCTGCCTGGCTTGGCGTACAGATATCTCCTTCTTTTTTCAGAAGGATCTCCAGGGCAAAATGTTCCATGTCTGAGAAATCCAGGACATTTTTTTCCCTCTTCTTGTCACTGAAACGCTGTGCAAAATCTTTGGTGAGTTTTACCAGCATCTTTAATGGTCCTGCAGATGCCAGCGTCAGCTCCGTCAGTTCCTCAAGACTGCACTGAAAATACCGGCTTCCCAGATCTTTCAGGATATCCTTTGCATCTTCCCGGATATCTTTTACCAGACTTTTCAGCTGGCCTGATACCCCTTCCATCTTTTTTGTGGAAAGCCTTGCAAATGAAAGATTCTGCAGAGTCTGTACCATCTGATCATAGTCCTGTTTATCGGACAGTTCCTGCAACTGCCGGATCAGCACAAGATCTTTCTGCAGGGCATCCAGATACAGTTCCGGTCCCTCACTTTCTCCACAGATCTCCATGGCACTCCGGTTCAGTTCTTCTGCTTCCTTCAGCGCACTGTCCACAATTTCCCACAGAGACTGGTACCACTTTGTTTCCACAATTCCTTTTTCCGGGTCCAGGCAATAATTCTCCACACAGCCATCCAGCCACTCTTCGGGCCAGGGATTACTCATGGACGCATCATACAGATCCAGAACATGCTCTTTCAGGCTTTCATCGGATTTCCCTGCCGCATAGCATTCCACAAAAGTGGTAAAATCCTCATCGCCCTCTGCATAATAATCTTCAAAAAGCTCCTTGAGCACGTCTTCCTGCAAAAGCTTCAGTTCTCCTTCATCTGCTGTCCTGTAACCCGGGTCCAGTCCGATCAGATGAAAATAATTCCGGATCACATAGGAGCAGAATCCGTCAATGGTCGTGATCTGTGCAGTATGGATCAGTGTCATCTGTCTCTGTAGATGCTCATTATCCGGATCTTCGGCCAGTGCCTGATCCAGGGCACGTTCAATACGTTCTCTCATCTCTCCGGCTGCCGCCCTTGTAAATGTCATGATCAGAAGGCGGTCAATATCCACCGGTTTCACAGAATCCATGATCTTACTTAAGATCCTCTGTACCAGTACTGCGGTTTTACCGGAACCGGCTGCCGCACTGACCAGAATATTCCTGTCCCGGAGCGTGATGACTTTTTCCTGTTCTTCCGTCCATTTCACAGCCATTTATTCGTCCTCCTTCATGATTTTTTTCCACAGGTCACTTTCTGAGAACGATGGTAATCTGTGAAACTCATATCCCGGTATCTTTCTGTCAAATCCGCACACTGTAATATACGGACAATAGGTACAGGCGTTCTTTTTTCCAAGCTCATAAGGCGCTACTGCCGCGTTTCCGTCCAGGATCGACTCCCGGATATCGCAGATCTTACGGCGCACATATTCTCCCAGCGCGTCAAACTGCTGCCTGGATGCCACCGAAGACCGCCTGCTGAAACTTCCGTCCTTATTTCTGGACACCGGTATGGATGCGAGAGTTTCATCAATCTTTATGCTTACATCATCATCCGCCTGGACCAGACCGTTCATTTTCAGTTTTTTCAGCATCTGATCCTGGACCCTCTCTACGTCCGCATGGATCTTCTCCTGGATCATTGGATCTTTCACATTATAATAAAAAATTCCCGCAGGAACGATTTCCCGATCCGGATATTTTCTCTGTTCTACCTTCAGTGCACCATCCAGATAGATCATCAACTGCAGCTGCAATCCATGATACAAAGCCAGCATATCAAAGGAAGTATTTCCGGTCTTATAATCAATGACCTTTACATAGACCCGATTGTTCTTCGGCTCCTCCATAATATCCACACGGTCGATCCGGCCACCCTCAAACTTCACCTCAAAGCCTTCCGGTCGGAACTCTCCATGTTTCAGCTGTTCCTGCAGTGCCCACACCGTACGCCTTAAGATCCGTCTGGTACGCTCGATCATATATTCATTCCTTGCACTGCTTTTGAGAACTGTATTTCCGTAATCTGCGGAAACCTGATCCAGACAGTCATCTATGATACGGTTTCTCTCTTCCTCTGTAAGATCCGCCCAGTCCAGTCCCTCTTTTCGGACTTCCGCCGCAAATTTTTCCAGTGCCATGTGCATCACATTTCCCATATCCATAGCACGGAATTCATATTCCGCCCGTTCTGTCACTTTCAGGCCATACTGCAGAAAATGTGCAAATGCACAGGCCGCAAACCGCTCCAGCCGGGTAGCACTGTATGGAGAAACTTCCCCGTAAAGAATCCCTGCCACAGTTTTTCCGATCATATCCGATGGACGTTCCGAAAAAGATACTTCTGTCAGCCGTTTCACAAGTGTCCTATATTCCGGACTCTGAAGGTACCAGCTGTACAATTCCTGGAACACTGCATCATCCCGATACTCTTCTCCCGCAAGACCTTTCAGCAGATAATCCAGACTGATTCCCGGAAGTTCCAGAAGCTCCATGGAGTCCTGCACTTCTCCACACTGCCGGATTTCCATTTCCGGAAACATTTCCCGGATATTATTAATAAGAAAGGCCGGGCTTAAAGCTTTTCCCTGACTGTCTGACTGACAGAAAGAAAGACAGAGCAGTTCTCTTGGCTTGGTCATGTTCAGATAGAGATAAAATCTCTGCGTATTCATCAGTTCTTTCGGACCAGGTGCCAGCTGTATCCCCTGATTCTGAAAAAACTCCCTGTCAAGCTCTGTTAAAATCCCCCCACCGGAAGTATTCTTGGGGATATTTCCCTCATTGACTCCAACAAAAAACAGCGCCCGGATATCTTTCAGCCTGGTTCTCTCCATATCTCCCACAAGTACCTGATCCATGCTTGGCGGGATCAACGCCACCTTGGCCTGGTTAAGACCTGTCTCCAGAAGCTGCCGGAAATCCTGGCGGCTCACTGTCTCCTCACCCAGGATCTCCACCATGTTGTCCAGAAGTTCCATAACGATCCCGTATATCTGAGCATACTCCTTCTCCATGGCCTTGTCGCCCTGTTCCTTAAATTTCAGTTCCTGATGTTTCAGTTTCTGCTGCACCTGGCTCTTCAGGGCAAACTCATAGAGAATGGTACAGTATTCCCGTACCGTCTTCTTTCCACCTTTAAAACTTAACGCCAGCTCCCTGGTCTCATCTGCAAACCGCTCCCGGATCTCATTAAGCCTCTGAATATTTTCCGGAGGCATCCCCCGATAGATGCGCACCCATACTTCATCCCATTTCTTAAATCCCCGGATTCCAAGTGCCAGCACATAATTCTCCAGAAGATCTGCTTCTTCCCTGGTCACACAGGACATTCCACATCGGAGATAACGAAATACACTTTCATAGGAAAAATCCTGTACTGCCATCTCAAGAGCTGCCCGGAAATATTCCACAAAAGGATTCATCAGAACCGTATGTTTCTCATCAATGAAATACGGGATCCCGGCTGCTGTAAACACCTGCTTCGCAAGATTTCCGTACTCCTCCAGGTTACCGGTGATCACCGCGATCTCACCGTAACGGCAGTCTTTTTCACGGACAAGTCTGGCGATCCGCCGGGCAGTTTCTTCCATCTCTTTCAGAGGACTCGTTGCGGAAAACATACAGATCTCATCCTGCTTCTTTTTATATACGTTTTTCCGGTAACGGAAGATATTTTTTTCCAGGAAATGAAGAGCCGGGGCCTGGGAAAACCTGGATTTTCTCACATCTTTCAAAAGAACCGGCTCCTCAATATCTCTGGTCAGTTCCGAAAGTCTGTGGATCATCTGACGGCTCATGTAAAAAAGCTGATAGGGCTTCCCTCTGGTACTTAAATTCTCAGCCGCATCCATGGTCACCGTTACCATCACTTTTTCACAGACAGCAAGCAATTCTCCCACCACCCGCATCTGGATGGGAGTAAAACCGGTGTATCCATCCAGAAGAAGAACGCTGTTTTTCATCTTTCTGGAAAAAGGAAGAGCTTTTTCCAGAGCGTCCATCACTTCTTCTCCCGTCATATAATGATCCTTCAGATACCCGGTAAATGCCTGGTAAAGAACAGATACATCTTTCAGTTTCATCTGAAGTAATGCCCTGTCACTGGAATCCTCGATCATCTCCTGAATTTCACTGTCCCGGATATCGTACTGCATAAATTCTGACAAAATGGACTTCACTTCATCCAGATATCCCGCCTTACGCATCTGGCCTCCCAGGTAGGAAAGCTCCTTTCCATGCTGCTGGACCATCTTCTGGAGCACCATGCTCTTACCGGTTTCTTCCAGAAGCGTACGGCTGTCTCCGCCAACTTCCTCCAGCACGCGGTATGCCAGACGCTCAAAACTTAAAATATCAATATTCAGGATTCCTTTTCCCGGACTCATCTCCACCAGTGTCTTCTGGGTCTGCATGGTAAACTGTTCCGGCACGATCACAAAGAAAAGCTTCTCCGGATGCAGTCCGGCCTGTTCTATGATATTCTGATATGCATAACAGGATTTTCCGCTTCCGGAACTTCCTATAATAAACTGTAGTGACATTCTTTTCCTCCTGATTTTCCTGCAGATTTTCGGTCGCTCTGGCGCATTTTACACCTGAAGTATCTCTATCATACCACAAATCCTGTTCCCATAGAACGGGCGCTCTGGCATAAATTCTCTTCTCTTTTAATAAACTATATAAAAAAGCTTCGGGAGGCGTGCGCCATGAGTTCCAAAACCAGGATCATCGTCCTACATATGAAAGAGATCATCTACACAGCCGTCTTTCTGGCTCTGGCTGTTGTTCTGGCTGTCATCCTTTTCTTCATGTTCGGTCCCGGAAAAGCTGCCAGCCATACAGCCGGCGAAAAATCCCGCTACAAACCGGGTGTATACACCTCTTCCATTACCCTGAATGATAATACCTTTGATGTGGAAGTCACCGTAAACGCTGACAAAATCAAAGCCATTCGTCTGGTAAACTTAAGCGAAACAACAAAAGCTTCCTACCCTCTCATGGAGCCGGTTCTGAATTCCCTGGCAAGCCAGATTTATTCCAGCCAGTCCCTGGAGGACATTCAGTATGCAGGAGACCGGAAATATACCTCCCAGGTACTCCTTTCGGCCATCACAGACGCAGTAAAAAAAGCGGAGAACACATAAGCTCTCCGCTTTTTTATCATGTCAGGTAAATCCGATCATAAATCGTACCTTTCCATTACACTCTGTGATCTATCTTCAGATTTCAATCTTCTCCAGCACATCCTGCCAGATCCTTGCACTTGCATCACTTGGCATTCTTAAATCTCCCCTTGGAGAAAGTGCCACACTACCTACCTTCGGTCCATCCGGCAGGCAGGAACGCTTGAACTGCTGGGCAAAAAATCTCCGGTAGAAGGTTTTCAGCCATTTCAGGATCGTCTCTTTATCATAAATTCCGTCAAAAGTCAGGCAGGCAAGCCGATAGATCTTATCCGGTGTAAATCCTGCACGCAGCATGTAATACAGATAGAAATCATGGAGTTCATAAGGTCCTACCAGATCTTCGGTCTTCTGGGCGATCTTGCCATCCTTCGGCGGCAGAAGCTCAGGGCTGACCGGCGTATCCAGAATATCCAGAAGAACTTCTTTCAACTCCTCATCCCCGCAGGTATCCGCATAATAACGTACCAGATGACGTACCAGTGTCTTCGGGACAGAAGCATTCACGCCATACATGGACATATGGTCACCATTGTAGGTTGCCCAGCCAAGAGCCAGCTCGGAAAGATCTCCCGTTCCCACAAGAACGCCGCCTTCCTTGTTTGCCGTATCCATCAGGATCTGGGTACGCTCACGTGCCTGGCTGTTTTCATAAGTCACATCGTGGATCTCGGGATCATGTCCGATATCCCGGAAGTGGACATTTACCGCCTCTTTAATATTCACCTCAGTAAGTTTTGCGCCAAGGCAGCGGCTTAACTTGCAGGCATTCTGATAGGTTCTGTCTGTTGTTCCAAAACACGGCATGGTCACACAGTGGATCTGCTCTCTCGGCATTCCCATCCGGTCAAAAGCACGGGCCATTACAAGAAGCGCCAGGGTGGAATCCAGTCCGCCGGAAAGTCCTACCACCGCACTCTTGCTGTGGATGTGTTCCATACGTTTCTTAAGTCCCATGGCCTGAATATTCAGGATTTCCTCGCAACGCTCATCACGTTCTTCCTTCACAGACGGAACGAATGGATACTGGGGATACGTTCTGGTAAGTTCGGTTTCTTCCTCTTCTACGGAAAAACCAACTCTTGTATGACTGCAGGTGGAAACTGCCGGATATGTGGACATTCTTCTTCTCTCATCAGCCAGTCTCTGTACATCGATCTCACTGTAAATAATGCCGTTCTCAAAACGTCTGCTTTCCGCAAGCATGGAGCCATTTTCCGCGATCATATTCTGTCCGCCGAACACAAGATCCTGAGTGGACTCGCCCTCTCCTGCGCTTGCGTAAATATATCCGCAGATCAGCCGTGCGGACTGCCCGCTTACCAGAGTTCTCCGGTAGGAATCCTTCCCTACCATCTCATCGCTGGCAGAAAGATTGACGATAATATGGGCGCCGTTGATGGCATGACGGATACTTGGCGGTGCCGGAACCCAGAGATCCTCACAGAGCTCTGCCGCAACAGTGAATTCCGGGAATTCCTCACACTCAAAGATCAGGTCTGTTCCAAAAGGAATCTCATCCCAGAACTCATCTTCCTCATTTTTCACGCCCTTCAGGAAGTCCACAAATTCCACATCTTCTTCCTCTGCACCGGCAAACTGTCTCTGTTCATAAAACTCATTATAATTAGGAATATGAGTCTTCGGCACAAATCCCACGATACGGCCATGATTCAGGGCAGCTGCCACATTATAAAGTTTGCCTCTGTGACGCAGTGGAAGTCCCACAAAAATCAGGGCATCTGTCTCTTTTGTCTCATCTGCAATATGGAGAAGTTCATCCCACGCACTGTCCAGAAGGCATCTCTGAAGAAAAAGATCGTGACAGGTATATCCTGTGATACAGAATTCCGGAAATACCATCAGCTTGACATGCTCTTTTTCCATTTCATGAATGGCCTTCAGGATTTCCTCCCCGTTTGCCTTGCAGTCTGCAACGGTAACTCTCGGCGTTGCTGCTGCCACCTTGATAAAACCATGCTTCATTTTTTCTTCCTCCTGCGGCTTATCGCTTGCACTCTTTTATGATTCTCTTAAGATCTTCCACGCTGAATTTATAATTTTTATTGCAGAAATGGCAGTTCATCTCAATGTCCTTGCCTTCCTGGACCATCTCGTTGAGTTCTTTTCTTCCAATGCTGATCAGCGCTTTTTCCACACGTTCTCTGCAGCAGTTGCAGTGGAACTGTGTGGGCAGTGTATCATTGATCTCGATATCAAAACCTTCCAGTACTTTCTCAAGAAGGCTTTCCGGTGTATGGCCCTGCTCCAGAAGGCTGGTAACAGAATCGATCTTTGATACGTTTTCCTCAAGCTTTGCGATCACTTCTTCCTCTGCAAACGGCATCAGCTGCACAATAAAGCCGCCGGCCTGACGAACCGTATTATCCTTATTCATCAGCACACCCAGTCCTACTGCAGACGGAACCTGCTCACTGGTGGCAAAATAATAGGTAAGGTCTTCTGCAATCTCACTGGTCTGAAGTGCAACCTGACCCACATATGGCTCTTTCAAGCCCATATCCTTGATCACATCCATAAACCCTACACCGACAGCTCCCGCAACATCCAGTTTGCCTTTGCTGTTTGCCGGAATACATACATCCGGATTTCCTACATAACCTTTTACATTTCCGTGAGAATCCGCAGTTACCGTAATCCCCTGCAGCGGTCCGCCTGCGTGGATACGAAGTGTAAGAAGATCTTTTTCCCCTTTCATCATCGCTCCCATCATGGCACCACCGGTAAGGAGACGTCCCAGTGCCGCTGTTGCCACCGGGCTGGTATTATGATTCTGTCTCGCTGTCTCCACCATATCTGTTGTCACAGCCGCAAATGCACGGATCTGGCTGTTTGCCGCTGTTGCTCTTACAATATAATCACTCATATAAAAAAATTTCCTCCTTTATTTCTCTTCTGCCGAAATTCCTTTGCCATGTTCTCTTGCCACAAAGGTCAGTCTTCCGCTGTCCGGTTTCGGTGCATCCTTGGTGTATGCATCATAAACTGCCAGAGGGATAAGGCCTGCCTTTTCAAGCAATTCCCGGATTTTCTCCGGCTCATAGGCCTTCTGGTAATGGATTTCTTCATCTCTCTCATAAAGTCCGTCTTCTCTTGGAAGGAACAGAGTCAGATCATAAACGTTAATTCCTGTCTCTTCGTCAAATTCATTTTCCCAGATAAAACTGCCCTCTTCCCGATTCTCCGCAATAGTCGTATTTCCAAGTATTTCCCGGTATTTATACGGCGTATTCATATCAAATATAAAAATTCCATCCGGATCAAGATAATTATTCACCAGTTTAAATACAGTAAGAAGATCTTCTTCCTCTGTAATATAATTCATACAGTCACAGACGCTGACGATAGCCCGCACTGTTCCGTAAAGTTCAAACTCCCGCATATCCTGCTCCAGGTAAAGGATCTCATGGCCGGACTCTGCCCGTTTTTCCATGGCCTCTCCCAGCATTTCCTCGGAATTATCTACGCCGATCATATCATAACCGGACTCTGCCAGAAGTTCCGTCATCACTCCGGTCCCGCAGCCAAGTTCCAGCACGATCCCGTCTTCAATTCCGTATTCCTTAAGGCTTCCGATCAGATATTCCGCCCATTTTTCATATTCCACATTGTCCATGAAGATATCATAAACTCTGGCAAAATCGCTGTATGCTTCCATAAAAACCTCCAAATATTTTCCGGGCGTTCCATCGCCCGCAGCGTTCACATTATACCATGTCTTCCTGTATAAGTATACGCCTCTGACATAATATGACACAAAAAATCCGGGACCGCAGCCACAAAAGCTGTGATCCCGGATTTCTTATCTAACCGAATCTCCTGCTGCTCCAGGCTTTACTGTACAGGCATATAGTATACGTCTGCAGCCTCACCGTGCCAGTAGAAGCTTGTTCCATCCTCTTCATATACATCACAGTCATACTGAGAAGAGAAGGTGAAACGGTTTCCTTCGTTATCCATCCATGCACCGTTTCCGTCCGGAACGATAACACGTGGTTTACCATCGGAGTTTCTGTAAATAGTTCTTGTCTCATCTGTGTTGCCAAGCTGCTCATCTGTAAATCCGCCATTTACAATAGCACCGGAGGAGCTGCTGTCAGTGGATGCAGTTCCATCGGAAGAACCGTCAGATGTACTGCTTCCGTCTGTAGATGTTCCGTCAGATGCTGCACTTCCGTCTGTAGATGTGCTTCCGTCGGCAGCTGCAGTTCCATCTGCTGCTGTTCCGTTAGAAGAAGCTGCTGCATTACCATCTGCAGATGCACTTCCGTCAGAGGAAGCTGCTGCATTACCTTTACCGGCAGTCTTGGCTGCGGAACCATTTGCCGCACTCTTCAGAGTGGAATCACCAAGGATTGCAAAGCTGTCGACAGACTCCTGAACCTTTTTCAGAGCATCCTCTTTTTTAACAGATGCCACAAGGCTGTAATACTCGCTGTCATTTACAAAATATTTATTGATGGCATATACATAACCATCACTCTTGGTTGTATCCTTGTATTTTACAGTGTAGGAATAGATATTGATTCCATCTTTCTGGTCTGACTTATAATCCTGGATCTCAAAATCGGTTCCATTGACCATGTTCTCTGCCTGTGTCATGGAAACGGCCATATCCTGTGAATTCGGAATTACCGCAGACTCCAGATCTGCACCAGAACCGTGAAGGATCAGAATTTTACCCTGATCCGGAGACTCAAAGCTTAACATATCTGTCTCATCGGATTTATTAGCCCAGGTTGCATCCGGAAGCTTAATCGCTACGGATTTATCCTTGGATGTGTAGGTTGTGTTCTGTGCATCTGCCGCAACAGTCGGTGTAGCTGTCGCTTTCTTCGCAGGTGTAGGAGTAGGAGTAGACTCCACAACCACGCTGTCCTCTTTTCCACCTCCGAAACTACATGCAGTCATGACACCAGAGAGAGCAACAGTCATAGCTAAAAGTGCGATAAATTTTTTATTCTTCATAGTATCCTCCTCATAATCATCATCAGTCACAAAGTGTGTCCGGAATATTCGCTCCTGAACACACTCTTTGCTACATTTTACGATTTTATTACAACTTTGTCAATTGATTTCTCCCTGTACTTTATGAATATCCTGTAAACAAATATCCCATTCCGTACAGAATTTTTCCTATATTATAATCTCCCCAGATGTGCCTATCTTATTCTATTCTGCTTCTGATCCTGTATTTCCGATTTTACACTGCCTCTGCGGAATTTCTGTTTTCTTTTAATCTGTCCCCTTTTTTTTTTCGATAATTGTGTCTTTATTCGTATACACTCATGTTGTAAAGTATATCCAACCAAAAACATATGAAAAGAGGGCATCCATATATTGATGTTTTCGGGAAAGGATTCATAACTATGGAAAAAGCAATTCAGACATCTCAGAAAACTGATCAGGAACTTTCATCTGTTCAGTTTCTCACCATCACAGCCGTATTTGTTGCGCTGACTTATATCTTCACCGCATTTATTAACGTCAAGCTTCCAATTGCAGCCAACGGCGGACTGATCCATCTTGGAAATGTACCGCTCTTCATCGGTGCCATTCTATTCGGAAAGAAAACCGGAGCCATCGCAGGTGGAATCGGAATGGGCTTATTCGACCTTCTCTCCGGCTGGACTCTTTGGGCACCATTTACCCTTATCATTGTAGGCATTATGGGATTCACCGTAGGTAAGATCACGGAAGACCATAAACATCAGAACATGAAATGGTATGTGATCGCCATTGCAGCAGCCTGCGTGATCAAGGTTGTCGGTTACTACATCGCAGAAGTTATCATCTACGGAAACCCTCTGGCACCTGTATCTTCTATTCCTGGAAACCTGGTACAGATTGGAGTTGCAGCAGTTATCGTTCTCGTAGTGATCACACCATTAAACCTTGCAGCAAGAAAAACCGGATTAAAGAAACAGCTGTAACAGCTGCCGTAATCTGCGGAAATAATATAAAGATCAAGAGGTGAGCTTATGTATAAGATCATGACACCGGGACCTACACAGGTCGCAGAAAATGTCCGTCTGGCAAGAAGCATGGAATGCACAAATCCGGATCTGGACGAAGATTTTGTTGAATTTTATAAAGAAACCTGCGAGAAGATCAGCGCTCTTCTCCACACCTCCAATGAAACCCTCATCTTAAGCGGTGAGGGTATTCTTGGTCTGGAGGCTGCCATTGCTTCCATGACTGAGCCCGGAGACAAGGTTCTTGTTCTGGACAATGGCATCTACGGAAAAGGCTTTGCCGATTTTGTTTCCATGTACGGAGGCAGGCCGGAGCTTTATACCAGAGATTATCAGAACACTCTCGATGTAAAGGAACTGGAAGCCTTCCTTGCAGATAACCATGACTACAAATACGCAACTGTAGTCCACGGCGATACTCCAAGTGGTATGCTCAACGACGTAGCTGCCATCTGCCCCCTTCTTAAGAAATACGGGATCCTTACCATTGTAGATTCTGTCTCCGCTTCCTTCGGCGAGCCTCTGAACATTGATGCATGCCAGATTGATATCATGTGCGGCGGATCCCAGAAGGTGGTATCTGCACCTCCGGGACTTACCTTTGTTGTAGTCAGCGACGATGCAAAAAAATCCATGACAGACCGTAAGGCGCCAATTGCTTCTTTCTATGCCAACCTTACAACTTTTGCACATTATTACGAAGAGAAATGGTTCCCATACACAATGCCGATCAGTGATATCTACGGACTGCGTGCTGCCATTGACAACATCGCAGCAGACCCTGACATCCTCTCCCGCCATGCAAAAATTGCCGCAGCCTCCCGAAAGGCCATTACAGGCGCAGGCCTTAAGCTGTATCTCCACAGCGGCTATTCCAGCACGGTAACTGTTTTTGAAGTCCCGGAAGGCACCACTGCCGCCGCGATCCTGGACGGAGTCAGAAGAGACTATAACATCATGCTGGCAGGCTCCTTTGACGTCCTTGCCGGAAAGGTTATCCGCATCGGGCACATGGGAAACAATGCTACATTTTATAATGTAAGAGAAGTTTTTGCAGCCCTGGACGGAACTTTACGCAAGCTTGGTGTTCCGCTTAAGGCTTCCATGGAGGATATCTTCTGCGAAAACATGCAGTAATTTCTGAGAATTCTATAGTAAAAGCACTGTAAGATGAATTCAACCATTTCATCTCGCAGTGCTTTTTTATAATTCTTATAATATTTCCTTTATTCTTTTACCGCACCGGAGGTCATACCGCCTACGATGTATTTCTGGCCGATCATGTAAACAATGATAACCGGGATACAGGTAAGTACGATATCAGCGAAAATATAGTTCCAGTAACTCTTGTTCTTTCCGAAGAACTGATATACAGCCATTGTCATTGGGAACAGTTTACTCTTGCTTGACAGATACAGAGGTGTAAGGAAATCGCTCCATACTGTCATGAACTGAAGGATAAAACATGTTACCATAGTTGGTTTCAGAAGCGGCATGATGATCTTGAAGAACAGGCTTAACGGACCTGCACCGTCAATAACAGCTGCCTCATCCAGTTCAACCGGAACCGAGATTACGAAGTTACGGATGGTAAATACACAGAACGGGATCATTGCACTGGTAAACACCATGATAATACCAGGTCTTGTATCATTCAGATGAAGTGCGCTGAGTACACGTACCAGTGTTACATAGTTGACCGGGAAGAACAGTCCGCAAAGTACAAAGTAGTAAAGGAATACATTTAATTTTGTTCTCTTACGGCACATAACGAATGCTGCCATGGAGCAGAGCACAACACCAAGTGTTGTAGCGATCAATGCATATGCAAAACTGTTCAGGAAGCCCTGGATCAGATCACCTTTTTCAATAACTTCAGAATAGTTGTTGAACACCCACTCTGTAGGAAGTGCCAGGCTCATTCTTGCAGCCTCTGCTTTTGTCTTGAAGGAGTTGATCAGTACCATATAAAATGGAAGTACAACACACAGACACAGCAGGATACATACAACATGTTTTAAAATATTCTCGACTCTCTTTTTTGTCATTACTGCTGTACCTCCTGTTTACCTAATGTCTTAACAATAAATACACCGATGATCGCTGTGATCACAAGAAGAACGGTATTCAATGCGGAAGACATTCCATACTGGCCTCTTGAGTAAAGCTGGAATGCGTAAGTTGTAAGAACCTCTGTTGCATGTCCAGGGCCGCCGTTTGTAAGTACGTAAACAATATCGAATACTTTCAGACCATATGTAATACCAAATACAAGGTTGATCATGATAGCACCGCTGAGCATCGGAAGTGTTACATAACGAAGTCTCTGCCAGAAGTTTGCACCGTCGATCTCTGCTGCTTCATAATAGGATTTCGGAATGGTATTTAAGCCTGCAAGGAAGATGGTCATAACATAACCAATACCACGCCATGCATCTACTCCGTAAATGGATTTCCATACAACAGCCAGATCGGACAGCCATTTCTGTTTGAAGATTCCAAGATGGAATGCATCAAGAAGTGTGTTTAAAAGTCCGTTATTATAATTCAGGATGGATTTAAATACAAGACCAATGATCACAAAAGGCAGAATAGACGGCAGGTAGAGCAATGTTCTGTAAAGCCCTTTGCCTTTAAGTCCCTCCTGAAGCATAATTGCGATCAGAAGAGCCGGAATCAACTTAACGATATTGGAAATGATCGTAAACTTTAATGTGTTGCCAATACCGCTGAGATAATTTTTATCAGATGTAAAAATCTCTGCAAAATTCTGCAGTCCCACAAAATGTGTACCGTTAAGAACACTCCTGGAGTTCCAGTCTGTAAAGGAGTATCCAATACCCATTACGCTCGGAAGCAGGAAAAATATGATATACAATGCCAGTGGCAGAATCAAAAACCACTGTGGATAGATTCTCTTCTTATTCACAGAAGGTACCCCCTCTTCTTTTTTGTTAAAACAGAGCCGGTAAGTACCGGCTCTGCCTCTAGTCAATACGTTACTGTTTCAATAATTCTGTATTGCTTACTTCCAGTTCTCGTCGCCTACAGTTTTTGCTGCCTCAGCACGGTTGGTATCCATGTTCTTAAGAACATCGTTTGCTTCCATCTCGCCCTGGCAGAATGCAACCATATCCTGACCAAACTGTGTCCAGTAGTCGTTTGTATATTTTGTACCTGTCTGAAGTGTTACAACAGTCTTCTTGTCATCCGGAACTGTCTTAAGGAACTCCTGCTCCTCTGGCAGCCAGTGCTGCTCAAGATTGTCATCGTTTACATCAAGGTTTGTGTATGCCGGAGAGTTGTCAAGGATTTCCTGAAGGCTCTCTGTTGTTGTAACGAAATTGAAGAACTCTTTTACAAGATCCTCATGCTCTGTTCCTTTGTAACCGAACATTGTCGGGCCGGAGTTGCTGCTTGGATACCAGGTGTTGTCGCCAAGTGGCTCAAGGAACATTCCGAACTCATCAGATGTGCCTGTATCTTCCTGGATCTGTTTGATGAAACTGGAGTTTGCAAGTGCCATTGCACAGTTTCTGTCACCAAACTCATTAGACATGTTTGTGCTGTCTGTTCCGATCCAGTCATCTCCGAAGTATCCTGCATCAGAAAGCTCTTTGAACTCATTGAGAACCTCAAGCATCTTCTCATTGTCTGCGAATGTAGCTTTGTTTGTATTTAAATCATCATAGAGACCAGGTGTTGCCTCTTCATAAACACCGCCAATCTGGAAGAATGCCAGCTGATGCTGCCATCCATCTGCACCAGGCATGAACCATGGTGTGATTCCTGCATCCTGGATCTTACCGCAAAGCTCTTTCAGCTCATCATATGTTGTCGGTACTTCCCAACCGTTCTCCTCGAACAGTGTCTTGTTGTAAACCATTACATACTCCGGAGATGCGTTCCAGATCTGAAGTCCGTACAGTTTGTCATTGTATACGCAGGACTCTTTTCTTGTCTCCGGCATAATGTTCTCCCAGGAAGCTCCTGTAAAGTCGATGCAGTATTTCTCAGGATCAACGATGGTAGACTCGATCGCAAACGGGCTGGACTGGATCCAGAAGATGTCTGCACAGGAATCTGTAGCAAGTTTTGACTGAAGAAGATCTGAATACTGGTCAGCCGGAATTGTCTGAAGGTCTACCGTAACATCGTAGGTGTCCTCAAAACGTTTGATGGTCTCATCATAACGGTTGTCCATCCATCCTGCTGAAACCAGGATGCTGAGCTCCTCGCCTGCGAAATCGCTCTTCTTATCTGCTGCAGATACGTTCACTGCAAGCCCTGTAGTCATGGAAGCGATCATTGCTGCTGCACAGGCTACTGCCAGAAATCTCTTTCTTTTCATTATTGTTTCCTCCTTTTTTTTGAACTGTGTTTCGTTCCGTTCTTTGATGATAATAGTTTATCATTTACTATTTTTTAAAGCCATGGATATTCCTGTCCTGTATTTGTACTTTTTTCACACTTTATTATACTTTCTTCATATTTTTTGTGATATTGCACAAGCCTCCATGTGCGTTTTTAAGCAATATTTCTGAACCTTCTTTTTGTGGTTTGTACTTTTTTTACAAATGTGCTATACTTTTAGCCAATGTTTTGCACGACCACTTTACACACACAGGGAGGCTTATTGATATGAAAACACGCAGTCTGCAGTCTAAACTTTTTATTGCCTATCTTGGCATGGCCTGTCTGATCCTTTTTTCTTTTGCCATATTCTTTTATGTATTTGCATCCGGGCAGCTGAAGAAGAGCCAGATCAGTGCCATGAATACCCTGAATTCCACATTTCAGACCCAGGTAGACTCCGCGATCCAGGATCTGGATACCGTATCTGTCAATATCAATTACAGCAATATGTCCAAATCCGTTTTGGATCAGCAGTTTGACCTTAATATTTCCGATGAAATGCTCTCCGCAATGTCAGATCTCTTTATTTCTTTAAGCGGAACCGAACTGAAAGCTGATCAGGTAAATCTTTACGATTTTTCCGGTTACGTACTCCAGGCTGGTCTCTCCACCATGGTAAAACGATCCGATGCCTCTCATAATGAATGGATCGAAAAGGCCAGAAATGCCAATGGAAAAAAAGTCCTCACAGCTCCTTACAGTACCTATGTATATTCCAAATCTGCCCGTTATCCCCAGTGGTTTATCTCCCTGTACCGTTCTTTCACCAACCAGTACGGCCGCGGTGTCGGTGTGATCGAAACAGCGAAGCAGTGTAAATCCATTTTCAAGAGCATCATTTCCTATGAGAAAAAAAATCGCGGAACTGCTGCAAGTGTATACGTTTTCAGCCAGTCCGGAGACCTGATCTACCCCTACGATACAACAGAAAAAGATGCCGCCCGCATCTCCAAATACTACAGCCTCACTGATTCTGATCAGGAACTTCTTACCATACAGAGCCCTGTTACCGACAAAAAAGAATACGTTTCCAGACTGAATTCCGCATATACAGGCTACACGTATCTGACCATTCAGCCAGAATCCGTGATCCTTGCCCCTGTATATAAAATGCTTCAGATCCTCCTGGCTGTTGTAGCCGCTTTTCTTGCCGCTGCAGTGATCGTTTCCTATCGGCTCTCACGCTCTGTAGTAAAACCGGTGAAACATCTCAAGCACATCATCCAGCGTATGGAGCTTGACACTCTCGGCCAGGAAAAAGTCACCTCCTATCCTGTTTCCGTCAATGAACTGGAAGAATTATACCAGGCCTTCCAACTGATGAGCGATAACCTGAAAGATTCCATGACACAGCTCAATGAAGCCAAAGAACAGGAAATGAAAGCCCGCAGCATGGCCCTACAGACCCAGATCAATCCTCATTTTTACTATAATACCCTCTCAAGCATTATGGTGCTCGCAGAGAACGGTGATACAGATACTGTGGAAAAAATGTGCCGCAATCTTTCCAAGATCATGCGCTACATCACCAATACATCAGAAACCACTGTCACTCTCCGGGAAGAGCTTGACTATGTACAGAAATATCTGTACTGCATGAAAGTCCGCTACCAGTCCAGCCTGAACTATTCTATCAATGTGGACGAATCCCTTCTGGACCAGCCAGTTCCGAAGCTGATCATCCAGCCTATTGTAGAAAATGCCATCAAATATGGCTCTGACTGCCTGCCGCCATGGACCATCACAGTAAGCAGCACCATAAATAAAAACAGCTGGCAGATCGACGTTACAGATACAGGCCCCGGATTCACAGATGAAGCCAAAGACAAAATATCAGCCAATATTATGAAAGCGATCCGCAATCCCGGACTGCCGGAACTGAAGATCCATGGCCTTGGTACTGTAAATGTATATCTGCGCTGGAAAATTTTCTGTAAAAATGATATAATTTTCAGATATGGAAATACAGCAGAAGGACACGGAATCGTTTCCATTGGACGATATTTCCAAACAGATACGGAGGATGTATAACAACTATGAACTATACTGTTATCGTTGCAGAAGATGAAGAGCTTCTTCTGAACAACCTGGTACATAAAATCGAAAAAGCCGACCCTGAATTCCAGGTGATCGGTACAGCACAGACCGGAGCACAGGCCCTCACACTTGTAGAGCAGCTGAGTCCTGATGTAGTATTTACAGATATCAAAATGCCTGTTATGGATGGCATCACCCTTCTGACAAAGATCCGCGATCAGTTTCCTTTCACAAAATTTGTGATCACCAGCGGATTTTCCGATTTCGAATATGCGAAAAAAGCCATCACACTGAAGGTTTCTGATTATCTGCTGAAGCCTGTGGATCCGGATGAACTCCAGAATGTTCTCCTTAAGATCAAGCAGGAGCTTCAGATCAAACGTGATGACTACGAAACTGTATTCGCCCCAGGTGCATCTTCCATGTCACCGAACCAGATCGCTGAACTTCTCAAGAACTTCATGGTTCAGAATTATGCAGAAGATATCAACCTGAACCTGATCGCAGGAACCATGAACTACAGCCCCAGCTACCTGACCAAGATCTTCTGTCAGGTCTATGACTGCACCCCTACGAAATATCTGATCAACCTCAGGATGAGCCATGCACAGAAGCTGCTGATCCATGAGCCGTCCCTTTCTGTGAAGCAGATCGGGGAAATGTGCGGCTACCATGACCAGGGATATTTCAGCAGGATCTTTAAGAAACATACAGGAAAAAGCCCTCTGGAATACAGGGATGAAGAGGAATTCCAGCAGCTGAGTCAGTAAGATTCTCAGATACACATAAATAAAAAAGTCATTTCACGAAGCTACGGTCATGTTCTGTTTCCAGAACACTCCGCTCCTGAAATGACTTTTTTGTTTCCATCCATCTAAAACATTCATTCATCCTGCAGCTGCATATTCATACACACAGGCATTTCGCAATTCTGACCCTAATTTTCCCTGTTTATTTCACAATTTCATACATATACAGTTCATGAAGAGCTCTTGTTGCCGCAATATACCGTGCCCTCTCTACGATAGGACTTCGGTCTTCCCCTGGAAATACAGAAAATACCTGATCAAATTCCAGACCTTTTGCCATGTAGAATGTTGTAACAGTCAGGCCTTTTTTGAAGTTTGTACTGTCTCTGTGAAGAAGAGACAGCCGCTCTTTGGTATCAAACCCTTCTGCTTCCAGCTTCTCTTTGAGAATATAATAGGCTTCTCTTGCTTCGTCAGCAGTTCTTGCGATCACTGCTGCTGTCTCATAAGAAATAGTATCTTCTGCTATCTCTTCGCTAGCACCTGATGTCCCCTCTGCTGGATTCCCAGCTTCACCAGCTGCATCTGCATTCCCTGATAACGCCGTCTGCTTCTCAAGCCGCAGCTCTCTCACCACACTCTCCAGAGCCTCCTCAAGTCCCGGAAATTCTTTTTCCACAACAGGCTTTCCATGACGTTCAAAAAGCTCCACTTCTGTAATTCCCGCCAGTTTATTGGCATAAGATGCGATCTCAACAGTATTGCGGTAGCTCTTGTTCATCACGATCCTGCGGATATCTTTTCCAAAGATCTTGGGCAGAAATGTCAGTACATCCTGCTGCTCGCCGTCCATCGTCTGTTCCCTGTCTCCAAGAATGGTCATCCTGCATTTAAAAAGCCTCTGGATGATCAGATACTGGATCATGGAATAATCCTGCATCTCATCCACGATCAGATGACGCACACCGGAATCCTCCTGCTGAGTCTCCAGCCGGTACTTCAGATACAGGACCGGATACACATCTTCATAGCGCAGCTTTCTTTTTTCATACTGTACCTGCGGAAGGGCAGGAAAGCCCTCATCTTTCAGGAACCGGTTATACAGCACATAGAGATCTCTCGTCTCATACATCCGGTAGAAACGGCTCTTCACAGCATCCCGCTCCTCATCCGGAAGATCGAATCCTTTCAGCGTTTCCACCTCATCAATGAAATATTCCGCCACTGCATCCATTCTGGAAAGCAGCGGGATATCCATAAATTTAAAGTAAAAAAGCTCTATGATCTCCTGCTCTTTTTTGACCACGCCTCTGTGTTCCACATCACGGAAATTCATGAGACTGTCCTCAAGTTCCACAAGATAGCCTTCCATGCGGTCCAGAAAATCCCGTGACAGCTTCTCTTTCAGAAGCTTTTCATCATATAATCCCGCGATCTGACGCTCGATCAGATCATACCTGTCTTCACAGTCAGATACAACATTTTTCAGCCTCCTGTATGCAAAGAGATCGAAGCTCATCTCCCGGATATTCTCCTCACCAAGCTCCGGCAGGATGTGGGAAATATAATCCGAGAATACACCATTGGGTGAAAGCACCAGCACAGAAGAGGATTTCAGATTCTTCCTGTCGTGATACAGAAGATATGCGATCCTGTGCAGGGCAATGGAAGTCTTACCGCTTCCTGCTGCTCCCTGGATCACCATGATCCGGTCCGAAGTATTTCGGATAATGGCATTCTGCTCCTTCTGGATCGTACGGATAATATTCTTCAGCTGTACATCACCATTGCTTCCAAGCTCTGCCTTCAGGATCTCATCATCGATCTTTACGTCACTTTCAAACTCGTAGATCATTTTTCCGCCGCGGATCTTGTACTGCCACTTGGCCGCAATATCCCCGTAAATCTCGCCCAGCGGAGCCTGATAGGAAGCCGGTCCCTTGTCAAAATCATAGAACAGTCCGGACACAGGTGCTCTCCAGTCATAGATCAGCGGAAGTCCGCCATTCTCCTCAGCCAGATTGGCAATTCCGATATAAAAGATCTCCGGTTCATCCTCACCCTCGTAGCAGAAATCCACCCTTCCGAAAAACGGCGAATCCATCATCTTTTTAAATCTGCGGCGCAGTTCGATCTTCTCATTGCTGGCATTGATCTCATGGAGAAGTGCCTGCTGATTATCAAAATTCTCGTATCCATACTGGTCCATCTCTGTATAGTTTTCCCAGTAGTACTCGTGCATACCTTCGATTTCTTTCTGTCCGGCCTCTATGGAATCATCTAGCTGCGCGATCCTGTGCCTTAATGTCTCTGTCACATGGGAAAGGTATTCACGTCCGTTTTTTACTGCTGCCATAAGCCTTAATCCACCACTACAGCAGTCCCGCTTGCTGTTACCATCAGCATGCCATTATCTGCGCCAAGCACTTCGTAATCAATGTCCACGCCGATCACTGCGTTGGCTCCCACTGCACCTGCGCGCTGCTCCATCTCTGCCAGTGCTTCTTCTCTTGCTTTCTGCAGCTCTTCCTCATAACCTGCGCTTCTGCCGCCAAAGAAATTTCGAAGGCCTGCGCCAAGATCCTTCATAAAATTCACTCCGGAGATCACTTCTCCGAATACGATCCCTTTATATTCCCGGATCGCTCTTCCTTCTACAGATGGTGTTGTTGTTATGATCATGGTAAAATCCTCCCGTTTCTGTCATTTTTCACAGGTGTTAAAAACGCCTTATTACAGAATTATACCCGAAAGCCCGGCTGATGTATAGAGTAAAAAAAGACTGCCTGAAGAGACGCATGTATCACTGTTCAGCTCATAAACAGCAATCCTACATTTTCAGCATCTTTTCAGACAGTCTTCTCTTATTTGTTTTTATTTATTTCACAACTTCAGTCACATAGGAAACTTCTTCCATTCCCGGATAGCTTCCCTGACGCTTGCCAACCTTAAGAACTCCTGCCTTATCATCCCAGGTAAGCTCTGTTGTTGCATAAGCACCTTTTTCGAAATTATAGTTATTTCCCTCATCCTCATAAATCGTGAACTTGCAGTCTGCGCCCGGATATACCATAAGTTTTACCGGCTCTTCCGGTTTCTGGGCAGCATATACCAGTCCCTCTGCAACAGGAAGGATGCTTCCTGCTTTTACAAAGATCGGCATCTGGTCGATCGGTGCATCTACAGTTACATACTGGCCGCCTTCGTACTCTTTATTTGTCCAGTAATCATACCATTTCGTACCTGCCGGGAGATAACATTTCCATGTTTTATCGCTCTCAAGCTCAGTACTCTCCGGTCCGTAGTACATCGGCTCTGTGACAGCACAGATGAGAAGTGACGGTCCGAACATAAACTCATTCTCAACTTTACGCGCTTCTTTGTCCTCCGGAAAGTCAAAGAGAAGGCTTCTCATGATGGTGTAATCCTGGAAATGAACGGCACCTGCCATGGAATAAATATACGGCATCAGATGATAACGGAGCTTGATAAACTTCTCGATGGCATCATAGAACATGGTTCCTTTTTCACCAAAGTTCCAGATCTCTCTTGGTGTATCCGTTCCATGGGAACGGAACATCGGAAGGAAAGTTCCCATCTCCAGCCATCTTGTATACAGCTCGCAGTAGCCTTTATCCTTCACACCTTCGTTGTATTTGCCCTGCCAGAACCATTTTGGTTCCGGATCTGTGTTGCAGCCACAGCCACGGTTCTGCCATTTATCAGCAACTGTAAAGAAAGCTCCGATATCCAGTGTCCAGTACGGATATCCGCTAAGTCCCATATTCAGTCCTTCCACGATCTGAGTCTTAAGGTTATCCCAGGATGCACAGGTATCACCGGACCACAGCATTGCAGAATACTTCTGTCCGGAAGCGTAGCCGGAACGTGTCAGGTTAAGAACTCGTTTCTCCTCTGTAGTCTTTCTCTGGTTCTCATAGATTCCCTTTGCATGCATCAGGGCAAAGGCATTGGCAACAGCAGGATCCAGATATTTCTTGTGCTCACCGCCGACAAGCTCATATCTTTCCCATGGCTCTCTCTTCACTGCGCCGCCCCAGTCCGGGCCGGAAAACGGCTCTGTGGAGTCGCACCACCAGGAATCAAAGCCCTGGTCAAAAAGTCCCTCTTTTGCCTGTTTCCAGTACATTTCCCTTGCTTCTTCATTAAACGCATCATAGGTTGCATAATCATAAAGCAGATGACCTATCTTAAAGAACTCTGTATGGTTCTTGCCGCCTGCATTCATATTCGGCCATACGGAAACCATGGTATGTGCATTCAGTTTGTGGATTTCCTCTGCACACTCTTTCATATCTCCGTAGCGCTCCTGATCCAGGATCTTCTCGCCCCAATTTCCAGGATCCCAGGTATTCCAGTCCTGTACCACACAGTCAAGCGGAACCCCGATCTCACGGTAATGGCGCACGATCTCAAGAAGCTCTTTTGCTGTATAATACTGTTCTTTGGACTGCACATAGCCATAAGCCCATTTTGGCAGCAGCTGCGCCTTACCTGTAAGATAACGGTAATCATGGATGATCTCGTCCATGCTTCCGCCGCCCATGAAATAATAATCGATCTGATCTACTGTATCCAGGAACAGATAAGAATCCTTAAGATCATCGTTAAATGTCATAAGAGAACAGCAGTCTACCAGGATTCCATATCCTTCTGTGGAAACCAGAACCGGCATCGGAATACGCATATTGTGCTGATACAGATACTGGCAGTGGCCTCTGTAATTATAAATACCTTCCTCTGCCTGTCCAAGTCCATGGATCTCCTCATCCTCTTTCCATGTGAAGAAGAGTTTTCCGCGGTATGCAGTTCTCACTTTTTCAGCTTTCAGGTTCTGGATAAAGTTTCTCTCACCGTCAACCGTCTTCACACGGTTGATGATCGGCTCCTCATCCCCTGTGTTATAATGGATCACATCGGTCTTGGTAAGCTCCGGTTTCTTCTGGAAAAGCCACTCGCTTCCATCTGCATGCTTCCAGGTGATATCACCGGATGCAGTGTTGATCTCTGCCCAGACTTTCTCAGTTTTCACAACGATATTTCCTGCATTTTCTTCTGCGGAAAAATCAATCTCCGGATATTCTTTTTTCTCAATGATCAGAGAGTCCTGTGCCTCTTTGATCTCTTTTCCGGAAACGATCACGCGAATGATCTCTTCTGTCACCGGAACCACCCGGTATGTCAGTTTTCCGGCTTCAAACTGTACATATTTATCTGTTTTAACCATAATTCCCCTTCTCCTTATCTGTCCGTTAAATCGGACATTGATATTGTACTCTGCTGTGCTTTTATAATATAAAAAAGCTCCAATATGAGGACAAAAACTCTTATTTTTATCCTAACATTGAAGCCTGTTTCCGTCTATGACTTATCTGCTCATAAATTTTAACTATTTTTACTGTTTCTTCTGCTTCTCGTCCTTTGGCGGTTTTCCTACGTGCTTTTTGTAAAGCCTGTAGAAATTGGAAATGTTGTTAAATCCGCATGACATGGCTATATCCGTCACGTTCTGATCCGTCTCCCTAAGAAGTTCCCTTGCCCGGTTGATCCTCATCCTGGTCACATAATCACTGAAGCTGATGTTTGTCACCTTCCGAAAATAAGATGAAAAATAATTGGAACTCATATATACGGAAGAAGCCACTTCCTCCAGCGTGATCTTCTCACAGTAATGGGCATCTATGTAATCAAACGCCTGCTCCAGACGCTTCATGGCATTTTTCTTTTCACGGAGCATCTCCCCCGATTTGCTCTCATCCTGATAAGCCCGGATCAGCATGGTAAGGATACGAAGTACATTGGCCTTGATCATCAGAGGATATCCTTCTTTTTTCTGCTGCCATTCCCTGTAGATCTCCCAGATACTGGAACGGATATCTCCGCTGACTTCTTCCTCCCGGCCGATGCGGTTCTTAAAATTACTTCCGCGCTCAACAAAAGGCTTCAGGTATTCCGTGTCAAAAATACTCAGCTTCTCAGCCACAAATTCCGGTGAAAAGATCATAACGAGAAGCTTCATGTCTCCGCCAATCAGCTTCCATCCATGAGGCTCCACATTATTGAAGATGATGATATCATCTTCTTCCATTGTATATTCCTGCCCGTTTACAAAGTAATTTCCCCTACCTTCCAGTACACAGGTGATCTCAAAATAACTGTGCCAGTGATAACTTCCCGGCCTGCTGTTCTCCGGTGTCAGTTCCACCTCTGAGATCTGGAAAGGAAATTCTTTATCTAAAGGTATGTTGTCTCTCTCTAATCGCATGTTCCGCCTCCTGTAAACGCAGACACCATCACCATGTCGGCTGCTTCCGGCAGGACCGTCAGCCTTTCCGGTGTCTTCTTACGCTCACAGTATTATAGCAGATATTATTTTTCCATGCAATCTGCGATAGTTTTTTCTAACTCTTCCAGCTGATCTTCATGCTTACCGTGAACAGCAATGCGGAAATAATCATTGCCCTGGATCCCTTTTATCATATAGTAATCGCTGTCAATCTTAAAAAACGGCTGTTTCAGCATATCCAGATAGGTAAATCCGCCCAGAGGACGAAGTTTCAGGATGAATTCACGCTCTATCGGTTCATCCAGAAGATAATCCCAGGCAAACCAGCCGGATTCTGCACATTTTTCTCTGGAAGGCTGTTTTCCTATTATTTTCATAATCGTTCGTATTCCCCTTTCCTTTCGGACAGATTTTTCTCTGTCCTGATCTCTGCCAAATCTGGCTGCCTCCTGTAATCGTTTTCTGTGCACATCTGCATAAATTTTTTCTGCATCCTGCCAGTCAACTGTTGCGTGCTACAGATGCCGCGATCTCTTTCGCAGCTTTTAAAAATTCCTCTATATCCTTCTCCTTCGTAAACCAGGAAACACTTACTCGCACTGTTCCGCCGTTTTCTGTTCCCATGGCCTTATGGATCAGAGGCGAACAGTGAAGTCCTGCCCTGACAATGATCCCATATCCGCTTTCCAGGATATAAGCTGCATCTGAAGCTTTCAGGCCCTTAAAATTCAGGCTCATTACCGGTCCTTTGCATGTTTCACGGTTTCCGTAAACCACTACACCCTCTGTCTCTTCCAGGCCGGCATAAAGCATTTCCATGAGACGGGCTTCTTTTTCCATAATGGCAGAAAGTCCTGTCTGCTCAATAAATTCCACTCCTGCCAGAAGGCCTGTGATCCCCGGCATGTTCTGAGTTCCCACCTCATACTCATAATCCTTGTTCTCATAGGTCAGCTGTGCACTGTTCCTTCCGGTTCCGCCATATTTCAGCGGTTTCAGGTCAATTCCGCCCCGGATGTAAAATCCGCCGGTTCCCTGGATTCCCATCAGGCTTTTGTGGCCTGTAAAAATAAGCGCATCTGCTTCCCATTTATCTGCATCAACAGGGATACAGCCTGCACTCTGGGACACATCCACAACCAGGATCAGCCCATGCTTTTTTGCAAAATCCCGGATCATCTCCATGTCCTGCACGCAGCCTGTAACATTGGAACAATGGTTCACGATCAGCACACGGCTGTCCGGGCGTACTGTTTTTTCCAGAGCTTCCTCTGTCACTGTCCCGTTTATCGTACACTCCACTACCAGCACAGGATGCCCCTTCAGCTGTTCCAGATTATACACAGGACGCAGAACACTGTTATGCTCTGTCTGTGTTACCAGAATGCTGCTGTCCTTTTTTCCGTAGTCCAGCCCCCCAAGGACTGTATTCATGCTTTCTGTTGCCCCTGATGTAAAAAAGATCCTCTCCGTTTCTCTGATTCCAAGAAGCTGTCCCAGTTTTTCCCGGCAAAGTACTTCCACATCTTTTTTCATGATCGAGCTGCCGCCCCGGAACTGCGAAGCAGGCGTGCCGCTAAGACACGCCTGCACAGCTTCCGAAACAGCAGGGGGCTTCGGCCAGGAAGTCGCCCCGTTGTTCAGATATATCATCCAATCATCCTTCCAGAATATTGAAATTCATAACTTTTGCGATCTTCTTGATCATCTTTGTATAATCGCCGAAGATCAGTACCTGATGATGTCCGAATCCCGCAAGATTGTGCATGAATTCCCTTGCATCGTCCATCTGGATATAGTAGAACGGACTGCAGTATGTATCCGCATATTCAGAACGGATAACCTTGCCTTTCTTAATGCACATGGTGTCGCCGGCAGGATTGAAACGTCCAAGTGTGATATAATCATCGGCATTTTCTGTAAAGTCAACCTGCAGCTTGCCGCCGAAGCCCTGACCTGTGAATGCCCAGAGTTTGTATGCCAGCGGTTTTGTTCCATAACCATTCATCTGAAGTGCCGGTACTGCATGGTGGATACGGAGAAGCTCGTCTGTCTCGTGGTTTGGATTACCCATGAATGCCGGACGTTTTGCAGCGTACTGCATGATCAGCATAGCCATCAGTGCGTTCAGATCTTCCTCACATCCACTTGGAATTCCTTCATCTTTCATGATGGAGTGGCACATACATGGTGTAAATTTACGGTTCTGCGGGATTTCTGTTGTACAAAGCTCGTGGCACGCTGTTGAGAAAGCGTTGCAGTCATAAATATCCATCATCTTCTTGGCTGCCAGATAATATTTTACGTCATTGATAAACCAGTCTGTGTTTACCTGTGTATCTGTAGATCCTGCAATGATCTTGTCTGCGATCGGTTTTGCTTCCTCGTCTGTGATCTCATCCATATATTTAAAAATAGATGTGAATGGAAGCTTAATTACCTCGAATCCATAACGCTGACGAAGGATCTCCGGATCACGGATCAGACTCTGGATTCCGAAGGTAGGCTGGGAACCGGCGGTCAATACAAGAGCTCTTGTATTGCGAACTGCTTTTCTTACCCAGAGGATATGCATGATCTCATTCACATCCTGAAGATCCATACAGACATATGCCTCTACTCCGATGGAACGGCAGTATGCTGCAAAATCAATTCCTTCGTTTCCGTTCTGCCAGATAACAACCGGTTTTCCGAAACGCTCAAGTTTTGGAATTCTCCATCCCATGCAGAGGAAACAGTCGATTTCATCAACATCCTCGCCGATTTTTGCAAAAAGATCTTTATCTACAACGAAAGACTCATTATAACGTGCATCTATTGGCTCCTTGAACTCTACTTCGTCAATAACACCCTTCAGACCTTCTACGGAGCTTTTGAATGCCTCATCTGCTGCCTTTGTCTCAGCTTCGATCGTCATATCTTCTTTATGCCCTGCACGGCACGGTCCTTCCCAGAAATGTGTATGTGTCAGACATCCGACTAACGGTCTTACAACAAGTTTCATGTCCATTGCTTTCTGCTTCATAATAAAAATCCCTCTCTTTTCTTAATACTGTACATTATATAGTTTGCAATTGTTCCTCACACTTGCTTCATTTGATATATCCTATTATACTGTATGAAATGAGGAATTCCTCTCTATTCTTCCGAATAGTCTGTACTTTCTTACGTTTTTTGTTGTTATTTCACATATTTTACATTATTTTTCCCATCTTTTTTATATGAATTATATAATTAGTATTTGCCGTATTAACACAAAAAACACCAGGAATATACGCGACCTGTTTTATCTGACTGCAGTATATTTCTGGTGTTTTGATGCTAAATTTTATCGTTTCTGTTGTTGATGTTTTTTATCACTCAGACTGTGGTTATCCTATGCCTCTTTTTTCTCAAACTGACTGTTATACAGATCCGCATAGAATCCCTTACGTGCCAGCAGTTCTTCATGATCACCCTGCTCAATGATATCTCCGTCCTTCATCACCAGGATCAGATCTGCATCCTTGATAGTAGAAAGTCTGTGGGCGATAACAAAGCTGGTTCTGCCCTTCATCAGGTTATCCATAGCCTTCTGGATCTGCATTTCCGTTCTTGTATCGACGGAAGATGTGGCCTCATCCAGGATCAGGATCTTATTGTCTGCCAGGATCGCTCTTGCAATGGTAAGCAGCTGCTTCTGACCCTGGGAAACATTGCTGGTTTCCTCATCCAGGACCATCTGATAGCCGCCTGGCTGCTGCATGATAAAGTTGTGGATATGGGCCGCTTTTGCTGCCGCGATCACCTCTTCATCCGTTGCGTCCAGTCTTCCGTAGCGGATATTTTCCATAATGGTTCCGGAAAACAGCCAGGTATCCTGCAGCACCATTCCGAACATCTCACGGATATTACTGCGGTTGAAGTTACGGATATCATGTCCATCCACCTTGATACTTCCGCCATTTACATCATAGAAACGCATCAGAAGTTTTACCATGGTTGTTTTTCCGGCGCCGGTAGGTCCTACAATGGCGATCTTCTGTCCATCATGAACATTTGCGGAAAAGTCATTGATAATGATCTTATCCGGGTTGTATCCGAATTTTACATGCTCAAACTGTACATTTCCTTCCAGTCCTTCAATGGAATCCGGATGCTCCGGCTGAAGTTCTTCCTCCGATTCCTCCAGGAATTCAAATACACGCTCGGAAGCTGCCACGGAAGACTGCAGAAGGTTTGTAACCTGTGCGATCTGCTGGATCGGCTGTGTAAAGTTACGGATGTACTGGAAGAAGGACTGGATATCTCCCACCTCAATGGTTCCCTTGATGGCAAAAATTCCTCCAAGCAGTGCCACCATCACATACCCCAGGTTACCTACAAACTGCATGATCGGCATCATCATTCCGGAAAAGAACTGTGATTTCCATGCTGACTCATAAAGTTTCTGGTTATCGCGCTCAAATTCTTTGAGCACATCCTGTTCTTTATTGAACACTCTTACTACATCATGACCGCCGAAATTTTCCTCCACCTGGCCATTTACTTTTCCCAGATACTCCTGCTGTGCCTGGAAATATTTCTGAGAATGTTTCATCACCTTGTTGATAATAAACATGGAGATCGGCAGGATCAAAAGCGCAGCCAGAGTCATCCACACGTTGATGGAAAGCATCATGATAAATACACCGATCAGTGTTGTTACGGATGTGATCAGCTGTGTCATACTCTGGTTGATGCTCATCTGCAGGGTATCCACATCATTTGTCACCCTTGAAAGGATCTCACCGTTTGTTCTGCTCTCGAAATAATTCATTGGCAGACGATTGATTTTCTTTGAAATATCCTTTCGGAGATTGTATGTAACATCATTGGAGATCCCCGTCATGACAAAGCCCTGGATCAGGGAAAAGCATGCACTTGCCACATACAGTCCCAAAGTCCACAGAAGGATCATTCCGATCTTACCGAAATCAATGCCGCCTGTACCGTTTACCTTGGCAACCAGTCCATTGAACAGCTCTGTGGTAGCTTTTCCAAGGATCTTCGGGCCTGCAATATTAAAAGCTGTACCTGCCACTGCAAAGATAAACATCAGGATAAAACGGAATTTATATCTGCCCATATAGCCAAAGAGCTTTTTCATAGAGCCTTTGAAGTCCTTGGCCTTCTCTGTTGGCTGCATTCCGTGTCCGCCCATCGGGCCTCTTCTTCTCTGCTGACTCATGCCAATTCCTCCTCTGATAACTGACTCATGGCAATCTGGCGATATACCTCGCAGGATTTCATCAGCTCCTTATGGCTTCCGATCCCTGCCATATGTCCATCGTCCAGTACAAGGATCTTATCTGCATTTAAGATCGTACTGATACGCTGTGCCACGATAATGGTTGTTGCTTCTTTTGTATGTTCTTTCAGAGCTTTTCGAAGTGTACTGTCTGTTTTGAAATCCAGTGCGGAAAAGCTGTCATCAAAGATAAAGATCTCCGGATCTTTTGCGATAGCTCTGGCAATGGAAAGCCTCTGCTTCTGTCCACCGGAAACATTGCTTCCGCCCTGTGCGATCGGAGTCTTATATCTCTCCGGCTTGGTGTCGATAAACTCCGTAGCCTGTGCAACCTCTGCTGCTTTTTTCACTGCGTCTTCCGGAATCTCTGTCTTTCCGTAACGGATATTGGAATCAATGGTTCCTGAGAAAAGTACCCCCTTCTGCGGAACGTAACCGATCCTGTCACGGACATCCTTCTGTGTCATTTCCCTGACATCCACGCCATCCACTTTCACAGATCCTTCTGTTGCATCATAGAAACGCGGGATCAGATTGATCAGTGTACTCTTACCGCTTCCTGTACTTCCAATGATCGCTACTGTCTCACCTTTTTCTGCCTTGAAGGAAATGTCTGTGATAACATTCTCTCCTGCCTCCGGATATGCGAAGCTTACATGATCAAATTCTACAGTACCCTTCACATTCTGGGAAGGCTGTACCGGATCCTCCGGATCCTGGACACTGACTTCTGTCTCAAGTACCTCGTTGATACGGCGTGCAGATACATTTGCTCTCGGCAGCATGATAGACATTGCTGTGATCATCAAAAATGACATGATGATCTGCATTGCATACTGGATAAACGCCATAACATCACCAACCTGCATGCTTCCGCTGTCTACCGCATAAGAGCCGCTGTAGATGGTCAGTACGGAAACTGCGTTCATGATCAGCATCATCACCGGCATCATAAATGTCATACAACGGTTTACAAAGAGGTTTGTCTTCGTCAGAGTGATATTTGCATCCTCAAAACGCTCCTCCTCATGTTTTTCACGGCTGAATGCACGGATAACCGGAATACCGGTAAGGATTTCTCTTGTTACCAGGTTCAGCTTATCTACCATGGTCTGCAGGGCTGTAAATTTCGGCATTGCGATCCTAAACAGCATTGCCATAAATGCCATGATCAGTACAATGGCCACCCCAAGGATCCATGTCATGGAGGAATCTCTCTGAAGCACGCGGATCACACCACCGATTCCAAGGATCGGCGCGTAAAGCACGATACGGAACATCATAGCCATTACCTGCTGGATCTGCTGGATATCGTTCGTGCATCGTGTGATCAGGGATGCTGTTGAAAACTTATGGTACTCTCTGCTGGAAAAACCTATGACTTTGTTATAAACCAGTCCACGGAGATCATGTCCCATAGATGCAGCAACTCTGGACGAAAGAAATACCACACATACTGCAGCCATCATAGTGACCAGTGCCATCAGCACCATGCGGATACCTGTTGCTTTCATGTAATCCATCTGTATGGCATCCACATCTTCACCCATAGCTTCATATTCTGCACGAACATAGGAAACACCTGCCTGTGTGATGATGGATTCCTGCATCTTGTCGATCTTTTCTCCGACCTGCTCCTTCACAGCAGCCAGAGCCTCTGCAGGCATCTGAGAAAGAGCCGCCAATGGATCAGTCCCTTCCGGGATTCCCATTTTTGCAAGAGCTGCCTTTGATTCCTCACTGTCGGACGTCAGAGTAGAAACAATCACCATCGGTTTGCCGAAGATATCGTTGAGTTCTTCTCTGTCTTCTTTGGAGATTTTATCCTTTAATACCAGATCATCTCCCTCTTCCTCATAAAATCCATCCACAGTTTTCGCATCATCCTCTTCCATAAACAGCTTCAGACTGTCCATGGACGTCTTTCTGATCTTCTCAGGAACACTGTCTTCAATACCGTTCTGCTGAATTCCCACATTAATGATATTTGATGTGTAATTCGGCAGAGACAGATCACAGTATGCCTGAAGAAAAAGAAGCGCAATGATGAGTACGATGTAACCTGCAGATCGTTTCAGATATTTCATCAGTTTAATCACGTTTCTGTTCCTTCCTTTCTGTCATGTCCTCCGGCTGAAGCTTTTCTATAGCTTCCTCCGGCTGGATCTTTTCGATATTTACAAGGATCTGCTCCAGAAATCTCCGAAGCAGGCACTGTTCCGCCTCACTGAAGCCTTCCATCATCACAGCCTCATTTTTATGGATCCGTTCCAGTGCTTTTGCCTTGATTTCCTTTCCCTTTTCTGTCATGTAGATCCTGGTCACACGCTGGTCCTTTTCATCCGGTTTCTTATAAAGAAAGCCTGCTTTCTCCAGTCTCTGTATCGATACATTTACCGTAGGCGGCTTGATATGCAGGATCTTTGCAATTTCCCGCTGACTCAGGCCATCCCTTCCGGACACAAGCCCCAGAACCGGTATCTGTCCCGGATAAATCCCAAGCTCCTGCATCTGACCAAAGCATTTCGTCATAAAATGACGGTCCACCTTCATAAACAGAGATAAAAAACTGCTCTGCTTCTCTTTCTCATCGTCCTTCTCACAAAACACACTGTCACCCCTTTCATAAACAAAACAGCTGTTCTGACTCCGTTCTGCTGCCTGTTCATAAATATATTCGCCATATATTTTAATTAGTCGGCTAACTATACATAATATACATCTGCACAAAAAATGCAACTGTTTTTTGTGAATTTTACACTTTTTTTAGATTTACAAGCATTTTTAACCGGAAACAAAATCTTATAATTGTTTTGTCTGGCTAATCTATTTAAAAAGAATAATTGTCAAGCGGATATTCGCAATCCGCTTCGCTACGTAGCTCTACACCAAATAACTGCTCCGCAGTTTATCAGGAGGAGCTTGCACTCCTCCTGATACAAGCAAGTCCCCACCCACTGCTTATTGCTTTTCGCAACCCCGCAGGGGACTTACTTGATTTGGTTAAACTTTCATATTTGTGCTCAAATATAAGATTCATCTGTCACAGTTTCCGTCACAAATTGAAAATCCTTTTTTCCAGCTTTATAATACGATTAACAACTCGATAAACAGGAGGATCCTTATGTCAAAATTCAGCAACTACCTCAGAAAACTTATCGATCAAAGTGGAGAATCCATTGCTTCAATTTCACGCAATGCAGGAATTGAAAGGACATCAATCCACAAAGCCCTGAAAGATGAACGGATTCTTTCTTATAAAGCCATGCAGATACTGGCCCGTTATTTTGGTCTGTGCACAGAAGAACGTCAGGAATTTTTCCGCCTGCATGACATCAGTCTACAGGGTGAGGATGCCTATGAAAATCGTCAGGCTGTCTGTGATTTTCTGAATACTTTGGCATCTGTTGATTTCTCCATGTTTCCGCCCCCAAAAGTAAACTCGCTTCCTCTGACCGATTCTCTGATCAACGGAGAATACGCTGTTCGCAGTATTATCCGTTCAGTATTAATCTACGAAGTATCTCATCACACAGATGTAGAAATCCAGATGTTCCTTCCAGAGAAACTTGATCTTACTATGGAATTTATGGAATTATGGTTGAATGAGAATCATTTTTCAGTCAGTGAACTTCTTTATCTGCACCGTGTCAGCACTCTGTCTCCAAATCCGGCTCGCAGAAATCTAAAGAAGCTCGGTTCCATAATTCCTCTGTGTCTTGCTTCCCGGGGCAGTTATAAACCTTATTACTTTACAGAAAACCAGCACGCAGTTACAGCTTCTCCTCTGATCTACTATATCATTACCCCATCCTGCCTGCTTCAGATTTCTGAAGATCTGAGTACTGCCAGGATCAGTGACAACACAGAATTAATTTCTTATTATCGCAATTTTTTTCAAACGAAACTGCAAAACTGCGATCTCCTCATCCAGTGCAGTTCTAATATTATGGAAGTCCTTCAGGAATACATTGCCGGCACTTCACCGGATACCATGCAGGTTTTTATGTCACAGCCCTGTCCCGGACGCTATATAACACCTGCAATCATCAAAAAATATCTGAACAGCAACGATATGCCCTATCATCCTATGTACGAGCTTGTGGAACAGCATTTTTCCGTACTACGTCAGGATCAGATCACTTACCTTACTGTTTTTACAGAAAAAGGTCTGTCTGATCTTACACAAACCTGCGTTCTGCAGGATATGCCACCTCAGTATGTTCCACCACTGGATCCTGATGATATCCGTCAAATGCTAAAAACCCTGTATAAAGAAATTTCCGATGAAACTATTTCCGGACTGATTCTTCGCCCCACTCACCTGCAGTTGCCAGACTACTTAACCATATATGTCACATCCACCGGAATTCATATTTATACAACCAACGCTTTTGTTTTTGGAGCATATTGCTGCAATATCCATATTCAGGAACATTCCCTGTGTAAGATTTTCAGCGAATTTATTAAAAATCTGCCGGGAAGCCCTCTTGTCTACACAAAAGAAGAAACTCTGAATCTGCTGAAACAGTATATTGCGCTGATGCCCTGATCACAAAAAATTATCATAAGGAGGACCAACACTATGAAAAAGAAGTTCCTTGCCTGTACACTTGCGGCACTGATGTGTCTGCAGCCTGCGTCGGCTGTTCTGGCTGAAGATCTGGATTTTGGAGAAGACTCCACCGGAATCACCGAGGAATCCCATCTCCTCACAGAAGAAAACACCGAAGATATTTCTGACTTTATAAGTTCTGATGAAGAACAGGATTCTTCTGTATCTGATGCAGAACCTGACCTTGCAAATACAGACATTCCTGAAGCAGATACGGAATATCCTGCTGATGAAATCTCGCCGGAATTTTCTGATAATTTTTTAGATAGTCTGCCGATGGAACCCGATTCTGATGTTGTATCAGAACCGGTTACCGATAATGACTTTGATGACGGAAGTGTACTTTCAGCCGGCAGCAATGTAACTGATGATGGATTCCAGTATACTACTTCCGGACTTTACGCCACGATCACAAAATATACAGGTGGTGATTCAGAAGTAACGATACCTTCCAAAATTGATAACTATACTGTCACAAAAATCTCTGACAGTGCCTTTGCCTACAACCCTGTAATTACCAGTGTAGTCATTTCCAACACAGTTACGGAAATCGGTAATTTTGTATTCTATGGATGTGATGAACTGAAATCTGTGAAGCTTCCTTCCAGATTAAAAAAACTGGGCTACTCTTTTATTGCAAATACACAGATCTCCAGTCTTACCATTCCGGCAGGACTTACTTACTGTGCGACAGGTGGTTCCAGTTCGGACACTATGTTTGGTCCTCTTGGCGATGCCAATACTTTGAAAGAGCTAATTCTGGAGCCCGGAATGGAATGTATTCCCGACAACCTGGCTCTGGTAAAAAGTGTTTCCAATACGCATCTGACTTCCGTATCTATCCCGGATTCTGTCACTTCCATCGGTAAATATGCATTTAAAAACTGTGTAAAGTTAGTAAACATTTCCATTCCCGATTCTGTCACGGTCATTTCCGACGGTGCTTTTTATGGTTGCAAAAAACTGATCTCCATTCATTGGTCCGAAAGTCTTGAACAAATTAATTATGAAGCTTTTGAAAATTGTGTTTCCCTTGAAGCGATCACCTTTCCAAAAAAAATCAATACCATTGGGCCTTCCGCATTTTCAGACTGTACTTCCCTCTCTTCCATTTCTTTTACGGACAACAATAAAGGTGGTGCCTATGTCGATATTCAGTCCAGTGCGTTCAGCAACTGTACTGCTCTGGAAAATATTTCTTTTTCCAAAAATGTACGATATCTGGGTGATTCTTCTTTTTCCGGATGCTCCTCTCTGACTAATGTCGAGCTTGACGACGCTATTACCACCATTGAACGCTTTGCTTTTTGCAACTGTTCCTCACTGAAATCTATCACCCTTCCTTCCAAACTGAAAAAACTGGGATACTCTTTTATTGCAAATACACAGATCACCAGTCTCACCATTCCGGCAGGGCTTACTACCTGTACAACAGGCGGCTCCAGTACTTACGAGAGTCAATACGGACCTCTTGGCGGTGCTAACACTCTAAAAGAACTTATTCTGGAACCCGGCATGGAATATATTCCCGATAATCTGGCAAGAGTGGAAAGTACTTCCGGCACACATTTGACCTCCATCTCTATACCTGACTCTGTCACCACCATAGGTCAATATGCATTTAAAAACAATGCAAAATTAACAAATATTTCCTTTCCGGATTCTGTCACTGTCATTTCTGACAATGCTTTTTCCGGCTGCAAAAAACTGATTTCCATTCGCTGGTCAGAAAATCTTGAACAAATCAATTATGAAGCTTTTCAAAACTGTATTTCCCTTGAAGAGATTACTTTTCCAAAAACGGTTAATACAATCGGAAACCTCGCGTTTTCAAACTGTACTTCCCTCTCTTCCATTTCTTTTACGGACAACAATAAGGGTGGTGCTTATGTCGATATTCAGTCCAGTGCGTTCAGCAACTGTACTGCTCTGAAAAATATCTCTTTTTCCAAAAACGTAAGATACCTGGGTGATTCCTCTTTTTCCGGATGTTCTTCTCTGGTTAGTATAGAGCTTGACGATGCTATTACCACCATTGAACGACTTGCTTTTTGTAACTGTTCTTCACTGAAATCTATCACCCTTCCTTCCAAACTGAAAAAACTGGGATACTCTTTCATTGCAAATACACAGGTTAACAGTCTCACCATTCCGGCTAATCTTACTTCCTGTGAAACTGGTGGCTCCAGTACTTATGACAGTAAATACGGACCTCTTGGCGGTGCCAGTGCTCTGAGCGAACTGATTCTGGAACCTGGTATGGAAAATATTCCCGATAATCTGGCAAGGGTAGAAAGTACTTCCAACACTCATATGGCTTCTGTATCCATTCCGGATTCTGTGACCTCCATCGGAAACTACGCATTTTACAACTGCAAGGCTCTGGAAGAAACCTTCATCCCTGGTTCCGTAACTTCCATTGCAGATACAGCTTTCCAGGGTTGGAAAAATCTTGTGATCAAAGGTTATTCCTGCTCTGCGGCCGAAACCTACGCAAATGCCAACAACATTCCATTTCATGAAATTATCCAGGAAGGAACCACTTATATCAGTGGACATCTTGACGGTGTAAATGCAGAAAAAGGCACAATTAATATAGAAGGAAAAAATTATACTGTTGCTTCTGATTTCAATCTTACCCAGGCAACCTCAATCCTTGTTAACAGCAAGGACAAAATCGTTGTTTTCACCTACAAAAACAGCAGAGTTACTCATATGGAAGAAGCGGCAAACCTTGTCACTCCTTATATAATCGTAAACTTTATACCAAGTGCAAACACCTTTACGTATGAAAATGGCCAATACGACCATTCTTCCCAATCAGGTACATTAAAAATCGCATGCAAATTCAGCCAAAATTCTGCTTATTCTGAGGCTGAACTAAAAAAGCTGCTTGCTGATTATACAGTCTCTGTTAAGGGAATAAAAATGAATACCAATTCCCCATTAAAAGCTCATTTTAAAGAAACAGGATTTACTTCATTCATAGAATATCCAACTCCTTTAAGAATCAAAGCACCCGAAACCAAAACTATCTTAACGCCTGAATTCAGCATTACATCCAATTTTGTTCCAGAAAAATCCACCACAAAATTAACTGCTGAATTCTCCATATGTTATGGGGACTCTGACTCATATGTGCATTCCACAAACAGCACACTGTATATTTATAACCAGGATTACACCCGTCAACAAGCAGAAAAACGTAAAGAAAAGACAGAACGCGTCCAGAACATGACCAAAGCCCAGCAAATGCTTAAAAACAAAAATATTCTCACCAGAGATCCGAAACTGGGCGAATATTTTACTACTAAGCAGCAAAATGAACTGTATGATTTCTTATCCGGATATATGGCTGTGGCCATCAATTCCTCTTCATTCTCCTACACTGGAGATCGGAATAATCCTGTCAGTCAAAAAATTCTGGAAAAACTTTTTGACAAAATGGGAATCAGTAAAAAGGCCACAATAACTGGCCAAACTTTAACTGCCTCCTTCTCCATATCCGCTGCTACCAAAAAAGGAGCCCGTACGATCAACTTCACCTATTCCGTATCAAACTATGGCTGGGGTGACATCAGCTTCGGGGCCTTCGGAACATTGAATTACACTATCAGTCAGGATAACTGTTCAGGAATCATCGGTATAGCCAGTGCAGATATGGAAGCTTTTGCAAAACAGGTAAAATCTGTGGCCGAGGCTTCAGTAAAAAATGTCTATGATGAAACCTGGGGCAAACACGTTGATGAAGTAGCTGAAATTCTCTTTACCAAAACCGTAACAGACCTTATGAGCCGTACAAAGTTTGGATCTTTTTCCAATTGTGTTTATACTATGTACACCAAAGCAGTCGAATCCTCCAGTTCTTCCAGAAGAAACACCAATGCAAAGATCCACTGCCCGGTAGATGTATACGTATACGACGGCAGCCATAATTTATGCGGTTCCATTGTAAACAACATTGTAGATACCTCTTACAACGACATATTTATGTATGTAGATGGCGACTCCAAATATGTTTCCTTCTGCGGAGATGATTATTATCTGAAACTGACAGGAAACGATACCGGCTCCATGACCTACGAAGTAGAAGAGTACGACGGAGATACTCTCACCAGAAAGATTGTTTACAATGATATTCCTCTGACTTCCGGAAAAACCTACAATACCTACATTCCAGAAAGCCAGAACCTTGATACAGGAATCTACTCTCCTGTAGATGAATCCGGAGAAAAAACAGTAGCTTCTTCCGACACCAGGGAAACAGCTCCGGAACGTATTTACGTAGAAAACATCCGGTTGGATCAGCCTGAAAAATCTCTGATGACCGGAGAAACTTTTTCCCTGATTCCATCCGTATCACCGGAAAATGCCACGATCAAAGATGTTCTCTGGGCATCCGACAATGAAGCTGTTGCCACGGTTGACGATATCGGTACTGTCAAAGCAGTTTCCGCTGGTACAGCCATTATCACAGTCAAAACTTTTGACGGCGGTTTTCTGGCCACCTGCACAGTAACTGTCACATCACCTGAAATCTCTGTAGATACACTTACTGTCACAGTTGATGATGTTTATTGCGATGGCAGGGAACAGACTCCTGAAGTAACTGTAAAAAATGGCGACACACTTCTGTCATTGGATAAAGATTACAAACTGACATACTCCAATAACATCAAACCAGGAACTGCCTCCGTTACGGTTACAGGCATGGGTTCCTATACAGGCTCCCGCAAGATCAGTTTTCAGATCCTGGAGAAATCTCATAAATGGAGTTCCTGGAAAACTGTAAAATCCGCCACAGTTTTTCAGCCAGGCCAGAAACAGCGTACCTGTGCATACTGTGGAAAAACAGAAAAAGCTGCTATAGCACAGCTCAAAGCAACCATTAAACTCAACATGACCTCGATTCTTCTGCAAACAGGTCAGACTACTACTGCATTCAAAGTAACCGGACTAGCCAAAGGTGACAAAGTAAAATCTTACAGCTCTGCGAACAAAAAAATTGCCACCATTGATTCCCACGGAAAGATCAAAGGAATCCGTCCAGGCAGCACAAAAATCACCGTCACGCTTGCCAGCGGCAAAAAGGCTACTGCCAAAATAAAAGTCCAGCAAAAAACAATCGCAACTCAGAAACTTACTGTTTCCCCATCCCGTCTTTCTCTGAAACTGAAAAAGACCTACAAATTAAAAATATCCCGCACTCCACTGACCACAGTTGAAAAAATAACTTATAAATCTTCCAACTCAAAAATTGCATCTGTGAATTCTCAGGGAATGATCACTGCACGAAAAAAAGGCACGGCCACCATTACCATTCTCTCCGGCAAAAAGAAAGCAACTGTTAAAGTAACTGTTAAATAAAATCAAAGATAGCCGCATCGTAGAATCGATATCAGATCAATATCTCTACACTGCGGCTATCTTTATAACATCGTTTTCCTGTTCCTGATTTTTTATACAAACTGGTTCACTGCCGGATCATAAGCATAATCAATCATATCGAGCTTATCCTCCAGCTCTTTTCGCACAAGGCCTCTGTCCTCGCAGAAATCATCCAGAGATTTATAAAAATCCCTCAGCTGTGTATTTACATAACTTAAAAGCATTACCGGGTCCTTTGGTATCATGATCTGTTTCCATCCTTTTTCTCTGATATTTGTCTGAAGTTTACTATCTTACCAATTTTGTCTTTTGTCAAGAGCCAGGAAGGAAAATTTTTCAGGATCTTTTATTTCTTCAGTATCTGATAAACCGGGGCCCCCTCACACTGCTCAGGCTTTCTCACATCGAGGATCTCCGCGATGGTAGGCGCCACATCCACCTGCCGGATCACCCTGTCTGTGATCTTTCCCTCTTTAATATCCTCCCCTGCAGCCAGGAAAACAGGGGTAACCGATGTCTGTGCATATCCTTCCGCCGTGGATAACCCATCTCCATGAAGCCTGTTAAAGCCTTCATTGATCGTAAAGATAATATCCCCGCATTCTGCTCCCCCAAGTCCCAGAACAACGCTGTCCTTATTTCGCATGGCAATTCCCACCACACGCTTTCCGGTTGCCTTATCCCTGTAAGAATAGAGATCCGAAATGATCTGTTCCTCCAGATCATACTTGTCCTTCGCCTCTACAATTCCGTATTTATCTCTTCCCTTCAGGTTGATATAAATATAATTGCTTCGTATCTGAACCGCTCTGGTCTTTTCCCAGTCGATCTCATCTACCGGATCTCCGTTTTCATCCTTCTTTCTCACGGTGTATCCAAGTTCTTCCATCACGCCCAGATTCAGGCCGCCATACTCACCCAGGATCGGAGGAACATTTTCTCCCACAAGAAGTCCATGATCCGATACAGTGACATCCTCCCCCACCTATAGAGGTGGGGGCTTCCCATCCTCGGCAAGTTTGGTTCTCGTTCGATAGCACTACTGTGCTAAGCATAAGCGAGCTATCCCCGTGTGTCCCACGGTTGTGTTATATTGTGTTAAGGTCATGCATTTACCAGCCGCATTCCCTCATTTCTGATATTTACCGCCGCATTTACATCTCTGTCATGATGGGTTCCACACTGCGGACAATCCCACTCTCTTAACGCAAGATTTTTCGTTTTTGCATTTTTGTAACCACAAACAGAACAGGTCTGGCTGCTTGCAAAAAATCTATCCACCTTCACAAGCTTCTTACCCTGTTTCTCCAGTTTGTATTTCAAAAATGTTGTGAACATTCCCCAGCCGTTATCTGAAACAGATTTTCCAAAATTCAGCGACTGTGACATTGCTTTCATATCCAAATCTTCTATACATACACAATAAATATTACTGGAAAAAGATAGGGGAGAATTCTTCCACGACAGAGATCGGACTGAGCAGTTTCAAAGAAATGGGAACAAAAAGTACTGAGTTTAATTATGAGGACATAAAGAACCAGGAAAATCAGACCTATCGTTTTATTGTAGACTTCTCGAAAGTAAAGGCAGGATATTCTGCAGGAAATCTGAACTGTGGTCTGATTTATGCCTATACAGATAATCCTCTTACAAATTCAGTAAACATTGGAATTGTAAATGCAGAAAGCTTCGGTCTGACAGCGAAGGCGGGCAGCAGTATTACAGTTACTGCCCCATCGATGCAATCCTATAACAAATGGAACAATAAATCACTGGTACTGGAATTATCTTCCACAGATAAAACACTTCCGGGAGATGTCAGCCTGACAGTAACAACCGGAGATAAAAACCAGCAGTACTGGCCGGATTCCAACGGTAATTTTGTAATTCCGCTTACATGGGCAACGTCTCAGGATGTAAACCTGACATTAAATTCGGATGTTGCGGAAGCAAAAGGAAAGGCTTATCAATTCCAGGCAAAATTATACGCCGGAGCAAAGGACGGACAGGCTCTGATCGCAGCTGGTGAGACGGACACAGGCGTAACAGCTGAAAGTCTGTCGCTTACAGTGGCAGAAAATACAAATCCGTCCCTGAAGATCACAGACACAACAGGTACACACAGACTTCTCACAACGAAGGACAGTACCCTGGATCTTGATGTACAGTGGAAGAACATTGACAGAAGCTATACGGTTAGTGCCAACATCCAGAAAAAAACATCCCAGGGATATGAGGGCGTTCTGTTGCAGGCCGCAGTAAGCCAGGGCAAGAATAAATTTTCCCTCGGAGGAATTACAGGCTCCGGCAGCTACCGGCTTGTTATCACCGTAACAAAAGATCAGCGAACAGTTATGGAAGTTCCGTATTATTTCATTGTCCAGTAAGTACAATCAGATAATTTATATCATACAAAAGAGGCCAGGTTCAATGTATACTTTGAATGTTTACATTGGATCGAAGCCTCTTTTTTATAAGGCAGAAGGAGAGGATGTCACACTCTGTGACAACAGCCATTGACGATGCAGAATAGATTACGATATACTGTAAAGCAAGAAGTACGGGGATATAGTATATAGTTTCAGAAAGGGGCGGACATAAATGGGAAGATTTGTAAATCCGGATAACAGCGCATTTCAGGTAGCACTGAATTCCAGGATATATGTGGATAAAACAGGATTGTTGGAGTACACAAATACTGTTCTGGATACTATGGATGCCTATATCTGTAACAGTCGTCCGCGCAGATTCGGGAAATCCTATACGGCGAATATGCTTACTGCGTATTACAGCAAGGGAGCGGATTCCGAAAAAATGTTTTCAGGACTGGAGATCAGTAAGGCAGCAGATTTCCGAAAACATCTCAATAAATATGATTTAATCCATATAGATGTTCAGTGGTTTCTGGCAAATTGTGCAAAGGCAGATGACGTTGTTGCATTTATCACAGAGAGTATACTGGATGAGCTGAGAACGATTTATCCATGTGTGTTACCATCAGAAGAGATATCTTTGCCAGATGCGCTTTCAAGAATCCGGGAGAAAACAGGGCAGAAATTCGTTGTGATCATTGATGAGTGGGATGTTCTGATCCGAGATGCAGCGGCGAATTCCAAAGTGCAGAAAGAGTATATTAATTTTCTCAGAGGAATGTTCAAAGGGACGGAACCAACCAGATATATCCAACTTGCATATCTTACAGGTATTCTCCCGGTAAAAAAAGAAACAACACAGTCAGCGCTTAATAATTTTGATGAATTTACAATGTTAAGTGCGGGCAATCTTGCACCGTATATCGGATTTACAGAAGATGAGGTGCGGAATCTTTCGGAAGAATATCAACAGGATTTTCATGAAGTGAAGCGATGGTATGATGGATATCTTTTGAAGGACTGTCAGGTTTATAATCCGAGAGCAGTAGTCAGCGTGATGCTTAAAGGTGAATTTAAGAGTTACTGGTCGGAAACAGCGTCCTATGAAGCGATCGTGCCTCTTATTAATATGAATTATGATGGATTGAAAACATCGATCATAGAAATGTTGTCCGGTGCATCTGTGAAAGTCAATACAGCGACATTCAAAAATGATACAGAGAATATAAAGAGCAGAGATGATGTACTGACCTATATGATCCATTTGGGATATCTTGGTTATGACCAGACCAGAAAAACGGCATTTGTGCCCAATGAAGAGATCAGGCAGGAGCTGACAACTGCGGTAGAAAGTAAAGCCTGGAATGAAATGATCCTTTTTCAGCAGGAATCGGAGAAGCTGTTGGATGCAACATTGGAAATGGATTGTCCGGTGGTAGCTGCACAGATAGAAAAAATCCATAATGAATATGTTTCCGTTATTCAGTATCATAACGAAAATTCATTAAGCAGTGTGCTGGCGATTGCATATTTAAGCGCTATGCAGTATTATTTCAAGCCGGTTTGGGAACTGCCATCAGGACGTGGATTTGCAGATTTTGTATTTATTCCGAAGCCGGAATATAAAAGTGATTATCCGGCGCTTGTAGTTGAATTGAAGTGGAATCAGAACGCTCAGACTGCAATGCAGCAGATTAAAGACAGGAAGTATCCAGATTCTGTTTTGGAGTACACAGGAGATATTTTACTTGTAGCGATTAATTATGATAAGGATAAAAAAGAACATCAATGTATGATCGAGCAGTATGAGAAAAAATAATTTTCAGAATTGCTATAGAATGATAATGCCTCAGGACAGGTATAACACAGGCAGCAGGTAAGTTGTTGGTGCTATGCATGTACTGAGGCTTTTTCGTTATAATATAAGATCTTATTTATCATCCCCGGTAAGCCGAAGCACATCCCGGATCTCGTCCACATTCATATCCAGGATTACGGCGAGTTCATCGATGGTGAATTTGGTGGTGTCGTCATCGTCTGTGAGCTCTTTTACCGCGGATTCAAGATTTTCTACCTTGGATACCAGATAGTCATCACGGAATTTCTGCTGGGTCTGTTCCTCGATGGCATGGAGGATTCCGCTGCGGATACGGCCGCGCATCCAGGCATCGTTCTTCTGCTGGGGTTCTGTTTCCTTAAGAGCCGCCAGAAGGGCCAGATTCGCCTCCTGAATGAGGTCAGCCAGGTAAATCTCCTCACAGTTCAGTTCAGCGGCCATCTGGGCTGCCTGGGCCATGTAGAACTGGGTCAGAGCACCTTCGGCAGCGGTGTCACCCTTTGCAAAGGCCTGGAAGAGGGAAGCAAGATCGTCGGAATCAAGCCCTTCCGGGGAAAAACTTTCCATATAGTCACTGAGGTAAGCCTGTTCCTCAGCTGTAAGGGCTGCACGGGTGCCTGGAAGTTCTTCCTCGCTTCCGGATTCAGAGGAGGTATTTGCTGCCGCCGCAGCGCTGGCTGCTTCCTCGGCACCTTCGATAGTGATACCTTTTAATTTGAGATACTGCAGGATCTTTACAAGCTGTGAAGTGCTCAGATCAGATTCATCGAAATGCTCACGGATCTGCTGCTGGGAGAGCTGTTTGCCGTTCTCCTCTGCGATGGTGCAGATTTCATTGAGCTTCTGCTGAAATAACTTTATATCCATAAAAACATCTCCTTAATTTTCCAGAATTTCTTCTTGACTTTATTATCAGGATTATGATACCATAAGCAAGTCGCAAATGACAGGAAAACCTTTGAATAGACGGAAAAAACGTGAAAAAAAGTTTTTTTAAAAAAATTCAAAAAAGGTGTTGACATTTGTAAAAAGCTATAATATAATATCACTTGTCGTCAGGCAAGAGAGAAAAGCAACAGCGACAAAAACTTAATAAAGACCATAAGTAAATGGTATATCGGGGTGTGGCTCAGTTTGGCTAGAGCGCCTGGTTTGGGACCAGGAGGCCGCAGGTTCGAATCCTGTCACC
>OLPK01000039.1_pt1 | contig 161745 bp, 132 predicted proteins | sample 1672261 | NCBI WGS metagenome assembly OLPK01 (sample SAMEA3136665, study PRJEB25190) | human gut metagenome
CGGCGGCGGGCTGCGCAGGCGCGCAGCCCGGCGCCGACTCCCCCGGCATGCGCTGCCACGGGTCGTCGGGCTTGGCGGCGCGCGCCTGCGCCGCCTGCTGTTCGAACGACGAGACGCGGTCGAAGTCGATGTGCGTCTGCTCGTCTTCCGGGTACGCCCACGGGTCGATGTCGTCGAGCGCGGACGCCGCGGCCGAGGCAGCGGGTGCAGATTGCGCGGGCGCGACTCGGTGCACGGCGTCGGCGTCCGACGTCGCCTCGCCGGCCGCGGCGCTGTGCTCGCTGGGTTCGCGTTCCGCACGCCCCGCGATTTGCGACTGCAGACTGCCTTGCAGCAGCTGCGCCTTGATGCGCTGCTGCTGGTCAGCAGGCAGTTTGCTCAGCGGCGGCGCCACCTGGCCGTCGGCCATTTTCTCGGTCGGTGCGAGCGCCACCTGCGGACCGAACACACGGTGCACTTGGGCGCGCAGAATATCCACGACCTTCGTGGTGCCGTCCACGCTTTCCGCACTGACGGCGAGTGCGAACGCGTATTTGCTCATCGGGGTGTCGAACTTGATCCACAGGCGCGAGCGGCCGCTGCGCGGGTCCTGCGCAAGGTTGATGCGCGGCACCTTGGTGCGGTCTACGTATGCGCGCACATCCGCGGGCAAGCCGCGCACCAACGCGTCCCAACGCTCGTCGGGGCTGCCGTCGGGTTGGGCGGCGGTCTGCGTGGATTGTGTGGACTGGGCAGGCGTGCGGGCCGCCATGTCGGGCCAGCCGGACTGCGCGGGTGCAGCGGACGGCTCAGGCGCGGCGTGCGGTTGGGCCGCCGGCTGCGTGGCGGACTGCGCGGGCGCCGTCTGCTGCGGTGAAGCCGGCTGCTGTGCCGATTGCGCAGGCGCCGTCTGCTGTTGGGCCTTGGCCTGATTGGCGATGAAGCCGCCGTGCGGCGCGGGTTTCGTGGGATCGTCGGCGGTCGCCTTGGCGGGCGTGTTGATTGCCGCATAGCCGGTCTCGCGGCCGGCGAGCAGTTTCGCGGCGAGCAATTCGAGCCGCATGCGCGGCGAGATCGCACCGGCCATATGCGCGAGCGCGTCGCCCATCGTCTCGGCCATGGCCGTGAGCGTCGGCAAACCCAGCGCCTTGGCCTGCCTATGCAGTTGCTCGAGGTCTTCGGCCGCGGCGTCGTCGCTCAGCACGCGTTCGGCTTGGTCACCGCCGAGCGTGAGCACGAGCAGATCGCGTGTGCGCGCCAACAGGTCTTCCACAAAGCGGCGCGCGTCGAACCCGCCGACAACCACCTTCTGGATCACGTCATACAGCTTCGCGCCGTCGTGGTCAATGATCGCGTCGATCGCTGTGCCGATCAATACGTCGGGCGTGAACCCGAGCAGCGCCACAGCGGCGTCATACGAGATCTCACCGTCCACCGCGCCCACCATGAGCTGGTCGAGCACCGAAAGCGTGTCGCGCACCGACCCACCGCCCGCGCGCATCGCCAGACGCAGCACACCGGGCTCGGCCTCGATCTGCTCATGTTCGCAGATCTCCTCAAGGTACGGCCCCATCACCTCGGGCGGCACCAAGCGGAACGGGTAATGGTGCGTGCGCGAGCGGATCGTGCCGATCACCTTTTCGGGTTCGGTCGTGGCGAAGATGAACATCACATGCTCCGGCGGCTCCTCCACGATCTTGAGCAGCGCGTTGAACCCCTGCTGGGTCACCATGTGCGCCTCGTCGAGGATGAAGATCTTGTAGCGGTCGCGCGCAGGGGCGAACCCCGCGCGTTCGCGCAATTCGCGCGCGTCATCCACACCGTTGTGGCTCGCGGCGTCGATCTCCACCACGTCGATCGAACCGGGGCCGCCGGTCGCCAGGTCGCGGCAGCTTTCGCAGATGCCGCACGGCTGCGACGTGGGGCCTTCCGCGCAGTTGACGCAGCGCGCCAGAATGCGCGCCGAGCTCGTCTTGCCGCAGCCACGCGGGCCCGAGAACAGATACGCGTGCGTGAGCTTGTGTTCATCGAGCGCGCGCATGAGCGGCACGGTCACCTGATCCTGCCCGATAACGCCCGCGAACGTGTCTGGACGGTACCGACGATATAACGCTAATGCCATAATGTGCCCTGTTTCCTTCTCGCGATGATTCGCGTAGTGCTGCTACTAAAATACAGGCTGCATCACCCGTATGGGGCGCGGGCGCGGACCTGTGCACGCGGAATGCCCCGTTGCCTGCGCGTGTTGCACGGCTTCCGTGGCGGCGCATGGGCGCGGGCCGGCGCGCGCCTGCGCCGTGACATGCCGTACGAACGGCACTTGTGTGGCCACGCGCGCACGCACCTGCACGTCGTCGCCGTCCACCATGCAGGACTCGATGGCGCCGCCGTTCGCGCTGGCGATATGCCCAGCGAGAACGCACGGCGTCTCCGTTTCGCCATACCACAGCGCCTGCGCCGCGCCGACCGCGGCCAGGTCGGCCACCGTGCGCGCCTGCCCGCGCCGCAGCACGATGTTGCCGCCGGCGGCGATCAAGCCGAGCAGCAGGGCCGCCGCGCACACGAGCGCCACGCCAGCCATCGTGGCGCTGCCTGCGTCGCGCGCGCCGAGCCGTCCGCCCATACGCCGCAGACCCGCGCGCACGGCGCCGGCCACACTATGCCTGCCCATCCTGTTTCACCCCCACCGCGTTGCCGCGCACGCTGCCTGGAATCACGTGCAGCGGATCGGACACGACCCTGCACGTTGTGGTCACGACGTAGCGGTTCGCTTCGCCGGCCACCGCGACATGCACGCCGGCCCCGGCCGAGGCGCGTGCTGCGGCGACGTCGCCGTCGAGCACCACGAGCTGGCGCGCCACAGCGGCCGCCGCATCCTGGCATTCCAACTGCACCACACATGCGCGGGCCGTGTAGAGCAGCAGGGCCAGCATGACCACCACGGCGGGGAGGACCACCGCGAATTCCGCGGTGGCCGCCCCCTCGTCGTGAGTCCGGAACCAGTGCCCAAGACGTTGCGCCATGTGCCGCACGGCACCGGCGCCGTTGGTGCCGCGCATCGCTAGGCGACGCTCAGCGCCTTCTTGACGATGTTCGTCAAGAGCGTCTTGATGGTGTCCGATTTGAGCAATGCCACGAGTATGGCCGCAAAGCCGGTGGCCGCCACAAGCACCACAGCGTATTCGGCCGTGGCGGCGCCTTCCTCCGGCTCGGTGGCCAACGTGCGCCAGCGCGCGTCGAGCATGACGGCCGCGCGCTGCGCACGGGCCGCCCAATCCCCGACCGCGCCGCCGAAGCTGTGGCGGATCGCGAGGCCATCTCCATTGATGGCGGTGAGTTCGTTCATGATGCACTCCATTCCTCAAGGTGTTCTGTATTCGGTTATATGGCGCCCCTGTTGCGGGGCGTGGGTCCACTGTGCGCCATGTGCGTCTGCGCGTCCAGCCCGACGGGGTCATGTGGTCGGACGGTCAGTTATCCACATTCCCTCAGCCCTGCACAAACGACATAATCGTCGGCACCACGGCGATGCACAGGAACGCCGGCAGAAAACACAGGCCCATCGGCAGCAGCAGCCGCACCGAAAGCGTTGAAGCCGCGCGCTCGATGTGCATGCGTTCGAGTGTGTCCAACTGTTCAGCGGCGGCGCGCAACCGCGGCACGGCCGCCGAGCCGTCTTGCCACGGCGAGCGCAGCGCATCGTTGAGTGTGTGTAGCACGGCGCCCAAGCCGCGCGTGCCCGGCTCGTCCACAAATGCGCCCGCCACACTCCAGGCGTCGCCCCACGGCACGCCCTGTTCGAGTGCATCGGCCACAGCGGCGAGTGCACTGGCGCACACGGGGCCGCAACAGGCGCCCACGGTGCGCAACGCGGTGGGAATCGATGCGCCTTGCTCAAGCGCCGCGATAACGAGCGCAATCACCAAGGTGCCCGACGGCTCCCAATCGTCGCCATGGGGCGCGCCGGCGCGCACGTCCTGCAGCCGCACGGTCGCGGCGTGCGGTGCGGGCAGCCACCATACGGCCGCCGCCGCGCCGCACGCGGCCACCACCATCCACACCGGCCCCGTCAGCGCGATCATGGCGGTGCGCCGATCATCGCGAGCATCAGCCGATGCATCCATGCGCCGCCCACGGCATAGCAGACGGAGCCGAGCAGCAGGCAGCACACCCCTTGCACCGAGCCGAACAGTACGCCGAGGGGATGCGCGCCCAGCAATTCGCCCAATGCCACCGTGACGGCCGGAAGCCCCATGAGCATGCGCACCGTGGATCGCGGCACGGCGAACGCGTTGCGCTTGAGGTCTTCGCGCAACCGCAGACGCGCGTATGATTCGCGCACCGCGTCGAAACAGCGCGCGGCCGGGCAACCGAGCCGGTGGCTCACCCCATACGCCGCGCATATGCCGTGTGCGGCGGCGCGGATCTGCGCATCGGTCTCTTCCGTAAGCCTGTGCGCCTGCAACAATGTGGCGATCGCCTCGGCGTCGCAGTCGCCGTTGGCGTCCGTCACCGCTGCGCGCGCCACAAGTCCGGGCGGCATGCCGCTGCACGGACTGGACAGCGGCGACGCGCGTGCACGGTTCTGCGATGGCAGCGCCTCGAATTGGCGGCACAGCGCCTCGAGCACGCCGGCACCGCCCTGCAACGAGGCGACGACGCCCGCGAGCACCACGCTCACTCCCCGATTGCCCGAACCAATATGTGTTTCGCCTGCGCTCGCACCCGGGGCCTCGTGCGCATCACGCAGCCGCGCGTGCGGCGCACGCATGCACAGCCATACGGCGGCGCCCACGCACAGCGCCGCCCACCACGCCAACCAGTTCATGCCCCGCCTCCAGACCCGCGCTCCTTCCACTGCGCGACGAAATCACTCCACGCCTCTCCGGCCACCGCGTCGCCCGTGCCACTCCACTGCGCCACCACGCGCCCACACAGGCGGCCATCCACGCATTGCACCATGCCGATCTGCGCGATGCGCCGGCATTGCGAGCCACGTTCCAGATGCAGCAGCACGTCGAACGCGCCGTCCGCCAACATCGCCGTCGCGCGCGGCTCGAGCCCCGCAAGCAGGCCCAAGGCGATGAGCCGCCCCGGCACGCGCGACACGGAATCCGCGTGCACCGTGGTGAACGACCCACGGTGCCCCGAATTCAACGCCCGCAACAGATCGGCCACCTCCTCGCCGCGGCATTCGCCGACCACCACGCGGTCGGGCCGCATGCGCAGCGTCGCCTTGACAAGGTCTGGCAATCCCACCGCGCCCTTGCCTTCGACGTTCGCCGCGCGCGCCACGAGCGACACCGTGTGCGCGTGCGGCACGGCATGCAGTTCGCGCACCTCCTCGACCGTCACAATGCGCTCCTCGGGCCTGCAACAGGCCAACAGTGCCTTGAGCAGTGTCGTCTTGCCCACGCCGGTGCCGCCGGTGATGAGCACATTCGCACGGCCCTGCACCAACAGCCGCAGCAGCGGCACCCACGGCGCAGGGCACATGCCCAGCCGCGCCAGCACATCCAGGTCGGGCGCCACGCGGTCGGGGAAGCGAATCGAGACCGACGCGCCATGCGGCACAATCGGCGCGACGACCGCGTGCACGCGCGTGCCGTCTGGGGCGCTCGCGTCGGCGATCGGCTGGGATTCGTCGAGCCGGCAGCCCAGTTGGGCGCACAGGCGCACGGCGAAATCACGCAGCACATGCGGGTCGTGCAGCGGAATCGCGGTGTGTGCAAGCTGCATGCCACGCCCGCAGTCTATCCACACTGCGCCGTCGCACGTCACCACCACATCGGTCACAGTGCCGTCGCGCGCGAACCGCTCGAGCGGGCCGAGCTGCAACGCCGGCGCGGTTTGCTGCGCGAGTGTTGGCGCGGACCGACACGTGCCCGACCGCACAGCTGCTTGCATGGATTCCCGTGCTCCCGCCGGCACCATATGCCAGCCATGCTCGGGTGTCATCGCGCCCGTGCGCTGTACCGCCGCGTGCCCTGACGCCATGCGCGCCACTGCCGTATGTCCCATCGCCATCGTCCACCTTTCGCACGCCTCAGTCACGTCGGCCGTCGAGTGCGCAGGCGTGCTCCGCGATCGACGTCAGCTCATCGATGACCGGGCGGTTCCTGCGCGGCACTGCGCGCACGCCGAGCCCTTCCAGCACGTCGCCGCACAGATGCCCATCCGCGCGCAGCGTGCCGATCACATCGCGCCCCAGATACGACGTGGCTTCATCGGGCGTCACCATGCCGCGCTCGCGCACCGTGCCGCGTGGCTCGACGCCCACGACCGCCACGATCTGCCCTGGCACCGCCGCCATCGGGCGCACTTCCTGCCCAATGCCGGGTGGGGTGTTGCGCTGCTCCACACTGTTCAGGCCGACCTGTTCGAGCCACTCGATGTGCATCTGCGCGCGGGCGAGCCCCAGCACCGAAAGTTCGACGAACACGATGTGCGAGGCCTCCACAAGCGTGGCGACCTGTTCGAACATCTCGCCTCGGCCGGCGTCCACGACAACCGCATCGTCTTCCTGCGCGAGCGCCTGCACCGCCGCCTGCACTTCCCACCAGTCCGGTGCCTCACCCTGCCACGGATTGTGCGAAAGAAGGGCCACGCCCTTCCACTTCGGCAGTTTGCGCTGCAATGCGGGGCCGTTGAGCTGGCCGAGCGGCGCGTGCACGTCGTGCCACCGCACCCCGCGTTCATGCTCCAGCCCGAGCACCACGTCGAGTCCACCGCCCGCCACGCGCAGGTCGGCGTCGACGAGCGCAGTGGACGCATGGCGCTTGACGAGCTGCTGCGCCAATATCGCCGCCGTGAGCGTGGTGCCGATGCCGCCGCTCGCGGACGAGCATGTGATGACGTTGCGTCCGGCGACCGTCACGCGCTCGCGCTCGGGCGTCGGATCGGCGAGCGCCTCATGCGCCGGCGCGACAGGCGCCCAGCGCACGCCCGCACCCGAACGGGAGGCGGCGCGCGCGGGCTCCTGTTGGTGCGGCACATAGAACCGCTGCGGTTCGAGCGTCGTGCGGCGGATGCTGGGCGATTGCGCGGTATCGCGGTGTGCGAACGGTGTCTGGATATTGCCTAGGGGCATTACTGCTGTATTCATGGTTCGATTGAACGGCATGCGCACAATGCTGGCCAAACTGTGCGGACCTATGTGGTCGGACGGTCGACTATCCACACTTATCCACATTGTCAGTTGATCTGGCGGTACCGCAATGCCCGCCTGCGGCACCAACTGCGCCCCTTGCATTGCTACGGGCAGTGCTTCTTTCGCTACGGGTAGTGCCTTTCCAAACCGCTCTTCCCTATAAACCCCCATTTTCCAACGTTTGTAGTTGGGAATCAGTCATGGAAGCACTACCCGTAGCAAAGAAGGCGCTCTTCTGCGCGAACGCAGTGGTATAAACACGTCGGATTCGCCGCGTATGGCAGTGGAATGGTCATGAGTGTCGATGGTCAGATACCAACAGCCGTGCAAGGCGACGCCGGCACGGACACCTATTGACTGCCGTATTTCATTCGCATTATTTTACGTCTCATGCACAAAAAAGGGAAGGCCCACGCTATTGTGGGCCTTCCCTACAAGTCCAACCGCGCAGAATCTCTGCACAACCTCATCGTTGCAACGGTAAGTCTTTCCAATACCCGCTCAACGTAATAATCTTGCTGATCATATACTTTTTGTGGGTCTGCTATTCAGTTGTTCTTGTACTTGTAATTATGCTCGCTATTTGCCATTCCGCAACTTGATTCAGCTAATGTTCACTAATTCTTCATTTTGTTCACTCAACTACCTAACCGTACATCGTAATGTGCCATTTTGTATGCAGAACCTACCTAAAATGTTCATTCAAACATGTTATGCGGCACCACACGGCGTGTCGTACATCCCGCTCCCCACCACCCGCCGCGCCACCCAAAATGATCCGCCATGACACCCAGCCGAGCAACCCAGACATACGTCATGACCCTGATCCCAGAGCACGACAATCCTCGGCACGGAGCAGAGAATCGTCGCGATTGCCCGCCACCTGCGCGATATTCGTCTATAGAACCCATAGGAACGTCACCGCCAACACCACCCACACCCATACAACACCGCGGAACTTGAATAAATAGCAAAGTTTTCGCCGCTTTCAGTGATTTTTCGGATTCAAGGCCCTAAAGTAGTGTGCATGACACAGATTTTTGACGCACCATCAAAGGCGATACTGCGCAGTCAGATTGCCGAACATATCGCAGAGACGGACAAGAGCGACAAACGCGAGACGCTCAACGGTGAACAGCCGCTGCCGCCCGACCGCTTCTTCGACCGTGAGCTGAGCTGGCTCAAGTTCAATAAGCGCGTGCTCGAACTGGCGCAGGACGAAGACATCCCGATCATCGAGCGCGCCACGTTCGCCGCGATCTTCGCGAGCAACCTCGACGAGTTCTTCATGGTCCGCGTGGCCGGCCTCAAGCGCCGCATCGACACCGGCATCGCCGTCACGAGCCCGTCGGGCCTGAGCCCGCGCCAGCAGATGCGCGCGATCAGCGAGCAGGCCCACCGCCTGCAGGACGAACACGCGCACTATGTGGTCGACCACATCCTGCCCGACCTGGCGAAAGAGAACATCAAGCTGCTGGGCTGGGACAAGCTCACGATCGCCGAGCAAGAGCGCCTCTCGAAGTACTTCCGCCAGCAGGTGTTCCCCGTGCTCACCCCGCTCGCCGTGGACCCCGCACACCCCTTCCCGTACATCTCGGGCAACTCGATCAACCTAGCCGTGCTCGTGGAGAACCCGGCTTCGGGCAAATCGCACTTCGCGCGCGTGAAAATCCCCGACAACATCAACCGCCTCGTGCCGGTCGATGACATGACCGAAGACGAGGCCGACGAGGTGCGCTACGGCTTCATCACGATGGAGAACCTGATCATCGCGCATCTGGAATCACTGTTCCCGGGCATGATCATCAAGGAGGCGCGCTCGTTCCGCGTGACGCGCAACGAGGACATCGAGGTCGAGGAGGACGACGCCGAGAACCTGCTCAACGCGATTGAAAAGGAGCTGCTGCGCCGCCGCTTCGGGCCGCCGATCCGCCTGGAGATCTCCGACGAGACCTCGCCGTTCCTCTCGCAGCTGCTCGCCGACCAGATGGGCGTGACGCCGGAGGAGGTCTACCGCCTGCCCGCCCCGCTCGACGCGACGGTGCTGTTCGAGCTCGGCGGCATCGACCGGCCGGACCTCAAGTTCCGCCCGTTCGTGCCGACGACGAACCGCCAGATCGCACAGGTCGAGTCGAGCCGTGCGCAGGACATCTTCGCGGCGATCCGCGAGCGCGACATCCTGCTGCACCACCCGTACGACTCGTTCTCCACTTCGGTGCAGGCGTTCCTCGCGCAGGCAGCGGCCGACCCGAAGGTGCTCGCGATCAAGCAGACGCTCTACCGCACGTCGAGCAACTCGCCGATCATCGACGCGCTCATCGACGCCGCGCACGCCGGCAAGCAGGTGCTCGCGCTCGTCGAACTCAAGGCGCGCTTCGACGAGGACGCGAACATCGCATGGGCGCGCAAGCTCGAGCGCGCGGGTGTGCACGTCGTCTACGGCATCGTCGGATTGAAAACGCACTGCAAGCTCTCGCTCGTGGTGCGCCAGGAGGCGGACGGCCTCAAGCGCTACTGCCATGTGGGCACCGGCAACTACAACCCGAAGACCGCGCGCCAGTACACCGACCTTGGCCTGCTCACGTGCGACCCCGTGGTGGGCCAGGACATGACGCGCCTGTTCAATCAGCTGAGCGGCTACGCGCCGAAGTCGAGCTTCCACCGCCTGCTCGTCGCGCCGCGCACGGTGCGCTCCGGGCTGATCCAGCGCATCCGCCGCGAGGAGGACGCCGCGCGCGCCGGCAAAGAGGCGTGGATCAAGATCAAGGTGAACTCGATCGTCGACGAGAAGACGATCGACGCGCTGTACCGCGCGAGCCAGGCCGGTGTGAAGATCGACATCGTGGAGCGCGGCATCTGCTCGCTCAAGCCGGGCGTGCCGGGCCTGTCCGAGAACATCCGCGTGCGCTCGATCCTCGGCCGGTTCCTTGAGCACAGCCGCATCTACGCGTTCGCGAATTCCGACGGCCCGCAGATCGGCGAAGGGCCGATCGCCGGCCCGGAGGTGTGGATCGGCTCCGCCGACCTGATGCACCGCAACCTCGACCGCCGCGTGGAGGCGCTTGTGCGCATCACCGCGCCCGAGCAGATCGACGAGCTGATCAAGTACATCGACCTGCAGATGGCCGACACCACGTCGTCGTGGCACATGGAGCCCGACGGCACGTATGTGCGCCACTCGAAGGACGAGGAGGGCCGCCCGCTCGTGGACAGCCAGGAGTACCTGATCCGCAAGCACCAGCGCCGACCCAACCCGCACCGCTGACCCCAGCTGAATCCCGGCACCTCACCGAGGCCGTCCGCACGCATGCGGGCGGCCTCTCGCGCATTCCCCGCACAACCTCCTACAATGGGGAACCATGAGCAAACGCAGAATCGTCGAAGCGGCAGGTGGCATCCTTTATCGCACGCGCAAAGGCGCGCCGGATGGCGACATCGAAGTGTGCGTGGTGCACCGGCCCAAATACGACGATTGGAGCTGGCCGAAAGGCAAACTGGAACTCAACGAGTCCCACCGCCATGCGGCCGTGCGTGAAATCGGCGAGGAGACCGGCTGCCATGTGGCGCTCGGCCCGTTCCTAGGCGAGGTCGAATACCCGCTCGCCGACGAAGGCTGCAAAAAGCGCCACGCCAGCGCGCAGGCCAACCGCAACGGCAGCGCCGACATGCAGATCAAACATGTGGCCTATTGGATGGCCACGGTGATCAGCGACACGCGGGCGCGCCGCATGGCCACCGCGTTCGGCCCCGTGCACCGCGCCGACGCCGGCGAGATCAGCGACGTGCGCTGGCTCACGATCGCCGAGGCACGCAAGCGGCTCACCCATTCCACCGACAAAGACGTGCTCGCGTGGTTCGTCGACCGCCTGCAGGAGGACGCGCACCACGCGCGCACGGTCCTGCTCGTGCGGCACGCCAAGGCGGAGCCGCGCAAACTGTGGAAAGGCACCGATCCCGCGCGCCCCATCACACCGAAAGGCGCGGCGGCCGCCTACGCGCTCGACCGCGAACTCGCCTGCTACGCGCCCGAACGGCTCACCACATCCCCGTGGATTCGCTGCCAGCAAACTATGCAGATGCTCGCATGGCAGACTGGATTACCCGTGGAGCTGGTCCCCGAGCTGACCGAAGACGCGTTCGCCGCCGACCCGGCCGCCGCGTGGGCCGCGTTCCGCGCGCAGATAGCCGAGGCGCTCACGAGCGGCGCCACGACCGCGATCTGCATGCACCGCCCGGTCATCGGCGGCATCTTCGAGCATCTGCGCCCGCTGTGCTCGTGCAAATCCCTGACCAAACGACTCATCGCGAAGTCCCCGTACATGCCCACCGGCAACGCGCTCGCCCTGTTCGTCACCGGCAGCCCGGAGGACCCGCACATCATCGATATTCAGAAAGTGGCACCGATTGTCTACTAACGCCCCGCACTTCGGCAATGGCTCCGTGATCGCGAGCCGCGCCGCGTTCACCCACACCGGCTCCCCGCGCCCCGCGCGCCCCGGCCAGCTCGACCAAGGGCTCGCCGAGAACATCGCCGGCGGCGTCGATCCCGAGCAGCTGAGCGAAGTGAGCCATGCGACCGCCTGGGCCCTGCTCAGTCATGTGCACGCGACCGACGACCCGGCCGTCGTGGCGCGCACGCTGACGCTCGTGGATCACGAGGGCGTGGACGTGATCGCGGAACTGTGGAGCCACGCGGAGCCCGATTCGCTGCCAGGCGTGCTGTGGCGCCTGTATTTGCTGCGCACATGGATGCGTCGCCAGCGTGATGCGATCGCGCGCCTGTGGCGTCTCGGTGAGCCGATTGCCACGTCCGCTTCGGCGATCGCCGGCGTCGACGCGGCCCCGACCGAAGAGGACATTGCGCGCACGGCGGATTCCATTCTGGCCGGCGCGTTCCGTGGTGATTTCGCCGTGGCGCTCGAACGCGCCTCGACATTCGTGGATGTGGTCGTGCTCGGCCTGCGCGTCGAGGCGAAGCGCATGACCGCGCGCGCCGCGGCGATGGCCGACGTCGACTCCCCCGTCGTCGGCACCACGGAAGAGATCCACACGCTGCGCGGGCAGGCGGCGCGCCTGCTGCACACCGCGGCGAATCTGCAGACGACCGCGAAGGACCTGCGTGCCGGCGCGCACCTGTGGCGCCGCGGCCAGCTGGAATAGCGGCGCGCGCTACACCGACATGGTGGTCACGCGCGCGCAAGTCATGTACAATGTAAAACGCGTCGGGCCGTGCATAGCCCCGGGCTCCATTTTTTGCCGCTGCGAGCGGCCTTTGCGCCGACATGGCGCTTTCGCGGTCCGACGTCCTCTTCTCAACCAGTCGTATTACCGCACAGATGCGGGCGCGGCCGGCAGTTCCTCATCGATGAACTTCATGTACGGCTTGGGCACCACTTCGTTGCGGTGCGCGCTGTACCACGCGTACGATTCGCGCAGGCCCTCGGCGAGCGGCGTCGTCTCGGGCATGAGTTCGCGCTGGGCGCGCACATCGAGCTCGTACTGATAGTCGTAGAACGGGAAGAAACTGCGCTGGGGCACATTGTGCACCGCCACGCATTCGAGCGGCTTGCCGGCCGCGCGGTAGCACAGCTCCACCCACTCACGCACACTGACCAACTCCGGATTGCCGACGTTGAACACATGCTGCTGCGGCTGTTGCACGATGATCACATCGATGAACCGGCACAGGTCGCGCACATGGAAGAACTGCAGGCGCATCTTGCCGTCGCCCGGCAGACGGAACGCGCGCTCGGCGTCCGCGCAGTCGAAGACGAACGCCTCGCGGTAGATGTTGTTCATCGGACCATACAAATACGGCGGCCGGATGATGTACGCGTTCGCAATCTGCTCGAGCACCGCGCGCTCGGCCGCCACTTTGCCTTCACTGTACTGGCCCCACACCTCATGCTTGGAATTGAGGCCCAGCCGTCCGTTCTCGACGAACGGCTGCAGGTTGGTGGTCGGGTACACCGCGCTCGAACTGATCATCACATACGTGTCGAACGTGACCGATTCCAGGGCGCGCGCCAAATCATCCACATCCTGCGCGTTGTAGGCGGTCACGTCGATCACCGCGTCGAAATGCTGGCCGCTCAGCACGTTCCCCAACGCATGCCGATCGGCTTCGATGACCGCGACGCCTTCCAACTGCTCTTTCGTATTGCGGTTCAGCACCACCACTTGTTCGCCCAGATCGGCAAAATACCGCGCGATGTATTTGCTGACGAATACGGTTCCCCCCGTTACCAGAATCCTGCGTGCCACTTCGCCCCTTTTCTTCTTTGATTTAAACCACAGCAGAGGCTAGCACACGATGGACCGAGGTACACGCATACACCCACGATGTGGGATTACGCCAGACGACAACCATCACCCCCATCTCCGACAAAAGCCATCTCAGGCATCCCAAAACATGACAATCCTCAAACCCTTCCCAACCAAAGGGTTCTTCTCAGGTCAGCGTGTAGGGGGTCTCCCCATTCAAAATTCCATCCCACAATCAGTGGTGAAACACGGTCTTCCAGTGGTGAAACACGGTCTTCAAGCGCCCATCCGATCAGATTCGCCGTTTTCGTCACCGCCGTATGCACGACAGTCCGGCGCGCTCCCGCACCGCCACTCCAGCAACAGGGCACCAAGCCCCATCCACAGCAACCAGCCCTCAAACACCCCACACCAACGTCATCCACCGGCGCCACACAAAAGAGGCCCCGCATGCAAAGCATGCAGGGCCTGAAGCGTCTATGCGCGGAATCACTTCTTTGCGGTGACGCGCATCACGAAGAAGGAGACCACCGCGACCACGATGACCGCACCGATCAGCGATGGCAGAACCGCCATGCCGCCAAGCTGTGGGCCCCAGCTTCCGAAGAGCGCCTGCCCCAGCGCCGACCCGGCAAGGCCTGCGATGATGTTGGCGATCCAGCCCATCGAACCGCTACGGTTCGTGATGGCCCCGGCAATCGCTCCGATGATCGCTCCGACAATGAGTGTCCAAATCCAATACATGAGGTGTCCTTACGTCTAGGTTTCCAAAGTTCGGGAAGAACCTTGAACTACCCTTCACTGTACGGGAGCCTCCCATGGTTTCGTTGGGATTATGCGGGTTTTACGCTGCCGCGGCAAAATCAGGTAACGCACAGGCCGGCCTGCTACGGTCGCGCGCGGCGGCACACAGGGACAGTCACAGGCGCCGTGCGGCACACGTGCGGTGTATAACCAAATACAAAAACCGGTGCGGGGCATGTCACCTCGCACCGGTTCACCATGGCAATCGCGCCTGTGCCGTCACTTGCTTGAACGCATGAGGAAGAACGAGACAACGGCGACGACAATGATCGCGCCGACAAGCGATGGGATGATTGCCATGCCCGCGAGCTGCGGACCCCAATGCCCCAACAGGGCCTCACCGATCGCCGAACCAACCAAGCCGGCGATAATGTTGCCAATCCAACCCATCGCTCCACTGCGACGGGTGATGGCACCAGCGATTGCACCAATAATGGCACCTACAATCAACACCCATATCCAATGCATAATGATCTCCCTTTCCTTAAACGAAGAATGTGGGCATATATAAATATATGAAAACGCTAAAGCCGGCTGTTTTCGTTTGAGCTCACAGCACAGAGAAACCATCGCACAGCTGAATGGACCATGTGCGTTTACACGATTACGCTACCGGCATGGTATGTGGCCCACACTCGGAAAACGGCATGGTCCCCGGCGCCATCACCCCTGTGCGTCTATCGCTGAATCACGTGTCCGCGCCGTGTACAGGCTATGCTGGAAAGTATGGAACTCCAAGTACTCAATCATCCGCTGGTCGAGCACAAGCTCACCGTGCTGCGAGACAAGAACACCCCTTCTTCCATCTTCCGCGAACTCGTCTCCGAGCTCGTCACGCTCGAAGCCTACGAGGCCACCCGCAACCTTGAGGTCGTGGACAAGCCGATCGAGACGCCTGTGGCCCCCATGGTGGGCAAGACGATCGCCAAGCCTCGCCCGATCATCGTGCCGGTGCTGCGCGCCGGACTGGGCATGCTCGACGGCATGACCCGCATGATGCCAAGCGCGGAGGTCGGATTCCTGGGCATGAAGCGCGACGAAGAGCATCCCACCCAGCAGATCACCTACGCGAACCGCCTGCCGGACGACCTTTCGGGCCGCCAGTGCTTCCTGATCGACCCGATGCTCGCCACCGGCGGCACGCTTGTGGCCGCCGCGCACTACCTGGCCGAAAAGGGCGCAAAAGACGTGACCGCGATCTGCATCATCGCCGCGCCGGAAGGCATCAAGTTCGTCGAAGAGAACATCGACCCGAGCATCTCGTTCCGCGTCGTCGTCTGCGGTGTGGACGAAGGCCTCAACGATAAGAGCTACATCGTGCCGGGTCTGGGCGACGCCGGCGACCGCCTGTACGGCGTCATCGACTGACACACACCCTACGCACAGACGGGCTTTTCGCTGTTTGTGCCACTGTTTTCGCCGTTTTGGTCATAAATCCAGCCAAAAAATGACGAAAACAGCGAAAAGCCTGACGGTAACGGCGAAAACAGTGGCACAAACAGCGAAAAGCCTCCAATGCAAAAGCGGGCCGTGGTGGTGAGCACCGCGGCCCGCTCGCATTATGCGCGCATCAGTCTACAGCTGCATGTTCGCGGCCGGCAGCTCACCCGGCACGAACGCCTCGAAGATGTAGCGGTCGAAGTACGGCATGCTCTGGCTCAGTTCGGCCGAGCTGCGCACGGTCCACGCCACGGCGAGCGCTCCCATCTTGCGCGCGAAAGCGAGCAGCTTGCTGCTGCCGTTGCGGTAGTCGTACGCCACAAAATCAGGGCGCGACATCCAGTTGAACGCGAGCTTGCCGGCGGCCCACGTCACGGCGTCGGCGCCGCCGAAGCGCACGTCTTCGGCAAGCTGGCCGCGGCACACATCCGGATGGTTGGACTTGTACCAGTTCATGGCGGCCGGGCTAAACGACTCCACCACATACAGGCCATGGTATGCGTCGAGCAGATTGGCGGCGCGCGTCATGAATTCCTCGTCGCGGGCGTCCCACGAACGCGGGTTTTCGAATTTGAATTCGACGATGATCGGCACGCGGCCGTCCACTACGCGCAGCACGTCGCTGAGCAGCGGCACATGCTGGTAATAGCCCTTCGGCGCGGTGGCCGGCGTGGCGACGGCGGACGGGTCGTCGGCGCTCGCCCCCGGCAGCAGCGGCGACTCATAGGCGCCCGGCGCTGCCGTGGGGAACAGCGGGATGCGCACGAGCTCGTCGTATGTCAGGTCGGCCACGCGGCGCGGGTCTCCCGCAACGCGCAGCAGGTCGGGGTCGTGCAGCACCACGATCTGGTTGTCGAGTGTCATCTGCACGTCGAGTTCGATGCCGTAGCCGGCGGTCGCGGCCGCGGCGAATGCGGCGAGCGAATTCTCAGGCGCGATCGGGCCCGGCTCATTCGGTGTGCCGTAGCCCGCCTGCATCGCCATGCGGCGGGCGAGCGCGATGTATTCGCCGCTTTCGCCCGCATACTGCTGGCTCAGGCCGGAGCCGGCGTCGTGCAGGCCGCGGTGCGCGTACGGGATCTGCGGTAGCGTGGGCACATAGTTCTTGCGCTTGTTGCCGAACGTGCGCGGCGCCATCGCCCACAATCCGGCACCTGCGGCGAGCGAGGCGCCGATCAGGATTTTCTGTACGGTCTTGGCCATGTTTCCTCCTTGGGAGTTCCACTACCCGAGCCTACTGCACGCCCGTGCCGTTGCTGTCAGCGAACGCGCGTCATTTGCGGGCGCGGCGCTTGGCTTGGCGCTTCTTCGAGTAGATGTCGAACACGATCCACATCGAGAGCACGAAGGCCGCCAGATAGCCCAGGAACCCCACGGCCGGGATGCCGAAGATGATCGGTTTCATGCCGGCGTAATACACGATTGACGATCCGATGAACAGGCCGACCACGATGAGCGCCATCGTCAGGCGGTTGACCATGTCGGAAAGCTGGCGCATCGGCTCTTCGGACGAGACGAGCTCGAGGTTCATGCGCAGTTCGCCGCGCGTGAGCATGTGGAGCGCGGTGTTGGCCTCGCTCATCGATTTGAGCGCGCCGTGCAGCGCCTCGTGGCTTTCCACGGCGAGCGTCTTGAGTTCGTCGGTCACCGATTCCACGTTCGTCTTCGATGCCGCGATGTGCTTCGAGATGATCTGGATCATGTTGACGTTCGGGATGAACTTGTCGAGCAGACCTTCGAGCGTCACGAGCGCGCGGCCCACCGTGGTGACCGAACTGGGGATCTCGATGCCGTGGCGGCGCGCCATCTGCGTCAGCTGCGCCAGGAACGCGGCCAAGTCCAGGTCCGCCAGGTCCACGGTGCCGAATTCGTCGATGATGCCGTCCAGGTCGGCGAGCAGCGACGGGTAGTCGGTGTGGTTGATCGCGGTGCCGGCGAAGCGAAGCAGCGCGTCGGCGAGCCCTGCCGAATCCTGCTTGGCCACAGCGAACAGCATCTGTTTGAGCGCGGCGCGCGTGGACGCGTTGAGCCGGCCGGTCATGCCGAGGTCGAGCAGCACGATCTTGCCGCCGCGGATCTCGATGTTGCCCGGGTGCGGGTCGGCGTGGAAGAAGCCGGCGTCCAGGATCTGCGACGCGTAGTTGTCCACGAGCTTCGTGCCGATCTCCTTGAGCGAATAGCCGTCGTCGAGCAGTTCGCGCGTGTGCGCGATCGGAATGCCCTCGATGTATTCCATGACCACCACATGCTCGGTGCACAGGTCCACGTACGGTGTGGGGCAGTCCATATAGGCATAGTGCTCGCAGAAGCGTTTGAACTCACACAGGTTGCGCGCCTCATTGAGGAAGTTCGTCTCTTCGTCGAAGGTGTCCCACAGCTCTTCCACCACGCCCTGGAAGTCCACCACCTGCGCGTTGTGCATGATCTTGGTGGCGCCGCGCGCGAGCGAGCGCATGATCGACACGTCTTCGGCCATCGTCTCGCGCACGCCAGGCCGCTGCACCTTGACGGCCACGTCTTCGCCCGTGAGCAGCGTGGCGCGGTGCACCTGCGCGAGCGAGGCGGAACCGAGCGGCGTGGGGTCGATCTTCGCGAAGATCTCGTCCACCGGCCGCCGGTATTCGTTTTCGAGCGTCTCGAGCACGATCGAATACGGCATGGGGTCGGCGTCGGCGCGCAGTTTCGCCAGTTCGTCGCAGAACGGCTGCGGCAGAATCTCGGAACGCATTGAGAGAATCTGCCCCACTTTGACGAAGGTGGGGCCGAGCGCCTCGAACATGAGGCGCATCTTGACCGGCGTGAGGCCTTTGAGCGCGTCGAACTGCACGGCGATCTTGCCAATCTGGTGCAGGCGCTTGACCTTGCTGCGGCGCGTCAGGTGGTATTCGCTCGAGAACGACTTCTTGCGCGCGCCGAACAGCCCGATCGTCTCGTCTTCGGTGTGCCGGTTGAGCGGCACGTCCTCGGGCAACGGCTGGCGGCGCGCCGGACCGCTGTGCTGCTGCGCGCCCTGCCGCTCGTCGTCCTCCAACTGCAGGATGCGCTCCGCCTCGCGCGCCTCGGCCTGCGCGCGCAGCTGGGCGTCGCGCTCCCCGGCCGCGCCGGGCGCATCGGACGCCGCCTCCTGGTCCTGTAACGCGTCGTCAAGCGCGATGATCCGCGCGGTTTCGCGCTCTTCGCGCACACGGCATTCACGCGCTTCGCGCGCGGCCTGCTCATCCGCGCTGTGGCGCGCACGCGCGGCCTCCCGCTCGTCGCGGCGCAGTTCGCGCGCCTCGCTGCGGTCATCTGGATTGTGTTCGTTCATAGGCAAACCAAAACGCCGCCCGGGTCATACCGGCTCGGGCGGCGCGTGTCATCGGGAGCTTGTGCACGTCATCGCACGCTCATCGGGATTGGCTGCGGCGCGGGCCACGCAGGGCGCCGCGCCGGGGCGGCTCACTTCGCGGAGCCGGCGTTCGCAGGGTCGACCGGGGTGCTGTCAGCGTCATCGTCGGAATCGACGACGGACTTGACGGTCTGCTGCACCTGGTCCTTGATGCCGGCTGCGGCGTCACGCACGGTCTGCGTGGCTTCCTGCGCCTGCTCCTTGAGGCTTGCCGACTTTTCGTTGGCCTTGTGCGCGAGCTCGCTGTTGAGCTTCTTGCCCTGCTCGACGGTCAGTTCGCCGCGGGCCACCAGATTGTTGACGAGCTCCTGGCCCTTCTCCGCGGTCGCGGCGAGCGCGCCGACGCCCGCGAGGAAGATCTTGCGCAGGCCTTCGCCGAAGTCAGGCATGTTGGTGTTGTTGGAAGTGTTGTTGTCGGTCATGATACCTCCCGGGTTCAAACGACTGTCATTGCCCACTCTACACGCTCGCCGCCGGCCGCCCGCGCGCCGCGGCGCGGTTTCAGCGTGGGCGTACCTCGGCCACCGCCCGGGCGTGTTCGGCGAGCGCGTCGAGCCTCGCGAGCTCGTCGCGCATGTCGGCGTTCTGCTCGGGAGCGAACGTGCCGTAGCGGCGTTCGGCGGCCGCACGAATCAGGAAGTCGCTGATCGCAGGGTTCTTCGGCAGCAGCGACCCGTGCATGTAGGTGCCGATCACATGGTTCACCACGGCGCCTTCGGTGTGGTCCTCGCCGTTGTTGCCGCAGCCGTCGGCGTCCACATGCCCCAGCGGCTGCACATGCTCGCGCAGGAACGTCTGCCCCGAATGGTTCTCGTAGCCCACGATGGTGCCGAATTGTTCGCTCGATTCGGTGAGGTTGCCGATCATGCGCACATCACGCCCCACCGTGTACGCGCCGATGATCGAGATGCCTTCGAGCTTCGAGCCGTCCACCGTCTCGAAGTATTCGCCGAACAGCTGGTAGAGGCCGCAGATCATGAGCATCGGCACGCCGTCCTGCGCGAGCGAGCGCAGCAGGTCGGCGCGCCGGAACAGGTCCTCGATGATCTTGCGCTGGCCGTTGTCCTGGCCGCCGCCGCCCAGGATGATGTCGGCGTGGTCGGGCCACGGGTCGTTCTGGTTGACGGCGTGGATGCGCGGCTCATAGCCGTAGAGCGCGAGCCGGCGCTCCACGGTGAGCACGTTGCCCGAATCGCCGTAGATGTTCATGTCTTTGGGGTAGAGCGAGACAATGTCGATTTGCCGTGCCATCACGCACTCCTTTACTTGCCCACGCCGGCGTCCGCAACGTCGGCCATCGTGCCCAGGATCGAACGCACGGCGAGCATTGCCGTGTACGTGCAGTAGATGTGTTTGCGCGTGCCCGGGTCCATGCCCACGAACGCGCGCACCGCTTGCTCGAGGTCGGTGTTGACGCCGCGCGCCGCCACGCCGTCGTATTCGAGCCGCAGCGCCATGTCCCACGCGCGCACGCCCGACACGGCGTCCACGCCGGTGGCGTGCAGGCTCGTGAAGTCGACGTCCCACAGCCAGCTCATGTCGCGGCCGTCGGCGTATTCGTCGTTGATGCAGATCATCGTGTTGCAGCCGGCCGGCGGGAATGAGGCGAGCGCCAGACGGAACCCCATCGGGTTCTTCACGAGCAGCAGCTCGACGGGCGAGCCCTGCACGTCGATCACCTCGCCGCGTCCGAACGCCGGCGTGACCTGCGCGAGCGCATCGACGAGCGCGTCGGTCGAGGCGCCGGCGAAGCGCTGGGCGCGCATCACGAAGCCGTCGCGGCGCTTGGCGGGCAGGCGCGCGGCGCGCTCGCGAATCGCCTGCGGGTTGCGTACGTTAGCCTGCACCGCGCGCACCACGGCGAGCGCGGCCGCCGCGTTGTACAGGTTGTAGACGCCTTCGAGGCGCACCTCGGAGTCGTATTCGGTGCCGTCGATGAGCAGTTGCGCGCGGTGGTCGCCCACGCCGGTGAGCATCACGTCGGCCACGGTGCCCGCGGCCGGTTCGGCGGCCGGAACTGCGGGTGCGGCGTCACGCTCGAAGGTCGTGGCCATGTCGTCGTCGGTCGGGAAGAACCGGCGCAGGGCCTGCGACAGGCCGAAGTGCACGGTGCGCGTGCCGCTTGGCACGACTTGCGCGAGCGCGGCGATGCGCGGGTCCTCGCGGTTGAGCACCACCGTGCCGGTCGTGGCGGCGGCGACGCGCGACAGCAGGCGCGCGGTGTTGTCGATCTCGCCGAAGCGGTCGAGCTGGTCGCGCATCACGTTGAGCAGCAGCGCGTAGTCGGGGCGCACCTGCTCCACGAAATGCACGGCGTAGGCCTCGTCGAGCTCGAGCACGGCGATGTCGGCGTCGAGCGCGCCGCCCGCCGAGACCTCCTGCAACAGCGCGGAGACGACGCCGCGCGTGAAGTTGGAGCCGGTGGGATTCGTGAACACGCGCAATCCCAACGATTCGAGCATCATCGAGACCATGCGCGTGGTGGTCGTCTTGCCGTTGGTGCCCGAGACAAGCACCACACCGAGCGGCAGCTGCGCGAGCGTGCGGCGCAGAAAGCCGGGATCCACGCGTTCCACGACCTTGCCGGGGAACGCGCTGCCCCCATGGTGCGTGATGCGCGAAGCCCAGCGCACGCCTTTGCCGAGCGTGGGCGTGGCGAAGGCGTACCAAGGCGCGCGCGGCGCCGGTGTGCCGGTGGGTGCTTGCGTCATGTCAGACCCCCTGTTGCATGTTCTGGGCCATGTCGCTGAAGCGCGAGTACTGGCCCTGGAACCCGAGTTGGAACGTTGCGGTGGGGCCGTTGCGGTGCTTCGCCATGATGATGTCCGCCTCGCCCGGCCTGTCCTCTTTATCATAGGCGTCGGGGCGGTGCACCAGGAAGATCACGTCGGCGTCCTGCTCGATCGAGCCGGATTCGCGCAGGTCGGAGATCTGCGGCTTGCGGTCGTTGCGCATCTCGGAATTGCGGTTGAGCTGGCTCAGCGCCACGACCGGCAGCTCGAGCTCTTTCGCGAGCAGCTTGAGCGCGCGCGAGAACTCGGAGACCTCCTGCTGGCGGCTTTCCACCTGCTTGCCCGAGCTCATGAGCTGCAGATAGTCGATCACCACGAGCTTGAGGCCCTGCGTCTGCTTGAGGCGGCGGCACTTGGCGCGGATCTCCATGAGGCTCATGTTCGGCGAATCGTCGATGTACAGCGGGGCGCTTTCGAGCTTGCCGTAGAAGTCGTTGAGCACGTTCCAGCGGCCGGGGTCGATGTCGTCGGGGTTGCGCATCGCGGCGAGCGGGATGTTCGTCTCCGCGGCGATGATGCGCTGCGCGAGCTCGATGCGGCTCATCTCGAGGCTGAAGATCACGGTGGGCTCGTGGTGCTTGAGCGCGGCCGAACGCGCGAAGTCCACGCCGAGCGTCGATTTGCCCATCGCGGGGCGGCCGGCCACAACCACCATCTGGCCCGGCTGCAGGCCCTTCGTCATCGCGTCGATCTCGCGGAAGCCGGTGGGGATGCCGGCTTCGATCTCGCCTTTCTGGATGCGGTCGATCTGGTCGAGCGCCGTGTTCACGGCGTCGCGCAGCGGCACGTAGTCCTGATGCACCTTGCCTTCGCCCATCTCGTAGGCCTCGGCCTGCGCCAGGTTGATCACGTCCTGTGCCTGCGCGCCGCCGGCGTTGTAGCCGAGCTGGGTGATTTTGGTGCCGGTGGCGATCACGCGGCGCAGCAGCGCGCGCTGGTGCACGATTTCGGCGTAATACAGGGCGTTCGCGGCCGTCGGTACTTCGGATGCCAGGTCGTGCAGGTAGTTCACGCCACCGATTTTCTGCAGGTCGCCGTGTTCGTCGAGCTTCGTGGCCACCGTCACGCTGTCCACGGGGTCGCCGGCGCTGAACATGGCCAGGATCGTCTCGTAGATCGTCTGGTGGTTCGGTTGGTAGAAGTCCTCGGGGTCGAGGGCCTGCGAGATTTCGCCGATCGCGTCTTTGCTCACGAGCATGCCACCCAACGCGGCACGCTCGGCGTCATCATCGTGCGGGGGCACGCGGTCGAACAGCGATGCGTCATTCATGTCGGTTTTCTGGAATCCTTCAGCCATAGCTCACGAGTATATCCACCGTCCGGCGGCACCGACACCCCCCTGCGCGCAACCTGTTTCCCCGTAGCGAGACCCGCCATCCACCGGCGTGGCGCGCCTACAATCGGAAGCCAGATCGATGGGAGGCCGCATATGGCAAGTATCGAAGACATCAGAACCAGCATCATCAACGACCCGCGCAACGCGCGCTTCACCGCCGAAGGATGGAAGCCGGTGTTCTCCGCACCGTCCACCGCCGTGATCACGATCGTCGGCCAGACGCCGAGCGCGGACGCGCAGCGCAGCGGGCTATGCTGGGACGACCGCAGCGGCGACCGCCTGCGCGAGTGGCTCGGCGTGGACCGCGAGACGTTCTACGGCTCCGGCCTGTTCGCGCTTGTGCCAATGGATTTCTATTTCCTCGGCGACGGCGAGGACGGCCATGGGGACACGCCGCGCCCGTGGGTCGCACCGCAATGGCATCCGCAGATCAACGCGGACTTGCCGCATGTGCAGCTGACGATTCTGGCGGGCGAAGACGCGCAGCGCTACTACCTGCACCAGAACACCGAGGCGCGCGAAACGCAGACCGTGGAGCATTTCGAACAGTACCTGCCCGAGTTCTTCCCGATCGTGCACCCCTCGGGCCGCACCAACATCTGGCGCACGGAGCACCCGTGGTTCGACGAGCGCGTGATCCCCGCACTGCGCACACGCGTGCATGGGATCATCGACGCGCGGCAGTGACGTGCCCTGCCCCCCTACATGGAAAGGTGACCGATGGAAACGATTGAGCGCATCACACAGGAGATCATGGCCGACCCGGCCAACCGCAGCTACACCGAGCGGGGCATTCCACCGCTGTTCAGTGCGCCCACGACCGCGCGCATCAACATCGTGGGGCAAGCGCCGGGCGTGCGCGCGCAGGAGACGCGGCTGTTCTGGAACGACCCAAGCGGCGACCGCCTGCGCGCATGGATGGGCGTGGACCGCGACACGTTCTACCATTCGGGCATGTTCGCGATCCTGCCGATGGATTTCTATTTTCCGGGCAAAGGCAAATCAGGCGACCTGGCGCCGCGGCGCGGGTTCGCCGAGAAGTGGCATCCGCGCATCTTGGCCGACCTGCCCCACATCCAATTGACGATCCTCGTGGGCCAATACGCGACGCACCACTACCTGCACCTCAAGTCGTCGGTCAAGCTCACGAGCATCGTCGAGGATTACCGCAGCTACCTGCCTGGGTTCTTCCCGATCGTGCACCCTTCGCCACGTAACGGCATTTGGCTCGGTGCGCACCCGTGGTTCGAACGCGATGTGGTGCCCGCGTTGCAGCAACGGGTGCATGAGATTCTCAAGTGACCTGCTCCACTGCATTTTTGCGGTGGGCAGAAAACCATAGGGATGCCACCCTGTGGATGAGGTTATCCACAAAATCGTGAGTTATCCACATTCTGGGGATAAGCATGTGGATTGTCGCTGATTTTATCCACATTCGGTGGATAAGTCTGTGGATGGCGTGGGGATACAGACCCATGGCCGCCGCTCCCCACTGTCCCGATTTGCCATACAGGCACATCTCTGCTATACGCCATATCACTCACATGTGGTATTGCGCCACCGAGGCCATCGTCGTCACCAATTGGGCGCGCCACCGGCTCCACCCCACCTTGCCCGAGATCTGCTCCTCGGCCGTGGCTCCCAACGAGCACATGTCGGCGCGCGTTAGGTCGAACAGCATGTCGAGCAGCACTGGGTCGTGCTCCACGCGCCGCGCGAGCTCGCCGCCCGCCTCGGGGTCGTTTGGATTGCGCGAGCTCGCGAATTGCGAAAGCGTCAGGTGTTCGCGTACAAGCAACGTGGCCCAATGCACGATCTGCGGGTCGAATCCCATGCGCGTGAGCACCGCGCGCGCGTGCCGCGCCCCTTCGCGCGCGTGGTCGGTGACGCCCGGCCGTTTGCCGATGTCGTGCAGGATCCCCGCCAGCAAGAGCGCCGTGTACTGGTCACTCGTGTAGTGCTCCGCGGTGCGCGGCGCCACGCCGGCCGCCAGAAAATCGGGGCGCGTGTAGGTGAGCTGCGCCGTCGCCTCGAGCATGTGCCGGTCGATGGTGAAGCGGTGTGCGGCGGAGGCGCTCGGCCGGTTGCGGATCGCCTCCCATTCGGGCATCCAGCGGGTGGGGAGTCCCACCACATCGAGTTCCTCCCATGTGCGCGCCAGTTGGTCGCCGGTGGCGAGCAGACGCACGAACAGCGCGCGCGTCTCGTCCGTCCACTCCGTGTAGCGGATCGGCGCGCGCCGCAAATTGAGCAATGTGGACGTATTGATTGAAAGGCCGTGTTCGGCCGCCGCGACCGCCGCGCGCAGCGGCAGTGCACCGTCGGCCTGCACGTCGGCGCCCGGCGCCAGCACCACTTCGTGCTCGTGTTCGGCCACGCCGGCCGCGAGCACGTCGAATGTCGGCGCCTCGCGTTTGCCGCCGGCACGCGGATGGCGGATCTGGAAGAACGAGAAGCGCGGTTTGTCGTGCACGAGCGTGCGTTCGGCGCGCGCGGCCGTGGCGTCGAGCGAGAACGCGATCGTGCGCCCGAGCCGCGCGAGCAATGTCTGCAGGTCGTCGATCGACTTCGCCTCGCGCGCGCCACTCGGCAGGGTCGGGTCCGCGAGCCCGAGCATCGCGGCGACCGGCGCCTGATAGGGCGCGAGCAGCAGGTTCGTATCTTTGCCGGCGGCCATGTGGATGCAGTCGCGCACGTCGAGCAGCCGCTCCACACTGGCGTCATACCGGCCGTGCGGGCGGTCCGCGAGCCATGACGCGGCGAGCGCGCCGAGCAGCACGGTGTCGCGCAGGCCGCCGCGTGACTCCTTGATGTCGGGCTGGTTCACATACGGCATCTGCCCGAACCGCTTCAGCCGCACGTGCGCGGAGTCGAGCAGTTCCGGCAGCCGTTTGCGCGCGGCCTTGCGCCAGCGTTCCAAAATGGCGGTGGATGTGCGCATCACGAGTTCACCGCCGCCCGCGACCGCGCGCACGTCGAGCCAGCCCATCGCCGCCGGCAGGTCGTGGTCGGTCACGGCCTCGCACTCCGCCACGGTGCGCACCGAATAATCCAGATCGATCCCCGCGTCCCAGATCGGGTACCACAGCTTGTTCGCGAGTTCGGCGAGCTGCTCGTGCCCCAGCGTGTGGCCGTCGCTGATCAGCACGAGGTCGAGGTCGGACGCGGGGCCGATCTGGCCGCGGGCGAGCGAGCCGACGGCGGCGAGCGCCACACCGCGCCCCGGCACGTCGAACGGCACGGCGCACACGGCCTCGTTCCACAACTGCACGAGCGCGCCCATGACGAGCGCGGTGCGCGCGGCGCGCTTGGCGGTGCCGCCGCGCAGTACGCCGTCCGTGTCCGGCGCGCTCAGTTCGAGCATGCGTGTTTTGAGATCGCTGACTGCGCTGGGCATGATGGTCCTTTCCACAGGGTGCAGGTATGGAAAATCCCCGCGAGCTGGGGCCACGCGGGGATGGAGTGTGCGCGGACGGGCGGAAAGGGTTCAGAACCGCCCGCCCGCGCATGTCTGGATGGGTCAGATGGCGGCCGAACCGGTTTCGCCGGTGCGCACGCGCGCCACCATGTCGAGCGGTGCGACCCACACCTTGCCGTCGCCGATTGTGCCGGAGCCGGCGGATTTGATGATCACATCGACGAGCGTTTCCGCATCGGCGTCGTCGCACAGGACCTCCACGCGGATCTTGGGGATCAGGTCCACCGTGTATTCGGCGCCGCGGTAGATCTCGGTGTGGCCGCGCTGGCGGCCGTAGCCGTTGGCCTCCGAAACGGTCAGGCCGTGCACACCGGCGGCCGCGAGAGCCTCCTTGACGTCGTCGAGCTTATGGGGCTGGATGATGGCGGTAATTAGTTTCATTTCACTTCATCTCCCTGATGACGGAGCTGGCGGTGCCAGCGAAATCGTATGCGCGCTCGCCTTGGTCGGCCAGATCGATGCCGCTGACTTCCTGCGCGGTGGTGACGCGCCAGCCGACGGTCTTCTCAAGCGCGAAGGCGATGATGGTGGTGATGACCGCGGAGAACGCCATGGCGACAACCGCGATGATGATCTGCACGACGAGCTGGCGCCAGTCGCCGCCGCAGAACAGGCCGGTGTCCTGCATGAAGAAGCCGAGGGCCACCGTACCGATGAGGCCGCCGACACCGTGCACGCCGACCACATCGAGCGAATCGTCATAGCCGAGCTTGTACTTGAGCGAGCAGGCGAGGCACGTGCAGATGCCGGCGATCGCGCCGAGCACGATGGACCACAGCGGGGAGACGACATCGGCGGCCGGGGTGATGGCGACAAGGCCGGCGACGATGCCCGAAGCGGCGCCGATCGCGGTGTAGTGACCGGTGCGGATCTTCTCGGTGAAGCCCCAGGCAAGCATTGCTGCCGCCGCGGCGAGCGACGTGGAGACCCAGGCGTAGCCGGCCACACCGTTGGCGGCGAAGGCGGAGCCCGCGTTGAAGCCGAACCAGCCGAACCACAGCAGGAAGGCGCCGAGCATAACGAACGGCACGTTGTGCGGGCGCATCGGCTCGGTGCCGAAGCCCTTGCGCTTGCCGATGATGAGGACGATGATCAGCGCTGCCACAGCGGCGTTGATGTGGACGACCGTACCGCCTGCGAAGTCGTGCGCGGCGGCGCCGATCGCCTGCGAGATCGCGCCATCCGCAGAGAGGATGCCGCCGTTCCACACCATGTGGGCCATGGGAGCATAATCGAAGGTGATCCACAGCGCCACGAAGATCATCCACGTGCTGTACTTGACGCGTTCGGCGATCGCGCCGCAGATGAGGGCGACAGTGATCATGGCGAACGCGGCCTGGAACGCCACGTCCACGCTTGCCGGGTAGTTGTTGCTGTTCAAACCGACCGATGTGAACACGCCGTCCTGCGCCACCATCGTGTCGCGCAGCAGGAATCCTGTGGCAGGATCACCGAACACACCACCGATCGAATTGCCGGCGTATGCGATCGACCATCCCCACAGGCCCCAGATGAGCATCGTGACGGACAGCGCGGCGGCCTCCATCATCAACATGTTGAGCACGGCCTTCGCACGGACCATGCCGCCGTAGAAAAGCGCCACACCTGGCGTCATCAGGAACACAAGACACGCAGAGGTCAAAATCCACGCGGTATTGCCGGAATCAAGCTGTCCCATACGGCCACCTCCCTATTATGTAGTCTTTCTTTCATTGCGCCCCTGCGGGCGACTCTCCAATGATGCAGCCCCCTGCGGGGCTCACATGCGTTATGGAACGCCCCGCGGATTTTGAACAAGTTACGGCGCATTACGAATGTGTAACCTCACGCAGAGGGCTGCGAAGGGCTGCTTGGGTCAGCCGAGGATCCCGTCGACGAACGATTCGGGGTCGAACGGGGCCAGATCGTCGGGCCCCTCGCCCACACCCACGAGCTTGACCGGCACGCCGAGTTCCTTCTGCACGGAAATCACAATGCCGCCCTTCGCGGAACCGTCGAGCTTCGTCAACACCACACCGGTGATGCCGATCGCCTCGGCGAACACCTTGGCCTGCGCCATGCCGTTCTGGCCGGTCGTGGCGTCGAGCACGAGCAGCACTTCGTCCACGGGCAGGTTCTTTTCGGTCACGCGGCGGATCTTGCCGAGCTCGTCCATCAGGTTCGCCTTGTTCTGCAGGCGGCCCGCGGTGTCGATGATCAGCACGTCGACGCCGTCCTCCTTCGCCTTCGCGGCGGCCTCGAACGCGACCGAGGCCGGGTCGGCGCCCTCTTTGTCGGAGCGCACCACAGGCACGTCCACTTTCGCGCCCCACGTCTCGAGCTGGTCTGCGGCGGCGGCGCGGAATGTGTCGGCGGCGCCCAGCATCACGGTCTTGTCTTCCGAGACGAACAGGCGGGCGAGCTTGCCGGCGGTCGTGGTCTTGCCGGTGCCGTTCACACCGACCATGATGATGACGCTCGGCTTCTTGGCGCCCGGCTTCTCCGCCTCAAGGCTGCGGTCCACGTCGGTGCCCACAAGGGCGAGCAGTTCGCCGCGCAGCGCCTCACGCAACTGCGTGGGGTCGGTCTCGCCGGTCACGCGCGCGTCGGTGCGCAGTTGCTCCACAAGCTGTTCGGAGGCCTCGGCGCCCACATCGGCGAGCAGCAGCGTGTCTTCCACATCCTCCCAGTCGGTCTCCGACAGGTGGTCTTTCGCGAGGATGTTGAACAGCGCCTTGCCGAAAGGATTGCCTGACTTCGACAGGCGTTCGCGCAGGCGCTGCAGACGGCCCTTCTTGCCTTCCGGTTTCTCGACCGGAGGCACCGGTTCCTCGACGACGCCGGTCTCCTCGACCGTTTCGACTTCTTCAACGGGCGCTTCAGCCGGCGGCGCGAGCGCGTCCGGCGTCTGTTCGGCCGGGCTCTGCTTGGCTTCGGCCGGTTCGGGCACTGTGGGCTTCTGCGCCGCGCGTTCCGCGGCCAGACGCTCGTCGGCCTTCGCCTTCGCGGCCTCTTGTGATTGCTGTATGTTCTTCTTACGTGAGCGGTCCATCCAGATGCCGCCCACAATGAGCAACACCGCGATGACCACAACGGCAATGATGCCGTACACCATGTTGGTATCCATGCCTCCCAGCCTAGACCATTGCGCGCACACCGCCATGGGGCCGGCCGGGCGAGAGGGTGTGAAAGACTGGAGGGCATGGCCAATGCTTCCAGAATGTCTTCATACCAGCGGCGCGAACAGCTCATCTGCATCGGGCGCGCGCTCTTCGCCGCCAAGGGCTTCGAGTCGGTCAGCGTCGAGGAGATCGCCGCGACCGCCAAAGTGAGCAAGCCGATCGTCTACGAGCATTTCGGCGGCAAAGAGGGACTGTATGCGGTCGTCGTGGACCGCGAGATGCGCGCGCTCAACGACATGCTCCTCGGAGCGCTGCGCGCCGACGACGTACACCCGCGGCAGATCGTGGAGCGCACGACGCTCGCGCTGCTCACCTACATCGAAGAGAACACCGAGGGATTCCAGGTGCTCGCGCGCGATTCACCCACGACCGACCCGACGAGCTCGTTCTCGTCGCTGCTCGGCGACGTCTCCACGCGTGTGGGGCAGATCCTCGAGGAGTGGTTCAAGCGGCAGAAACTGCCCGCGAAGAACGCGCCGTACTATGCGCAGATGCTGGTGGGCATGACCGTATATACAGGCCAGTATTGGGCCGACCGGCGCAAACTGAGCAAAGAGCAGCTCGCCGCGCTGATCGTGAACCTGGCATGGAATGGCCTGAGCCGCATGGAAGCCAAGCCGACGCTGCGGTTCGAAGGCGGCAAGGCCTCCAAAGCGGCCGCCGCCCCCGAATCCGCTGAGGAGCCCGCTACTTCGTCCAGTGATCAGACATCTTGAACGCGTTGTGCATCAGGTTGCTCGCCGTGTAGAGCACCTGGTTGAGCAGGCGCTGCGTGCGCCCCTGCAACCACTGCGCCATCTGGTCGTTCGCCTCGCCGAGCGCGAGCCGCACCGCCGCCATGCGCTCCGTGCCGTTGTCGCCTTCGAGCGCGTCGGCGTCGTCGGCGATCGACGCGTCGGTGTGCTTGACGAGCGCGTGACCGTAGGTCTGCACGTCTTCGATGTACTGTTCGATCAGGTTCATCGTGCCATACCAGTGCGCGTCGGCGATCACCGCGATGATGCGGTTCGTCCAGTACAGCGAATCGGTTGACGCGTCCACGCCCGGCGTATCGCGCAGGTACGCGGGCGTGTCCACGACGTTCGCATAGAACGGCGCCGGCGCGGTGAACGCGCCGCAGCCGTACGAAATCCACATGACCGACCGGTACGCCTGAGTGGCGTACGGGCGGATCTGCATGCACACCATGTGCCCCGTGCGGTTGATGCCGATCGGGCGGTAGGCGTGGCGCGTCACCGCCGTGCCCGCGGTGCCATACGGGTCGTACGGCGTGCCGTCGAAATGCGAGCCCATCAGGAACGCCACATCCTCGATGGTGATCTTGCGCTCCGGCTCGCGGCACCACGGCAGGTCCTGGGAGGCGGGCGTGTGGCGGGCCTGCGGCGAATCCCAGTCCTCGCTGGGATTGAGATGGCGCTGCATGTACCACGCGCGCGGCGTGTTGTAGACCGCGTCCTTCGGCGTGGCCGTGCCGAACGCCGAGCGCGGGTCGAAGTGCGCGGGGCTGCCTTCGAAACTCGTCATATCGCGGTCGAGGTGGTTCCCTTCGATGAATTCGCGCAGGTCTGCGCTGCACATGTTGTTGCGGCGCTCACTGAACGCGTCGTCCAGGTCGAGCGAGTCGATGCCCAGCTGGTTGGGAATCGCCGCGTAACAGTCGTCGGGCACACGGCGCGCCATCCAGTGGTGGCCGCCGATCGTCTCGACGTACCAGATTTCGTTGACGTCGCTGATGATGATGCCATTCGACTCGTACGTGCCGACTTCCTCAAGCAGGCGGCCGAGGCGCTCCACGCCTTCGCGCGCGGTGCTGATATATGGCAGCACGATCGTGATGATGTCCTCTTCGCCGAACCCGCCCGGCGTCTCCTCCACATACCCAGGCTCACCCGGCTCGCCGACGGCAGGCTTGAGCGCCACGAGTGGATCGGCCGCAAGCACGCGCGGATTGACGGCGATCGTCTCGGTGGCGCTCATCGCCACATTGTGTTCATTGACGCCGGCCTCTGCGAGCACGCCGCGGTTCGGCACCACGTTCGGCACGATGCTGTAGCGGCAGGGGTCGGCGGGCAGGTCGAGCTCCATGTGGCTGATCACACTGCGGTAGTGGCGCGGCTGGTCGGCCGGCGCCACGGCCACGAAATGCTTGGGGTCATAGGTGCCGCTGCCCGAATCGTCGTTGCGGGCGATGATGGTGGATCCGTCATAACTGGCTGATTTGCCGACTAACAATGTGGTGCAAGACATAGGCACTACGTTAGCGCACCGGCCGCCGCCTCCACCCGATTTTGTGTTTTCGTGTGGTGGTTGTAGAATAGCGGGTTGTTGCCCCTCTAGCTCAACGGTTAGAGCAGCGTCCTTTTAAGTCGTGGGTTCAGGGTTCGAATCCCTGGGGGGGCACCATCACAGGCCCCGAACCGTTGCAATCACAGCGATTCAGGGCCTCACTCATATCACCACCTACAGCCGTGACATTCGTCTGGGCGGCAAAAGCGTTGCAATTGTGGGGATTGTGTGCGCCCAGCTGGTTTTCAGCGATTCCGAAGCAGGTTCCATATCACCCTTCAGCCACACCCAAATCTCGCACGGTGTACTTATGCAGTAACGCCGCGGCGAACGCGGCAATGCCAAGAGAACACAGAGACATAGAACATAAGGATTCACCATGAGCGCCAATGCGCAGAACACCAACATCCCCACCAACGCCGAGCAGACCACGGTGATCGCCGACGCGCAGGAGACCCAGCGCATCGCCACAATGGAAACACCGCAGCAGCCTTCGGTCTTCCCCCTGCAGGCGCGCCCCGCCATGCCCCAGAACATGAATCAGACCAACACCGGCGCACCCACCGGCCCCGTTCCGCCGCGCACAGCGATGCCGATGCCGGGCGGCGCACCGGGCGCCCCGGCCACCGTCCGCGAGCGCCTGAGCAACAAGATGATCGGCCTCGTCGTGGGCGTCAGCCTCGCCTGTGGTCTCGCCGCCGGCGTCGCAGGCACGGCGATCACGAACGCGATCAACGGCCACGCCGCCCCGGCCCACTCGCGCATCGGCGCCCCGTATGCCTCGTCCGAACTCGAGGAGACCCCGGACTTCGAGCAGATGCCCGACATGCAGCAGGGCGGCGAAACCGGCCGTTCGCACGGCCGCCGCATGCCCATGCAGCAGCAGGGTCCGCAGGATCAGCAGGACGAGAACAGCTCCGACTCCAACAGCAAATCGGGCGAATCCGATTCGGGCAAGTCGTCCACGGAGTCGAGCGATTGGCTCATGGAGTTCTTCGAGATCGCCTAACGGAGCCACCCACCCAATCCACCGATTCAATCCAGTGCGAGGATCCGGTCGCACCAATGGGCGGCGAGCTCGTCGTCGTGCGTGATGACGAGCACCGCCACCCCACGGCCGGCGAGCTCGCGCAGCAACGCGCCGACCTGCATCATGTGCGCGCGGTCGAGCCCGCTCGTCGGCTCGTCGAGCACCACGAACCGCTTCTTTCCCATCAACGCCACGGCAATCGCGAGCCGTTGCTTCTGGCCTCCGGAAAGGCTCATCGGGTGCCGATCCGCCACGTCGAGCAGATCGAGTTCGCCCAGCAGCGCGTCGCATTGTTCGCGCGCGGCGGCGATCTCCCCGCCGTCCTGCACCGTTTCGAGCATGACCTCGGCGCGCACGCTTTCGGCGAAGAGCTGGTAGTGCACGTCCTGCATCACGAGTGCCGCGGCGCGCGAGAGCGCCGACGCGCTCGCCGGCTCGCCGCCGAGCTCGACCATGCCGGCGAGCGGCACCTGCAACCCGCACAGCGTACGAGCGAATGTGCTTTTGCCCGCGCCGTTATGCCCCATGATTCCCACAATCTGCCTACCGTAGACATCGACGTCCGGAATGCGCAGGCTGAACTCCACGCCGCGCCGGAACAGCGCGCGCTTGCGGTATCCCACTTCGAGCCCTCGTGTGCCGAGCACCGGCGCGCCTTCGCCATGCGCGGCGCGCGCGAGCTCGGCGATCCGCGCGCGGTCCGCGCTCACATCGAGCGCGCGCAACCCCCACGCCTCGCGCTGCGTCGCCGGCAGCGCCTCGAATTCGCGCGCGGTGTAGGCACCGAGCAGTTCGCCGCCATCGAACACGCAGTAGCGGTCTACGAGATCGGCGCACCATGCCAGCCGGTGTTCGGCGATCACAATCGCCACCCCGTCGGCTTTCAGCGCGGCGATCATGCCGTGCAGGCGCGCCATCGACGCGGTGTCGAGGTTGCTCGTCGGCTCGTCGAGCACCATCACCGCCGGTTCGAGCACAGCCGCGGACGCCACGGCGAGCCGCTGCTGCTGGCCTCCCGACAGGTTAACGATCGCGCGGTCGAGCAGGTCGGCAATCCCGAAGCGCGCCGCCACCTGCCGCACGCGTTCGCGGATCTGCGGCGCGGGCATGCCGGCGTTTTCGCACGGGAATGCGAGTTCGTCGGTCGACCGCGCGTGGAAATACTGGGTTTTGGGATTCTGGAACACACTGCCCACCACGCGCGCGTATGATTCGAGCGGCGCACGGCCGGCCTCGAGGCCGCCGGTGCACGCGTGCCCGGTGAGCGTGCCGGTGAAATGCCCTGGCGCGAGCCCATTGATCAGGCGTGTGACGGTGGTTTTGCCGCAGCCGCTGGGCCCGACGAGCATCACGAGTTCACCCGCGCGCACGTGCAATGACACCCCGTGCAACGCGGTGCCTTCGCCACTGTATGCGAACGTGCAGTCGCGCAATGTGCACAATGCCGTACCGTCCACTCCCCCGTCCTTTCCTCAACCGGTGACTGCGGCAACCGCGAGCGGCGCCAGGCTCAGCGCCACGGCGAGCCAATCCACCGCGCTCATGCGCAGTTCGACCATGCTCGTCGGCTCGCCGGGCGCGCCCAGCCCGCGCGCCAGCCCCGCCACCGTCAGGTCGCGCGCCACGTTCGCCGCGTTCATCAACAGCGGCACCAATATGTATTCGAGCGAGCGCAGCGGATGCCGCGCCAACGCCATGCCGCCGCCGGCGAATCCACGCAGGCGCAGGCTTTGGCGAATCAGCCGGTAATCATGGCGGATCGTGGGGAAGAACCGCATCATCACCACCACGGGAATCACGAGCGCGTCGGGCGCGCGCATGCGGCGCATCGCGCACACCATGTCGCCCGGGCGCGTGGTGGCGAACATGGCCATGCCGGCGGTCAGGCACGGCATCATCATGCACACGCCCGCCGCCGTGGCGCCGGCGATGTGCAGCCACGGCAGGCGGTCCACGCCGAGCGCGCTCGCCCATTCCACCGCACACAGCGCACCGTAGACGGCGAGCATGCGCACGCCGGCGGCCGCTTTGCCGCCGAACAGCAGCGGCAGCGAGAACAGCACGACCGCGAGCGATTGCGCGGCGGGGCCGGCGTGCAGGAACATGAGCACGTTGGCCACGGCGAGCATGGCGAGTTTGGCGCGCGGGTCGAGGCGCAGCGCGCGGGTGCGCACACCGGCTGCGCGCACAGCGGCTGTCATTGCGTGACCCCGGCCTTCGCGAAGTGGCGGCGCAGCAGCACAAGGCCGAAGACGCCACCCGCGAGCGCGCCGATGACGATCGCGAGCATCGCGCCGGCAAATGTGGCCGTGTTGACGTGGCCGAACAGGCTCGCGATATAGGCGGAGTCCTTACCTTTGCGCTCAAGGCTCGCGATATAGGCGCCCTTCATGAGCCAGATCGGCAGGATCGGGCCGGCGCAGCCGAACGAGAACAGCACGTAGCCGCCGAGCAGCGCCGCCTTGTTGCGGTAGGCGCCGAGGCGCGCCACAAGGTCGCCGAGCAGCGGGAACGCGATGCCAGTGATGAGCGATGTGGCGAAGTGCCCAGAGACGAACAGGAACAATCCCAGTACCACGCCCATCGTGGTGATCGCGCCGAATGCGCGCACGCGCGCGTTGAGCAGCATGAACACGGGGCCCGCGAGCAGCGCGGCGAACGCGGGCAGCAGCAGGTTGCCGGCCACACCGAAGATGATGTTGCTGACGAGCGCGCACAGCGCCACGATCACAAAGTACAGGGCGGAGAACACGCCGATGTTGATGTAGTCGGGCACGGCAAGGCGGCGTTTGGCGTCTTGCGCGGTGGGCAGTGCGGACTGCTGGGTCATGCGTTGCGCTCCGTTTCGGTGGGGCAGCCCGGCACGCGACAACTTGGTTTTGCGCGGCGCGAAAAGACCGGCATGCGGAAGATTGACGTCTGCATGATGGACATGAGCTGCGTTGGTGCGTAAATGATTCACAATCTATTGGGCGCAGGCGCGTAAAACAAGAGCTTTGCGCAAAGAATCCCCATTAATTCCACAATGCGGACCGCATTGTGGTACTTGACAGCGCATCACAAGCCGCCCGCAGCACAACTGCGCGCACGCCTTCGGCATAACGCTACACTACCCGTAGCGCTACGTAGAGCGTATCGTTTATGATTGCTCTACGGCACCATCCACCGCCCGGCAGAAGAGGAGCCCCATGCGCAACATATGGTTCATTCTCAAGCGCGACCTCAAGCGTCTGCTGCGCGTGCCGACGGCGTGGGTCATCATCTTCGGCCTCACCTTCATCCCCGCGCTCTACGCATGGTTCAACATCGCCGGATTCTGGGACCCGTACGGCAACACCTCCGGCATCCGCGTGGCGGTGGCCAACGAAGACAAGGGCGCGGACAGCTCGCTGCTGGGCAAGATGAATCTGGGCGACCAGATCGTGGGCACCCTCAAGAAGAACCACCAGCTCGGATGGCAATTCATGGCCAAAGCCGAGGCCATGGAATGCGTGGAATCGGCGCACTGCTACGCCGCCATCGTGATTCCCGGCGACTTCAGCGAAGCGATGGCCAACGTGCTCACCAGCACCAGCACCCGGCCGCAGCTCGACTACTACGTCAACGAGAAGGCAAACGCCGTGGCGCCCAAGATCACCGGCGTGGGCGCCACCACCGTGGACCGCCAGGTCAACAGCACCTTCGTCTCCACGGTCAGCAACGTGATCAGCGGCATCGTCAACAAAACCAACACGTCGATCAGCAAGCAGGCCGACAGCTCCGTGCAGCAGGCGCTCGCGCAGATCGACAAGACCACAGCGAACCTCGGCAAAACGCGTACCATGATCGCCGACCTGCGCACCACGTTGTCCAACACCAAAGCCAAGACCGACGCAGCCGAAAAAGCGCTCGACGAGGTCACCGCCGCAGCCAACACCGCCGGCACGGGGCTCGCCACCGCCTCCGGCCTGCTTACGAAAACCCAGTCCGGACTCAACAGTTTCACCGCAAGCGCCTCCGACCAGCTCGACAAAGGCAGCAACCTGTTCCTGCAGGCGAGCGGCCAAGCCACAACCGACGCCACACGCATCACGAACGGCATCCTCGCGGCCAACGGCGCCGCCGGCACCGCGCTCAACAGCATGACGAGCGTCAACAACGACGTGGCGCAGCTCATCGAAGACCTCAAGAACCTGCCGGACAACCCGTTCAACGAAAACATCAAGCAAATCGTGGACGACCTGACGCGCGAAAACCAGAAGGCCGCCGCCACGCTCGCCGCGCTCACCCAGCTCAACGATTCCACGAAAACCGCCGCCACAAGCGCGCAAAGCACGATCGACCAGTTCTCGCAGACCAGCACAACCACGCTGAACGCGATCAGCGGCGCGCGCAATACGCTCAGCTCGAGCGCGCTGCCACAGCTCAACGCGGGGCTGAGCGCGCTCGCCGGCACGAGCGGCACGCTCTCCGGCGGCCTGAGCGGCGAAAGCGCGCTCGTCGACCAAAGCAAGATCGTGCTCACCCAGTTGGCGGACATCTGCACCGACGCCGCGGATTCGCTCAAGAGCACCGACGCGCTCTTGGCCACGTTCATCGGCAAACTCGACACGGTGGGCACCGATCTCGGCGCGCTCGCCAATGTGAACGTGCTCGACGAGCTCACCGGCGATGGCGGCTCGCTCAACGCCGAGCGCATTGCGAATTTCATGCTCTCGCCGACCGTGCTGAAAACGCACACGCTCTACCCCGTGCACACCTACGGCTCCGCGATGGCGCCGCTGTTCACGAGCCTCGCGCTGTGGGTGGGCGCGTTCATGCTCATGGTGCTCATCAAGCTCGAAGTGGACGACGAAGGCCTCGCCGGGCGGCATGTGACGATGAACCAGACCTACATGGCGCGCTGGCTGCTGCTCGCGATGATCGCGGGACTCCAGGGGCTCGTGTGCTCGATCGGCGACCTGGTCATCGGCGTGCAGACAGTGAACGCGCCCCTGTTCGTGTTCACCGCATGGTTCACCTCGCTCGTCTATGTGTCGATCGCGTACGCGCTTTCCGCCACGTTCATGCACGTGGGCAAGGCGCTCGTGGTGGCGATGGTCATGCTGCAGATCCCCGGCGCCTCCGGCCTCTACCCCATCGAGATGATGCCGCACTTCTACCGTGCGCTGTACCCGCTGTTCCCCTTCACCTATTCGATCGACGCGTTCCGCGAGACAATCGGCGGATTCTATGACGGCCATTGGGTGAAGGTGATGCTCATGCTGCTGCTGTTCGTGGCCATATCGTTCGCGATCGGCCTGGGCCTGCGCCCGCTCATGTCGAACTTCAACCACCTGTTCGCGCGCGAAATCGAGGAATCTGACATGATCGTGGGCGAGCAGGTGTACACGCCGGTGCACCGCTTCAACCTCTCGCTCGCGATACGCGTGCTCGCCGACCAAGCCGGCTACCGCAAAGAGGTAGAGGAGCGCGCCCACCGATTCGCGCACCTCTACCCCAAGCTCATGCGCGGCGCATTGGTGGCCGGGTTCGTGGTGCCGATCGCGCTGTTCGTCACGTTCTCGTTCACCGACGGCACCAAGCTCGTCGCGCTCGCCACATGGATCGTCTGGATCCTGCTGATCATCACGTTCCTCATGGTCGTCGAATCGATCCGCGACAGCCTGCGCCAGCAAGCCGAACTCGGCACCCTCAGCGAACAGTCGCTGCGCGAGCTGATCCTGCACCAGGGCCTGCTGAGCGGCGGGCACAAGCACAGGCGCCGGTTCAGCGCCGTGATGGCCCAGGGGGCGCCCCACGGTGCGGACGAGGACGACGATTCCCCCGACGCCGAGCACCTCGCCGACCTGGAGAACACCCTCGACATGAACCTCGACCAACTGCGCCACCGTCTGTTCGACGGCCGCAAGCACCACGAAGGGAAGCACGCATCATGAGCATGATCGGCAAGATCTTCGTCAGCGACGTCAAACACATCACCAGCAACATCGTCTCGATCATCATCGTGATCGGCCTGACCGTGATTCCCGGCCTGTTCACGTGGTTCAACGTGGCGGCGTGCTGGGACCCCTTCGCCAACACGCGCAACCTGCAGTTCGCCATCGCGAACGAGGACGATGGGTACAAGGGCGACCTGCTGCCTGTGCGCGTCGACATCGGCAGCCAAGTGATCAACACGCTGCGCGCCAACTCGCAGCTCGACTGGGCCTTCACCAAAACCGCGCAAGAGGCCATCGACGGCACCAAATCCGGCAAGTACTACGCGGCCGTGGTCATCCCCAAGGGCTTCAGCAAAACGATGATGACGTTCTTCACGAACGACGCGCAGCATGCCACACTCGACTACTACAACAACGAGAAGCTCAACGCGCTCGCCCCCAAGGTCACCGGACAGGGCGCCGACGAAATCTCCGCGCAGATCAACGAGATGTTCGCCAAAACACTCACGGGCACCGCACTCGACATCGCCTCGTCGATGCTCGATTCGCTCAGCAAACCGGAGGCGCAGAACCGGCTGAAGGACTTCAACGCGAACATCGGCGAGCTGGCGGGCACACTCAACGAAAGCGCCGCCACCTTGCGCGCGTACGGCGACCTGACCGACTCCGCCCAGACACTGCTCAGCAGCTCGCAGCAGCTCATCGGGCAGGCCGGCGACACCGCACAAGACGCCGCGGGCAAGATGGGCGACGCCAAAAAAGCGGTGAGTGACCTGACGGGCGCGCTCGACACCTCCGTGGCGGCGGTCGGCGACGCGCTCGACGCCAGCTCAAGCAGCCTCGAGGCGCTTTCCGGGCGCGTCGACACACTGTTCAGCAGCGTGGATGGCCAAGCCAACGCCGCCGTGGCCGCGATCAAGGACCAGTCCGGCAACATCGCGGCGGAAAGCAAGGCCTACGCCGACACACGCGACCGCCTGCAGGCACTCCTCGACGGTTCTTCATTGCCAGAGAACGGCGTGATGCGCCGGCAGATCCAGTCGTTCATCAACCGGCTCGACGCCGTCTCGAAGACACTGGCGAACCTGGCGAGCACGCTCGACGCGGCCGCCGCCGACATCACCGACCATGTGGACGTCAACGGCGATACGCGCGCGTCGATCAAAGACCTCGCCGCGCAGGCCGGGGCTGCGATCAGCGGCATCAGCGGCGACTTCGACTCGACGATCAAGCCTGACCTCGCGCAGATGAACAGCTCGTTCACCAGCGCGGCGCAGCAGATCAACACGAGCGTGGGCACGGCGAAGGACGCGCTCGGCGACCTCGACAGCGCGGGCGAGAGCGCGAACACACAGCTGACGAGCGTGCGCACACTGATCGACGATTCCGCGACCGACCTCGAAAACGCCGGCAAGAAGCTCTCCGACTTCAACGGCCAGCTCAACAAGGCGCTGACGACCGGGGACATGGGGATGGTCAAGCAGGTGCTCAGCGGCAATTCCAATGCGCTCGCCACCACGCTTTCGGCACCCGTGGAGTTGAAGACGAAGAGGCTGTTCCCGGTGGAGAACTTCGGCGCGGCGTTGACGCCGTTCTACACGTTCCTGCCGCTGTGGGTGGGAGCGCTGCTGCTCGTGGTCACGCTCAAGACGAGCCTTTCGGCCAAGCGCAGCAAAGAATTGGGCGACCCGAAGCCGTGGCAGGAGTTCCTGGGCCATTACGGTGTGTTCGCGTGCATCGCATTGATGCAGAGCACGTTCTCATGCGCCGGCACCCTGCTGTTCCTGCGCGTGCAGTCGGTGCACCCCATGCTGTTCATGCTCACCGGCTGGTTCAGCTCGCTCGTGTATTCGTTCTTCACCTACACGCTTGTGGCAAGCTTCAGCAACGTGGGCAAGGCGATCGGCGTACTCTTCCTGGTCATGCAGATCTCCGGTTCCGACGCGGCGTACCCACTCGCGATCCTGCCGAAGTTCGTGAGTGACCTCAGCCCGTTCCTGCCGGTCACGTATTCGGTCACGGCGCTGCGCGGCGCGATCGCCGGCATCTATGAAAACGACTATTGGATCGCCATGGGCAAGCTCGCGCTGTTCCTGGTGCCGATGCTGCTCATCGGACTGCTGCTGCGGCCAAGCTTGGGCAAGTTCAACGCCTGGTACAGCGCCAAGGTGGAAAGCACGAAGCTGGTTGGCTAAGGGGAGCGAAGATGAAAGAGACGAAAGAGCAGCAGCGCGAGCGCACCGACAGCAAGATCATGCACGCCACGTTGGAGATCATCATCGCCCAAGGCATTGGCGCGGTCAACATCGAATCAGTGGCGCGGCGGTCGGGCGTGGCTAAGACCACGATCTACCGCCGGTACGCCAACACCGACGACCTGATCCGGCACCTCACGCTCACCGTGGCGCCGTCGCTGGATTTCTCCGTGCTCGAGCCGTCGCGTGAATCATTGCACACCGTGTTGCGGCGCATCATCGACTGTTTCGACGAGGAATTCGAACTCAAGGCGATCGGCGTCGTGCTGTCTTCGGAGAACGCCCACTTGCGCAACATCGCGAAGAGTGTGATCGAGCCGGCGGCCGAACGGTTCTACGATTTTCTGCGCCGGGGCATGGCGAGCGGCGCGTTCCGCGCTGGGCTCGACGCGCCGTTCCTGTTCCAGACCGTGCTCGGTTCGATGCTCGCGTACAAGGCGCTCGGCACCTCGTCCGCGGCCCCGCACGCCGATTGGGCGGGCAACATGACGGGGTTGTTGTGGGCGTCCATCCGGCCTGCGCAATAATTCACAGAAGACTTTCAGGTTTCTCCACCGTTCTCCCAAGACAGCGGTGGTTATATTGAAGACATCAGCCGAACAGCTGACATAACTGAAACCTTCTTTCTTCTCTTTCCTCTCTCAAGAGACCCGGCCACTTCCCCCGGCCGGGTCTCTTTCGTTATGCGACAGAACGGTTTGCAGTCTGGGCGTCTCACTCCTTCCGCTACGGGTAGTGCCTCCGTCGCTACGGGTAGTGCCTCCCTCTGCAGCTGGCGGCACCTCTCCTGCTACGGGTAGTGGAAAATGACCAAAAACATATTGTTTCCCGATAAACACGCACTACCCGTAGCGCAGAATGGACGCCGGCTGTTTGGGAGAGCACTACCCGTAACGGCAAAAGCACTACCCGTAACAAGAGAGGTACTACCCGCAAAAAAGCACTACCCGTAAAAGGTACTACCCGCAAAAAAGCACTACCCGTAAAAGGTACTACCCACAAAGAGGTAGTACCCGCAGCAAGATGGGTACTACCTATAGAGGGGAACTACCCATTAACAGGAAAGGAGGCCCGCTACGCAACAACGCCTTCGGCGGCTATGCCCTGTGGCCGCAGCAGGGTGCACCGCAGCACAGGCACCGACAGCAGCGTCAGGTACGCGATCGAAAACAGGAAGCCCGCCAGCACATCGCTTGCATAGTGCACGCCAAGATACACACGCGTGAACATGATGACCGGCACAATCACGCCCAACGCCACGATGAGCGCCCAAACGGCGGCGGTATGGCGCCGGTAGTGGTACAGCAGATAGATGAGGAACCCGTAGAACGCTGTGGCGGCCATCGCATGCCCGGAGGGGAAGCTGAAGCCGCGCTCCACAACCAGATGCTCCACCGAGGGCCGTGGCCGTTGCACAATCGCCTTGATGACCTCGTTCAGCGCGGCCTCCACCGTCAGATTGAGCGCAATCGCCACACCGATACGCGCATGGTGGCACACGGCAAGCACAATGAGCAGCACCACGGCGATCACGATGAGCCCCACCGCGCTCGCAAGTTGCGTGAACGCACGGACCACCGGCGTGAGCCCCGGGCTGATCATGTGCGCGTGGACCCAGTCGTAGATGGCGGTGTCCATGGGCAGGATGTGGTACGTGTGCACGGCCACGCCGAGCGCGACGGCGCCGGCGAGGCACAGCACACCGAGGACCTGCCAGCCGAATCGTGAAAAGAAAGCATGCATAAGCGCCCACTGTACGCGCGCCGGCGCATGTCTGCGGGCAATGGGCATAATGGCGCACAGAGAGAGTCGAACATCAGTTCGATTGATTGATAAGGAGTGGATGATCCCATGCGTACGTGGAGGCGGTTCTACAGGAGGCACCGCATAGCGGTCACGGCGGCGGTGCTCGGGGTGGCGGCCCTCGTATTGGTGGGCCGGGTGCCCCTGATGCCCGACGCCGACGCGCTGTTCACACCGGTGAGCGGGGTGAGCACGCTCGTGGCGAGCCCGGTCGCCGGCGGCGCGCTGTTGTTCCGGCAACGCTCACGCAAGGCGATCCGCTGGTATGCGCTCGCGATGCTTGCGGGGGCCACGGCGCCGATGCTGTACGGCTACTTCCACAACATCCTGCCCGATACACCCATGCCATCGACGGTGGGCGACGTGGTGGCCATGCTCTCCTCCTTCGCTCCGGCGCTGCTGTTCGTGGGCGGTGCGCTGCTCGGCTATTGGCTCGCCCGCCGCCGCTGGTAGGGAAAAAGAAATGAGGCCCGGCCGAAGGGGTTCAAAAGCCGGGCCTCATAGAGAGGGAAGAAGAAGAGAAGATATTCAGTTTTTCCACCAACCTTGCGGCCGGTGATTACATAGTACCTACCCCACTCTTGGCGTTCCTGTAAAGCAACCTCAAAATCCTCTGTGAATCCGTGCGCTCAGCCGGTGATCTCCACAGTGTTGCCTTCCGCATCCAGAATGCAGCTTTCGTAATAGCCGTCGCCAGTGACGCGCGGACCGCTGATTTTCTCATATCCGTCCGCCACGAGCTGCGCAGTGAGCTCATCTACGCGCTCGCGCGAGCCGACGTTGGACCGCGACGTGCGCATATCCGCGCGCACCGCGGTCCACCGGGCGCGCGATCGCGTCGTTATGCATGACCTCCAGGCGCGTATTGCCGCCGTCGAATGTGATGAAGTACGACGAGAACCCGGTCCGCGGATTCTCATACCGCTCGCCGCGCACGCCGCCGAAATACTGTTCGTAGAAACACGCGCCGCGCTCCAGATCCTCCACGTACACAGCCGCATGATCGATGAACATGTGTCCTCCTTACTGTTTTCGCCCTTCCATTGTATGGAGCCGCGCCGGTGGCTTTTCCATCCACCGCACAAATCGATGTTGGATCACCTCAACCGGATTTGCCTACGACGTGCATCAGTCACTATCTGCGAATGCTGATGCCATCGTAATGCACCCCAAATGCAGCGGCCACATAGCCCGGCACCGCGGTGCACGTGGCGCATGCCACCGTAAGCCATACAGGCGCGTCAATCGCGGATGTGGTCACAGTCAGCACATACGCCACCACACCCATTACCATGCATGCCACATACACCACTGTGCGCGTACGCGGACTGAATGTCGGGGTGAAATCGTCATCGCTCTCCACATCCGCATGCGCATCATCCATCAGGCTCTGAGTATCATCCAATAAGCCTCACCTCCTTTCACGCAACAAGTCACCAAATCATGCACCGTGCATCACGTATTTGTTCCATGCGGCACGGTCGCCATAGAACACGTTGAGGTCGAGGTCTCCGGCATATCCAGGCAGTCGCCCATGCGGCGAATACTGGCGCATCGCGCATGCATATGCGCCCTCGTTCCAAGGATGGGACTGGTAGCCGGTCGGCGCATCATCCGCGTACTGCGCCACCCACAGACCGCAGTCATGCCGGCTTGCCACCGGAGCGACGGATGCCATAGCCGACTGCTGCACATACACCAGGGGATGCACACCGGTTAGCCGGACATACCTAGACAGGAACCTATCCAGATACGCCGTATCACCCCATGCCGTATTGTCAGCAGCCTCCCAGTCCACAGCGGGCAGACCGTGATGCAGATAGCCGACCGTGTTCACTGCGAAGAACCGAGCCTCGGCTTCGGCACCGACTCCACGAATGTAGTGCATGTAGCCAAACGGTTTGCTGAGCGCAATGCATCGCTGGATTTTCGCGTCCGCACCCGTCCACACGCCACGCACGATCCCGTTGCCGGTGAACTCACCCGCACCCCATGTGGCCTGCACCACAAGGAAATCAAATGGTACCCGGCCAGGATCGAAATCCGCCTTCCAATTACTGATATCGATTCCCTGAATAATTTGTTCCTTTCATATTCATTCATATTCATGTCTTATCTCCGAGTAACGGCCACGAATGCCTCCTGAGTAGTCGCATGTTATACTACTTCCAATTGATGAGCAGCAACCATGGGAGTAGGTGATGGGTATGCGCCTCATCCACAACATTCATTTCCGAGATAAGTTAAAGCGCATTCGCGCCGATCAATGGATTACGGGCATTCGGAAAGCACTTTGGTGGCTGGGATTGTGCACTCAAGCGGGATGCATCTATCTGGCATTGGCCCACGGCGATTGGCTCGGGAGAGCAAAGCAAACAACTTGGGCAGCTTTCACCGCAGTATTGATTGCAGGAATAGCGAGCTGGTTTCTATGTGCTATTGTGCGAATAATCGGCGTGCGGTTTCCAACGTCCATCGATACCCGACAGAGTAATATAACTGATAAATCCCATCAAATATTAGCCACCGTCGTTACCGTCATCACTTTACCTCTCTCCCTCCCTCTCCTGCTTTTGGCTTTGATCACTGCATTTTATTAGCATTCGATGTCCGATTACAAAGCAAAATCCGCAATGACTCGTTATCTAGAATAATTTCGAGAAAACTATCTGCGATGTTCCTCATCTTCGTCGAAACAATGGGGGCATCAGCACTTACGGAAACTGATGCCTCCATTGCTCTACCTTCTCTATCTCACCTATGCGGATTGGCCAAAAATGCAGCATATGCTCGAGCCAAAACTGCTCCTTCACTCATAGATGGTAATGTATTCGCGTTAGCAGCACCCTGCAACATTCCCAACGTGCACGTGAAGTTTGCATCACCTACATCGATGCCATTAAGAAGAGGCAGGAAAGCCCTCACGACATTGTCTGCAACACCACCAAATCGGCTCTTGTAAAAACGAGCAATTCGATGTGTATGACTTTGCGAGAATGTAGTTTTAATTGCCTCAGAGAGAGAATGCTCAGAAACATGTTCCTTCATATACTTGGTAAGCATCCAAGCATCAGCGTCAGCCAATACGTCAGCGTAACCGAATCCCACACCATCCTCAAGAGAACCGAGATGAGCATGCAGCCACTGCGCTAGGTCAGTCCCCTTTCCTTCGCGCGTGTAGGCGCCCCAGATTTGAAGAAGGTCTAGCGGCCATCCGCCCAAATCGCCAAGTCCATATTTATCCTGCTGTGTCTCCACTCCCCATGTAAGGTACCCCAACATGGTTGCGGCACAATGCGCGATATCCGGGTAAACTCCGGACGTTCTAATATCATGCTGCCGCTTACACACCGTCACGCATACCGCCCGAGCTTGCGCGACTTCCGCCGATGTGCTGAGCTCTGGAGTATATGTATGCCACATGAGCTGCTTTCCCGAACTGCCATCAGACCAGTACTTTGGCTTGCGAAGCCATTCAAGAATGAACTCACCAATAGAAGATCTATAGGCATACAGCGGATTAAAAATAGTCCCCATTTCTGATACACACTCATTCTCCACACCAAGAATCCACTGATAGAAAGGATCTTTCGTCGAATCTGACGGATCCGGATCATCGTATCCTCCAGTACTCGTATTCGAAACATAACCACATGCCGAAACTCGCCCCGAGTAGGCGACGCGATCGAGGTCCCATTTGTCGTGGTATCCGCTGATTTCAGCGAACTGGTCGTAGTTCCAGTTCGCTGGAATCGGGAAGCCAAGATTGCCGGAAAAACCGGTGGACATGTCGGACACGAAGCTTGAGATGGAGTAACCATGTTCGGAGACAATCGAGCAGGTGTTGCGCGACGCGTAAATACCCACACCGTAGCCATCGCTGAGATTGTCCTGAATGGCCTTAAAATATGGCACGATCACGTCTTCGACTTGATACTCATACACGTCCATATCCACCGCGAAATAGATGACAGTGGGCGGTACGCCGAGTCGTTGCGCAGCCTTGACGGCTTCCTGCGCATGACGTTTACCTGCTTCCGGGGTGAAATGCGTGAGTTTGGTGGAGTATTCCTGAAAGATCGGGAAGTACTTGAGTCCATGCTTGACGATGCGTTCAAGCTCACCAGGCCTAATCGCCTTGAAATAATCCGCCGGATTCAAGCTCTCCTGCCCCGGTTCTGTCAGGTAGCGACCCACGATCTCATATCCATCCGCTTTGAGCTGTTCGGCGAATTCGTCGGTGATCTCAAATCGCGTATCGCACGCCTTGGCCGGGCGATTCGGGTTACCGCACGAAGTCAGCAGGCTCATCCATGTGTAGGCATCCACGCTTTGGCTCACCGGCAACGCGTACTCATTCTGGAATTCGTCGATTGTCCCGCTGATGACCGTATTCCACGTAGAGTAGACGACGGAGCCATACCCATTGCATACCAATGCGGCAGATGCAAGCCATACCCATTTCGGATTGGCCCCTGCAGTGGAAGCATTGATCGTCTTGAGCCTGGAACGGGTACCGTTGCCAAAATTGCCGGTCGCCTCGTCGGGGGTGAAGCCCTCCAGCGCCTGCAACACCTGGATGAGCGCCGTGTTCATTTCACGACCATACAGACCATCGGTCGGGATGATTCCTGTATAGGAACGATATTGTTCATTGATTTGCTGCTGCACTTCTCGGATGACCTGCTTGCCACCAGATCCCGCAATCAGCTTGAACTGCTGCATCGACAGCAGCGCCATCATGATCTCCATCGTCACCGTTGAATCACCGCCAATGCCCATATCTACCTTCAGCGCTCGAATTGCCTTACCAGTGGGACCGTAGAAGTGCCGTGTGATGTCATCGGACTCATACGCGCCATACCCTTTGCACCACAATGCGCCTTGGATAATCGCGTACACATTCGATTCCTCCGTCACACCATCCGCCTGCTGCCGGATGCCACCCGGCCAACGCGTCACAAACCGCGACTGCGTCCCAGGGCCAAATGCATCAGCCGTCTGCTCAATGCCCAGCTCGATCTGCAATGCATGCAGCAGTCCATACACCGTTGCCGCTCGCGTAATGCCGTCCTCCGGAACCTTGTCGAAGCGCGAATCTGCGCCATACGTCCGGTTCAGCCATTGCTGCGTCTTCAGCAGCCACTCATCAATATTGCTCGCCATGGTCTTGATTTCCTTTCTGCTTTGTTTGACCTGACACACCATACTGTAACCATATGGTTTCATATTGTCAACTTTCAGATTCAGCAGCAGCGTGTTGTACACTGAAAGACATGGCAAGTTACGGGCAGGAATTCGCGAAAGAACTCGCCGCCGAGCTGCGGGCGCAAAAGGCGCGGCGCAAAGTCAGCGACGAACAGATAGCCGAGGCGATTGGCGTGCATAGGGTCTCAGTGAGCCGCTACCTCACCGGTGACCGCCCCATCCCCATCGTCGTTTTCGCCGACCTGTGCAGATTCCTGCAGGTCTCCCCCGTGAAACTCGTAGACGAAGCAGAACAACGCACCCGCAGGAACCCCTAACACATCTGCGGCAATCGCGATATCGGTCATCGACGGCAAGCTACCACCCTTCAACAGCACGCTCGAACATTTGTTCGATACTGTACGACAGTATACACCCGCTGCAACAATTGTCACATTGCACTTGGGTACTTGCCCCCATACCGCTCCAACATTTTTACAGAAAATACCTCCCTACGCATGTCGCGTTTGCTGGCATAGTAGACTGGCCCCATCAGATCGTAGAGATTGGGGCAGTTTGGGTCTCGACATCTGAAGTATTTCAAAGTTGAAATACTGTAAATAGCCAAAGCAACAGAGAAGGACACGTCATGAAGCCACGTTATTTGTCAGTCGCGTGCATCATCACCGCGTTTAGCATGATGATCCTTATGGCTGCGCTGCCGCTCATTGCGCCGCAGCAAGCCCATGCATCCCCCGCTTCGCTCCCAGAAAACGTGCATTTGGTCGAAGAAGGCATTGTAGCTAATCCGGAAGTTCTGGAACAGGATATTACGCAGCTCAACGCTGATGATTCGGATGACATCCTATGGGAAGGATACCTATCCGGAGAACTGCAGCTCTCTCCGACATGGCAGAATCCAGCATACGCAACAGCCGTCTCAACATACGCAGCAGGCGACAATATCGTCAAAACGGCATGCACATCAACCAATTACAAAGTCATCTCCACAACAAGACCAGGCGTACTTGGAAACAGCTACTATTACACTTGCTGGGCAGGTACAGGTTACTACTACAATGGAGCCCCAATGGGCCGATACGGCAATGCCGGCGTGAGCATCATCTGCCCGGGCAACAATCGGGGATCCATAGAACAGCAATACATTGACGATGTCAACAACTACACATGGAGCCCTTATCGAGGCCCCCATCCCAACAATAGCAACTACTGCTATACATTCCCTTCTTTGCGCGTCTACCGAGCAATCAAGCTCAACCAGTAGGCAGCACTTGATGTTGCATCTTATGCGATATCCTCACAGCAGATGACGAGTGCGAAAGAGCTCGCTGAGCAGTCTCTTTCGCACTCGTCATCCTATTTCCTGCGAACACCTACTTATCCTGCAGGCAGTGGGCATATCATTGAAATCCAATAGCGGAATGTCATGACTGAATACGGGGGGCAACATGACTGACAATTCTTCCGAACGCACCAATACACAACACGACAACAATCTCGATTTCTTCGACACCGGATTCACCAGTGAAGAAATGGCACCCACCGCGCCTCCGCCACACCACCGCCGCAACACAATGCTCGCCGTCATCGCGGCGCTGCTCGCCATCGCGGGGTTGCTCGCGGCGGTCGTCATTCCGATCGTCAACGCGTCCCATCGCCGCCAGCAGGAGGAACACGCCACCGCACTCGCCGAATGCGAGTCCGCGCAACGCGAGTTCGGCACACTCAACACCACATACACGACGACGCTGTCGAACGCCTCCAAGCTCGCGCAAGGCGACGGCAAAACAATCAGCGAGGAGCATGCCACCGCGCTCGCGAACAAAATCGAACACATCGACGACACGCACACCGTCTCCGCGCTCACGACATCATCCTGCGAAACCAGCCAAAGCACCAGCGGTCTCAATGAGCTCGCCCGCAGATTCGGCGCCGCGAGCACGAGCATGGTCAACCGCATGCGCGATGTGCAGACCGACGCCGACACACTGCGCCGGCTCGTGGAAGGCGCGCGCAACTCGGACCGGCGCGGCGAACTGCACAAACAGCTCACGGTGGCGAAAACCGCGTACGACCGTTCGGCGAACAAGGCGAGCGAGCGGCTGCGCAGCGAGCTGAACGCGCGGATCTCCACCGCGAGCGCAATGCTCGAGCCAGGCTCCACCGCCACGAATCCGCAGGTCAACGATGCGCTCGGCGCGCTCGCCGCCGCAACGGACGCGGTGGTCGGCGCCATGCCGCTCGACTGCGAATTCGCAGCATGCGTCGCGCTCACCTTCGACGACGGACCGAACAAACAGGTGACGCCGCAACTGCTGGGCGCGCTCCAGCAGGCGGATGCGCCGGCCACGTTCTTTGTGCAAGGCCAGTTCGTCTCCGGCAGCAACAGGCAGTTGCTCGCGACCATGGCCGCGCAGGGCAACGACATCGGTTCGCTGAGCTGGCGGCACAAGCAGCTGCATACACTCTCCCCCACCGAACTCGGCAAGTGGTTCGCCGACACCAACGAGGTCATCGTGGGCGCCGGCGTGGGCAAGCCGACTTTGTTCCGGCCACCGGACGGCGCGTGGAGCGAGGCCGTGGTCGAAACCGCACGCGGCAACGGGCAATCGGTGATTCTGTGGAATGTGGATTCACGCGACTGGGATCCCAAGACGAGTGCCGCGGACATCGCGCGCAATGTGCTCGATGGCGCGTCTTCCGGCGCGATCGTCGCGCTGCACGACGGCAATGAGCGCACAGTGGAGGCGATCCGGCAGATCGTGAGCGGGCTGCGCGAGCGCGGATTCACACTTGTCACGGTCTCCCAGCTGCTGTCCGGCGAGCTCTCCCCCGGCACGGTGTTCTACGCGCGCGGCGACACCGCGCCCACCAGCACCGAACTCACGCAGTGATATGGATATGAGTATGCATATTACCGAACTGCGCAAACGCGGCAGAGGCTTGCGCCTCCGTGTGGCGACCGCGCTGATCTCACTTTGTTTGCTGTGTCTGGGTGCATGCGGCACGGAGACTGCCAGTAATCAAATCGCAGACGATGCGTGGAGCAGTGACGCCTCGACGCAACGATCGGCGCCATCGCTATCGGCCAGCATCCAATCCTTCCTGGAAGAGTCCATGGGAGACGCACAGCGTACTGCACTTGAACGGGCGTTGGATCATGACGGCAAAGTGAGCCGTACCGACTACATGGCCGCATGGAGCAACTATCGGCAGTGCATGGTGGACAAAGGCTACAACGAACCACCATTGCATATGGTGAACGGACTGGTCGTCGAGCTAATGCACTTTGATTTCTCCGGCATGAGCGATCAGCAGCAGATGAAATTCCATCAGGACCAAAGTGCCTGTCTGGAACAGGAATCGCTTTATGTGGCAAGTGCCTATAGTGATTCCATCGTCAATCCGGAACTGTATGTGGATCTTGACGTGGCCATGGTCGATTGCCTACGCCGACATGAGCTGGTACCTGTCGAATATACGGTGGCGCAATACCGCAAAGAAGGCAAGCAATTCACAGACATGACTTTCGACGGCGAGAACCTCACCCAACAGCAGTCGTATGAACGGCGCCGCAAAGCGTACAGTTTTGATTTCAGTGACCCGCAGGTGCGCCCATGCGTCGCCGGAGTGAACGCAAGCGCGATTGCCGATGAATTGGAACCGTGGAAGCCGTTTGGCTGACATCCACAAATCAGCCGAATGGCTTCCAGTCTTCAAGTTCATCGAGCAGCAGGTTGGAATCATTGGTCACCACACACGTACGCACTTGCGGGTTATTGAAATCAAAACCAAACTCCCTACGGCGCAACGCATACGCTTCCCGCTCAGACCGGGTATCGGACACATCAGCATCCACAAACTTATCCCACTCCGCCTTATACTGACGAACCGTATAACTCTTGGGAACCAGATTATGACGCCGCAAACAATCCACCAAAGCAACATCAGGATCCCTATACATTTCAGGATTGGCCACGTTTATTCGGTAGACATCGTCCACTGCAAGCATGTATGTTGACTTGCAGTCGTTATTGTCCCGGCTGATTTTTTCTTGTTGCGCTTCACTCAGGTTGCTTGCATCCATTTTCGTTTGGTGTATATATATGCCATTGATGTTGTGCATCGTCGGCGCAGTATATCCTTTGCCGACCATACATTGACGGTAATTATCCCAAGCGGTCAGATAATCCGCCGCCGACACCTTGCCGTCATTGGCAAGCGCATGTTCCAACATCCGTATCTGCGAATCATCCATATCCTCTTTTTTCAATAGCGTCATGATGCGCTCCTGCGTGCTATTGGCAAATCGAGTCGTGTCACCGCCACCGCTCCATTCAGCCTGGGAAGAGGGTGTTCCACAGCTGCCCAAAAATGCAACCAACCCAACGCATGCCATCATACTGAGCCCTTTGCGAGCAGTGAGCATGGCACCCAACCTTTCTCAACAGTGAATCCTCGGCCGCCACAATACAGCACCCAGGAATCCGCAGTTCGTCACTAATTGCAAACCAGCTATCGCCTAACTCCGCTTGGGGGTGCCGCAGAACCACCACAGCCACGTTGGGCAGTTGCCGAGCGGCTGTGCACCGGCTGTGGCAGCTGGAACATCGACTGCTCCGGCGGTGTTCGCGAATGCGGCTTGCGGCGTAAGCAGCAACAACGTCGCGCACACGGCAGCGATTTTCTTCATGTTGGGCATAATGGTTTCCTTTCTTGCTCTATGGCTTTTGTACACATTGGATTTTGGCGAGCAAATGGGCAGTGGCCTCCTGCTGCGTCTGCCGTCTCAGGCGATGCAGTCTCATCGTAATGAACACCATGGCGGATTCCTTACGCTTTTCCGCTTCGACGTGCACTCGTAATCGTTTGTTCCATGGGATATGCGGCAAAGCCAACGCCGCCGTATTTCCAGTGTGCATCAGCATAACCGAGGCATGTGCATTGTCAATGGTGACCGACAGTTCGTAGAAATCCGGATGCGACTGTCGTATACATTCGTAAATCGCGTCGATGAGCCAACAGAGCATGCGCATATCATGTTCGCGCAGCACACCGGCTCCTTCTCCCCCAGTGACAAGAGCCGACCGCCCGTTGATTCCCTGTTCAGACATCTGCTCGTCGTGCGCATCAAGCATCGTACGAATGGATTGATGCTGCGCTTTCTCCTCATCGCTTTCCCCATATTCCGCCAGCAAAAGGTCGACGATTCCCTTCACGTTATCCTCGGCATTATGAATTTCCGCATGGATGCATCGGTTACGTTCTTTCCACATGGGGTCAGCGATTGCAGACGCTATATCTGCTTCGACTTCGCATTGCTGCAGTAGCAGCTCCGCTGTCGTGAGCGAGCCGGAGACCGCATCATGGAGATCCACCGCCATGGCACGAATGCCGCTGCGCATTGCCTGCATCATCTGTTGTTGCCGATATGCACGTTCCACAAGATGACGCGCGATACTTCCTATAAGTGCGACAAGAGCAAACAATGCGATGAAGAGCGCAACCGTAGAGGTATCTGATTGTGCATAGGAGCTGAATGTGAGCCATATCCACTGGTATGCGCTCAATACAACAAGCGTGAGTCCTGCGCATATGTCGTCCGTCCAGTATGAGAACAGACCAAGCGCAGCAAGCTGTGCGTTCATGACGTAGTCACTGTATTGGGGGAATGCACAATCCCCTATCATCGAAAGCACCAAGATGAGCACAAGTGGGATCCAAGAGGGCTGTATCCAGTATGAGAGCCAAAACAGGGCAATCTGTACGGCAATAAGTACTACAAGCAACGGTGAGCGCTCAGGCAGCATCATTGTATGCCATGCCAATACGGCAGTGGCGATTACGATAACGCACACCGGACCGGCACCATGTCGATTCTCGAGGGGCCAATCGGACCACGACTTCAATCGAGGTTGAACATGTGCTGGAATCTTGTCCATTGCGCCACCGCCTCCTGAATCGTCGGCACATTGAGCCTGGTAAGAATGTTCTGCTTGTGCTTGCGCACGGTGGACGGGGCACAATGGAGTTGCTGCGCGATTCCGTTGGAGTCATAGCCGTCTGCAGCCAATTCAAGTACTTTGGCTTGTGTATCGGTGAGCACGTGCATAACTGAGTGACTCTTGCTGATACGCGCCACCGCCATTGCAGGCGATTCATACCCCGCACAAGGTTTGCCCTGCTGCAGATCTCGCAACGCTGCGACGATTCGCGCAATGTTCGACTTTGGCAACAAACCTTGCATTCCAGCAGCAACAGCCGCATTATGATAATGATCCAGAGGCAATGACGTGACACCAAGTATCGGCAGCATGCTGCCGGCACGACGCAACCGCCATGCAATCGCCGGACCATCCACATCCCCCAGGTGCATATCGGTCAACAGCATGTCGATTGACCGCCGATGCTGCAAACAGTATTGGGTGGCATCCCTACCGTTGGTGGAGGTTTCGACGATGCACAAATCCGGCATCGCTCGTGCGAGCAGGTATTCAAGTGGTTTACGGGCAAGAACATCGTTTTCCACCAAGGCAATACGGATTCCGGCACCGGTCGGCACACCCTTCGTTTGCTCTGTACCCATGTGTCACCATTCCCCTTCCATACGTCAAATCATACCAATTACTTGTGTCCCCCTGATTCCCATCCGTTCATATGTCCACAGAAAATCTAAGGAAATACTTACGCATACGATGCGACAATGCACAATTTCAAATTTGAAATGATATACGCACATCGTGTACAAAAGTTTGCAACTGCACAGATGGGGAAGCCATGATGGATGTGTGCACAATGGTGCGCACAATTTTATTCAAGACGAAAGGAGGAGGGGCAATGCCAAAGCTCCGTTCTCATTGGAAGAAGGTGGTGACGGTGCTACTATCCGTGGGCATCGCATGTTCCACCGCCAGTGTGGCCCAAGCCGCCGTATCGATGACCTATACACCCCGCAGTGTGGGATCCATCGAAGGTGGATACTATCATGGCAGCCGCAACGTGCAAGTGACCACGTCGCAGATTTCCATGTACTCAGTGAATATGCGTTCCTATTGTCAGGCACAGCAAAGCGGCAATAGTACATACGCCTTCCAAGACGTAAGTAAAGGTTACACCTGTTCCGCCTATCAACGTGGCACAGAAACAGCAATCGGCGACCATGCCCTATTCAGGGTGTATTGATTCACGGATTATACTCTGTGTCTCATAGACATTGAATTGTCGTATGCCACATATATTCATATGCGACATACGACAATTCTTCGTTTATTCATATACAAAAGGAAAATATCCCATGCATGACACACATCATAGATCAATACGTATCGTTGCGTTTATTCTCGCCATGTTGTCGATTTATGTCATGTCGGCATGCGGTACGAAAGCCCCGAAGGACATAGCCTCAGCAACGTCGTCTACCACCGGCATGGCGGAAAAGGTGGCACCTTCCATCACTGCCAGAATCGAATTCCTGCTTGACGATGCACAACAACATCCAGGCTCCGTGTCGGAACAACAGCAGGATATCCTGCGGCGCGCCCTAGACCATGACGGCGTCATTCCACGAGGCGACTACGACGCAGCATGGAGCCGCTACCAAGACTGCGTGGTGGCAAAAGGATACACCAAACCAGTAGTCGAGGAATTTGTTGATGGACTACGATCACCACTGTGGCATGCGACATCGGAAGGCTGGTCTGAGGAGCAGCACGAGAAATTCATCGAGGACAACGGGAATTGCAAACAGTTGGAATACCTGTATGTCGATGAGATCTACCGCGCCAACCTGGGTAACCCAAACCAATACACCGACATGGACACCGCTGTCGTGGACTGTCTGCGCCGCAAGAACCTGGTCGGCAAACAATACACCCTCACGCAATTCAAACAGGAAGACGAGCAATACAACGACGTGGCCGTCAAGAACTTCGCCACTGACCGCTACGACGACAGCGGTGAGGCCGCTTCGAAATTCAGCTTTGACCTCAAAGATCCCGCCACCGTCACCTGCTTCATCGCCAACGGCAAGGACTACTACTTCAGGGAAGACACATCACCCATCTGGAACCCACTGAACACACCAACCCCATAAACCACAACACAGGGGCGCGGTGTGCGAAGCTCTTACTTCGCACACCGCGCCCTTACTGCAATCCACTACTGCGCCAAGGAGAACTGCGCGTTGTAGATGTCGGCGTAGAAACCGCCGCGCGCGAGCAGCTCGTCGTGTGTGCCGCGTTCCACGATGTCGCCGTCCTTCATGACGAGGATCATGTCGGCGTCGCGAATCGTGGAGAGGCGGTGCGCGATGACGAAACTCGTGCGCCCTTCGGTGAGCTTGTCCATCGCCGTCTGGATCAGTTCCTCGGTGCGCGTGTCGACCGAACTCGTCGCCTCGTCGAGGATCAGGATCGGCGAATCCTGCACCATCGCGCGCGCGATCGTCAGCAGCTGCTTCTGGCCTTGCGACAGCGTGGCCGACTCGTCGAGCACGGTGTCGTAGCCCTCGGGCAGCGACATGATGTAGCGGTGCAATCCCACGGCCTTGCACGCCGCGACGACCTGCTCGTCGCTCACGCCTTCCTTCGCATACACGATGTTCTCGCGCACGGTGCCTTGGAACACCCAGGTGTCCTGCAGCACCATCGAGAACTGGTCATGCACGTTCCAGCGCGGCACGTCCTTCGTGTCGATGCCGTCAATCGAGATCTTGCCGCCGTTGATCTCGTAGAACCGCATCAGTAGGTTGACCATTGTCGTCTTGCCCGCGCCCGTCGGCCCGACGATCGCGACCTTCTGCCCCGGCTGCACGTCCGCGGAGAAATCATGGATGATCATGCGGTCGGCGTCATACCCGAACTTGACGTGCTCGAAACTGACGCGCCCCTCGACCGGCGTGATCTCGCCGTTGTCGCCCATGCCGAGCAGTGGCTGCTTAGACGATTCGTCGGCGAGCTCCGGTTCGTTGAGGAACGTGAACACGCGCTCGGCGCCGGCCGCGCAGCGCTGCAGGTTCTGGAACGCCTGCGCGAACTGCGAAAGCGGCTGCGTGAAGAAGCGAATGTACAACATGAACGCCACGATGACGCCGAATTCGATGCGCCCGCTCATCGCGAGCCACGCGCCGACGACACACACGACGACATACCCGAGATTACCGACGAGGTTCATCATCGGCATCATCAGGCCGGAAAGAAACTGGCTCTTCCACCCCGACTCGTACAGGTCGTTGTTGTAGCGCTCGAACCGGCGGATCGCGTCCGCCTCGCCGCCGAACGCCTTGACGACCGTGTGCCCGCTGTACATCTCCTCGACGTGGCCGTTGACGTCGCCGAGCGCCGCCTGCTGCTTGACGAAGTACCGCTGCGAGAACCGCATGACGACGAGCATGAGCACCATGCCCAGCAGGCTCGCCGCGATCGCGCACAACGCGAGCAGCCAGTTGTTCGCGAACATCATGATCAGTGCGCCGAAGAACAGCGTGACCGAGGTGATCAGTGAGCCGAGCGACTGCCCGAGCGTCTGCCCCACGGCGTCCACGTCGTTCGTGATGCGGCTCATCACGTCGCCGTTGCTGTGCTCGTCGAAGTATTTGAGCGGCAGTTTGTTCATCTTCACGTCGATCGCCGAGCGCAGGCGTTGCGCCGTGCGCTGCGTGACGGTCGCCATCATCCAGCTCTGCACGTACGAGCACAGCGCATACGCCACATACAGCGCCACGAGCGTCCAGCCGATGCGCGTGACGGCGGCCATGTCGATAGCCCCCAGCACAGGCTTTCCGTTGATCATCGCGGGCAGACCCTTGGTGATCTCGTCGGTCATGTCACCCAGATAATCCGGGCCGATGATCTGGCAGACCGTGCCCACCACGCCCAGCACGAGCGCGACGATGATCGCCGGGATATACCGGCGGCTGAACCGCATCAGGTCCTTGAGCGCGCCGCCCAGATCATCCGCTTTTTCGGTGGGCGCACCACCGCGCGGGCCATGCGGCCCCATTCCTCCTGGCATAATGCATTCCTTCCATTCACAAAACGACTGTTTCCACCATGCGCGGCGTCACGCGCTGAGTTCCTCTTCGCTCAGCTGCGATTGCGCGATCTGCCGGTACACATCGCACGACTCGAGCAGTTCGCGGTGCGTGCCCTTGCCCACGAGCCGGCCGTCGTCGAGCACGAGGATGCAGTCCGCGTCCATGATCGTGCCGACGCGCTGCGCGACGATGATCTTCGTCGCGTCTTTCGCGTACGCCTTGAGCGCGTCACGCACCACGCGGTCGGTCTTGAAATCGAGCGCGGAGAACGAATCATCGAAGATGAGGATCTCCGGGTTGCGGTAGACGGCGCGCGCGATCGACAGGCGCTGGCGCTGGCCGCCCGACACGTTCGTGCCGCCCTGCGCGATTGCCGCGTCAAACGCGCCGCGCATCTTCTCCACGAACTCGGTCGCCTGCGCCACGTCGCACGCCTGCTCGACGCGGTTCTCTTCCTGCGCGGTGAGCGCACGGTTCTCGTCCGCCTTGAGCATCTCGCGTTCCGCCTTGCGGCCGCTCGCGCGCGACGCGTCGAGCATCGGCACGTCCTCCGGTTCGCCGGGGCGGTCGCCGTAACTGACGTTCGACTTGACCGTGCCTTTGAACAGGAACGACTGCTGCGGCACATAGCCGATCTTGTCGCGCAGGGCCTTGAGGTCGTAGTCGCGCACGTCCACGCCGTCGACGAGCACGGCGCCGGCGCTCGCGTCGTAGAAGCGCGGCACAAGATTGATCAGTGACGATTTGCCCGAACCGGTCGACCCGATGATCGCCACGGTGTCGCCTTGGTCCGCCGTGAAACTGATGCCTTCGAGCATCGCCTCGCGCGAATCGGGGTAGGTGAAGCTCACGTCGCGGAATTCGATGCGGCCGGCGAGCTCGAGGTCGTCGCGGTAGTCGGCGGCGTCGGCGGCGGTGATCACGCCCGCCTGCTTCGCCTCGGCCACGGTGAGGCCACGGCTACGCGTGCCAGACTTGACGAGCGGTTCGGTATTGATCACTTCCATCACGCGGTGCGCGGAGACGTCGGCGCGCGGCCACAGCACGAACACCATGCTCATCAGCAGGAAGCTCATGATCACCTGCACGGCGTAGCTCGAGAAGACGATCATGTTCGAAAACAGCGTGAGCTTCTCGGTCGCGCCGGCGTCTTCGATCAGGTAGGCGCCGATCCAGTAGATCGCGAGCGAAAGCCCGTTCATGATTGTGCTCATCAGTGGCATCATGACACTCATCGCGCGGTTCGTGAACAGCTGCGTGTTCGTCAGCGCGGCGTTCGCGTCCTCGAACTTCGACTCCTGGTAATCCTGGGCGTTGTAGGCGCGCACCACGCGCATGCCGGTGAGGTTCTCGCGCGCCACGAGGTTGATGTCGTCGGTCAGGCGCTGCATCGCCTTGAACTTCGGCATCACGAGCGCCATGAGGATGCCGACTGCGCACAGCAGCACCACGACGGCGATGCCCGTGGTGAGCGTCCATTCGAATCCTTCGCCCGCGATCTTGCACACGGCCCACACGGCCATGATTGGCGATTTGATGAGCATCTGCAGACCCATCGTGATGAACATCTGAATCTGCGTCACGTCGTTCGTGGAGCGCGTGATGAGGCTCGCCGTGGAGAAGCGGTGCATCTCGGACGGGCCGAATGATTCGACTTTGCGGAACTCGAGCGAGCGCAGGCGCTGGCCGAACGACGCGGCCACACGCGCGGCGAAGTAGCCGGTGATGACGGCGCAGACGAGCGAGCCGAACGAGACGAGCAGCATCTTGCCGCCGGAGATCCAGATGTCGCGCATCTGGCTGCCCGGTGTCTCCACGAGCCGCGTGATCTCGGACATGTAGCTGGGCAGTTCAAGGTCGAAGTACACCTGCCCGACGATGGTGACGAGCGAGATGAGCAACTGCCCTATCTCCGTTTTAGAGAGGTATTTCATGATTCGTAGCATCGTTGATTCCTTATGCTGTAAGGTTTTATGCTTGCGTTGGGGAACATGGTCTGGCGTGGTGCGCCGAGGCCTTCACCGCGCGCCATCTCCTGCATCCGCTCGTGGAGCCTGCGGTTGCGTGCGAACGCCGACTGCACCTGTTCGGATGTGGGCTCGGGGCCGTCCGGATTGCATATCGACAGGTACGTCATGAATTCGCCGAGCAGCCCCACGAAGTCGCGCGTACGGCGTTCACCCATCTGCGAGAACACCCATTCGAGCCGTTTGACCAGTTCATCGCCGTGTTGCCTGAAGGCGCGCCGGCCCTCGTCGGACAGTTCGACGACGACGCTGCGGCGGTCCTTCGGGTCGGCCGTGCGCACAATCCAGTCTTTCTTGGTCAGGGCCGCGAGGATCGTCGAGACGCGGCCGGACGTGGCGCCCATCGCCTCAGCGAGCTGCGACGGCGTGCGCGGCCCTTGGAACGCGAGCTCGCGCAATACGAACATCTCGCCTTGCGCGCCGCGTTCGAACGAGCGTGTGGCCCGCGAGCGCGACGCCCACATCGCGAACATCACTTCGTGGACCGCTTCCAATCGGTAATCCATCATCACCCCCTGCAGTAATTTGTCTTGCACTGTAAACTACTTACAGTGCAAGACAAATTTCCGGCAAGGAACATGGTCGTGCGTGGCTACCCCCTAGCCACACACGACCATCACCATGCCTACACACGGCTGTACGCAGCTACCGACTAGCCACATACAGCCGCAATCAGTGCAGCGCCTCGCGCAAACCGCGACTACTGTAGCGGTCGTGCAGCAGGCAGTAGCCGCCGAACACGACGAGCCACACAAGGCCTGCAACCGCCGGGCCGCGCGTGTCCGGACCGATGAACAGCGTGCCGTACACGAACACGAAAAACGCGATGGCGAGCGGATTGAGCACGCGGTACGCCGGCATGAGGAAGCCGCCGGGCATGAACTGCGGCGAATTGCGGTAGCGGTAGTGTGCCACCATCGTGAGGATGTAGATGAAGATGAACACCGCGGACGCCGCCGATGAGAACAGCACAAACGCGCCGGAGACGCCGGGCAGCGCGGAAAGCGCAGGCGAGAGCAGCACGAGCGCGCCCGAGACGATGATCGCGCGCGCCGGCACCTTCGTCTTCGACACGACGCCCAGCTTGCCCAACACCGGCGAGTGGGATTCCTCGCCGATCTGGAACAGATGGCGCCCCGCGGAATAGAGCAGCGAGTTGAGCGACGACGCGGCGGCGGTGAGCACCACAAAGAACACGACGGCCGCGGCCCAATGCAGACCGGCGAACTCGAACACCATGATGAACGGCGACGAGAACTGGTTGCCACCACCGTCTGACATGAAGTTGCGCCACGGCACGATTGCCATGATCGCGAGCAGCGCGCCCACATAGAACACGAGCACACGCAGGATGATGCCGTTGATCGCCTTTGGCAGCACCTTGCGCGGGTTCTTCGTCTCGGAGACGGTCACGCCCACGAATTCAATCATCGTGTACGAGAAGAAGACCATCTGGAAGCTCATGAGCAACTGCGTCCAGCCGTTCGGCGCGAGCGAGAAGCCGTCGAAGATATGCGACAGCGAGGCCTGCCCCGCCGGGTACACGTGGTTGGAGCCAGGCAGTGTCGTGGCGCCGTATCTATAGCCGGCCACCACCATGATGATCGACGTGACGATGAGCGCGAGGATCAGGAAGATCTTGATCATCGAGAACCAGAACTCGGTTTCGCCGAACAGCTTCACCGCGATCAGGTTCACGCTCACCAACGCCACGAGGAACAGCAGCTCGATGAGCCATTGCCATGATTGCAGATCGAATCCGAGCGTGCCGAAGAACGTCACGCAGTACTGCCCCACCGCGGAAAGCTCGGTCATGCCGGTCAGGATCAGCACGAGCCAATACGTCCACAGCGCGAATTTGCCCGCACCGTTGCCCAAGTACATGCGGATGAAGTTGATGAACGTGTGCTGGCTGGGGTCGCGGTACATCAGCTCGCCGATCGCGCGCATCATGAGGAACATGAAGCCGCCCACCAAGATGTAGACGAGCACGATGTTCGGGCCGTCGAGCGCGATCGACTTGCCCGAGCCCAGGAACAGGCCGGTGCCGATCGCACCGCCGATCGCGATGAACTGCACGTGGCGGTTCGTCAGGCCACGTTCCATCGCATTGCCCTCGTCGAGCGTCTCAAGAGAGGCGTTCACTTCCGCCTCACGTATTGGTGTAGAGGTGTGTGGTGTGTGTTCTGCCATAATATGACCGACTGTAACAGCCCACTATTGCGATCCGTTTCACTATATGAGTATTTTCGTTCATATTGTCTATTTAGAGGTCGCTGCTATTCCACCGCCTTGAGCGAGCCGACCGGATCGATCCGGTCGAGCACCGGATTGACGAACAGCCGTACAAGGAACGCGAACGCGAGCGTCACGACGACGGTGATGGCGTAACTCCACCACGCGATGTGCACTTCGAAATACAACCCCGGCATATTGAGCACACCGGTGAGCAGCCCCGCGACCCAACGCCCGAGCGGCAGGCCGATGATGACGCCCATCACCGTGAGCACCATCATCTCGCGGTTCACATAATGGTGCACCTCGTTGTCGTAGAACCCGAGCACCTTGAGCGTAGCCATCTCGCGCAGGCGCTCGGATACGTTCGTGTGCGCGAGCGTGAACAGCACGACGAGCGCGAGGCTGCCCGCGAGCAGCACGATCAGTCCCACGACCGCGCCCATCAGATTGAACTTGAAATGCTCGGCCTGGTAGGCGGTCGAGCTGGCGGTCAGCACAATCGCATCGTCTTCGAGCTGGTCCACATACTTGATCTGCTCGTCACTGCCACCCTTGAGCTTCGCGTAGACGGCATTCCATGTGATCGCCGGCTGTCTGCTCGCCGCCTCCCCGAGTTGGGCCGCCGGGAAAAGCCGGTGATAGAGGCCTTCGGAAATGAAGGTCTCCGCACCGATGAGACTGCGCGTGACAGCCGCGACCTTGACGCGGTGCGGCTGCGTGCCCTCACCGCGCAGATCCACCTCGTCGCCCGCCTGCACGCCGAGCGATTGCGCGGCGGACTGCGCGACGATGATGCCGCCATCGCCGAGCGTGACCGGCTGCGCACGGCCACCGCCGTGCACCCAGCCGAAGATTGAATCGCTGCGGGCCGGCTCCAGCCGGAACATCGTATTGAGCTCGCCCAGCTGTGCCTGCGGAATGATCGTCAGCTGCACGGACGCGCTGCTGCCTTCGCCGTTCGTGATCTCACCGCTTTCGATGCGCGTCTCCATGATGGCGGTCGTCTTGCCGTCCTGCACGAGTTTGCCGCGCAACTCGTCTTCGTCGCCGTCGTTCGTCATCGCGAACATGTCGTATTGGTCCACGCCGCGGTACTGATTGGGACCAAGCGCCGCCACCGTGTCGTTGATTGCAAGGCCGCACAAGATGAGCGCGGCGCAGCCGGCCACACCGCCGACCGTCATGATGAGGCGCGATTTGAAGCGGAAGATGTTGCGCGCCGTCACTTTGTTGAGGAAGCTCATGCGCTTCCACACCGGGCGGATGTGTTCAAGCAGGATGCGCGAGCCCGCTTTCGGCGCCTTCGGCCGCATGAGCGTGGCCGGCATCTGCCGCATGTCGCGGATCGACGCGAACAACGCCGCCCCGAGCACACCGACGACAAAGAGCAGGATGCCCAGAGAACCGTAGAGCCAGTCGTATTCCAGCGTGAGGTCGGGAATCGCGTACAGGCCGCGGATCACCACAAGCAGGAACGCCGGAATCCCCAGGAACCCTATGAGCAACCCCAACCCACCGCCGATAAGGCACGCGAGCAACGCGAAGAGCGCGTACCGCAACGTGATCGTCACACGCCCATACCCCAAGCCCAGATATGTGCCGATGAGCCCACGGTCCTCTTCGACGAGGCGGCTCATCGTCGTCAGACTCATCATCACGGCCACGACGAGGAACACGATCGGGAACGCGTTGCCAAGCGATTGGATCGAGCTGATGTCCGATTTGAGCGAACTGAAGCCGCTCAACGCCGTGCGCGACTGCACATACCAACGCGGCGCGATGTCGTCGACCGTCTGCTGCTCCTTCGCGAACCGGGCATCGATCTCCTGTTTTTTTGTATTGAGCTGCTGTTGCGCCTCCTTGAGCTGCGCGTCCCCCTGCGCCCATTGGCGTTGCGCGCTTGCGAGCGGTTCGGGCATCGCCATGCCGACGGGCACGTGCGCGGCCTGCGTGTCGAGCGCCTTGAGCTGCTCGTCGAGTTGGCTGCGCTGTGCATCGAGCCGTGCCTGCGCAGTGTGGATTTCGGCGTACGCCTGTTCCTTCGCGCGCGTCAGTTCGTCCTGCGCACGCTTCTGCAACGCGTCACGCCGCGCCTCCTCACGCTTCGTCTGCACGTCGCGTTCAATGCGCGAGACCGTCGACGACACGAGCGAGTCGTAATCGTCGCTGAACGCGTCTTTGTTCTGCGTATCTGCGAGCCGCATGACGACCGCACCATACACGTCCCCGTCCGCGCCGAAGGTCTTTTCAAGCGAACCCGGCGCGACGTAGCACGTGTAGTCGTTCGCGACCGCCGAACGGAATGCGGACCCCGAATACCCTTCCGGATTCGACAGATCGGATGGGTCGGTCACGATGCCGACGATCGTGAGCGCGTGCGTGCCGTCGCGCTCATCACCGCCGGACGCAGCGGTCACATCGATCGTGTCCCCGATACGGTGGTGCGTATCGTACGCGAACTGTTCGGTCACGGCGACCTCGCCAGGTGCGTCGGGAAGACGCCCCTCACGCACATACGGCACGTCGATTGCATCTTTCGCGCCGTCCGCGGGTTCGCGGAGCGTCGCGTTGAGACGATGGCCGCCCTCGCCATCGATCGTCACACGCTCGATATGCACACCGACGGCATCGTCGACGCCATCAACGCCACGCAACGCGTCGACATCGTCATCGGTCAGACCCATCGTCGACACGACCTCCACATCGTGCAGCCCCTGCTGCTCGTAGAACCGGTTCGCGGCGAGGAACGTGTCGCGGCAGCCCGCGTAGATGCCGGTGAGCACGGCCACGCCGAGCATCGAGATGATCATGATCGACAGGAACGGCTTCCACGCGCGCAGCCACGACCTCCACGTGTCCAGCAGGAACGCCGAACCCAGCGCCTTGTGCCTTGTCATGTCAGCCACCTCACCATTCGATGTCGCTGATCGGCGTCGGGTGCTCGTTGATCTCCTGGCTGATGACCTTGCCGGAACGGAAGCGGATGATCTTGTGCGCCATCGGCGCGAGCGCGGAGTTGTGCGTGATGATCAGCACGGTCATGTGCTCGTCGTGGCAGATGTCCTGCAGCAGCTGCAGCACCTCCTTGCCCGTCTCGTAGTCGAGCGCGCCGGTCGGCTCGTCGCACAGCAGCAGTTTCGGTTTCTTCGCCACCGCGCGCGCGATTGAGACGCGCTGCTGCTCGCCGCCGGACAGCTGCGCGGGGAAATTGTCGAGCCGGTCTCCCAAGCCCACTTTGTCGAGCGTCTGCTCGGGGTCGAAATGGTCCGCGCAGATCTGCGACGCGAGTTCGACGTTCTCGAGCGCCGTGAGATTGGGAATCAGATTGTAGAACTGGAAAACGAAGCCGATGTCGTTGCGGCGGTAGGTGATCAGGTCGTGGTGGTTGAGGTCGGTGATGTCACGGCCGCCCACCACCACGGTGCCGCTCGTCGCGGTGTCCATGCCGCCCAGAATGTTGAGCGCGGTCGTCTTGCCCGCGCCAGACTGGCCCAGGATCACGCTCAGCTTGCCTTCGTCAGCGGTGAAGCTCGCGCCGTCGAGCGCGCGGATCGTCGAATCCCCAGCCGGATATTCCTTGACGACGCCATTGAACTCGATGTATGCCATCGCGCGCTCCTTTCACACTCAAGCCACACCCCCAGTATCGTCGAGTTTTGGCGGCGAAACGCCGTGCCCGCATGGCAGAACGGCGTTTCTCCGCGCGCGAAGATGATACTACCGTGGTCGCACCTGAACGCACCAATCAATCGGGAAGACGGAGAGACATGGCACACATCGGACATATCGGCAAGGCAATGACCGCGGCACTGTGTGCGGGACTGCTCGCATGCGCCACGGCGTGCGGATCGGCACCGGACTCGTCGGCGTCCGCGGACGCAACAGCGCAACCATCGGCTACCGCGAGCGAAGCGGCGATCAGCGAGAAAGACATCGTCGGACACAAGTTCACATACGGCACCATTGAATTCGAATTCACCGATACACCAATCGGGGAACTCGACTACGGAGACGCACAAACCGCGCCGATTTACGAATTCAAAGTGCGCACCGATGCAGACGATATCTCGTACGACGGCGACCCCGCATGGCGCGGATACACAGTGACCGCGGAGTGCGTGGACTCGTACGCCGAGGGCACATGGAGGGAATGCCCCTCAGACACCCTCTTCCTGCTCACCGGAAAAACAGTGCGCGACGAGACGATCACCGAACCCGAGTTCCAGAACGCGGGCTTCGAAGTGACGAAAGAGGAATCGGGCACACTCAATCTGCAACTTGTGACCGAAGGCGACAGCAGCACCGCCGAAAGCACGGCGCTGCTCACGAAGTCGATGCCGAGCTCGTTCGCCGTCGCGAACACAATCCAGCTGGAGGTGGAGTAATCGGGCCGGCGGCTGCCGCGAATCGAGCTGAATTCATCGGCCCGCTGCCGCACCCTACACAACACACCCGCGCGGATCAGCGCCCCGCCCGCTGCGTGAGCGCATACGCGGCGAACAGCACGGCGAGCCAGACCACGCCGGCGACGAGCGCGATGCGGTAGCTCGGCGAGAAGCACATCAGTACCGCCACAAGCGCGAGGAACGCGATGATCACGTACGGCATCCAGCGCCAGCCCGGCAGTTTGAACTGGATCTTCGCGAGCGCCTCGTCGCCGCGCAGGCCGCGCAGTTCGCCCGGGCCGTCGCCTGCGGCCACGCGCTTGCGGAACAGCATCTCGGTGATCATGATCATCGTCCAGTTGATGATCGCGGCGATCGTCGCGATTGACATCAGGTAGTTGAACGCGAACTGCGGCCACAGGAACACGACGAACACCGCGACCACGGTGACAGCGGCGCTCGTGAGCACGGCGGCCACCGGCACACCGCGCTTGTTCACGCGCCCCAGATACGCCGGCGCGTTGCCCTGGCGCGCGAGCGAGAACAGCATGCGCGAGTTCGAGTACAGCGCGGAATTGTAGACGCTCATGACCGCCGTGAGGCACACGAAGTTGAGGATGCCGGCGGCCACCGGCACGCCGACCGAGTCGAAGATCTGCACGAAGGGGCTCATCTGGCCGTCGATGCGGTCCCACGGAACGACGGCCATGATGATGCCGAGCGCGGCCACATAGAACACGAGGATGCGCCAGATGATGCCGTTCGTCGCCTTCGGGATCGTCCTGCGCGGATTCTCCACTTCGCCGGCCGTGACGCCGATGAGCTCAGTGCCGCCGAAGCTGAACATGACCACGACGAGCGCCATGAGCAGTCCCGTCCAGTGCCCGTCTGACGTGCGGGAGAGCGCGCCGTGCGGGAAGAATCCTCCGTCCACGGTGAACCAGTTGGCGAACGACGCGCGCACGCCGGAATCGGTCGGCAGATTCGCGACGATTACGGCGATGCCGCCCGCGATCATCGCGATGACAGCCACGATCTTGATCAGTGCGAACCAGAATTCGAATTCGCCAAATTCACTCACGCCGAACAGATTGAGGATCGTGATGAGCACGAGGAAGAACGCGGCCGACGCCCACTGCGGAATGTTCGGGAACCAGTAGTTCACGAACGACCCAACCACGGCGAGCTCGACCATCGAGACGAGCACATAGTTGAACCAGTAGTTCCACCCCGAGATGAACCCGGCGCGCTTCGACCAGTATCGCGACGCGTAGTAGCTGAACGCGCCCGCCTTGGGGTCCTCGACGCTCATCTCGCTCAGCGCGCGCACGATCATGAAAATCGCGGCTCCGCCGATGAGATATGCCAGCAGAATTGACGGCCCGGCGAGCGCGATCGACTCGCTCGAGCCGTAGAACAGGCCCGTGCCGATCGCGCCGCCGAGCGCGATGAGCTGTATATGCCTGTTTTTCAATGATTTGCGCAGCTGTTGCTGCTCGCTCACTTCGGGTGTGGAGGCCATGGTCGTCCTTTTATATCGCGGCGCACTGGCGCGCCATGAAATATGCCGCCGTTCATTCTATGAACGCGTTGTTACGGTTAGGCGTGCAGCTGATTCGGCGCATGGTACATGCATGGCAAAAAAGGTCGAGGCTTTCCGGCGCGCATCAGGTTACATGGGGATTGTCGGAAGGAGACAGACAACGATGGACGAGCGAATGGCCGCGGTTCAACGCATGCAGGATTACATTGGGCTGCATCTGCACGAGCACATCACCATGGCCGATTTGGCGGCCGCGGCGCTATTCTCGCCTTGGCACTCGTACCGCCTGTTTCGCGAACTGACGGGCCTCACCCCCGCCGCGTATATACGGCGGATGAGGCTGAGCCATTCGGCGATGGAACTCAAACGAAGCGGGCGCACAATCACCGAGGTGGCGTTCGAGTACGGATTCGGCAGCGTTGACGGATACGTGCGCGCCTTCGCCCGTGAATTCGGGCGCACGCCCGGCGATTACGCCCGCTCGCCGAGCCATCACGTTGTTCCATCCTTACGGCGTCCAATACAGGCAACCACGAAAGGAAGCGATCACGATGGATTCGATGCAATATGTATATGTCTCGCCCATCCACAAGCCACGCCGCAAAGCGATCATCAAGCGCGGCACATCCGCAACGGACTATTGGGCATACTGCAGCGAGGTGGGCTGCGACGTCTGGGGTACACTGCTGAGCATGGATTCGCTGTGCGGGGAGCCGGTGTGCCTCTGGCTGCCGGCCGCATACCGCACGCCCGGCACCTCCACGTATGTGCAAGGCGTCGAAGTGGGCGTCTATTACGACGGCCCGGTCCCCGAGGGATTCGATGTCATCGAGCTGCCCGAAGCGGACTATCTGATGTTCCAGGGGCAGCCCTTTGACGAAGCGGACTACGGGCAGGCGATTCAATTCGTCGAGAACGCGGCAGACCGCTACGACCCATCCGTCCTCGGCTACGTTTGGAGCATCCGATCGCCGCGCATCCAACTTGATCCGAAGGGCGAACGCGGGTATATCGAGTTCCGCCCCGTGCAGGTTCACTCGCAGGCGATGCCGTCGCCATCACGGTCGAGCTTGGAGCTGTAGCCCGGCTGGCCTTGGTAGAGCGGAGCCTTGCCCGCGGCGCGCACGGCGGCGCAGTTCTTGTAATACACGTTCGTGTCCTGCTGTGCGGGCTGCGGCGCAGGCTCCTGCGTAGGTTGCGGCGCCGGCACCTCCTGCGTGGGCTGCGGTTCGACCGTCTGCGCCTGCTGTTGCTCGGCCTGCACCGGGGTGATCACACCGCCGTCCGCGGGGATGGTCTGCGCCGGGCATGTGGCGAGCACGTTCGCCATCGCGTCATGTTCGGCTTGCGTGACCCACAGGCGGTATTTCTGCTTGACGCCGATCTGCCGTGCCACATACTCGCAACGGAATCCGGTATTCGCGGGGAGCCATGTGGCCGCGTCGCCATCCGACTTGCGCTGGTTCGACGGACCGTCCACCGCCAGCAGGTTGTATGGGTCGTTCGCCAGATTCCGGCGCTCGTCTTCGGTGAGCTGCTGCGCGCCCTTCTGCCATGCGTCGGAAAGCGCCACCACATGGTCGATCTGCACGGCGGTGCTCGTGTCCTGCCCGCGCACGAAGTCGATGCGTGTGCCGGTGTACGGGTCCTGCAGCACGCCGCTCGCCACCACACAGTCATGCGTGTTCGCCTTGTAGGTCTTGTCGGTCAGGTCGCGGTTGAGGATGTCGTTGCGGGTATCGCAGCCGTTGTGGTCCACGTCGGCCCATGCCGCGCCGAACTGGTCGCGGCTATACCCGGTCTTCGGCGCACGGCCCTTCACTGCAAGCGTGTTGAGCACGGTGAGCGCGTTGTCTTGCGCGCCTTCCGGCGCCTGTCCAATCATATCCGCGGTGGATTGCTGTTCTTCCGCGGTTTGCGACGGCTCCGGCTCCGGCGTGGTGGTGGCCGAAGGCGAGCTCGTCGTTGAAGGCTGCGCGCTGGAGCTGGAGGTCGAATCGACCGGCGAGCAGCCAAAAACGGTGAGGAGCAAAGCGCCCGCGGATAGCGAAGCGGTAAGGGTGCGCCAAGTGGAGGCCATAGCTGGTTCTTCTCTTCCCTATGCAATATATGGAGCGAAAACAATCAATATGGTACGCCCGCCATGCCCATGCACGCGGGACGTCTCACATATGGTCACAAAACTTCCATATTGCGAACATATTGCGAACAGCCAAGGCATGTGTGACCGTATCTCGCTTACGCGAGTGCCCTAATCGGCCTAAGGGCGAGTATAGGGCCTGCGATTTGTTGAAATCGCACGGTGTTCAGGGCGCCATACTTGCTGGTGGAGGGTTTTGGGCACCCGCGTAAGCGAGATACGGCACCCCATGCCGAAACAGTGGTCCGCGGGCGATCATGCGACCGCCCGCGGACCACTGAGGAAAGAAAAGGAAAGAGATAAGAATCAGAAGTTCAGCGAGACATGCACCTCCTCGGTTCCGGGTGCCGCGATCGGCACGGTGGTGCCACTGACGGGCTTGCCGTCCACGACCAGGGAAGCCTTGCCGGTGCGCGTGGCATCGATTACATAGCGCACGCCACGCCATTCGCGCTCGATGTGCAGCTCGGTGAACTGCGCGGGCAGATGCGGTTCGATGCGCAGGCCGTCGAATGTGGGCTGCACACCCAGCAGATGCTGCGAGACATCTACGAAGGTCCATGCGGCGGTGCCGGTGAGCCACGAGTTCTTGCCTTCGCCCGGCGTCGGCGCCTCTGGGCCGGCCACCATCTGGCAGTAGACGTATGGCTCGGTGCGGTGCACTTCGGAATACTGCTCCACATACGCCGGGCATGTGCGCGTGTACACGTTGAACGCTTCGTCGTCGTTGCCGATTGTGGCGTTGGCGATCGAAATCCACGGGTTGTTGTGGCAGAAGATGCCGCCGTTCTCCTTGTACCCACGCGGATATGACGAGATCTCGCCGAGCTCGATGCGGTACGTGGAGTACGCCGGCGCCAGGATCGCCGTGCCCCAGCGGCACGTGAGCAGGTCCTTGGTGGATCGCAGCGCCTGCGCGGCCTTGCTGTCATCGGTGCCGATGCCGCCATGACGCACATGCCCTGCGGCTTGATGTAGATCTTGCCTTCGCTGTCTTCGTTGGTGCCGACCGGGTTGCCGTTGGCGTCGTACGCGCGGCGGAACCACGCGCCGTCCCAGCCTGCGGTGAGCGTGGCCTCGCGCACTTCGCCGATCGCCGCGCGCACCGCCGCGGCTTCTGCCTGCACATCGGCCGCGGCCATGCCGCACGCCTCGCCGAACCGCTCGAGGATCTGCGCATACTGCTCGCCATACAGCACGAACATGCCGGCGATGAACACGGATTCGGCGATGCCGGTGTCGTTGTTTTCGATGGTCTGGAAGCTTTCGCCCGGCGTGGACGAGAAGCAGTTGAGGTTGAGGCAGTCGTTCCAGTCGGCGCGCCCGATGAGCGGCAGGCCGTGCGGGCCGCGGTGCGTCATCGTGAAGTGCACCGAACGGCGCAGATGCTCGAGCAGCGGCTGTTCCGAGCCTTCCTGATTGTCGAACTGCGTGGGTTCGCGCAGGATCGAGTCGTCGCCGGTCTCGTTCAGGTAGGCGAACACGCCGGCCACGAGCCACAGCGGGTCGTCGTTGAAGCCGCCGCCGATGTCCGCGTTGCCTTTCTTGGTGAGCGGCTGGTACTGGTGCCATGCGGAGCCGTCGGGCAGCTGCGTGGCCGCGATGTCGAGGATGCGGCTGCGCGCACGCCCGGGGATCATGTGCACAAAGCCGAGCAGGTCCTGGTTCGAATCACGGAAGCCCATGCCGCGGCCCATGCCGGACTCGTAGTACGAGGCGGAGCGCGAAAGGTTGAACGTGACCATGCACTGGTACTGGTTCCAGATGTTGACCATGCGGTCGAGCTTGCCGTCTCCCGTGGAGACCTGGAAGCGGCCGAGCAGCTCATCCCACGACGCGCTGAGCTCATCGAGTGCCTTGAGCACCTTCTCGCTCGTGTTGAACCGCGCGAACAGCTCGTGCGCCGGCTGTTTGTTGATGATGCCGACCTTGGCCGGATCGTTCGGATCCTCCCACTTCTGCTCATCCGGCACTTCGATGTACCCGAGCATGAACACGAGCATGCGCTCCTCGCCCGGCTGCAGGGTGAGACGCACGCGCTCGGCCGCAATCGGGTACCAGCCGTGCGCCACCGAGTCGCGCATGCGGCCTTCGGCAATCGCCTGCGGGCTGTCCCAGCCGTTGAACTGGCCGAGGAACTCATCGCGGCTCGTGTCGAATCCGACCGTCGGCTCGTTCACCGAGAAGAACGCGTAGTGGTTGCGGCGCTCCTTGAACTCGGTCTTGTGGTAGACGATGGTGTTCGTGCCGGTCTGCTCGACTTCGACTTCGCCGGTGGAGAGGTTGCGCTGGAAGTTGCTCGCGTCGTCCACCGCGTTCCACAGGCACCATTCCACGCATCCGGTCACGTCCACGGTCACGGCTTCGCCGGTGTTGTTCCTGACCGAAAGGTGGTTGATCTCGGCGGCCGTGTGCAGCGGCACGAATGCGGTGAGCGTGGATTCGATGCCTTGGTAGTCGGTATGGAACGTGGTGTAGCCGATGCCGTGGCGGCACTCATACGAATCGAGCGGCGTCTTGACCGGCAGGAACGTGGGCGACCACGTGGCCACCGGCGTGGCGTCTTCCCCACTGCCGCTCATGAGACTCAGGTAGTAGTTGCGCGCGCCGTTGTCGCCGGGCACGCCGTTGTAACGGTAGCGCGTGATGCGACGCAGCTTGGCGTCTTTGTAGAACGAATAGCCGCCGCCGGTGTTGGAGATGAGCGAGAAGAAGTCCTCGTTGCCCAGGTAGTTGATCCACGGCAGGGGCGTGGCGGGCGTCTCAATGACGTATTCCCTTGCTTCATCATCAAAGTGGCCGAATTGCACGATGCGTCCCTTTCCTGCGGCTTTCCGGCGCATGATTCAGGTGTGTTTCCCACACGCAACCGCAATGTTGCCCATAGCGGACCTTCTGTGGTCCGCCCCCGTGAGCCCTACGCCGACCATTTAATTCAACGACAAAACTATTATACGCAGACAGCCATGCACACAAGTCGGCGTGTCGCATTATTGATAAGCCTATCAATAAACATGTCGCATATATGCAGGGAGGCCGCCAAGCATGTACTTGGCGGCCTCCCCGTTTCAGGCTCAGGGGCGGGAAAATCAAGCGGCTGCGCCGTCTTCCTCCATCTGCTTCTTCGTGGCCGGGGCGATCGAAAGCGCCGGGTCACGCAGCGGGATCATCATCGCCTGCGTGGCGTGGTAGAGGTCGGACTTGCCCGGCCACACCGTGTCGATCGGCTTGTTGGTGCGGTCGAGCTGGTGGAACCACGACCCGTTCACGCGGTCCATCAGGTACGTGTCGATGTACTCGAGGAACGTGGCGTACCAATCCGCATATTCCTGCCTGCCGGTCACATGGAACAGCGTGGCGGCCGTGTTCACGCCTTCGGCGAGCGTCCAGTGCATGCGGTCATGCACGACCGGCTTGCCCTCCCAATCGGTCGTGTAGACGATGCCCGGGGCGCCGTCGGCGTCCCACGCGTCTTCGACCGCGCGGTTGAACAGATGCTCGGCGACGTCGAGGTACTTGCGCCCGTCGCCGTCCAGCACACCGCTCTTGCCATACACCGAAAGCGCGTACTGCGTGATCAGGCGCGCCCACTCAATGCCATGGCCCGGCGTAGCGCCGTACGGCTTGAACTGGTCGTCCGGCTTGTCCGCGTTGAACTCGAGCAGCGGCTTCCAGTCGGAGTCGAAATGCTCGGGGATGCGCCAGTCGTTCTCCTCAGCCCACGTGAGCACATGGCCGATGATCCGGCCGGCGCGCTCACGCCAGCTGTCGTCACCGGTCACGTCGGCCACGGCGAGGCAGGCCTCGACCGAGTGCATGTTCGCGTTGAGGCCGCGGTAGGTGTCGAGCTCGGTGAACTCGGTGTTCCATGTGTCGACGCTCAGGCCGATCTCGTCATCCCAGAAGCGCGTCAGGTACACATGCTGCGCCTGGTCGAGCAGCTCGCGCGCGCCCGGGCGGCCCGCGAGCAGCGCAGACGACGCCGCGAGCAGCACGAACGCGTGCGCGTACGCCTGCTTGTTGGGCATGTGGCAGATGCGCGGGGTGATCTCCGCGTACCAGCCGTCGTTCTCGTCGTCGTGCAGCGCGCCGCGCAGGCCGCGCACGCCGTCGTCGACGAGCTCGGCGGCGCCGTCCACGCCCATCAGCGTGGCGAGCGAGTAGACGTGCGTCATGCGGCAGGTGATCCACGTGGCGCGGTTGCGGTCCGCCCACGGGGTGCCGTCGTCGCCGAGCCAATACGAACTGCCGTCGACCGCCGGGAAACACCGGCCGAACGCGATGAGGTTGTCTCGCGAAAGGTCGAGGAACCGCTTGTTTTCCGGCGTACCGATCTGGTACTTGGGGTCTTGTGAATGCTTGGGGCTGTTCACTGCCATGACTTCCTTCCTGTGTCGTCGTTGACTGTCTGATTCAGAGCGTATCACTGAAGCGCTTAAGCCGCAAGTTTACAACGCCTGCATGTCGAGCACAATCGCCTGCATGGGCCACAGCGGCGGCAGCTGAAGACCGATCTGCTGCAACAGCGCACCGCTCACCACGAACCCCTCGCCGGTGCGCGCGGCGGCGATCCACTGCGGGGTGTTCCATCCCCAGCGCGATTCGCCGATCTCCTCGCGCAGCCGCACGCGGTACGTGCGGGAGGCGTCAAGCCCGGCCGGGCGCAGGCGCTCGGTCACCACGTCGCGCAGGTTCGTGACGGTCGCCACGACCCACACCGCCCGCGAGGCATCATCGGCCACGACCCCGCGCGCACGCAGCGCCGGGTCGTGGAAGTCCGCGTGATGCACCTCGCCGGCATGCAGCAGGCCGCGCAGCTCCTTGACGAGCTTCACGAACGCCGTGATCTGCGCGAGCTCGTCATCGGTGCACTCGAGGATGTTCCATTCGAACCCGGAGCAGCCTTCGAGCGACATCGCCGCACGGTAGCTCAGGTCGGTCGCGCGCCATGTGGAATGCGCCGGGCTCGGGCCGATGTGCGCGCCGATCATCTCGGGCGGCACCACGAGCTCGGTGTAACGCTGGATGTCCACGCGGTCGCGCGGGTCATTCGAATCGGACGCCCAGATGCGGTCGGCGTGCTGCAGGATCCCTGCGTCGGTGCGGCCGCCGCCCGAAGCGCAGCTTTCGATCTCGAGGCCGGGGAACTCGGCCTTGAGGTCGTCGAACAGGCGGTAGGCGGCCTCGGTCTGCGCGTGCAGGCCGTAATGACCGTCGTGCACCGGCTCAGTCACGTCACGGTTGTGGTCCCACTTGATGTAGTCGATGCCCAGTTCGCTGATCAGGTCGGCCATCTGCCCGCGCACATGGCGGTAGGCGTCCGGATTGGCCAGGTCGAGCACATACTGCGTGCGGTATGAGATGTCCTCACGGCACGGCACGGCCTCCGGCGCGGCGAGGATCCAGTCAGGGTGTTCGCGCGCGCAATCGGAGTCGAGGTTGATCATCTCCGGCTCGAACCACAGGCCGAACTGCATGCCCAGCCCGTGCACATGTTCGGCGAGCGCGTCGAGTCCGTTGGGCCAGACCTCGGGGTCGACGACCCAGTCGCCCAGACCCTTCGTGTCGTCGCGGCGCAGGTGGAACCAGCCGTCGTCGAGCACAAAGCGCTCCACGCCCACCTTCGCGGCCAGGTCGGCGAGCGCGATGAGCGTGGCCCCGTCGTGGTCGAAATACACCGCCTCCCATGTATTGAGTGTCACCGGGCGGTCGCCGCGCACGTGGTTCGGCAGCGAGCGCAGCCAGCGGTGGAAGCGCGCGGCCATGCCGTCGAGGCCGTGGTCGGACCACGAGAAGCACACCTGCGGCGTGGCGTAGTCGGAGCCGGGCAGCAGTTGGATCTCGCCGGGCCCCAGCAGCTCGCCCGCGCCGAGCAGCGGCTCGTGCTGCGGCAGGTTGTCGAGCCGGTAGGTCTGGTTGCCGCTCCACGCCAAGTGGCACGCCCAGACTTCGCCGGAGTCGAACAGCGGCTCGCCGTCGCTCGCGATGAACAGCCACGGGCTTTCGTGGCTCGTCTTGCCGTGGCGGCAGTCGCGCGTCATGGAACCACGCGGCAGCGGGCCGGTCTGCGGCTGCTTTTCGAGCGGCCAGCGGCCGGTGAACTGCGTCAGGCGGTCGGCGCGGCGCGGGATCGGCAGCACGGAGTCAAGCCAGTTCACGGTGAGCGGCTCCTCATGCTCCATGTCGATGTTGGTGATGCGCTCGTCCATGAGCACCAAGCCGCCTTCGGCGAGGCTCAGCCGCACGTCGAGCTCCACAAGGTTGACGGCGTCCTTGGCGTGCACGAGCAGCTCATGGCCGCTGTGCTCCACCTGCGTCTCGACCGTGGTCCAGCGCACGAATACGGGCGCGCCGCCGCGGTATGCCTCGAGCCCGGGGCGCCCAGCGAAGGCCTCGGCGCCCTGCGGCAGCAGCGACGGCCGCAGGGCCGCGTCCGGCTTTTCCGCGGGCGGCGTGACCTTGAGCGTCATCGCGTCGAGCGCGGAGAGCTCGCCTTCGGCGCCCGGCACGCCGAAATCGCGGCCCCAGTATTCCACTTGCGGCATTTCATTCTGCGGCGTCTTGAGCACGACGGCCACGCCGTCGCGGCGCAGCACCACATGATTCCCGTTATCGAACATCGTTGTCTCCTACCATGGTGGGTTCACCAGTCAGTGTAATTCGCGCGCGCAGCGGCGGTGCGGCACGCGTGAAGGGTTGACTTTTCCGTGCAATCAGTATAAATTAAGCGTTTAAGTAATGCAAACGGAACATCGTGTTCTGTGCGTTTCGCGGCACCGGGGCCGCAGTAAGGAGGGCGCCATGCCGAACACCGACCGGCTCACTGACTCGCAACGCGAGGCGATCGACACGCTCACCGCCGCCCCACAATACGCCGGCGCGTCGAAGTTGCGCATTTTCATGCAACTGCCCGCCAAACACAAAGCCGCGTATTTCCGCGAGCACTTCCTCGTGCCGTGCATCGCCACCGTCATCGTCATCGCACTGTGCACATTCGTGATCGTGCGCATCGTCTCGCCGCGCGAACGGCCCGCGCTGTACGCGGCGGTCGTCGACAGCTCGCTGCCGTTGGGTGAGGCCGCCAAACTCGAGCAATCCACCGAGCACGAGCTCGGCGCCGACGTGATTGTGGACGACTATTTCGACACCACGAAAGACGGCATCTCCAAACTGCAGACCATGATCTCGAGCGAGCAGATCGACGTGGTGATCGCGCCGCCGACCGTGTTCAAGGAACTCGCCTCCTACGGCTACTTCAGCAATCTGCACGAGGCGCTCCCGGCCACCGAATACGGCCAGCTGCACGCGTACACTCAGGATTTCCGCGGATTCGACGATTCGCAGCTCGCCGATGACGTGGACGATTCCGGCAGCGGCAAGGGCGCCGCTGAACCCTACGGGCTCAAGCTCGAGTGCGCCGGCGAATGGCACCGGTACGCGGATGGCAGCGATGCGCTCGTGGGCATTGTGGCCAACACCAAGCAGCAGGCGAACGCGCAGCGGTTCATCGATTACCTGTACCACTAAGCCAGTCAGTCAACCACCACATCTACCCGAAGGAGCGCACGATGAGCGCAGGCATCTTCCGCCAAGACAATCCATACAACACGATCATGGGCCGCATCGGCGACCTCGCCATGCTCTCGGTGGCGTGGACGGTCTTCTCGATCCCCGTCTTCACGATCGGCGCCTCCACATCCGCCGCGTGCGAAGTGGCGCGCGAGATCGTCGAAGATACCGACGAGGGCGTGTTCCGCGCGTTCTGGCGCGCATTCAAGCGCCGTTTCGGCACGAGCTGCCTGTTCACGTTGCTGTACGCCGTGGTGTTCGGGCTCGGCGCGTTCGACTTGTGGTGGATTTCGCGCCAGTCGGGCGATTCCGCGTCGATCTTCTACGGCGTCACCGTCACGGTGTTCGTGATCGTGGCCATGCTGCTCGCGTTCGTGCTGCCGCTGTCCGGCCGCAGCAAGCTCACCGCGCGCGAGCAGATCGCGCAATCCGCACGCCTCGCGCTGATGAAGCCGCTCGTCGCGCTGCTCATCGTGGCGCTTGCGGCATTGCCGATCGCGCTGATGGCGCTTGTGCCCGGCGCGATCATGTGGGTGCCGTTGCTGTGGGTGATCCTGGGCTTCGGCGTCTCGTTCTGGGTGGCGATGCTCGCGACGTGCAAGGTCTTCGCGCTCAAGCCTGCCGATCATCAGGCGCAGGACTAGTAGATTCACGCACTTTCAGCACATACGGCGGCTCTTCGACCACGCCCACGTCCTCGCCGTCGATGAGCTTGAGCATGAGTGAGGCGGCCATGTGACCCGAGCGCACGATGTCGCGGTTGAGCGCGGTGATGCCGGGGTGTGCCGCCTCGCACATGAACGAATCGTCCCACGACATGATCGAAAGCTCGCTGGGCACATGCACGCCCAGCACGGCAGCCACGCTTTCGCCGGCGAGCGCCATCACGTCGTTGTCGTAGATGATTGCGGTGGGGCGCGGGTTCACGCTGAGCAGGCGGCGTGTGGCCCCGGCACCGGAGGCCGGCGTGTAGTCGGTGTGCAGGCAGCGGTAGCGGATGCCGAGTTCGGTCGTGGCCTCCGAGAACGCGGCGTCGCGGATGTACGAATGCCCGAGTTCTTCGGGGCCGGCCACACGCGCGATGCTGCGGTGCCCCAAGTCGTACAGGTGCCGCACGGCGAGCCCCACGGCCGCGGCGTCGTCGCTGGCGAGCGTGGGCAGGCCGGCGGTCAGCGAGGCGTCGGCCACGGCGAGCACCGGCATCTGCGGGTTCTGCTTCATCGTCTCGATGCGGTCGTCGCCGATCTCCAGATTCAGCAACAGCATGGCGTCCACGTTGCTTGTGGCGATCCAGTCCGCGATAATCGCGTCTTCGTCGTCATGGTCCATCGACATGCGCACGAGCAGCGAATAGTCTTTGCGTTCGAGTTCGGCGCCGAGGCCGGAGATCAGGCTCATCATATAGGGTTCGACCGCGAGCAGCTGCGGGTCGTAGCCCAGGACCAGGCCGATGCGCCGCGTCTTCGACTGCGCGAGCGACTGGGCCGCGCCGTTCGGCTTCCATCCCAGTTCGCGCGCGACTTCGAGCACTTTGGCGCGCGTCGCCTCGGACACGCCCGGCTTGCCGTTGAGCGCGTACGAGACAGCGCTGCTGGACACCCCTGAAGCTTTCGCCACATCGAAAATAGTCACCTTCGACTTTTGCGCTACCATGCTCCGCTCCTCATCTTCGACTCCCGGCCGAATGGTCGGACTGTTCATGTTCAGGCGGCTGAACACCCGGTTGCTTAACTAACTTAAGTCATGTGCTGTACTTGGGCTGCACGAATGAATCGCTTAAGACCATCGTACGCCGCTGCCCGTGCATGCACGCTGCGAGCCGAGTGCGGCGTGCGCGGAGCCGGTGGGCAAAGGGCCCCGGCGGCTGTGCACTGCCGGGGCCCCGTGATTCACCGCTTGAGGTCGTTCGCCGTGCGCAGCACGTTCGCCGCGGCGAAATCGACCGGGTCACCGGTGTGACCGGTCGTGATGTGCAGGGTCACCGATTCGCCCGGCAACAGGCTGACCATGCCCTCTTCGACGCGCGCGTCGGGATCCACCTTGTCGACCATGCAGAACAGGTCGCGCACATAGTCACGCGCCGTGACGGCCAGCTCCACGCCGTCTGCGGTGCGCTCGGCGGTGGCAGTGAAGGCGTCTGCCGGCGCGGCGAGCCGCTGGTCGATGATCTCCGCACCGTTGAAGATGACGCGCGGGAACGCATCGTCGGACGGCGTGGCCACGATGAGCTCGTTCGCGGCGTCGTCCAGCTGTGCCACGTCTTCATCGAGCGGGAAGCCGCGGTGGTCGACCGCGTCGATCGTCACGTCGTCGATTCGCTGCGTGGCGAGCACGTCGCCGGCGAGCGTGCGGCGCTCAACGGTCCACGAGCCGGTCCACGGTTCACGGGTGTCGTTGAGCACGATCAGCTCGAGGTGGTCCGTATCGGTCTTGACGCCTTCCCAGCTGTGGGTCTCGCGGTATTCCTCGCTTGTACGCGGCTGGATCGTGGCCAGGCGTGGCGCGAAGAAATCGCGCGACGCGTACCAGACCGGCTTGCGGTGGCCGTTGAAGTCGACCGCCGCCCACGAAACGACCGGCCAGTCGTCGTTGAGCTGCCAGATGAGCGCACCGGCGTTCACCGGTTCGAGCGAGCGCATGTGCTCCACGCCGAAGCGCATCGCCTGCGCCTGCTGCAGCTGCGTGGCCCAGTGCCAATCCTCGATGTCCGCCCAGTCGTCGGTGGGGATGAGCCAGCTGTGTTCGCCGTCCTTAGGTGTGCCGTTCACCACGCCGCCGAAGCTCACGTCGTTGAGATTGCCCGGCGTGATGTGGCCGCGCATGCCGCGCGCCAGCTTGTAGTTGCCGCCGGAGGCCTTCTGGTGCACGAGCATCTGGTCGCCGAAGGGCTCGAGTTTCTCGTCGTGCACGGCGCCGACGAGCGTGCTCCACGCCGGTGGGGCCTGATAGCCGAATTCGTCGGCGAAGCGCGGCGTGTAGTCGGCGTACACGGTGTAGTCGGCGCGGTTCCACGCGTCCCAGATGTGCATCGTGCCGTCGGTGTCCCAGTTGGCGTTTGTGAAGCGCGTGAAGCTCATCGGGGAGCTCGGCAGGTACACGTGCGTCGGGTCCAGATTGGCGAGCAGCTGCGGGAACAGCTCGGAGTAGTAGTAGTCGCCCCACGGCTTTTCGCCGTAGCCGTAGTCGTTCGGCTTGCGGTCGTCGTCGCGCAGGGCCTGCTTGTAGCCGCCCCACTCCGCGTAGGCCACGTAGTTCTCGTTCGAGCCGTTCCACACGATCAGGCTCGGGTGCGGGCTCAGGCGGGTGATCTGCTCACGGGCCTCGGCCTCCACCTCTTCCTTCGTCTCGGCGTCTTCCGGGTACGCGGCGCACGCGAGCATGAAGTCATGCCACACCATGATGCCGTGCTCGTCGCACAGGTCGTAGAACACGTCGTCTTCGTAGATGCCGCCGCCCCAGATGCGCACCATGTTCGCGTTGGCTTCCACCAGGTCGCGAATGCCGCGCTCGTAATCACGCTTCGAGATGCGCGAGATGAAGGCGTCGTCAGGAATCCAGTTGTAGCCGTGTGCGTGCACCGGCACGTCGTTCACGTAGATCTGGAACGGGCGGCCCACTTCGTCGGCGCGCGTGTCCACATGCGTGGTGCGGAAGCCGATGCGGCCGTCCCATTCGGCCTGCAGGTCGTCGCCGGCCTTGACCGAGACCGCGTAGAGCGGCTGGTCGCCGTAGCCGATGGGCCACCAGAGCTTCGCTTCGGGCACGGCGATCGTGATCGTCGTCTCGTTGCGGCCCTGGTCCACGGAACCATCGGCTTCGAGCATCGTGCCGTAGCCTTCGAGCGTCACGTGCACGGGCACGGGCGTCTGCTGGCTGTGCGCGTCCATCGGGCTCATGATGCGGCCCTTGCCGGCGCGCTCCACCACAACGTGCACGTTGAGGATGCCGGTGCCGTCCGCCGAGACGTCGACGAGCGGGCGCACCTCGGCGAGGCGCACGCCCGACCACGAGTCGATGCCGATTTCGCGCCAGATGCCGGCGTTCGCCACATCGATGCCCCAGTCCCAGCCGAAGGTGTAGCTCGGCTTGCGGATCTGGTTGAACGCGTGGTGCTCGGTGTGCGGGTAGTAGCCGCGGCGCTGCTCGGCCTGGTCGGAATAGCGCACGGGAGACATGAACGTGATGGTCAGTTCGTTCGCGCCGTCGGTGAGCAGGTCGTTGATGTCGAAGCGGTAGCTGCGGTGGCAGTTCTCGGTCTGCGCCACCGGGTCGCCGTTGAGTTCGATCGTGGCCACGGTGTCGAGCCCGTACGCCACCAGGTCATGGCGGTCCGCGCCATCGTCATGCCAATCGAAGCGGCACGTGAACCGCCAGTCGACATCGCCGATCCACTGCTGCTTGGTCTCGTTGTCACCGTCGAACGGGTCGTCGATCAGGCCGGCGTTGAGCAGGTCGAGCGTGGCTTCGCCCGGCACGGTCGCGGGGATGCCTGCAACGAGCCGGTCGCGCAGCTCGGCCGGCGCCACCTCCGGGTTCATCGCGGTGAGCGTCCAGCCGCTGTGCAGCGGGGCGAAAGTGGATGGGGTGTGGGTCATGGTGTCCTCCTTGTTGGGGTCTGCGCAGGCCTCTGCGTCGAGGGGCGACAGATCGGATGAATGGGGAAAGAGTGGAGCCGTGCCGACCGTCATTCGATCGGCACGGCTCCTGATGGTGAGGAAAGGGGAAAGAAACGTGTTGTTGCTGTGTGCGGATTACTCCTTGACCGCGCCTGCGGCGACGCCGTTGTAAATCTGCTTCTGGAAGATCAGGAACAGGATCAGGGCGGGCAGCAGCGTCACGATCACGCCGGCGCAGATCAGGTTGTATTTGCTGCCTTGCGGGCCGGTAAAGGCGTATAGCGAGATGGCGACCGTGCCGAGTTTCTGCTTGTCTTGCAGGTACAGGTTCGCGGCATAGTACTCGTTGTAGATGCCGACGCCCTTGAGAATCAGCGCGGTCACGATGGCCGGCTTGAGCAGCGGGAGCAGGATGCGCCCGTAGATCGTGAAGTAGCTTGCGCCGTCGATCATCGCCGCCTCATCGAGTGATATGGGCAGGTTCTCGAAGTATTGGATGAAGATGTAGATCGAGATGACATCCGTGCCCATCGACATGATGATGTAGCCCCACAGGGAGTTGATCATGCCGAGCGAGCCCATGATCTTGTAGACCGCCACCTGCATCGCGATGCCGGGGAGCAGTGCCGCGATCGTGAACGCGCCGCGGATGAACGCGTTGCCGGGGAACTGGAAACGGCTGAGCACATAGGCGAGCTGGGTGCCGATGATCGTGGTCATGAAGCAGACGCACACCAGCACAATGAAGCTGTTGCGGAACGCCACGGCCATGTTCGACAGCTTGAACGCCTCGACGTAGTTGCTGAAGTTGAACCAGTTGTGCGGCATGGCCATCACGTTGCCGGTCTTGTATTCCGCGTCCGTCTTCGCGGCCGTCCACACGCACGAAACGAGGGGCAGCAGGATGCAGAACGTGATGAAGACGAGGCTGAAATACTTAAGGAAGACGAGGATCCCACGGCGCGCGTGGTACAGCGGGCTGACCTTCTCCACCTGGGTTTCCATGGCGATTCCTTTCTCTGGTTCGCTGTGCATGGGGTTCATGTTGTTCGTATCGGGGGCGTTGACGGTTGCGCTGCTCATGACTCCACCGCCGTTTCCGTCTTAGCGCCCGAGCCGTTCTTGAAGAGCGGTGCCGCGCCGACCGTGACCTTGTTCTGGTTGCGCAGGGCCTTCTTGCGGGCCTTCTCGACCTTCTGGGCGTGCTTGCGGGCCTTGGCGGTGCCGTCGTCCGCGTCACGGAACAGGTAGTTCATCACGACCTTCTGGATCAGTGCGCAGATCATGATGATCACGAGCAGCACCACGGCCATTGCGGAGGCGAGGCCGACCTTCTGGTCAGAGTGCGCGATCTTGTCCATCTGCACAAAGAAGGTGCCGGTGCCATTGGCGCCCGAGGTGATGACGTACGGCGCCTCGAATGCGGAAAGCGAGCCGGTGATCGAGAGGATGATGTTGAGCACGAGGATCGTCTGGATGCCCGGCAGGATGATGTGCTTGAACTGCTGCCACTTGTTGGCGCCGTCGATCTCCGCCGCCTCGTAGAGCGAGCCGTCGATCGACATGATCGCGCCGATGAAGAGGATCATCGTCTGGCCCAGGTACCTCCATACCGAGGAGGCCACGAGCGACCAGTTGTTCACCTTCTGGTCACGCAGCCAGTACGGCAGGTTGTCGAGGCTGAACCCGCACCACTGGAGCACCGAGTCGAGCACGTAGCCGCGGGTGTAGAAGAACTTGAAGATGAAGCCGATGGCAATGCCGTTGATCAGGTAGGGGAAGAACATGGCGCCCTTGAAGAAGCTGCCGCCCTTGACCTTGAAGGCGAGCACGGTGGCCAGATAGAGGGCGAGGGCGACCTGGATCAGCGCGCCGACCATGTAGTACAGCGAGAGCTTGAGCGTGGCGAGCAGGTCCGGGCGGGTGAAGATGTCGGTGTAGTTCTTCAGGCCGATGAACTTGGGGGTGCCGATGTATTTCATCTTGTAGAAGCTGTATCCGCACATCTGGAAGAACGGCAGATAGGTGAACACAACGAGCAATGCAATGGGGAGCGCGCAGAAGAGGACGATGATGCCGATCTTCTTCCAGTCGCGGGGCTGCTTGTTGAACGGAACCGCCTCGGCGGTGCTCACAGCCGGTTGTGAGGTAGTCATGATGGTCTCTGTTCCTTCCTTATCCAACCGCGAATGCTGGTGGTTCGCGGCCCCGTTGGGGATTCAACCGTGAATCCTGCTCGGGTACCCACCTCAGGCTTCTCTGCCTGCCTGTGATAAGTGATGTCACATAATATATCGCTGTGATTTCAGTTTGTCAAGCGCTTAAGTTGCGTCGTGTCGCGCGCAAAAACAGCGCAATCCCAATGATTTTCGTCATTTGTTGACTCAGCGCAACACACTGAGGCCAACTTAATTGCAGTGTCCTGCCGTGTGGCGCCTCTCATGTGGCCCTCCACAATATCCTCTTCCCCACTCCAAGAAGACTAGGAAAACTGCCGTTTTGCGCCGTTTTGCGCGCTTCCAGACGCTTCTCCCCTACACCCCATAATACTTAAGCGCATAATATATAGCCGTCGCATACCGCCAATCCGCGTTTTTCACCCGGTCGCACACATGTACAAACGGTGACGGCCCCTCGCGTGAGGGGCCGTCACCGTTCTAGAGGAAAGGGGAAAGGAGGAGTTGGTCTATCTGCGCGCCGGCCTAAGGCCGCGCGGGTGGGTCAGCTTTCGGACTCGACAGCCGCACCCCACTTCTCGTCCCATTCGCCCATGATCTGGTCGATGGTCTTGGACTTATTGGCGGCGTCGGTCACGATGTCCTGGATCTTCTTGCCATTGCCGTTGTTGATGCCGAGCTCGGAATCGGAGTTGATGTCCGCGAAGAGGTCCTCTTCGCCTTCCTTCGCCGGGTCGTCGATGATCAGGTCAACGTCCTTGAAGTGCTCATAGGTCTCCGGCAGCGAGTCGTCGCTCTTGACGATCGGGATGCCGCCTTCGTTCTTGGCGTAGCCCGACTTCTCGGTCATCCACTTGACGAAGATCATCGCGGCTTCCTGGCGGTCCTTGTCGGAGTTCTTGTTGATGCCCATCGAGTAGTTGCCGGCGAGCGTGGCGTACTGCTTGCCGTCAACGGTGATCGGGAACGGCATGTACTGCACATCGTCCGGATGGTCGCCGGCCTGCTTCATCTGCGGCACGGCCCAGGCGCCGAGCACCATCGTGGCGATCTCGCCGTTGTTGATGCGGCCCTTCGAGGATTCCCAGTCGGTCGTGGAGTAGTCCTCTTCGGTGTAGCCATTGGCGACCGCGTCATACAGCGTCTTGTAGACGGCGTACGGGTGGGTGTCCGGAGCCTTGTCGTCCTTCTTGAACGGGGTCTTGTCGTGCGGCATGACCTGGTTCATGAACTTCGGGTCGCCGGTGGCGTTGCCGCCGATGTAGGCGTCCCATGCGCCCATGGCCCACGCCTCGGCGAAGTTGGTGTACAGCGGGATGGCCTTGGTGTTCTCTTTGATCTTCTTGAGCGCGGCCTGGAACTCTTCCGGGGTCTTCGGCAGCTCGGTCACGCCGGCTTCCTTGAACACCTTGGCGTTGTAGACGACGCCGGAGGTCTGGCCGTCGGTGGCGATGCCGTAGGTCTGGCCATCGTATGCCTTCTCGTTGGCGAGCTTGATCTCCTTGTCCATGTCTTCGGTGGCGCCGTAGGAGACGAAGTAGTTCGAGAACTCGGAACGGTCGACCGCCGGGATCATCATGACATCCCACGAATCATTGTTCGCCTGCAGGCGGGTGAGCGCGGAATCGGCGTAGTTCGAATCGGTCTGCACCTTGACCTTGATGCCCGGGTACATCTCGTTGAAGTCCTTCATGTAGGACTCCCAGTTCTTGCCCGGGTAGGTGGCGAGACCCATGTCGGTACGGCCGTTGAAGAACGTGATCTCGGCCTTGAGGTCCTTGCCGGTCTCGCCGAGCTTGATCTCCGGGTACGTGACGCCGGACTTGTTGTTGGAATCCGCGGAGCCGTTGCCGCCGCACGCCGCCACGCTGATCAGACACGCCGCCGCAATGCCGGCCGCCGCAATCTTCTTGACGTTCATTCTGTTGTCCTTCCTTATCTTCCGGGCTTCGTCGCCGAATCCCCGCTCAACTGTGAGCTGTGATCACCTCTGGGCTTCTCTGCCTGCCTGAGATGAACGATGGAATCAATATATCCGACTTCTTACAGCTTGTCAAGCGCTTAAGTAGTTCCGTCGTGTCTACGCGTGGTCAGCACAGCTCAAATGCTATGCAAGCGTTGTCATCAATACAACCATTTTCCCAATATTTTCAACAATTATCGCCTGCAAACACCGCATCGACCACCTTCCCTTGCCGTCAACTCCACCTTCACGTTGTAGCCAAAAAAGTATTAAGCGCTTCACGCATTCGGCGTGTCTCAATGTGCCGCCGATGTACAGCGCACCCGTTCGCTCCATATATATTAGGACCATAAAGATGCCTCAGACGCAAAAGCGGCTGGTTCCGGCGAACAACCGGAACCAGCCGCTTGAGTGCTGCGGGCGCCTCAGCGCGCGCTATGGTCGGCGATGAAGCGGCGGTACCACTCGAAGCTGTCTTTCTTGATGCGCTCCTGCGATTCGTAATCCACGTAGGTCAGGCCGAAGCGCTTGCTGTAGCCGAAGGCCCACTCGAAGTTGTCCATCAACGACCACGCGAAGTATCCACGCACATCGGTGCCCTCCTCGACCGCGCGGTACACTGCCTCAAGGTGCCGGCGCAGATAGTCGATGCGGTCGTTGTCGTGCACCATCTTCACGCCGTCGGGGCCCACTTCCACCTTGTCGGAGCATGCCATGCCGTTCTCGGTCACCATAAGCGGCATGCCCGGGTAGTTGTCGTTGAGCCGCACAAGCGTCTCGTACAGCGCGTCCGGGTCGATGTTCCAGCCCATCTCGGTGTGCGGGCCTGCGGTTGGCAGCCAGTCGATGTCGCTCGCGCCGGGCGCCGTGGACGCCTCGGTGCTCTGCGGGAACTGCGGCCGGTCGCTCATCTTGACGAGGTTCGTCGAGTAGTAGTTGAGGCCGAGCGCATCGATCGGCTGGTTGATCAGCGCGAGGTCGCCGTCGCGGATGAAGTCCCAGTCGCAGATGCCCTTCGTAATCGCGAAGAGCTCCTGCGGGTAGCGCCCGCGCAGCATCGGGTCGAGGAACGCGCGGTTCGCGATCAGGTCGAGGCGGTGCACGGCGTCCGCGTCACCGCGGCAGACCTGCAGATTGCACGTGACCGAAAGCTCTGGCTTGCCGCCCGCCTCGGCGCGCACGGCCTGGCACATGAGGCCATGCGCGAGGTTGATGTGGTGCACGGTGCGGAACGCGAGCGGGCCGGCGCCCAGGCCGGGAGCCTGCTCGGTGCCGCCGTAGCTCAGGTACGTGGCGCACCACGGCTCGTTGAGCGTCGTGTACGTGTGCACGCGGTCACCCAGGCACTTGGCCACGATGCCGGCGTAATCGGCGATCCTGTACGCCGTCTCGCGCTCGAGCCAGCCGCCCTCACGGCCGTCTTCCGACGCCATGTATTGCGGCAGATCCCAGTGGTAGAGCGTCACGATAGGCGCGATGCCGTATTCGAGCAGGCGGTCGACGATCCTGCTGTAGAAATCGAGGCCTTCCTGGTTCGGCTTGCCGTCCGGCGTGGGGATGACGCGCGGGATGCCGATCGAGAAGCGGTAGGCGTTCACCCCCAGATCGCGCAGCAGCTTGAGGTCGTCTTCCCAACGGTGGTAGAAATCATCGGCCACATCGCCGGTGTCGCCGTTCAGCGTGTGGCCGGTGTGCGAGAACGTGTCCCAGATTGACGGCGTACGGCCGCCTTCGGCCACCGCGCCTTCGATCTGATACGCCGCGGTGGCCGTGCCGAACATGAACCCCTTGGGGAAGATCATCGTCATCGGTGATTCCTTTCTAGTTGGCGCCGCATGCTGTTATGCCCGTGCAGCTAGGGTGAGTGTGCGATAGCCCGGCAACCATTGCCTGCGCTTGCCTTGTTGAATAGATTATCAACAAACCGTAACTATTCCAAATACTGTAGCGCTTCAGCATGTCGCGCGGGACGGCTTCGCTATCATCGATACCGGTGGACACGCGCCCGTTTATCACCGATAATCGGCAATGCCCTCCCACACAGCCACACACAAAGGAGTGTCATGCAGTTCATCTCCGCCTCAGACGAGTCATTGCGCACGCAAGGCCGCATCACGGCCACCGCAGACGGCGGCCAGCTGTGGGTCTACCCGTACACGCAGGCCCACTTCCGCTTCACTGGTCGCACGCTCGCCGTACGCCTGCGCAACCATTGGAATTACGGCGATATCCGCCTTGGCGTGATCATTGACAACACCCAGTACAGCGTGCGCATCCCCAGCCCCGCCGAGCCGGACATGCCCGCGAACTGCGCTGAGGACCCCGAAACCGGCATGCTCACACTCACGATCGCGGACCATCTGCCGACGATCGAGCACGAGGCTGTGGTCTTCAAACGCCAGGACGGCGGCATGCACTATCTGGAATTCGCCGGCGTGCTTGTGGATGGTGACGCGCGCGTCAGCGCACCCGCGCAGGCGCCGAGCGAGCGCCGCATCGAGATCTACGGCGATTCGGTGAGCTGCGGCGAGCGCAACGAGGCCGTGCTGTACACGGGCAAGGCCGACCCGGACGTGGACCTGTCGGGCTACAGCAACTCGTGGTATTCATACGGCGCGGTCGCCGCCCGCAAGCTCGGCGCGGACCTGCGCATCATCGCGCAGGGCGGCGCGCCGCTGCTCGACGGCATCGGCTGGTTCAACGCGCCTGACTACATCGGCATGGAGAGTATCTGGAACCGCACGGCGTACAATCCCGCAATCAGCGAGCCGATCATGTGGGATTTCCACGACTACGACCCGCACGTCGTCGTCATCGCGCTCGGGCAGAACGATTCGCACCCCGAGGACTTCATGGCACGCGACTATACCGGCGAGACCGCGGTGCATTGGCGCGCGCGGTACGCCGACTTCATCCACGCCCTGCGCGCGCAATACCCCGACGCGCACATCGTATGCACCACGACGGTGCTTGAGCATGACGCGAATTGGGACCGTGCGATCGATGAAGTGGTGGCGGAGTGCAACGACCCGCAGGTCACGCATTTCGCGTATTCACGTGCGGGCACTGGCACGCCCGGGCACCCGCGTATCGCCGAGGACGAGGAGATGGCGCGCGAACTGTGCGCGTACCTCGAGTCGTTCGGCGCGGAGCTGTGGGAACGGTGACGCGCGCGTAAGCGTTGGAATTATTGGATGAATGAGCGGAGGAGCAACAGCATGGTCACAGTGACGGGAATCGCACCGGGGGCGAGCGGGGTCGCCAACGGCGGGGAGTGCACGAGCGGCGCGGCGGACCGCACCCGCAACGGCTCGCTGCGCGTGGCCGCCGTGTTCAGCGACCATATGGTGCTGCAGCGCGAGACGCCGGTCGCCGTGTTCGGCACGGCGCCGGCCGGCGGGCGTGTGGTGGTCGATCTGATGGATGACCAAGGTGTGACCGTCGCGCAGACGATGGCCGTGGCGCAGGCGTACGGAGAGCATGAGACCGAGGCCCCGTGGCTCGCGATCCTGCCCGCACTGCCGGCAAGCGGCCCCTATACGCTGCGTGTTTCACATGAAACAAACCGGCTGGAGTTCGCGGATGTGATGATCGGCGAGGTCTGGCTTGCCGGCGGCCAAAGCAACATGGAGCTCGAGCTGCACACGAGCGAACATGGCGATGAGGCGATCGCCGCGGCGGACGACCCACTCCTGCGCTTCTACAACACACCGAAGGCGGGGCGTATCGACGAATCGGCCGAGGCGGCATCCGGCTGGGAGCCTGCGCTCGCGCCGCAAGTCGCCGGCATGTCCGCCATCGCCTACCATTTCGGGGCGCGGTTGCGCGCGCAGCTCGGCGCGGATGTGGCCGTCGGCATCATCGACTGCTACATCGGCGGCACGTCGATCACCAGCTGGATGAGCCGTGCCACTCTGATCGGCTCCGACGCCGGCCGCCCGTACGTGGAGCGGTACGAGGCGGCGATCGCCGGCAAGACCGAGGAGCAGATGCGCGCCGAGGCGGACGAGTGGCAGACGGTGTTCGACCGGTGGAACAACAGCGTGGCGGCGATGAAAGAGGCTCACCCCGGCATCACCCAGCCGCAGATCGACGCGGAAATCGGCCCATGCCCGTGGCCGCCGCCGGTCACGCCGTTCTCCGAGCGCCGCGTGAGCGCGCCGTACGAGGCGATGGTGCGCCGCGTGGCGCCGTACACTCTGCGCGGATTCCTCTGGTACCAAGGCGAGGAGGACGAGGCGCAGTGCGAATCGTACCGCGAGCTGCTCGGCCTGCTCATCGAGGAATGGCGCACGTTGTGGAATCTGGGCGGGTATGCGGAGCCGACGGTCGGATATCAGGCCGACGCCGGGGCGGACGCGCTGCCGTTCATCGTGGTGCAGCTGCCGCAGTGGATTGACGGGCAGGTGGCCGCGCGTGGCGAGGACCCGCGGCACTGGCCCGTCATCCGCGCGGCGCAGCTCGACGCGAGCGAGACGCTCCACGACGTGCTGCTCGTGTGCACGATGGACTGCGGCGAGTTCGACAACATCCACCCGCTCGACAAGACGACCGTCGGCACACGCATCGCGGACATGGCGTTGCGCGGGGTGTACGGGCGCGCGGATGTCGAGGCGGAAAGCCCGCGCGTAGCGGGCGTGACGCCGGCGCCCGGCGCGCTCGACGTGACGTTCACCAACGCGCGCGGGCTGCACTGGCGTGGCACGACGCCCGACACCCTGCGCGCGGCGGCCGGCGAGAGCGGCGCGCGCGGTGCCGGTGAATCCGGGTTCGAGATTGCCGGCGCGGACGGCGTGTATGCGGATGCGGGCGCGCGGATCATGCCCGGCGACGGCGAGCGTGTGACCGTGCGCGTCGAGGCGCCGCACGTCGACTCCCCCACCGCCGTGCGGTATGCGTGGAAGAGCTGGGGCCCGGCGCCGCTGTTCAACGGCGCCGAACTGCCGGCGCTGCCGTACGCGGGGTAGCGCCTCTTCCGCTACGGGTAGTCCTTTCTCTGCTACGGGTAGTGCAACACGGGGCATATTATATTGTTTTTCGATAAATATGCACTACCCGTAGCAGAAGAAACACTACCCGTAACAACAGAGGCGCTACCCATAACAAAAACGAAGGGCGCTGCCGAGACGGCTATTTCGCTTTGCGCGCTCACCGTCTGTCGACCCGCAGCAGCCACACGCCGAACGGGATCGTCAGCACACCGCCCACCACAAAGATCACGCGCACATCGATTACATCGGCGAGCGGACCGAACACGAGCATGCCGAGAGGCGTGCCGAAACCGGAGAATGTGGTGAGCAGACCGAACACACGCCCGCGCATGCCGGGCGTGCTCTCCTGCTGCAGCAGCGTGAACGTCGGCGACGAACCGAGCGATGTGCACAATCCCACAAGAAAATCGATGCACAGATACACGAGCAGCGTCGGCGAAAGCCCGAGCCCGGCGGCGCACACGCCCATGCCGATGAACGCACACGCGAGCAGCACCATGTTGTTGCGGAAGACGCGCGCGCCGAACGCGGCGAGCAGCGCGCCGCCGACGACCATGCCGATGCTCCACGCCATCTCGTTCGCCGCGAGCTTGTCTGCCGCGGTCGACAGCACGGTGAAGCCGAGGTCGAGCTGCTGGCCGCCGAATCCGCGGTTCATCAAAATCAACGTGAGGTTCATCGGCGCGATATTGATGAAGCAAACGAACGCATACGCGATGAGCACACTGCGGATGCGCGGGTAACGCCACGCATACCGCAGCCCGGTGCGCATGTCGGCGAACACGGAGACGGCGGGAGCGGCGCCCGATTCGCCTCCGCGCGCCACGCGGATCAGCGCGACGAACGCGATGCCCACCACTGCCGTCGTCACATCAACGTACAAAATCGCCCACAGCGGCATGATGTTGATGAGCACGGCGGCGATCGCGGGCGCGGCAATCATATTGACCGACTGGATCGTGCCGTTGATTGAATTCACCCGCAGCAGCTTCTCCTCCGGCGTGATCTGAGGAATGAACGACTGCACGGCCGGCGTCTGCACGCCCGCACCGGCCGAACGAATCGCAAGCGCGACGAAGAACAGCGTGAGTCCGGCGGCACCGCGCGCGATCGAGACAGACAGCGCGACGGTGACGGCGGCGATGAGCGCGTCGGGCAGGACGATGAGCGCCTTTTTGTTCCAGCGGTCCGCCCATGCGCCGCCGAACAGCGAGAGAACGGCCTGCGGCACGCATGCGCAGAGCATCGCAACCGTCATCGTGACGCCCGAGTCGGTCTGCATGACGAGATACCAGAAAACCGCGTACTGCACGATGCTCGACCCGACGAGCGAGAGCGCTTGTCCGGTGAGCAACAGCGCGACGCGCATGTGCCAAGACTGCAAGTGGGGATGGTGTGTCATGATGGCTCACTTTCTCAGTGAAGCGGCCGTCTGCGCGCATGCGGGCGACGTCCGAGATTACGGACGCTGCATAAGAAAACGATGTGATGGCATGCCACGGCAGACGTCAGCCGACCGGCTGCGCCGCAAATGGTTTGTTGATTTGTTCGTCCGGATCACCGGATCATGGAAGGCAGAGGATGCGCATCAACGCGCGCAGGGAATATCCGCTGCAACCTTCGCCATCATGGCTCTTCCACACATGGAGCACCAATGTAGCAGCTTCTGTGGCACTTGCCAAAACAGGGCGCTGTTATACTTTTTTATACTTGTTATAGTTCATTGAGTATCCATCACCGGCGAGGTGCTCCTCACACTGCGACACACCAGATATCGAGCAATATCGCCGATTCCGATGACAATCTCGCCCAATCCTTTCGAAATACGTCCCTTTCTGTTGTTACGGGTAGTGCCCTCTTCGCTACGGGTAGTGCTTCTGCTGGCAAGCGCCAAGTAGAATCGTTGGAAAATAGCGGTTTATGGGGAGAAGATTCCCGGAAAAGCACTACCCGTAACGAAAAGAGCACTACCCGTAACACAAAGGTGGGGTGCACAACGGTTGTTGTGCACCCCACCTTGAAACCTAGGTCAGGCTACCCGGCTGGTTGGGTCCGGGCCACAATCACTCAGCGTCCTGGACCTGGGCGCGGGCGATCTTGCCGGTGAAGGAGTTGGCCTCGTCGGCGTCCTTCGCGGCTTCGTTGTTCCAGGAGAACATCGCACGGAGCTTCGGGCCGACTTCCTCGATGCGGACGTTCGAGTACTCTTCCTGAAGCTGCTTGAACTTCGGGGCGCCAGCGGCCTGGTCGTCCATGAACTCCTGGGCGAAGGAGCCGTCCTGGATGCGCTGCAGGTGGTACTGCATGCGCTCGCGGGCGTGCTCGTCGATCACGGTGTTGACGTAATCGCCATACTGGGCGGTGTCGGAGCAGCTCCAACGATCCTTGTTCAGGCCGCCTTCGTTCATCAGGTCCACGATCATCTTGAGCTCGTGGCAGACCTCGAAGTAGGCGATCTCCGGCTGGTAGCCGGCGTCGGTGAGGACCTCGAAGCCCATCTCGACGAGCTTGTTGACGCCACCGAGGAGCACGTTCTGCTCACCGAAGAGATCGGTCTCGGTCTCTTCCTTGAAGGTGGTCTTGATGGCGCCGGCGCGCAGGGCGCCGATGGCCTTGGCGTACGCGAGGGCCAGATCCCAGCCGTCGCCACGCGGATCCTGCTCAACGGCGGTCACGACCGGGACGCCGCGGCCGGCCGCATACTCGCGGCGGACAATGTGGCCCGGGCCCTTCGGGGCGACCATGAAGACCGGGTGGTCCTCGGACGGCTTGATGTAGCCGTAGTGGATGTTGAAGCCGTGCGCGAAGGCCAGAGCGGCGCCTTCCTTGATGTTCGGCTCGATGTCGTTCTCCCAGATGCCCTTCTGATACTGGTCAGGAGCCAGGATCATGATCACATCTGCTTCGGCAGCGGCTTCCGGGACGCTCTTAACTTCCAGACCCTGCTCCTTGGCGAATTCCACGGACTTCGAGTTCGGACGCAGGCCGACAACGACGTCCACACCGGAGTCACGCAGGTTGAGCGCATGCGCGTGGCCCTGCGAGCCGTAACCGATGATCGCGACCTTCTTGCCGTCGAGAACCGAGAGATCGCCGTCGTCTTCGTACCAGATCTGTGCTGCCATAATTGGCACTCCTTTGTTGTTTGCAGCGCGGGCATCTTAGCCTGCCGCGATGCTTGTGTTGTTGTGTGTCTGTTACATGGACCGCACGCACCATGGTTTGGGGCGGCAATCCGTGTACGCAAGTTTCCCACCGTGTTGGAGTTTTTGTCTCCAAAACTGAATCCTCATATTACTGAAATCCGCAGGTGCTTCCGCTTCAAGTCCATCTTTTGGATACCATTGACGCTTCGTTTTGGGATATGCACGGATTCTTTTGGAAAATGGCGCATATCCGCTGTCGTCTGTCTGAAATCAGCAAGACAATCGGCCCACATTGTGGACACTCTCTGCGCGGCCGCGCAGCCGCCACAACCTCCTTTCTCAACGCCGCGAACAGTGCACGTAGTTCAGGATCACTGCATGTAATCCACGTCCCTCGTCTCATGGCACGTCAGGATCGCCACAAGGCAGCACAACGCCATGACGCCCAGATACAGGCCGACCGAACCGACGCCCCAATGCGACGAGAGCCAGGTGGCTACCGACGGGACGAACGCCGCGCCGACGATCGCCGCAAGGTTGTAGCCGATGCCGGAGCCGGTGTAGCGCACGTTGACGCTGAACAGCTCGGGCAGCAGCGCCCCGATCGGCCCGAACGCGATGCCCATGAGCGCAAAACCGAGGCACAGGAACAGCATCGCGGCGGCGGTGTTGTGCACGCCGACGACATTGCGGTTCATCAGCAGCGGGAACAGGGCGGCGAAGACGAGCAGCGCGACCGACGAACCGATGATCACGCGGCGGCGCCCCAGCCGGTCCGCGAAGACGCACGAGAGCACGATGAACACCGCGAACACGCATACGGAGACCATGAGCATCGTCATGTATTCCTTGGTGGAGAAACCGAGTCCGCCACCGCCCTGTGCGTCGCTTTTCGTGGCCCACGCGAGCGACCATGTGGCGAGCGTGTAGAACAGCGTGTACGTGACGGCCACAAGGAACGTGGCCTGCAGCACCTGCCGCCAGCTCGTGCGGAACACCTCGACGGCCGGCGCCTTGACGACACGCCGGCCCTGCTGCGCGGCCCGGAACGCGGGCGTCTCCTCCATGTGCACACGCACAAGCAGACCGACGACCACGAGCAGCGACGACAACAGGAACGGCACGCGCCACCCCCACGCGAGCATCGCCGCGTCGTCATTAAACATCTCGAGCAGCACGTATGTGCCGTTGCACAGAAAGAATCCGATCGGCGCGCCAAGCTCAGGGAACGAACCGTACAGCGCGCGCTTGTCCGCCGGCGCGTTTTCGGTCGCGACGAGCGCCGCGCCCGACCATTCGCCGCCGAGGCCGATGCCCTGCACGAAGCGGCACACGCACAGCGCGAGCACGGCCCACACGCCCCACGCGTCATAGCCGGGCAGGCAGCCGATGAGGAACGTCGCCACGCCCATCGTCATAAGCGAGACGACGAGCGTCGCCTTACGCCCGATCGAATCGCCAAAATGCCCGAAGATGAGCGAACCGACCGGCCGCGCGAGGAACGCGACGGCGAACGTGACGAGCGAGAGCAGCAGCGCGACGGTCGGGTTCGTGGTGTCGGAGAAGAACACGTGCGGGAAATAGTTCGCCGCGGCGGTGCCATACGCGTAGAAATCGTAGAACTCAATCGTCGTGCCCACCATGGATGCGGCGATGATCGTGCCCACCGACGAGCGTGCTGCGCGCGACGCCGGCCGGGCGAATGTGGCTGCGGCGGATTCCGCCTCTGTTTCGACTGCGGTCATGAAAACCTCCTGGTAGTGTGCCTGCGTTCATGGATTGGGGCACAAACGCAAAAACCCCGCACACATGGCGGGGTCCGAGGTATTTCACGATCCGTCCCCGCCACCATCGGCGGGGCTGTGTTCGGATATACGAATCAGCTCGCCGATGGCGAGATAATAATTCGTACAATCTGCAGTCGTGCATTACCGGCCATGACGAGCCTCCTTTCGTGTATCCTGCGTGGTCATCACGTTGGCACCGAACCTACGCCGAGCCATCCTGCATCACCCTCGTTTATCCACATAGTGAGACAACTTCATCTGCGATACGGGTGTCTCGGCGATCAGGCAGCCACATCATCCCTGCTTGCGCGACGAGGCGATCGCCACGGCCGCGCACACCCCGGCGAGCGCGAACGCGACCGCCGCCCACAGGAAGACGCTCGAGAACGTGGTCGCATAGGCGAAGACGAATCCGCCGACCGCAACGCCGAGCAGACGCCCGAGCGTCGCGCTCGAATTAAACACGGCAAGATAGCCGGCCATGCGGTCAAGCTGCGGCACCGAAGAGACGGCGAGCGCCTGCAGCGCATCGCCGACCATATGCACGGCGAACCCACCGACACCCGCGAACACATACAGGCCGGCGGTCGTATAGCTGACGAGCGGCACGACCGCCGCAACAATGGACAGCACAACACCCACCATGAGCACGAGCTGGTCGCTGTCTGTCGACGAGCGGATCAGGTCGGTGACGCCTTCGCTCAGCAGTGCCATCGCGCACGCCAGCAGGCCCATCAACGCGACCATGATCATCGTGGCGCGCACATCGAGACCCTCGCCGGCGCCGTGCAGATAGCGCACGACGAACCAGACGAACGCAATCGCGAGCACCGCGCCGGCCGAAGCGAACAGGCGCGTGAGGCAGATCATGCGCCATGTGCGCGTCGGGTGCGGCACGCGCAGCGTCACGAGCAGATCGTCGTTCGTCATCGGCCTGGCGCGCGAGTAGACCGTCGACGATTCACGCGGAATCACCAACAGGCCCACGATGCCCGCAATGAGCAGGCCGATTGCGCACAGATCCATGCCTTCGGCCGGGTTATGCGCCATCAGCACGCCGAGCCAGATGCCGCACACGAGGCCCGCGAGCAGGCCGACCGTGCGCCAGCGGCCCACGGCGTCGCGGAATTTGTCGGGGACCCGCTCGCCGAGCGACGCGTGCAGTGAGCACAGCGCGGCGGCGATGCCGATCTGCATGATCGCCCAGACGATGCCGACGGCGACCGGCGCATGGCACGCGCTGAGGGCGAACGCGAAGATGACGGAGAGGATCGTGCCGCCGGCGAACCACGGCGCGCGCCTGCCGAACGGCGTGCGCGTGTGGTCGGACAGCGGCAGGAAGAAAATCGTGGCGATGAATGAGCACAGGATGCCCACGCCGAGCACCCATGCGAGCCCGATGGCACCGCCCACCGGGCCGCTCAGCGCGTCGAGCTCCTGCGGCACAAGTGTGATGTTGAGTGCGGCGAGTGCAAGCGCGAGGAAGAACGCCGTGCATGCGAAGCCGATCTTCATGCGCAGGATCTGGGTTTTCGTGGGGCGGTCGCCGTTGGCATCCACCATCGGGTCGCGCATGTCGAGGAATGCGGACTCGAGGTCCGGCACGGGCTCATCCGCACCACCGACGGGCGCGGTGACTCCCATCGCGGCGGCCTGCACTTCCGGCTGGTCGGCCGCGGCGGGCGGTGTCTTCGGCTTCTGGCGCACGGCGAGGCGCGCGACCGCGGCTTTGTCCTCGTCGGTGAGCGCCTTATCCAGATCGGGGCGGTCGTCGATGCCCGGGCGCACGTAGTCGGAGTTCGGGAACGGGCGCGGCGCGGGGCGCTCGGGCTCGTTCGGGTTCTGTTGTGGTGACTGATCGTTCATACAGACAACGATAGCCGCACTGTACGGTGCGCGCAGCCGTTGCCACTAACCGCGCATTGTGCGTGGGGCAGAGTGATGGTCTCGTACATCCCTTACAACACCCATAATCAATAGTCGAATTATCTACAATTATCTACAGTAGATACACGGCTAATGGGGAGGGCATATGAGCACATCAACGGTCAGCGCAAGTGTGGATTCCACAACCAAGGCCATTGCGAACGCACGTATCCGCGAAGCAGGCGCCACGCCAAACAGCGTGATTCGCGATCTATGGGCGCACATCGCCAGCACTGGCGACATTCCCGTGTATGACGACTCCAGTTCACGGCGTTCACGCAAACAGACGGCGATGCAGCGCCTGGAGGCGCTCCGTGCAACAGTACCGAGCGGCACACCACTCGCCACTATGTCAGACAGTGAGGTTCGTGAGGAACTGAGGAACCGACATGTCTAATGCACGCCGTCTCCTGCTTGACACCAATATCCTGCTCGATTACATAGTGCCAGACAGACCGCACTCCAGCGCGGCAGCGACGCTTGTACACATGGCCGGAGCAGAAAGCCTCACCATTTTCGTAACCCCCAGCTCACTGAAAGACATGTATCACATTGCCCGCAAGTACATCGATGAGCAAACCGCCCGGCAGTATATCGAGCTGTTTCTTGACTTATTCGCAATACTGTCAGTCGGTCAGGAGACTTGCGAACTGGCGGCGCGATCGGATGAGCCCGATTTTGAAGACGGGCTCATCCGGGCGGTGGCGGAAAACAATTCGATTGACTTCATCATCACCCGTGACCGCGCCGCATTCCAGCGCTCGACCGTGCGCAGCATGAGTTCCGACGACTACGTGCACCTCTTCGCACAGTAAAAGCGACAATCACTTCATGTTGCGGATGCGCATGATGAGGGCGGCGACGAATACCCAGCATAGGCAGCGGTAGGCGGGAGTCGCGCAGAATGCTGCGGCGTTCAGTCCATGTGCGCCACAGGCGGATTCGCAATCAGATCGTCGCTCGTGTGCTCGCCGGCGGCGTCTGTCCACGTGAGCGCGACCACGGGCTGCGTATTGTCTGCGCCCATGCCCCGCGACGGCGTGAAGCTCAGGGTGGCGGATGTCGCCCCATCGTTCCACGTGAAACGCATCGTCTCGCCGTCGACGGCGTAGTCAAAGTCACCGTTGAACGCGGGCAGCTCGTTGCGGAACTTCGCGAGCATGTTAAGCGCGCGCACCACGGGGCGCTCGAGGTTCGCGTCAATCTCCGCGGTCGTGTAGTAGTGGCGGTTGATGTCGCGGCCGACGTTCGTGCGCTTGAGCAGCTCCATGTCGTTGCCGCCGGCGAGCGCGCCGACGTAGTACACCTGCGGCACACCCGGCAGGAAGAACTGCACGGCGCGCGCGGCGATGTAGTGATGGTCGTTGCCGCCGAGCGCGGAATAATACGTGGAGTTCACCTGGTACAGGTCGAGGTTCGATGCGGCAGCGCCGGTCGCTGCCTTCGACTCGCCGTGCGTGTTCTTCGCGATTGTCTCGACCATGGCGTCGACGTCCTCGTCGGGAACGAGGCCCTTGAGCGAGCGATCGAGCTGGTCGGAGCCGATGTCGATGACGCCGATGCCGTCGTGCGTGTCCAGCACGGTGACGGCGTTGTTCGGGCGGATCTCGGTCCAGTGCACGAGCGCGTCCACACGGCCGGTGAACAGCGAATGCAGCAGCAGCGGGGGCAGCGCGAAGTCATAGACGCGGTCCACCTTCGCGGCGATCTCCACCTGCTTCTTGTAGTACGAGTGCACCTCGATGAGGATCTCGAGTCCGCGCTTGGCGCCCTCCTCGCGCAAACGGGAGATCAGAGCGAAGGTCTTGGGCGTCATGAAGCAGCTCGTGCCGGCCTCCTTCGCGCCGTAACCGACGGCGTCGAGGCGGATGTACTTGACGTGCGACTTGCCCATCTGGTCGAAGATCGACATCAGGTACGCCCAGCCTTCGGCGGAGTCGGTGTCGATGTCCACCTGCTGCGGCGTGAACGTGACCCACACCAGGCGCGTCTTGCCGGCGAAGGTGTAGTGGGTGAACGGCAGGCCCGGGCGCGGGCGGTAGATTCCGGCGAGCTCCTCTTCGGTCGCGCCGTCCGGGAACACGGAGCTCATCGTCAGGAACATCGGGTAATACTCGGACTCCTCACCACGCTTGAGCACATCCTGGAACTGGCGCGACTGCCAGCTCATGTGGTTGACGATTGCGTCGACCATGATGTCGTGTGTCTTGGAGAGCTCGGCGATGTCATCCCAATCACCGAGGCGCGGGTCGACTTTCGTGTGGTCGATGGGGTCGAAGCCGGCGTCGGCGCCGTCGAACGGCGTGAAGAACGGCAGGATATGCACGCCTTCATACACGCCGGCGAAACGGGTGCGCAGGATGTCGGTCAGGGATGCGAGATTGCCATCGCCCAGTCGGTCCGCATAGGTGATGAGCTGCACTTTGTTCTTCACGAGTTCCTCCTCGTCGAGTCGGTTATGGTCGATCAATCACGCCGTTGGGACTAAACGGCCCGGTAGCCCGGGAGCCGATTCAGCACAGGTGCGCTTTTCCGCGCGGTGAGCCGTACGCTTACTGTGTCGAACCGGTTCGATAGCGATTATCACACTGTTCCCACAGCCATGCAACCATCTTCGTCTCGGCGTGTCGAACCGGTTCGATATACAGCAGGACCTCTAGGGTATACCCCTCCCCCTTCTCCTTCTGGCCCCTTCTTCTTCCGCCTACCCAGCTTCTCCTTCCGCCTACCCAGACCTTCCCTCACCTCTCTGCAACCCGTCTCCTTTTTCACGGCTGCGCGCGGCTACCCCCTAGACATCCACAGCCACCTCCCTCTGCATAAACAGCACACCATGACTACCCACTAGACACTGACAGTCAACTTGGTGCGGATAAATGGTCGGATGCCGCTACCTCATAGACGCCAACAGCCAATCCAAAGTAGGAAAACAGCTCTAGGCAACTACCCACTAGACGCCTACAGCCGCCAATCGCGGCGCCCACAAGCACACACGGGACGGCGGTTGGCGCACATGGCGGCTGCGCATACAATAAAACCGGTTCGACCCCGGAGCACAACAGCGAGGAGGCACATATGGTCGGCATGCGCGATGTCGCAAAGAAAGCGGGAGTCTCGTTGAGCAGCGTCTCGCTCGTCATCAACGGCACCGGCTATGTGTCGCAGGACATGCGCGACAAGGTCGAGCAGGCGATGCGCGAACTCAACTATGTGCCCAATGAGCTCGCCCGCAATTTCTATCACGGCAAGACCGGCATCGTCGGTGTCATCGTGCCCACCATCCAGCATCCGTTCTTCGCGACGCTCACCGCGCATCTGCAGCGCGAGTTCGCCGCACGCTCACTGCGCACCATGCTGTGCTCGACCGTCGATTCCGCGAGCGGCGAGGCGCAGTACGTCGAGATGCTGCGTCAGCGCAGCCTCGACGCGCTCGTCGTCGCCGCGCACACCACGCATGACACCGACTATTGGACGTCGATCGGGCGTCCGATCGTCGCCTTCGACCGCAATCTCGGCGCGCACATCGCACAGGTGAGCTCGGACCACGCGCACGGCGGCGAGCTGATCGCCGACCTGCTTGCCAGCACCGGCGCGCGCAACGTCGCGATTGTCGGCGGCCCGCGCGCGCAATTCACCGATCTCAGCGGATCGAACACGACCTTCCCCACGGTGCGCTACGTGCAGACGCTGGAAAAATGCCTCCCCCAGGCCGGCATCGCGCACACGTACGTCGAGTCCGGCGAGGTGTGCGACCTCGACGGCATGCGGCGCGCGGTGCATGGCGTGTTCAACGCCCACCCGGGCATCGACGCGTTTGTCGGCGCAGATTTGGCCGCCGCATTCGCGATGCAGGAGGCGACGATGCGCGGGATCGCCGTGCCCGGGCAACTGCAGATCGTGGCATACGACGGCACGATGGCCGCCGATTGCGCAGGGCTGCCGTTGACCGTGGTCCGTCAGGATTTCGACGCGATCGCGCACGCGCTTGCAGGCAGGATCGAAACGGAAATCACCCGGTTCGCGGGGGATGCACAATCACCGATGACGCAGACGCCAGAACCCGAGATTGTGCCGGTCACGCTCGAAGCGCGCACCACGACACGCTAGCGTTCAGCGCCCCATCGAACCGACCCACCAGCCCACGATCACCATGGAGAACGGAATGACGAGGGTGACGACGAAATAGAAAGCCGCCATCACAAACTTTTTGCCCTTGGCGAGCGAGACCATCTCGTTGATCGCCGTGGAGAACGTCGAGAAGCCGCCGAGGAAGCCGGTCACAAACAGCAGATAGGTGTAATAGTTCACCGTCTGGTATGTGTAAGCAGCGGCCGCCACACCCGCAAGCAGCGACGCGAGCACGTTGATGATGAACGTGGAGAGCGGGAAGAGCTTGCGCCAGCTGCGTTGGATCGACGTGTTGAGCACGAACCGCGCCACGGCGCCCACACCGCCGCACGCGCACACCAGCAGGAACTGGCCCATCACTTCACCTCCCCCGTCATCGGATCGGCCACCACGGGAATTTCGTCGGTGTCCGGGTCGGGGTCGCCGGTGTGCGTCGTCGCGGCCAGCGCGGCGAGCGACGCCGACTGCAGCTTGTCGTTCGGGTCGGCAAGGCGTGCGCCCGCCACATCCGGGTCGGTCGGCACACGCACGCCGATTGCCGGTTTGGCGCGCGTCTGCATGCGCATCACGTCGGCCACCGCCTGCCTGGCGGAACGTTTCCGGGTGAGCTGCAGGCCGAGCCATGAGCCGAACCATGCCACCACTATGCCCGCGATGAACGTGAGCATGGTGTAGAGGAAGAATCCCCAATAGCCACCGTTGTGCATGGCGGTGATGTCTTCGATCATCATGGCCGACAGCGTGGAAAAGCCGCCGCACATGCCCATGCCGACACCGCGGCTGATCAGTTGCCGCGCACGTTTGCGCACCCAGATCGCCTGGGTCATGTATGAGGACAGCAGTGCGAACACGAAGGTCGCGATCATGTTGGCGATGAACGTGGCCGGGTGGAACGCCATCAGCAGGCGGTTCGTGGTGCCTTGGTACGGCAGCCACAGCCACAGGCCGTAACGCAGCGCCGTGCCGAAACAACCGCCGATGAACACGACGAGATACACCATGGCGTCGGCGAGTGGGTTGAACCGGGCCTGCACGCGTTTGAGCGGCGCGAGCGGCACGCTCGGCGGCTTGCGCGCGGCCGCGGCGCCGGTGGGATGCGGGCGCAGCAGCTCCTGTTCAAAATCGCGGGTCAGCGGGTTGTCTGAGTCCGCGTTCGCCGCTGGTTCACTGTCTGGTTCGGCGTGTGCCGTCAGCGACTGACCGCGCGAACCGCCGTCGTCGTACGTATGCATTGTGGGGTGTCACCGCCTCGGTACTTCTTTGGGCTTGGGCGTGTGCCGCCCATGATAGCCCACTGCGACAGGCCACGGACGGCGCACACCACGTGGTGGACGTCAGTCAATGAGCGAATGGACCTCGATGATGTGGTCGCGCTGCGGGCCGGTGCCAATGACCGAGATGCGGCAATTGGACAACTCTTCGAGGCGCTTGACGTAGGCCTGGCAGTTGGCCGGCAGCTCGTCGAAGCTGTGCACCTGCGAGATGTCTTCGGTCCAGCCGGGCATCGTCTCGTAAATCGGCTTGGCGGCGGCGAACGCGGCCTGGTCGGTCGGCATGTCGTCGTAGCGCACGCCGTCCACGTCGTAGGCGACACAGATCGGGATCTCGTCGAGTCCGGTGAGCACGTCGAGCTTCGTGAGCACGATGTCCGTCAAGCCGTTGACCTGCGTGGCGTAGCGGTTGACCACCGCATCGAACCAGCCGCAGCGGCGCGGACGGCCGGTCGTCACACCGTATTCGTGGCCTTGCGCGCGCAGCCAGTCGCCCCACTCGTCAAACAGTTCGGTGGGGAACGGGCCTTCGCCCACACGCGTTACATACGCCTTGGAGACGCCGATCACGCGGTCGATCTTGGTGGGGCCCACACCGGTGCCGGTGCAGGCGCCGCCAGCCGTGGGATTCGACGACGTGACGAAGGGGTAGGTGCCGTGGTCCACGTCGAGCATCGTGGCCTGGCCGCCTTCGAACAGCACGGTCTTGCCGTCGTCGAGGGCGTCGTTGAGCACGAGTGAGGTGTTCGCCACATACGGCTTGAGGCGCTTGCCCAATTCGAGCAGCTCCTCCACCGTCTGGTCCACGTCGATGGGCCTGCGGTTGTAGAGCTTGACGAGCATCTGGTTCTTCTGGTGCAGCGAGCTGGACACCTTGTCGCGCAGATGCTCCTCGTTGAACAGGTCGTGCACACGGATGCCCACGCGGTTGATCTTGTCGGCGTAGGCCGGGCCGATGCCACGGCCGGTGGTGCCGATCTTCTTCTTGCCGGCGAAGCGTTCGGTGACCTTGTCGATCGTGCGGTGGTACGGCGCGATGATGTGCGCGGATTCGCTCACGAGCAGACGCGAGCAATCGATGCCGCGGCTTTCGAGCCCGTCGATCTCCTGGAACAGCACTTCGGGATCCACCACAACGCCGTTGCCGATGACCGGCGTGGCGCGCGGGCTGATGATGCCGGACGGCAGCAGGTGCAGCGCATACGATTCGTCGCCCACCACCACCGTGTGGCCTGCGTTGTTGCCGCCGTTGAACCGGGCGACGTAATCCACCTTGGTGCCGATCAGATCGGTGGCTTTGCCTTTGCCTTCGTCGCCCCACTGGGCGCCGATCAATACGATTCCGGGCATGTTCGCTCCTCTGGGTCGCCGTATTCCCGCCGAGGCAAGGTTACCCCACGCCCTGCCCGTTTGGCTAGAGGCGGGGTGCCAGAGGGGCGAAACCGCGCCGACGGAGCGTCTGCCGGGCCGACTACTTGAGCGCGCGGCCGGCGGATCCGAGTCGCTCGCACGCCTCGACGACGCGCGCGGCCATTGAATCCTCGGCCTCGCGCCCCCACGAACGCGGGTCGTACATCTTCTTGTTGCCCACTTCGCCGTCGACCTTGAGCACCTCATCGTAATGGCGGAACATGTGGCCCGCCACCGCGCGCGTGAACGCGTACTGCGTGTCGGTGTCGATGTTCATCTTCACCACCCCGTACGAGACGGCTTCGGCGATCTCCTGCGCGGTGGAGCCGGAGCCGCCGTGGAACACGAGCTCGAACGGCTTGCCTTCGGGCACGTCCGCGTCGAGGACGGCATGCACCGTGCCGCTCTGCACGCCGTTCCACACGCCCTGCTGGATCTCGTGGAGCAGACCGGGGCGCAGCTTGACCACGCCCGGCTTGTATGCACCGTGCACATTGCCGAACGTGAACGCCGCCATGTACCGGCCGCGCTCGCCCAGTCCGAGCGCGTTGGCCACTTCGACGCCATCTTCGACCGTGGAATACAGCTTTTCGTTGATTTCCGCGCTATGGCCGTCCTCTTCGCCGCCCACCGCGCCGATCTCGATTTCGAGCACGGTGTGCGCCTGCACGGACTTGTCGAGCAGCCGGCGCGCGATCTCGATGTTCTCGTGCAGCGGCACGGTCGAACCGTCCCACATGTGCGACTGGAACATCGGCTCACGGCCGTGTTTGACTTCGTCGATCTCGATGTCGAGCAGCGGCTCGACCCATTCGCCCAGGTACTGCTTGGCGCAGTGGTCGGTGTGCAGGGCCACGGTGATGTTCGGGTATTTGCGCGCCACCTCGTGCGCGAACGCGGCGAAGGCAAGCGAACCGGTCACACGGTCCGCCACACGCTGGCCGGAGAAATAGGCGGCGCCGCCGACCGACACTTGGATGATGCCGTCCGATCCGGCGTCCGCGAGCCCCTGCAGAGCCGCATTGAGCGTCTGGCTGCTTGTCACATTGATCGCGGGGTACGCGTAACCGCCGCGGCGGGCGGCGTCGAGCATCTGGGCATATCGTTCCGGCGTTGCAATAGTCATACGCACCATTATCCCGCGCGCCACCGGCGCCCATGCGTAAAAACACGCCCTGAGCGTGGAATTGTCGCTTACATCACGCCAATTGTGAAGAGTGGTGCGCGCACATGTATATAAAAGTGCGTCTACGGGCGACTCTGCTAGGCTGGCTTACAGCAGACCAACCCCACCGATACCCGCAGCAGGCATCTCAATTCACACGAAGAAAGCGTTGTGACCACGATGAACAGCACAGACCCGCGACCCAACGACGATTGGAATCTCGAAGACGCAGCAGACGCCGCGGACACCGGCGATGTCGAGGAACTGGACATCGCCACGGCCAAGCGCGGCATGGGGCCGGTGGCCACAGCGCTCGTCACCGTGGCGGTGGCGTTGCTCGTGGTGGCAGGCGCGGGATTCGGCTGGTGGATGTGGCAGAACCACTGGCGGCAGGTCAGCATCACCGTGGACGGCGATCAACTGCACGCGCGCGCCGACACGACCGTTGCGCAGTTCCTGAAAGATCATGACAGTTTTCAACGCAAACCGGGCAGGCTCGTCTCGCTCAAAGGCGACGTGCTCGAACCGGCCGGCGGCAACGCCGTGCAGATCAAGCTCGACGGCACGACCATCCCCGTGAGCGAGTACGGCAGCACAACGCTCGCCCGCGCCACCACGATGACGGTCACGCCGGGCACCGACCGCACCGAGGAGCACACCGTGGAACAGCGCACTGTGCCGTTCACCACAGACATCAACCTCAACAACGGACCGATTCAGGTGGTCACGCAGCAGGGCAAGGACGGCACGGACGAGATCTGGATAGGTAAGCGGTCGAAACAGGAAATCAAGAAGCGCGCGGTGGAACCCATGAAGAAGCTCACCGTGCAGTCGTTCTCGCCGCAGCCCGAAGGCAAGAAGGTCATCGCGCTGACCTTCGACGACGGTCCGAGCCAATACACCGGGCCGATTCTCGACATCCTCAAGAAGAAAAAAGTGAAGGCCACGTTCTTCGACCTAGGCGAAGAGGCGCTCGCCATGCCCGCGCTCGAACAGCGCATGGTCAAGGAGGGGCACCAGGTGGCCTCGCACAGCGTCTCGCACCCCTACCTGCCCAACATGTCCGCACAGGAGCTGCGCAAGGAGATCACCACGAGCTTCGCCGACCTCAAGGAAGCCTCCGGCACCGTCACGCGCACATTGCGCGCCCCGTACGGCGCGTTCGGCGTACAGCAGTGGAAGGACGCCGCCACGGTGCTCGATCGGAACGTACTGTGGACGATCGACACTTTGGATTGGAAGCGCCCCGGCGCCAAGGCGATCCATGACGAGGTGATGAAGAATGCGTACAACGGCGCGATCGCGCTGATGCACGACGGCGGCGGCGACCGTACGCAGGACATCCAGGCCCTGCCCGGCATCATCGACGACCTGAAGAAGCAGGGATACTCGTTCGTCACAATCGACGAACTGTGCGAGATGGGCGGCGTGCCGAAGGCCGCGCAAGGCGAGGACTGAGACTGCGCGCGGCCAATTCAGGGAAAGGGAACACACGTATGGCAAACGAGCAGAACCAACAGACACACCGCATGGTACTGATCGCGGAAGCCGCGCTCCTCATTCTCGGCTATGCACTGGTGATGCCGGTGCTGCTGTCGTCGTTCGACGGCGCACCGAATGACGCGATCCGCGCATGGCTCAACCACTCCGCAACGAACCTGTGGCTGCTCGTCGCCGGCACGGTCGCCGGTCTGGCATGCTGGATCGGCGCGGCCGTAGTGGAGAAGAGATACCGCCGACAGGGACGCATGGGCGGCTGGAAATCATTGGTCCGCCCCGTGGTCACCACAGTGACCGGCCTCTGCGGGTTCTGCGTGTGCTTCAGCCTGCCGCTGCTGTGCATCACGCATCTGTGATCAGCCGGCACTGCGGATCTGCGTGAGGAACCGTTCGGCGACCGGGCTCAACGGGCGGTCGCAGCGCCGTTGCATGCCAAACCGAACGCCGTCTCAGGTCGGGCATGCATCAGGCCGCCCAGGCGGACCGTTCGAGGCGATTGAACAGTTCTTCGAGAAGAACCTGTAGCCCAGGCAAGGGTTTAGCCGGCTGCGCAACTTGCATGGCGCAGCCGGCTTTTTGCATATGCGAAATCCGCATACAACCTATGCATTCTCATGATTTGCTGCATACAAACAATCGGCCAATAATGCAAGGCAGACAGCCAACAAAGTGAGGCACATATGAACGCATGTCCAATCCCGGTCGGCGTGCCGACCGCATACGCACAGTCCTTGATGTTCCCGGTCGGTGAGCCGAACAGCGCGTACGCACAGTATTTCACCGGCCGCAGCTGGCTCGCGTCGATCTCCAATGAGCAGGTGAGCATGGCGAACGTGACGTTCGAGCCGGGTTGCATCAACCATTGGCACATCCACCATGCCACGCGGGGCGGCGGCCAGATGCTCATCTGCGTGGGCGGCCGCGGCTACGCGCAGACCGAAGGGCTCGAGCCGGTCGACGAAGCCGAATACGCGAAGCTCAAGTAGTCAATACCAAGTAATCAATACTCAGAAATCAGGCTCATCATGACGAATCAGAATGACGATCTGCGCCGCACCGACCCGGGTTTCGCCGAGCGCATGCTGCACTTCGCGGATGTCGAAGTGGCGCAGGACCCCGACACGGCGCTCGACCCACAGACGCGCTATCTCGCGATCCTCGCGACACTGCTCGGCTGCCAAGGCACCGACGAATTCCGCATCCAGCTGGCACGCGCGCTCGACGCGGGTCTCACGCCGGTGCAGGTGAAGGAAGTCGTGTATCAGGCGGTGGATTACCTCGGCATCGGCCGTGTGCGCCCCGTTCCTCGGCATCACGAACGAGGTGCTCGAAGCACGCGGTGTGGAGCTGCCGCTGCTCGCACACGCGAAGGCGAACATCGGCGTGGGCAACAGCGCCGACCTGTTGCGCAAAGTCGTGCTGCAATGCCTGCCGTACATCGGCTACCCGCGCACGCTCAATGCGCTGAGCACGGTCGGCGAGGCGGAACAAGCGGTCGCATCCGCCGAATGACGGCACGGATTGTGTGAATCTTGCGCAGAGCACAACGTGCACCGGCATGTTGCTCTACCCCCGCGCGCCTGCTGCCCATATAATCATGGGCAGCAGGCGTGCCCGCATTGCCGCGGGCCGATAAGTAAGGAGAGTGTGATGGCGGGATTTGCAGTATACACAAGCCAATATGGGCCGGTCCGCGTGGATTGGAACGACGGCGCGGTCACCGGGCTGCGCATCGTGACGCAGGCGGACAACGCGGCGGATGGCCCGGGTGAACCGACCGAGCTGACCGATTTGGCGTTCCACGAGCTGGAGCGGTATTTCACAGGCGATCTGCGGCAGTTCACCACACCAATTGCGTTCACGTACGGCACGCCATTCCAGCAGTCCGTGTGGCGCGCGCTGCTGCAGATCCCGTACGGCGAGACACGCACCTACGCGCAGATTGCCGAGGCCGTGGGCCGGCCGAAGGCGGTGCGCGCGGTGGGTTCGGCGAACAACCGCAACCCGATCCTGTTCATCGTGCCGTGCCATCGCGTGATCGGCGCGAACGGCAATCTCGTCGGGTATGCGTATGGCGTCGAGATGAAGCGCACGCTGCTGCAGCTCGAGCAGCGCGTTGCACAGGCCTGAGCACGGGTCTCAGCATAGTGGCCTGAGCGGTCCGGAGTGACCGCTCAGGCCACTTTTTGTTCATGCGTCCCGCGCCTATGGCCGATTCAGCAGATACCCGCACCCCCGCCGTCGCGCAAATCGATGTTCAGGCCCCTAACTGCGAATTGTGCGCCAGACGCGCGGGCGGCACACGTCAGTTCGCGAGTTTGAGGCCGGCGATGCACGCGACCATGCCGATGAGGCACAGGATCTTGATCACCGACACGGATTCTTCGCCCACGACCATGCCATACACCACGGTGATTGCGGCCCCGATGCCGACCCAAATCAAATAGGCGGTGCCGACGCTGATCGAGCGCATCGCATACGACAGTCCAGCCATGCTTGCGGCCAGACCGCAGAAGAACACAATCACCGGAATGATTTTGGTGAATCCTTGCGATTTATCAAGCGCGACCGCCCACACCGCTTCGCAGATACCGGACAGAACAAGAACAATCCACGCCATGACGTGCCTCCAATGGCAAGTCTTTGCGCGTTCCTGGTACTTAACCGTCGTCAGGGAACCGGCGCCGTTCGCCGATCCAACGCATTATTGTAGCAGACCGCGCTCATACCGGAACGCGTACAACACGAGCAGCAGCACAGCAACCGCGGCGAACGGCACGCCGCTGAGCGCTGGGTAATGGTAGTTCATCGCGGTGGCGTTCAGCACCGCGCCGCCGACGAACGAACCGACGGCGTTGCCGAAGTTGAACGCGATCTGCACAGTGGCGCCACCGATCAGCTCGCCGCCGCCCTTGCCCGCTTCGGCCATCAGCAGCTGCTGTGGCGCGGAGACGAAGAACAGTCCGAACGCGATCACAAACGTCAGCAATGCGGTGCTCCAACGCGAGCCCGGCACCAGGAACACGGCGAGAAGCCCGATGCCGGCGACCGCCTGCCCCATGGCGGACGTGGCGCCAGGGTGCCAATGGTCAGCGATGCGCCCGCCGCACAATCCGCCCACGACCATGCCGAAGCCGGCGAGCATCATTATCGCCGAGACCATGTTCGACGGCCAGCCGCCCACTTTCTGCAGCCAGGGGCTCACGTAGCTCCACCAGCAGAAAATGCCGGTATTGCCTACGAACACGGCGATCAGCACCATCCACGGGCCCGGTTTGCGCAAAAAGCGGAACTGCCCGCGTAGACCCGCGTCCTCCACTGGCTGAATGTACGGGATCCACAGGCGCGCCAGCAACGCGGTCAGCGCGGCGATCGCGGCAAGCAGGCAGAACGCGAGCCGCCACGTCATGTGTTCGGCGAGCAGTGTGCCGGCGGGCACACCGAGCATGTTCGCCACGGTCTGCCCCGTGACCATGGCGGAGACGGCGCGCGCTTCCTTGCCTTTCTGCGCGAGCAGTTTCGCGATCAGTGTGGCCGTGCCGAAGAACGCGCCATGCGGGAGGCCGGCGATGAACCGCGCGGCGATGAGCATCGGCGCATTCACCGCGGCGGCGCTCAGCGCGTTGCCGGCGAGCGCGATGATCATGAAGATGATGATGAGGGTGCGCGGTGGAATCCGGCGCCCGAACACGAGGATGAGCGTGCCCATGCACACGCCGATCGCATATGCGGAGATGAAATTGCCGGCGAACGGGATGCTCACGCGCATCGTCTGCGCGGCCTGCGGCAGGATGCCCATCATCACGAATTCGGCCGCGCCGAGCACGAATGCGCCGGCGGCGAGCGCGAGCAGGCCGAGGCCGTGGTGGTTGCCAGCGGGATGGCGCGCGTCGACCATGCTACCGCCATGCACGGCATCAGCGCCGAGTCCGTTCGACGAATTGACTATCATGTTCGCCATCTACCTCACCTTGATCACGCGTTGTCGGCCGGCGGAAAACGCTCGGCATGAAATGCCTAATAGCATAACGCAGCCCTGCCCCTACCCAACAGCGGGAATACCGTCACAACGCATGCTCACACGACCAATCTGACCGCGGTGTCTCCTGTGACATCAACGACGGCCGTTGCCTCACGCGTCTTTCCACCGGGATACGGCATCACGCCTTCCGGATCAACCGAACACACTGTCTGCGCTTCCCATGTATCCGCCGGCAAGGCTTGCGTGACCTTTCCGTCCACCCCGGTATATCTGGCCATCGCATCGGTTCTGCGGCTACTTTTCGGGGTGAAGGATACGAAGCAGTTGCGCATCGGATCACCAGAGGAGTTCACCACCAATGCGGTCACCATAAATGTCCTGGAATCCTCACGTTGAGCCAAACAGAGGCCGACTATGGCCAGCACACATACCACAGACATGATGAAAAGAGCATATCCAAGCACTCGGCCAGTTTTTTTCTTCACCATGATTAGTCATTATTTGAGTCAGTATATAATTTATATACTCTGTCATTGAACCGTGGCCCATATAATTGCTGTGCAATGACATCCGAGGTAGAAGTCACACTGTTCACCCAACCAACACCGGTTGATGCATCATATAATTGCAACCAAGGACCGCCGGACGACCCCCGAGCGTCCACAAAAGAACACCCCTCAGCCTTCAAGGTGTCTCCTATGCCGAGCGGATATACGGTGCTCACTGTAGCCCCACATGACTGCGGCACCCTATTGTCCCCAGGATTCTTCGGATATCCAAAAATCGTCGCATCAAAGCTACCCAAATTCGAATGGCCGAAACCATGGCCACCGTATATTGCTACCAGATTCTTCAACGAATCGGGCAATACAGAAGTATTGACCGAAAGAAATCCAACATCGTTAGCTTCTTCACCTGCAGAACCGCCTTTTTCAAGCCAATCCGTAAAGACCCTCGCCGTGCCACCCGGAAACATCTGTTGTCCACCATGAGGTGCAGCACTAGGTGTGAACATGAAACTCTTATACCAAGTTGAGTTTTTCCCTCCATGCAAGCAATGCGCAGCAGTGAGCACCAATTTCTTCGAACTGCTGTTCACCAAGGATGCACTGAAACTTGCAGCAACGCCGTCCGCCGTAAACATCAACAGTCCAGTCGGCATGGAAGACGTATCTTCAGTGAAGCCAGAGCGAGCATTCACCGCAGCGCGAGGAAGCGCAGGCTCAACGGGAGCGAAAGATGTAGTGATATTATCTTGCGGGTTTTGATGCCGTAAACCCACCTCATCCATATAGGTCGATCGCAAATCAATGCGGTTATGCATCGCTTCGCGAATTTTATCATACGTCCAATAACGATAAGCTTCTTGCGCTTGCCCGTCAGTCATTACATAAGAAGAAGTACTGTCAGAATATATCGAGTTTGAAGTGCGCGCAAAATCCGATAGACCCGGCACATCAGTCCGCTCCGAGGCGAATGCCTCCATTGGAACGCTCAACACAATCAAAGCCACCAAAGCATTTGCTGAAAGTTTTCTTTTGCTCATTGTGGCGCTCTCCCCCTCATCAAAAATGTACAATAACACGAAAATTATATCACTCTTTGCTTATCCTGCTTGTAACACGATGTGGCAGTAGGCATGTCTTCCTATCTTTATTGAGCATGCCCATTAATGCACGCGCTTTTCCTTGGTTCTGGTATGTCCCGAACATGAGAAAGAAACCGGTCGGTGCCTGTCATTACCCCGGTGTGCGGCAACGCGATGATCAAGCACTGTAGAAGCGATTCGAGCTCCCCTCGATGGCGATGCGCCTCATGCACCATTACCTCGATATCGCCATGAATCCAACTAAAGAGTCCAACTTTTCTACACCACCTCGAAATGCAAATGTATAACAATGCATTACATAAGTTGCACAGGGGTGACTGCTGCGATAGTCCACAGAAAGAGGCAACAGCATGAGCGAAACAACAACCGTGAGCTTCCGTACAGATCGCGAAGTAAAAGAAGAAGCCAAAGCGCTGTTTGAATCCATGGGTATGGATCTCTCCACCGCGCTTAACGTATTCCTACGCCAATCGATTCTCGACAACGGTATGCCATTTACCATCATGCGTGAACGACCAGCCAACATCAAGGCACGCCGTCAGGTCGACCCTGCATAAAGGCAGATCCTTTACCACCACTGAAGCATTGATGAAGGATCGAATGGATGCTTAACCGCATCTTTCGCACCACGCAATTCAAGAAAGACTAGTATTGACACGGACCGGCTCCCACGACGATTTGTTTTAATGCACCGGCTGCGCGTCAAGCGGCACGGCAGAACGGTCGGCTAACCGCATGTAGTCCGGGCCGAGCCATGTGGTGAGCTCGGTGGGGTGCAGAATGAGCGGCATGCGCGGGTGCACCGGCGCCATGCTCGCATTCGCGCGCGTCGTCACCATCGAATACTCGTGACTGCGGTGGATGCCGCCGATGAAGATGACCGGCATGCGCGGAATCGTGAACATGTACTGCTGTTTGATCGTGCGGCCGGTGTGCTCGCTGATGCGCGTCTCCGTGCCGCTTGACTCGTAGAGCCAACGGCAGGCGATGATGCAGCGGTCGTGTTCCATTGACGCGCGCCAGATTGGCTTATCGGCGCTTTCGATGCGCGTGTTGAAGATCGGCTGCGGATTCCACTGTGAGCTGTAGCCCCACTCGAGGTCCGCGCGTTCCAGTGCGCCTGGCGCGAGCCGCTCGACGCCGACCGCCGTGTCGAACGTGGGGACGATCACCGGCACAACCGACTTTGGGTAGACGTCGATTCGTCGCTCTGTTGAGGCATCCTCTGGTTCCGGATAGTCGAACTCCTGCTGGCTGTACTCCTCCGGCGATTCCGGTTCTGCCACCGGCCGCCCGCCGGTCAGTTGGGCGATGAGCAGGTTGATTTCCTCGTCTGACAATCCCACGTAATGCGCACACATGGTCTCACGGTACATCGGTGGCCTTGTACCCGGTTTGTGCCTATTCTTTCGGCGTCATGAATCAAGCTCCGCAACCCATTCTTTGCTACGGGTAGTGCTTCTCTCGCTACGGGTAGTGCTTTCCCAACCGACTCACCCCTAGAAATCGCCATTTTCCAACGATTGTAGATGGATTTTGCCCGTGAGAGCACTACCCGTAGCAACAGAAGCACTACCCGTAGCAACGGTGCGGTCCTCAGAAGTGGGGTTATAGGCCAAAATTTGTTGCCAAAATGGCTCACAATGGCTCATTCCAGCAAAGCAAAACGGCTGAAATCGTTGGAAATCAGCCGTTTTCGAGTGGAGCGGATGACGGGAGTCGAACCCGCCTCTAAAGCTTGGGAAGCTTTCGTTCTACCGATGAACTACATCCGCAGGTGACCACTCACGCAGTCACAAGAAGATAGCGTACCACACGCGGTGACCCAGCACTACCTCCGGTAGCCGGTCTGCGAATACGGCTGTGCGTAGCCCGGTCCGACTTCACCGGTCGTCATACCCGCGTTCACGCCCGGCGCACCCATCGCCGCGGCCATCTGCTGCAGGCGCGCGATGCGGTCCGCGGTCGGCGGATGCGTGGAAAACATCTTGGAGATCCCCCGCGCGGAGAACGGCGATTCGATCATCATCGCCGCCACGGAGCGGTCGGTCGCGGTCGGTGGCATCGGGTTCGCTGCCACACCGTTCTCGATTTTGTACAGCGCCGAGGCGAGCGCCAATGGATCGCCCGTGAGCACGCTGCCGTCCTCGTCCGCGTCGTATTCGCGTGTGCGAGAAATCGCCATCTGGATGAGCGACGCCGCAATCGGCGCGAGAATGACGCTCAGCATTGCGCCGACTGCGCCCAACGCGCCGCCGCCATTGTCCGAATCGCGGTTCGAGCGCGTGGAATTGCCGAAGTACATGAGCGAATAGCCCAGGTACGAGATGACCGTGGCCATCGCGCCCGCGATCGCCGACGTGCGGATGTCGTGGTTGTACACGTGCATCAACTCATGCCCAAGCACGCCGCGGATCTCGCGCTCGTCCAGGATCTGCAGAATGCCCTGCGTGCAGCAGACCGCCGCGTGCCGCTCGTTGCGGCCGGTCGCGAACGCGTTCGGCGTGGCCGTCGGCGCAACGTAGATGCGCGGCATCGGCTTGCCCGCCTTCTGCGACAGCTCGCGCACAATGCGGTAGAGTTCCGGCGCCTGCTGTTCGGTCACCGGCTGCGCGTGCATCGACGCGATCGCGAGCTTGTCGGAGAACCAGTACGAGACAAATGATGCGCCCAACCCGATGATCACGTAGTACCCGAGCGTGTTGACACTCGCGCCTGTGGCCCACCAGATGATCATGATGATCGCCCACATGATTGCAAAGAGCAGCGCGGTTTTCAGCCCATTGTAATGATTGTGCAGTTGCGTTTTCCCGTTCATAGCCCCAGTCTACGGCAAGGGTCGCGCGTTCACGCGGCGCGCATGGCGTCGTCGACGGTCTGCGCGAGCGCGGTGAGCAGGTCGTCGCGCGCACACGCGTTCGTGAGCATGGCGAGCACATAGCCCTGCGGTTTTTCGCTCAGCTGCATGGACCCGGCCGGGATCACAATGCCCGCGTCGTTGTACGCGTACAGATTGCCTTCGCCATAGATCCAGCCGGCCTTCGACGCGACGATCTCACCCTCGCCGTGCACTGCGGCTATCGACGAGTTGAGCGAGCTGCGCATCTGCTGCGCGAGCCATGTGCGCTCCTGCGCATCCGCCGCGTCCGCCGAGGCACCGAACAGGTAGTCGTAGCTGTTGACCCACATGCGCGCCAGGTCGATGGCGGTGACGTCGCCGTAATACCCGTTGAGACCCGTGGTCGCGCCGGTGCCGGCGAGCCACTGCATGGTCGGCGCCGCACCGAACCGCTTGTACAGCGCCTCGTACGTGTCGTTGTCCGAGACCTGCAGCGTCTGCGTGATGAGCTGGTTGAGCCCAGCCGCGTCTGCGGTCGCAGATGTGGCGACGGCATTGATGTCGACCGCGCCGGTCTGCGCGAGCGAGACGATGTACGGCGCCTTGATCGACGACGCCGTGTACATGGGCATGCCGCCGTACGACGCGATGGCGGCGCCGGTGCGCATGTCGACGACCACGAACGAGGCTTGGTACCCCTGCGCCCGGAAGTCCTCGATGCGCTCCATGAGCTGCGAGCGTTGCATCTCGTTGAGCTCCACGCCCGCGGACGCGAGCGTCGACGAGCCATCCAGCTGGCTGAGATTGGCGAACGCCGCCGGTATGACCTGCGCGAGCGTGGGCGTGGGCGTGATTGTGGGGGTCGGCGAAGGCGAGACGGTCGGCTGCGCCTGCGACTGCATGGTCGCAGTGGCCGACGCAGACGGCGCCGCCGCAGAAGCGGAAGTCTGATGCGCCGCCACGCCCATACTCGCAGCGGAAAGCGCAGCCACGAGCAAAGCGCTGAAACAGACGGTCTTCCACCGCGAAGCCGATTGCGCATGCCGCACGATGGCGTTGTCGAGCTGTGCATCGGTCATTGGAGGAATGTTGTTGCGACCCTGCGCCGACCGCTCACTTCGATGCATCTTCCGCACCCGTTCCCATAACTACCTGGATGACAAAACTCTCGAGACAACTATAGGCAACGGGCGCGAAGAATCAGTCCGCGATGTCGTGCGCGAGCTTGCGGAACTGCTCGGGGTCGATCACCTTCTTGTGCTCGCGGCCCTCCTTCGCGCCCTCGGCACGCTCGTACGCGTCGATGCGCTTCCAGCCGGCGAAATCGATCGGCTTGATGCCACGCTCGGCGAGCAGGCGGTCGATCGATTCGGGGTCGCGGTCGGCGGCGAGCTGCGCATGCTCCTTCGCCGCGGACAGGTCCTCGAGCATGTTCGTCACGATGAGCAGGGCGTCCGACTTCGTGGAGCCGATCAGACCCACCGGGCCGCGCTTGGCCCAGCCGGTGGCGTAGAGGCGCTCGCGCACATCGGGCGTCTCATGGTCCACGGTGATGCGGCCGTCGCCATTCGCGTTGGCCAGATGCGCGCCGCGTTCGTCGTAGGCGATGCCCGGCACGGATTCCGGCTGGTAGCCGATCGCATGGTAGACGGCCTGCACCGGGTAGTCGGTGAATTCGCCGGTGCGGTGCATCACGCCGTCGGCGCCTGTTTCGGTGCGCTCGACGCGGATGCCCACGACCTTGCCGTCTTCGCCGAGGATCTCGGTCGGCGCGCTGTTGAAGTGCACATAGTATTTGCGGCCGGCTGGATTGCCTTCGAAGTCGACGTCGCCATCGTCTTCCATATCCTCGGCCATCTCGCGGATCGCGAACAGTTCCTCGACCATCTGGCGGGTCAGCTTGTCTTTGCCCGCCTCCTCGATCGTGTCGTCGTCGAGTTCGAAGTCATCTTCGTCAATGATGAGCTGCACGCCAGGCAGTTTCTCCATTTCGCGCAGCTCCTGCACCGAGAACTTCGCCTGGGCCACACCACGGCGGATGAACAGGTGCAGCGTCTTCGCTTTGTTTTGCGCGATGCCCTCATACACGTTGTCGGGAATGTCTGTGCGGACCTTGAGGTCGTCGGCGTTGCGCATGAGTTCGCGAGCCACGTCCATCGCCACGTTGCCGCCGCCGATCACCGCGACTTCCTCGGCTTCGAGCGGCCATTCGCGCACACCCGTCGGGTAGCCGTCGTACCACTCGACGAACTTGGCGGCGCCGTACACACCTTCAAGGTCGGCGCCCGGGATGCGCAGCGGTTTGTCCTTGATCGCGCCGGTCGCGAAGAGCACGGCATCGTAGCGCTCGAGCAGGTCCTCGAGCGTCACGTCTTTGCCGAACTCCACGTCGCAGTAGAGGTGGATGTTCGGGTTGTCGAGCGTCTTTTCAAGCGCCGACGCGATGAACTTGATCGACGGGTGGTCAGGGGCCACGCCGTAGCGCACCAGGCCGAACGGCACCGGCAGCTTTTCGAACAAGTCGATGCGCGCGTTCGTGCCCAGACCCAGTTCGTCGCCGAGCTTGGCGAGCTGGCGCAGGAAAATGTCGGACGAGTAGACGCCGGCGGGGCCCGCGCCGATTACAGCAATACGAAGTTCAGAATCTTGAGTCACGGAACTCTAGAGTAGTCGACGAGGGCGAACGATGGAAGAGGGGTGCGCGGTGCCCTGATTTCGATGTTTTCGCCGTTTTGGTCAGCGTTTTCGCCGTTTTTGCCAGTGTTTTCGCCGTTTTGGTCACTTTTTGGCTTGATAAGTGACCAAAACAGCGAAAACGCGGGCAAGGACGGCGAAAACGGCGCGCGCTATCCACATTTGCACAGACGCAAGGGCCGCTCGACCACAGCGGGCGTGCGGGCTGGCCATCGCCGCGGAGGGTGCAGTAGCGTACCCGCATGAGCAGAACGACCAGAGTGCAGATCGATTCCCTGATACGGCAGGCTGCCGCGGAACAGCGGTGCGTCGTCGGCACAACGCGCCCTGTGCAACGTGGGTTGCAGTACATGTGCCGGCAAGGGTTGATGGTCAACCCGTACATCAACCTGTACTGCCCCGCCGAACCATGGCAGACGATGAACGGCTGCGAGCGCCAACTCTATATATTGCGCGCGCTCCAGCTCACCCATGGTTGGACGGCCGCCGGCGAATCCGCGGTGGAGGCGCATGGGCTGCCGCACCCGTGCTCTATGCATGAAGGACTGATCACCATCGCCAGCGCGCACACCAGCAGCAATCCATACGGCGGGAAGCGCTATAGCACATGCCGCAACGCACCTGCCACGGCCATGCCCGTGCGTGGTTCGCGGCAACCACTGCGCAGGATATTCGTGCGCGGTGATGAGCCGATCATCGTCAATGGCGTGCGCGCCACATCCCTGCCACGCACGGTGGTGGATGCCGTGATGCTCGGCACATTCGAATCGTCGATGGAGATCATCAACCATGTGCTGGCCCACGGGCTGACGGAAAGCGAGCTGCGCGCGTACTGCGCCGGCCGGCGCATCGACCATGCGCGCATCGAAAGCGTGCTGACCTACGCGAATCCGCTCGCGGAGAATGGCGGCGAATCGCTAGTGTACGCGACGATCATCCGCGCGGGGTTCGCGATTCCCGAATTGCAGTGCGAGTTCGAGAACTTCGACCACCCGGACTATCCGCTCCGCGTCGATTTCCTGTGGCGCACCGACGATGGGCGCATGATCGTGCTCGAATATGACGGGCTGCGCAAATACCAGGATCCGACGATGACCCGGCACGCGCTGCAAGAGAACATCACCCGGCAGGCGTCGCGCGATCAGATGCTGCTCGCCCAGCACGTGACGAAAATTGTGCATTGCTTCACCGAAGACGTGTACCAACCCGAACGGCTCATCGCCAAGCTGGATCAAGCGGGCGTGCCGCGTCTCCCACAGCCGCGTGCATTACCTTTCTAAGCACCATCCCTCTCCTTCCCCATCCATTGCCGGCTTTCCTGCTTCACCCCTTATGAATTCACTGTTTTGGTCGGTGTTTTCGCTGTTTTGGTCACTTATCAAGCCAAAAAGTGACCGAAACAGCGAAAACACCGACCAAAACAGCGAATATGCCGAGGGAAGCAGCGGCCTAGTCCCTGTCGAACAGGGCAGTGAGCGCCCACAGGATCGACACGACGTCGATGCCCTCCTGCAGGAACGCGCCCACAACCACCGGAATCAGGTTGAATGCCGCGCACACCATGCCCACAATCGCGAGCGCAAGACCCACACACACCGCCTGCAACATGATGCGCTTGGTGCGGCGCGCGATGGAGATGGCCCGCGGCACGCATGCGATGTCGTCATTCATGATGACGACCTGCGCAGATTCCGAAGCGGCAGTCGACGTGCCGTCGGTCATGGCCATGCCGATGTCCGCCACGGCGAGCACGGGCGCATCGTTCACACCGTCACCGACCATCATCGTGACAGGGCGGTGCATCGATTCGCCGAGCAGCTTCGTCATGACGCGATCCCACCACGGGTCCTTGCCCTTCGCCGCTTCTTCGGAGGCTTCGCGCACGGCGTTCACCTTGTCTTCGGGCAGCAGCTCGTAGCGTACGTCGGTGATGCCGACTTCGTTCGCGATGATCATCGCCGAGGCCTTCTTGTCGCCCGTGACCATGGTCAGGTCCTTGACACCGAGCTCATGCAGGCGGTCGATGGACTTGCGCGCATTGGCACGCGGCACATCGCGCAGCACGATACGGGCCGCGAGCTTGCCGTCGATGGCAATGTACGTGGCCATCTCGTCGGGCTCGAGTTGCGCGGGCCACAGGTCCGCCGCCTTGTGGTCCTCACGCTCCATCGCCTTCTCATTGGCCTCCGCCTCCTGGGCGTTGCGCGCGGTGGCCGAGGCGATCCGCTCGCCGGTCACATACGCGAAACGGCCCACGCGCACCGGGTGGCCATCCACCGTGCCGGAGACGCCTTTGCCCGCGTCTTCCACGATATTGCCCACCACCGGGTAGTTCTCGATCGGGTCGGGCAATTCGCCGGCGGCAGTGCGCGGATTGCGGTGGCCGACGCGCGCGCTCTTCGGCACACGGTGCAGGCGCTCCATCGCCTCTTTGCCCGCTTCGGTGATGCCTTTTGCCAGCACGTGCACGGAGTAGCTTTCGATAACGCCGGCCATGAGCAGAATCTCATCTTCGGTGAGGCTCGCAGGGACGTCCTTTGCCTTCTGCACACCTACCACGCGCGGCTGTTTGACGGTCAGTGTGCCGGTCTTGTCAAAGAAGACGTGCGTGACGCGCCCCAGATTCTCGAGTACGTCCTGCGCTTTGATGAGGATGCTCGCTTTGGCGAGGCGGCCAGTGCCGGCCACGTACGCGACCGGCGCCGCGATCAGCAGCGGGCACGGGGTGGCGAGCACGAGCACCTGCGCGAATCGCAGGGGCGTGCCGGAGACCGCCCACGCGATGCCGGCGATGAGGAACGAGATGATGGTGAACGGCACCGCGAGCATGTCTGCCGTGCGCACCACGGCCGCACGCGAATCCTGCGCGGACTGCACGAGTTTGAGGATCTGCTGGTATTGAGAGTCCTTGGCGAGCGATGTGGAGCGGATCATCATCGTCGTCGAGCCGTTGATAGCACCGGAGAGCACCTTCGCGCCGGAGAACACCGTGCGTGGCACCGGCTCGCCGTTGATGTTGCTCAGGTCAAGCGTGGCCGAGCCGGACAGCAGCGTGCCATCGACCGGCACAATCTCGCCGGGCAGCACGAGCAGCACGGAGCCGAGCTTCACCTGATCCACGGGCACGGTGGTGAAGTGGCCGTTGCCCGCACTGAGCGTCTCGCCGGTGCGCTGCGCGTCGTCGATTGCCTGCTGCACCGCGCGGAATCCTTCGGAATCGGTTGCGGCGTCAGTGCCGGTCACGCCGGGCAATGTGACGACGTGCGCCTGTTGCGGCGCGGCTTTGATGAGTGCGGTCAGGTTGCCGCGCGCCTTGGATTGCGCGTAGGACTCGATGGCGTCGCCCGACGCCACCATGAGCGTGACGGCCCAAGCCGCCCAATACTGCTGCACCGCCACGGTGGAGGCGAGCGCCACGACCGCGAGTAGATCCACGCCCACATGGCCTGCGCGCAGGCTCTTGATCATTTCGCGGATGCTGGTGATGATGGTCCATGCCACAAGCAGGATCACGATCCATTCGCCCACACCGGGGTCGAATGCGGAAGGGATATGGCCCCATGGGCGCCACGAGGGGATGAGCGCCAAAGGAATCGCCGCCAGAATCACAATCGGCAGCAATGGCACTTCTTTACACAGATCGATGATTTTTCTCATCGCATCTCCTTACGGTCCGGTATCTCCATGCATGCGGCACGGACCGCATGCACCAATCACGCCTTGTTAACCCATCGAATGACGCGTTGCGTGACCACTCGATACACGGCGTAAAAAGATTGCACTGTCTTCAGTTATACGGGTCACCCTAGCAACATCCATGCGACAACTCAATTCGGGAGCGGGCCAAGGCCAAAATATGGCGAGTCCCGCCGCTCCCCGTGCAGGGAACGGCGGGACTCGCGTGCTGAGCGGGCGGTATGCCTTAGCGCAGCAGGCCCTCGAAGGGGTTGATCAGCCCGTCGCCGTCGTCTGAACCATCATTGCCGTTGTCGTTCTGGTTGCGCTGCTGGTTCTGGCTGTCGGACTCCTGGCGATTCGTGCCATTCACGGCGTCTTCGGCCTTGTCGAACTTCACATTGAGTTCGAGCGTCTTGCCGTCGCGCACCACGGTGAGCTTGGCGGTCGAATCCATGGCGGCCGCGCGCACAAAGCCGAGGAGCGAATAGTTGTCGCTGACGGCCAGGCCGTTGAAGCCCACGATCGTGTCGCCCACCTTGACGCCGGCTTCCTGCGCCGGACCGCCGTCCACCACCGCCTTGACGACGGCGCCGCCGCGCGTCACGCCGTCAGCCGTCACGGTGCCGCTCTGGATCGTGACGCCGAGCGCCACGTGCTGCACCTTGCCGCTCTTGATGATCTCGTCCGCCACGCGCTTGACGAGGTTGGACGGGATCGCGAAGCCGATGCCGATCGAGCCGGAGGACTGGGAGCCGGAGGCCATCGAAGCGATGGACGAGTTGATGCCGATTACCTGGCCGGCCGCGTTGAACGTGGGGCCGCCCGAGTTGCCCGGGTTGATCGCGGCGTCGATCTGCACCGCGTTCGTGACGATCTGCGTGTCGTCTTCGTCCATCACAGTCACCGGCCGGTTGAGCGCGGAAACGATGCCGGTCGTCACCGTGCCGTCGTAACCGAGCGGATTGCCGATCGCCATGACCGGCTCGCCCGGGGCCAGGTTGTCGGAGTCCGCGAACTCGACCGCGGTCAGGTCGGCCGGCGGGTTCTCGAGCTTGATCACCGCTAGGTCGGTCGTGGTGTCGGTGCCCACGGTCTTCGCTTCATACAGGTCGCCGTTGTCGAGCGTCACAACGATGCGCTGTGCGCCGGAGACCACGTGGTTGTTGGTCACGATATTGCCGTCTTTGTCGAGGATCGCACCAGTGCCCTGTGCGACACCGCTCTGCGTCTGCGTCTGGATCGAGACGACAGACTTTGAGACCTTGTTCGAGACCGCGGTCCAGTCGGGCGTTTCGCCACCTTCGACCTTCGCCGTGCCTTCACCGCCCTTGTTGGTGGTCAGGCTGGTCATCGAACCCGAGCCGGGGATGTTCACCCAGCCGTTCGCGAGCGCCGCATACCCCAGGCCAAGGCAGATCGCGGCGGTGACCACTGCGGCCACCACGGCCACGAGCACGTTGTTCGGCGTGCGCTCGGCCTGCTTCATCGGCGCGCTGTACGGGTTGTTCGGGCCGCCGAACGAGTTCTGTCCGTGCGGTGTGGTGGGGCCGGTCGGCGTGGCACCGCCGTGCTGCTGACCGTGCGGATTGCTCGGCTGCGCGGGGCTCGGTTGTCCAAATAGCCCGCCAAACGGCTGCGTGGGCTGCGATTGCGGCTGCTGATGCTGGTTCTGGTCTTGATACGGCAGCCCAAACGGCGGCATCTGCTGGGTCGGTTGCGTCGGTGGATTCGCCGCAGGCTGATGAGACGCCGGGGTCTGCCCCGGGCGGAACGCACCATACTGCGGAGCCGGGCGGTACGGGCCGCTTGGCGATTCGAGTGGCGAGAGGTCGCCGTCATCCTGAATCGGCGTCGTCACTGCACCATCGGTGTCGTTGGCAGGCGCGCCGGCCGCCGCCGGTGCAGCGGTCACCGGCGACGGATTGCCGGCATCGGAAGCGCCGTCGTATGCGGAAGTGTCGTGCGCATCTGTCTGTGCGCCCGACGTGGCGGGCGGCAGCGGAGCGGCGCCCTGCACGCCTGCGCTCGGCGACGTCGGCGCGGTGTGCGGCGCGGCCGGATCGGTGCCATGGTCCGCGGGGTCGCCGGGCGTGCCCCACGGGGTGTTGTGTTCGTCAGTCATGACGCTCCATTCCTCGAAATGTTCATTCACGTATATCGTTCGCTTCCCTCGATCGTAACCGCACAATCGTTGCAATTACGCCGTTGGTTGAAGCACCGTCTTTTAGTTAAAACGTCAGTGCTGGAAGTTTCCTGAACGTTTCTTGAAAACTGCGAACATATCTTTTGAAGAAATGGTGGATTCCATCTACACCGGCCCATCTACAGTGGTCAGCATGACAAGTCTTCTCGCACATCCGCGCGGCGCGGAGCCCGGACAGCCGGGCGACCGCTCCGCATTTTCCTTCGAACAGCACACCCGCCTCACCGACTCCCCCACCGGCAAGGGGCGCGGCGGCGCGCGCTACGGCCGCACCGGCGTGATCCACACGCCGCACGGCGACATCCGCACGCCCGCGTTCGTGCCGGTGGCCACACAGGCTGCGATGAAGGCGGTGCTGCCCGAGTCGATGGTGCAGCTCGGCGCGCAATGCCTGCTGTCCAACGCGTTCCACCTGTACGAGCGGCCCGGCGAAGATGTGCTCGACGAAGCCGGCGGACTCGCGAAGTTCATGAACTGGGACGGCCCCACGTTCACCGATTCCGGCGGATTCCAAGTGCTTTCGCTCGGCGCGGGATTCAAGAAGACGCTCGCGATGGACACGACCGACATGAAATCGGACGATGTGATCGCCAAAGGCAAGGAGCGCCTGGCGTTCGTGGACGAGGACGGCGTCACGTTCAAATCGCCGCTCAACGGGTCACTGCACCGCTTCTCCGCGGAAATCTCGATGAACATCCAGCACAAGATCGGCGCCGACATCATGTTCGCGTTCGACGAGCTGACGACGCTCATGAACACGCGCCGCTATCAGGAGAATTCCGTCGAGCGCACATTCCGCTGGGCACGCCGGTGCGTGGATGAGCACAAGCGCCTCACCGAATCGCGTGTAGGCAAGCCCTACCAAGCGCTCTACGGCGTGGTGCAGGGCGCGAATTACGAGGACCTGCGCCGGCGCGCGGCCCAGCAGATCGCGTCGCTCGACTTCGACGGCGTGGGCATTGGCGGCGCGATGGAAAAGCGCATCATCGGCGACATCTGCGCGTGGATCTGCGACGAGATGCCCCAGGAGAGGCCACGGCATGTGCTCGGCATCGCCGCGGTGGACGACATCTTCGCATGCGTGGAGAACGGCGGCGACACGTTCGACTGCGTCGCGCCCGCGCGGTGCGCACGCAACGGCGCGATCTTCACACGCGATGGCCGGTACAACATCAAACGCGCGCAGTTCAAGCACGACTTCGGCCCTCTCGAAGAGGGGTGCACGTGTTACACATGCACGCATTATTCGCGCGCCTACGTGGACCATCTGCTGCGCGCGCGGGAGATGAACGGGTTCACGCTCGCCACGATCCACAACGAGTATTTCTTCGTGCATCTGCTCGACGACATCCGCGCGTCGATTGACGGCGGGTATTTCGACGAGTTCCGCGACGCGACGCTCGCGCGCTTCTATGCGAACGGCTCGCGCGGGTGAAGGCGAACGGGCAACACCAGCACCAATGTACGCCGCGCTTAGGGTAAGACGCAGCGTACGGGTGTATCTCGCTTACGTGAGTGCCATAATCGGCCACCTTCGAGTATCGATGTCCCATACCCTTGGAATTTCGCCATTGTTTGAAGCCAATACTCGTCGGCACCGCATATAAAGCACTCGCGTAAGCGAGATACAATCCGCCTCCCTGCAGGTTTCCGCCCAATCCACTAAAAACGCCAATGCGGGCGAAATACACGTTCCGCCGAGAGTGCCCATACAAGGCGGAAATATGGGCCGGGCTATTCAGCGGTCTCCCACTGCCCACAAAACGCCCCACCTCAATGTGATGAACTATGTAGAATACCTCCGCAGCCCCATATCCTCTTCAGGAGCATCCCGTCTGGGCAAAAGCAGCCACCATGGTCAGCACCTTGCGGACCAACGCAACACGCCGAATTGCACTAATCGACGGTGTAGTGTAGGGTAGCTCTTTGTCTGCGAGCGTGGCGGAATGGTAGACGCGCTGTCTTCAGGTGGCAGTGAGCGTATGCTCGTGCGGGTTCAAGTCCCGCCGCTCGCACTCTTCACAAACGGCTGATTTCCAACGAAGTCAGCCGTTTTGCGTTGGCGGAACAGCCCTCCCAAAGGTACCAAACATCTGAAAAGCAACTGCAGTCTTTGGTTTCCATACGCCCATCCTTTGGCGGCATCCACGCAAAGCACGGCGGTACTTGAACCCGCACGTCCAAGCACCGCCGCTCGCCTCCTGGAACCTTCAGCGCTACGGGTAGTGGAAAATGACCCAAAACATATTGTTTTTCGACAAACATATACTACCCGTAGCAATAAGGGATCAAGGCATATAGGAACCGGGCCGCCTCAGATGCGTATGAATTTTACGCGCAGCGGTAAGGGACGCGTACAATTCACACGCCCATAGGGACGTTAGCGCAAGGATTTTACGCAACTCACGGCGAAGCGCGTACAATTCGCACGCTATTGACCCCATCTCCTCTGGCGCCCATGATGGAAATAGCAATCTACGCCAAGGAGGATCGCCATGAACACCGACGAATTACAGATGCAAGTACTGCCAGACCTCACGAATATGGTGAGCGTACAACCGGAAGCCACGGTGTCGCGCACCGTGATGCATACCGAAGGGGGCAACGTGGTGCTGTTCTCGTTCGACACTGGCCAACAGCTGAGCGAACACACGGCCGCGATGCCGGTGTTTGTGCAGGTGCTGAGCGGACGTCTGCTCATCAAGGGCGGTGATGACGAACAGGAGGTGGCGCCAGGCGAGCTCGTCTACTTCCCCACCCGCTTGCCGCATGCAATCACCGCGCTCGAGCCTTCGGTGATAATGCTCACGATGATCACCCCCGCCCGCGCACGCAACGCCATCGACGCGTAAGCGCCGACCCCGTGACGCCCGCGGCGGCTACTATGGCGGCATGAATCCCGCACGACTCGCACGTTTCCACGATTGCCCCCGCTACTTTATCTGCCCGCTGTGCCATGCCGAACTCAATCTTGCCGGCACAAGCCTGCGCTGCCCGAACCGGCACACCTTCGACATCGCGAAGCAGGGCTACGTGAACCTCGCGCCGGCCGCCAAACAGTCGCAGTTCTACAGCAAGGAGTCGTTTGCGAACCGCGGACGCATCCTCAACGCCGGCTACTACAGCCACATCGCAAGCGCCGTGCTCGCCGCCGTGTGCACCCATTGCCCCGCCAATCCGCGCCCGGCGATCCTCGACGCCGGCTGCGGCGAGGGCTTCTACGCGCGCGCCGTGCAGCAGGCGAATCCACAGGCCGACGTGCTCGCCTTCGACATCTCCAAGGATTCCGTGCAGCAGGCGGCGCGCGAAGACACGAGCCTCGCCGTGTGCTGGTTCGTGGGCAATCTGGCCGACCTGCCGCTACGCGACGCGGCGGTCGACTGCATCCTCGACGTGTTCTCCCCCGTACACTACGGCGAGTTCGGCCGCGTGCTGCGCCCCGGCGGCATTGTCGTCAAAGTGGTCCCCGGCGCGCGGCACGACGAGCAGTTGCGCGAGCTCGCAAGCGCGCACCTGCGCCATACCGACTATTCGAACGAGCAGATGGTCGACCAGTTCGCCCGGCATTTCGACGTTCTGGACACGCGCCTCGTCTCACAGACCTTCGCCATGCCGCCGGATGACGTGCGCGCCTTCGCGCATATGACGCCGCTGTTGTTCAATGTGGACATCGACGCACTTGACCTTGGCCAGATCCACGAACTGACGGTCGAAGCGCAGGTGCTCGTCGGCAGGAACCGCGCGGATTCAACGTGTGCGCAGCAGCACGGTGTAGCGCACGTCGTCGCACATGAGGGCGAGGTAGAAGCATAGTGTCTCTTTGACGGCCTCACGCTCACAGTGCGCGCACTGCACGATCTCGTTGAGCACGCGCACGTTCATCTCGGGCGAGTCCTGCCAGTCGTGGCTGCGGCGCACGAAGCCGACAAGCGCATGCAGCTCGGCGGATGTGAACGCCACGAGCGGCACGCCGTTCTCTTCGGCCTGCGGAAAGAACAGCGCCGCGCATTCCGGCATGAGCGCCACCGCCGGCTCCCCCGCCTTCTGCGCGCGCCGCACGACCTGCCATGGCACGGTCATCAGGCGCAGGTTGAGCCCGTATTCGCTCATGTCGCGCCGCGAAAGCGCGGATGACCCGACGAGCTGCGCAAACAGGTCGTAGTGCTGCCATTGCATCGTCTTCTGCGTGAAGCGCGCGTCCTGGAGCAGTGCGCGCACAGGGCGCACAACGAACCGGCAGAATACGGCGTGCGCCACGGCCATGTTTGCGAGCGCCCACACGGCAATCGCCGCGACCGCCCACGCGCGCACGTCCACGCTGCCGATGAACGCGACCCACAGGATGACGCAGGCATACCACAGTACGACGAGCACGGAGGCCGCAAGCGCCGCCCCGACGACCTGGCTCCATATACGGGGAGCCAGAGCCGTGATGAACCGCTGCCTCACATAGGCGTACAACAGCACCATCGCCGTAGACACCAATGCGGCGGCGAGCAGCGCGACCCACGCATGACCTTCCCCGAAGCGGTGCATCTGGCCGTCCGCCGCGGCCATCGCGATCCAGAACAATGCATTGGCCGCGCACATCGCGGCCGCCCAGACCGGCCACTGCCCACGCGTGCGCATCCGCCGCATACGCAGATACTGTTCCACGTCCACATCGCGCGCCCGCTCGTTGCGTCTCATGGTGCGGTGGGTGATGTAGATCTGGCTGCCGTAGTTGAAGATCCAGCCCATCAACAGGCAACCCGCGCCCGTGATGATGGCGGTTTTGGCGATGCCGTTGGTGTGGTACATCTCGGGAAGCCAGAAGCCGGTGATGAACGCGGTAGCGAGCGCCGCGCACATGAGCAGGCCGCTGAAATCGCCGATCGCGTCGCGGTCGGAGACGTAGTGCTCGCTTTGGAAGGCGACGCCCAAACAGATCGTCACGACCACGCCCCATATGGCGGTGATGAAATCGACCGGGCTTGTCGTCTCGGCGCCCAATTGGAACGTCTCATTGAACCGGGTGCTGAGCATGGCGGCGATGTCGAACGAAAACGGTTCCTGATCATTGAACAGGAGCCGCAGCATGCATGCGACGACGGTCGTCACGGTGATCGCCGCGATCATCTTGAACAGCCGGAACGTGGAAAAGTGCTGCAGCTCCACCAACGACTTGTAGATCTGCTTGATCGGAATCCGTTGTCCGGAGCCATGTTCGCCCATGCCATGCCCCTTTCCTGCCGCTCGTACGCACCATATGTCAATGCACCAAGAATGCCATGATGAGGATGAGCGCGAAGCCAATAAGGTCGATGGGCGTAAAAATCGCCCCTGTCCACATGACCGCGGTAACCGTCGCGGCCACCGGTTCGATCGTGCCGAACATCGTCGCGCGCATCGACCCGATGCGCACGACGCCCGCCATATAGAGCCAGAACGCGACGAATGTGCCGACGACTACGGTGAACACGAGCAGCCACCATCCGCGCGCATCGAACGCCGGTACATGCGTCCATGGCCGTACGAACGGCGTGAGGATGAGGCCGGAGAGCAGGAACGTGATGCCGTTGACGACGAAATTGCCGTATTTCGCGATGAGTTTGACTGGGATGATCGCGAGGCATGCGCATGCAAACGCGTCGGCGAGGCCCCACAGCAGGCCGGGCAACGGCAGCGACAGCGCGCCCAGGTCACCGCCGGTGGCGAGCAGCCACACGCCGGCGAACGCGAGCGCCACGCCCACCACTTCGCGCACGGTCGGTTTGCGCCGCCCGCGCACACACACGTACACGAGCACCATGAGCAGGTTCACCGTCTGCAGCACGGTGGCCGTGCCCGCATTGGTCCAATGGATCGAGAACAGGTACGCCACTTGCACAAGCGTCACGCAGGTGAGCGCGGTGACAAGGTACATGGGGTAGTCACGCACGGTCGTGAACGCTTTGCGCATCGCTTTGGGCGAACCGATCGCCCCACACGCCAGGAAGATCAGCCCGGCGAAGATCTCGCGCACGCACGCCACCCACATGGGGCTGGCGTCGTACTGCTCCATGAGGATCTTGGAGACCGACCCGTTGACGCCCCACAGCACGCCGCCGATGAGCGTACAGGCGATGCCGGCCATCATGCGCCGCGGTGTCTGCGCCACATTCGGCCGCGCCTGAGTCTTGTCCGCGAGTTCCTGTGCGGCATCACGCTGTTCAGTGCGCGCGGCCCGCTCGAGCATCTCCTCCACATTGCGTTGCTGCTGCGTCACTTCATTCCCTGCCTCACCACGTAGTCGCATGTCTTCCGCGACCATAGTAACGAGCGACCGGCCCCACGCACCGCGCCTTACGGCAACACCGTCACCACTTCGTCGGTCTGCAGGAAGCGCAGCACATGCTGCAGATACGGCGCCATGACGTCATTGGGCATGGCGAAGATCTCGTGCACTGATCCGGGCACGCGGATGAACCGCAGGTTGCCACCGTCGCGCCGCACATGTTTGGCGAACTCGTTCTGCGCGCTGTTGCGCACCCAATGGTCGGCGCCCGCCTGGAACATCAGGATGGGCGTCTCGATCCGCTCGCACATGTCCTGCCGCAGCACCGCCGGCGAAAGCCGCGCCGCCTGCCGCACCCACTCGTTCGCCGGTGCGGTGGTCTGGTAGTGCGTGTCCGCGTCGCGCAATGATTTGAACCATGTGACGCGCGGCACGCTCGCCCCGCGCTCCTCTTTCCAATTGATCGCCGTGGTGAACCCATGCTGGCCGGGCGCCATGCGCTTGCCCTTGCCCGCGTCGGCGAGCGCCCCGCACACCGTCGCGGCGAGCCATGTGGGCAGGCCCATGTTCGCCTCGATCATCGGCGACGAGAGCACGGCGCGGTCCACGATGTTCGGATAGCGTTCGAGCATGGCCGCGGCGATGCCGCCGCCCATCGAATGCGCGAACAGCGTGAGCGGGTTGCCCTGTGCGTACCCGCGCCCCACTTCTCGCGTGAACTTGGCGAAGTCGGCCACGTACCGCCGCCAGTCATCGATGTACACCACCTGGTCGTCGCGCACATCACGCTGCGAATAGCCGTGCCCGCGGTGCTCGAGGATGCACACGGAGAATCCGGCGAGCAGGAAATACCATGCCATTTCGGCGTATTTCGCGGCGAATTCGGAGAACCCGTGCGAGATGACGACGGCGCCGTGGTTCCGCGCGGACGCGCCGGGCATGTACAGCTGCTGGAATTCGCCCACGTCGTAGCACACGTAGTGCAGGTGCCCGAGTTCGGCGAGCGGCGGCAGCGGATGGCCCAGATGGTCCTCGGTGGCCGGCCGCATCGTGCCGCTGTGCCTGCAGCGCGCTATCGCCGGCAGCATGGTCTGCTCCACGGCGGCGCGGAAGTGCCGTTCGTCAATCATCGCGATTTCCATACCGACCATAGTAGGCAATGCGCGGCCTGTGCGCGCACAGCGGCACGCGCGCCTAGCGGGCGAGCGCTCGGGCGAGGAAATCGCGCTGCAGCACGAGCAGGTTGCGCGCCACGGCCGGGTCGTTCGTCATGTGCGTGATGCCGGTGAGCGGCAGGAAGGTGTGTTCGCGGCCGGCCTCCATGAGCGCCTGGCTCAGGCGCAGCGAATGCGCGATCGTCACGTTGTCGTCGGCGAACCCGTGGATGAGCATGAGCGGGCGGCGCAGGCGCGGCGCGTCGGCGATGATGCTGTTGCGCGCGTAGACCTCGGGGTCGAGCCCCAGATACCGCTCGGTGTAGCACGTGTCGTACAGCGTCCAGTCGGTGGGTGGGGCGCCGGCGCACGCCGCAGCGAACACGTCGGGCGCGCGGAGCACGGCGAGCGCGGAAAGGAACCCGCCGTACGACCAGCCGATCATCGCCACGCGCTCCAAATCCGGCTCTGGCAGCGCGCGCACGGCGGCATGCGCGTGGCGCGCGTGCGGCTGGCCGGTGTTGATGGCCTGCACGGCGTCGGCGAGCGCGTGCACGGCATCCACCTGATCGGCGAGCGTCACGTCTTTCATGCATTCGTGGATCTCGCGGTCCCAGCGCGGGCCGCGGCCGGTCGTGCCGCGCCCGTCGGCCACGACGACGAGATACCCCTGTTCGGCCCACCACTGCGCGTCCCAGTAGGCGGCCATGCTCATCGTGACCTCCTGGAAGCCCGGGCCTCCGTACGGGTGCATGAGCACGGGCAGCTGCCGCGCACCGGCGTATTGCGCGCCGGTGGGCGCCACGATCGCCGCGTGCAGGCCGCGCTCGCCGAGGCGCGCGAACCGCACGTTCATCGTGAGCCCGGGCACCGCCGCATGGTTCTTCACGTGCACGCCGTTGCCGCGGAAGTAGTGCATCATCTGCGCCTGCGGATGCGCCATGTCGCGCCCGGCGATCATGAGGCCGTCGCCACGGCGGGCCGCGCCCCACACGCCCGGCTCGTCGGTCACCGGGGACACATGCCCTTCGTAATCGATCGCCACCACGTCGAAGCTGCGCGCATCGTGGTCCGCTGCCGTCGCGCGCCACGCGTCGGGCACGTCGGGCGCGAGTTCGGGCGCGCGCTGCACGACGCACATCACCGTGCCGTCGTCGGCGTCGAGCAGTGCGCGCACCTGCCAGCCGGCCGGGGTGAACGGAACGCCGTCCACGGTGAGGCGGTTCGTGTCGGCGCGCATGTCGTTGACGGAGCAGATCAGCCGGCCGTCGGGCGTATAGGCGGGCGTGCCGTCGATCAGGTCGATCCACTGGTCGTTGTGGTGTGTCTCGAGCACGCTGACGGGCAGCAGTGGCATCGTGTGCTCGTCGATCGACGTGAGATGCGCCCATCCGGATTCCTCGGGCACGTCCACGCGCAGGATCTGCTCGTCGGTCTGCAGGCGGTTCAGCACGCGCAGCAGCGGACGCTGACCGGCCTGCCAGCGCACCACCGCCAGGTATTCGTACGCGGTGTTGTCCCAATCCACAAGCGCCGTGCGGTCCACATGCAGGCGGTCATCGGCGAGGTGCACGGCGAACAGGTCCACCACGGCGTTCTGCGTCAACGCGCGCGGGTAGCGGTGGCGCATGCCCGGGTCGGCCGGGTTCGCCGGGTCGCTGATCGTCCACAACGGTTCGGCGGCGGAGTCGAAGCATTCCACGAGCAGTGTGCGCGAATCGGGGCCCCACCAGAAGCCGCTGTAGCGGTCCATCTCCTCGGCCGCGGCGAATTCCGCCAGGCCAGCGCGCATCGTGGCGCGGTCCTGTTCGACCACGGTGAACACGGCGTGCGCGCGGCCGGTCGCCGTCTCGGCCACCACGACCGCCGTGCCGGTCGCATACGCCACGCGCGTGCCGTCCGGGCTGACGCGCGGATTGAGGATCGGCGTGGCGTACTGCCGCTCGCCGTCATCGTCGAACGTGAGCTCCAGCCGGCGCGTTTCGGCGGTGACGCCGTCCTCGCCGAGCTCGCAGACAAACAGCTCGCCGTTGATCGTGAACAGCACCGTGCGGCCCGCGTCGTCGACGCTGTACGCGACGATGCCGCTGCCGCTTTCACGCGCGCGTTCGCGGCGGGCTCGCTCCTCGGCCGGCACATCCTCGGCGTCGGCGTCGGCGAGCAGCGTGCGCGGGTCGGCGAGCATGAATTCGCCCACCGCGTCGGTGCCGTTGTTCACGCTGACCCACAGCGCCGTCACCGTGTCCTCACTGCCGTCGGAACGCAGGAACAGCATGCGTTCGCCGTCGCCGAGCAGCGTGGCACAACGCGGGGCGCCGCAGGTGAACCGGGTTGTGCGCGCCTTGTTGGCGGCGTATTCGCGCACGGCTTCGGACTGGATGGAATCAGCCGCCTGGCCGGCGGCGGGCTGCAATGGTTTCGTCATACCGCCTTACGCTAGCACCCGCAAAAGCCGTCCTGTTGGCAACCCCGCGTAGGATAGGTGGAGTATAGAAAGGGACAACTATGAGCGTTCTTGATCGTTTTGAGAAAAGCGTGGAGGGCGCGGTCAACGGAGTATTCGCGAAATTCGGCTCCAAAGACCTGCAGCCCGTCGACCTCTCCAGCGCGCTCGAGCGCGAGATCGACGCCGAGGCGATGCCCGTGGGACGCGACCGCACGGTGGCGCCGAACGAATACCGATTCAAGCTGAGCACCCCCGATTTCGACCGCATCGAGCAGTGGGGGTCCGAGGCGCTCGCCAACGAACTGGCCGACAATCTCACGCAGTACGCGAAGAGCCAGCATTATGCGTTCGTGGGCCCGGTCGTGGTGATCTTCGAAGAGGACCTCGACCAGACAAAAGGCAACTTCAAACTCACGTCCGAGTCCGTGCAGGGCAATGCCGTGCCGGTCACGACCGACGCGCAGACCGAGGACTGCCCCATGCTCGAAGTGAACAACAGCCAGTACCTGCTCACGAAAGACAAGACGATCCTGGGGCGTGGCTCCGGCTGCGACATCGTGATCGACGACCCGGGCATCTCGCGCAAGCACCTCGAGATCGACATCACCGACAACGGCGTGATCGCACGTGACCTCGGCTCCACCAACGGCACGTACGTGGAGGGCCATCAGGTCCCCGCCGCCACCCTGCTCGACGGCAACACGATCACGATCGGCCGCACGCGCATCCTGTACTGGGCCTCCTCCCAAGATCAGGAGTAATCCGGAAGACCACCACCACTCGTTATGATTACCGAACTCACTTTCACGGTACTGAAGTACGCGTTCCTCTTGCTGCTGTGGGTGTTCGTCTGGCTCATCTCGCGGTCGCTGTACCGCGATGTGGCCACGTTCAGCCCGCGCAAGTCGCGTGCCAGCCGCCGCAAGGAACGCCAGGCGCGCAAGAAGGCCGAAGTGCCGGCCCCCGCCGCGCAGCCGCTGCGTTCGCCCCCATCCACCGCCGCCGGCGCGGCCGTGTCCGTCGCGGCGGCGCAGCCGCAGGCCGCCGAGCAGAAGCCGACCCTGCTCGTGATCATCGACGGCCCCCTCGCAGGTACGTCCGTGCCGCTCAACAATGGTGTGATCACGCTCGGCCGCGCCTCGTCCAACAATGTGGTGCTCGACGACGAGTTCGTCTCGTCGCACCATGCGCGCGTCTATCCCGACCCGACAACCGACTCGTGGGCCATCGAGGACCTGCACAGCACCAACGGCACCGTGGTCAACCAGCAGCGCATCAACGCACCCACGATCCTGGCCCCACGCGTCCCCGTGCGCATCGGCGCCACCACGTTCGAACTGAGGTGATTGAGCACCGATGACCTCTTCCGAAGAACCCACGTTGTACATGTATTCGACGACCGTCTCCGACGTTGGCACCGTGCGGTCGAACAACCAAGACTCGTCGTTCGCCGGCGCGCACCTGGTGGCGATCTGCGACGGCATGGGCGGCCATGCGGGCGGCGACACCGCCTCGACGATCGCGATCCGCTCCCTCGCGCACATCGAACAGGACTCCCCGAACGGCGACGTGGCGCGCGCCACGCAGATCATGGAGGCCTCCGCGATGGCTGCTCACGACGCGATTGTGGGCAAGGCGAAGCGCGAACGCAAACTCGCCGGCATGGGCACCACGATCACCGCGATCACACTCGTGGCCGACTATTGGGTGCTCGCGCACATCGGCGATTCACGCGCGTATCTGCTGCGCGACGGCCATCTGATGCGCCTGACGAGCGACCACAGCTACGTGCAGCACCTCATCGACACCAAGCGCATCAGCCAGTCCGAAGCACGCAACCACCCGCAGCGCAATGTGGTGATGCGCGTGCTCGGCGACTTCGACATCGACGCGCGCCCGGACATCTCGATCCGCACGGCGCGCGCCGGCGACCGCCTGCTGCTGTGCTCCGATGGCTTGTGCGGCGTGCTCGAGGATTCGACGATCGAAGAGACGATGCTGCACTTCACCGACCCCGAGGAGTGCGCGCAGAAGCTCGTCTCGATGGCGTTGCGCGCCGGCAGCACCGACAATGTGAGCGCGGTGATCGCCGACGCGACGCTCGCGCTGAACGCCGACGGCTTCGACCTGCCGCACCAGACGCCGATCGTCGGCGGCGCGGCGAGCGCGACGCTCGAAGCGGTGGCCGACATCATCCATGAACCGGTCGTCTCCGCGCCGCCGCTGATCTCCACGTCGTCGCCGGCGGAACGCGCGGCCGCGCTGATCGCGTCGCGCAAACCGCGCACCGAGGGCGAGGACGAGCAGTCGCACCAGACCGTGGGCCAGCCGTCGGACGTGCGTGAGGAGACCGGCGAGCGTACGACGCCGGACACCGGCGAGATCCCGGTGGTGCAGAAGCAGGATGGCAACTACAGCGCCGACCCGAACGACCCCGAAGTGGCGCGGGCGATCCACCAAGAACAGCTCGACCAGAAGAAGCAGGCGCGCACGAAGCGCTTCCACGGGCGCGTGGCTGCGGTCATCACGGCGGTCGTGGTGCTTGTGGCGTTGTGTGGCGGCGCGTGGGGCGCCTATGCGTGGAGCCAGAACCAGTATTACCTCGCCGCAGACGAAGGCAAGGTGGCGATCTACCAAGGTGTGCCCACGAACATCTTCGGCCTGCAGCTTTCGCACCCAATCGAGCAGACCTCCATGCACATCAGCGAGCTGCCCGAACAGTGGCGCAACCAGCTCAAGCAGGGCATTCCCGCCGACAGCTACAGCGACGCCCAGGCGCATGTGGACCTGATCGAAGACCAGTTCAACCAGATGCAGCAAGAGCAGGAAGCCAAGAAGAAGGCGGCCGAAGAGGAGCGCAAGCGCCTTGAGGAGCAGGCCAAGAAGAGCGAGTCCTCACCGAGCCCCAGCCCAAGCAAGAAGGCTTCGCAGGAGGATTCGTGATGGCCAAAGTCCAGATACGTTACCTGCTGCAGATCCTCTTCGCCATCGTGATCGCGGCGCTCGGATTCTTCCAGATGTTCGCGCGCATCGACGGCGGCCTGCCGAGCAATGTGCTCGTGATGATGATCGCCACGGCGGCCATGTTCATCATCACATGGGCGCTCATCGCCCGGTTCCAGCCGTATGCGAACCAGTCGATCATGGCGTGCGTGTTCATGCTCACCGCGCTGGGCATCCTCATGATCGCACGCATCGACGCGGAGTCGGACACGCTCGTGGCGAGCCGCCAGATGATCTGGCTGTGCATCGCGCTCGTGTGCTGCGACGTGCTGTTCGTCTGCATGCGCGATTACCGCATCCTGCGCCGTTTTTCGTATGTGAGCATGGTCGTGGGCCTTGCGCTGCTGCTGTCGCCGATGGTGCCGGGCCTGGGCCGAGAGATCGGCGGCGCGCGCATCTGGATCGGCATCGGCTCGTACCAGCTGCAGCCGGGCGAGTTCGCCAAGCTGTTCCTCGCGTTCTTCTTCGCGTCGTACCTGTTCAACCACCGCGACCAGCTGGCCGTGGGCGGCAAGAAGGTGCTCGGCCTGCAATTGCCGCGCCTCAAGGACCTCGGCCCGATCGTCATCGTGTGGATCGCCTCGATGGGCGTGCTGATTGTGCAGCACGACCTGGGCACCTCACTCATGTTCTTCGCGATGTTCGTGGCGATGCTGTACGTGGCCACCGGGCGGTCGAGCTGGATCCTGATCGGCGGCATCGCCTTCGCGATCGGCTGCATTGCGGCCGCGCGCATCTTCGCGCACGTCGGATACCGCGTGGAAGCGTGGCTGCACCCCTTCGACCCGGTGATCTACAACCGCTATCCGGGCGGTTCGAGCCAGATCGTGCAGGGCCTGTTCGGCCTCGCCGCCGGCGGCCTGTTCGGCACCGGCCTGGGCCAAGGGCACCCGGCCATCACACCGCTCGCCAACTCCGATTTCATCTTCGCCTCCGCGGGCGAGGAACTCGGCCTCGTCGGCATCTTCGCGATCCTGCTGCTCTACCTGCTCGTCATCGCGGCCGGCATGGTCGTGGCGATGAAGATCAAGGACGGCTTCGGCAAGCTGCTCGCCTCCGGGCTCGTGTTCACGATGGCGTTCCAGGTGTTCACTGTGGTCGGCGGCATCACGCTCGTCATTCCGCTGACCGGCCTGACGATGCCGTACATGGCGGCCGGCGGCTCGTCACTGATCGCGAACTACGTGCTTGCCGCACTGCTCGTGATCATGTCGAACGCGGCGAACAAGCCGCAGGTTGACACGATGAGCGACACGTTCCGCATGGAGGCGCTTTCTGCGCTCCAGCAGCGCCAGCAGCAGAAAGACACGTCGCGCCACAGCAGCGCGACGGCCACGGCGCAGGGGGACGAGCCCGGCCACACCGCCGACATGCCCGTCGTGCCGCCGGCCCCGCGGCATGGCGCGCACGCGGCCCCGCCGGCGCCGCCCGTGCAGGACGGCGAGGCGACCGAGGTGTTCGCGCCGCTGCGTTCCACTGACGACACCGCGGGAGGTGACGAATCATGAACAAGAGCCTGAGGCAGCTGTTCACCGCTGTGCTCGTGCTGTTCGTGGTGCTCGGCATCTCGTCGTCGATCATCATGACCGTGCAGTCGAACTCGCTTTCGCACGACGCGCGCAACACGCGTTCGCTCTATCACATGTACGGGGCGCCGCGCGGCGCGATCCTCGCCTCCGACGGCACCGTGCTCGCCAAATCGGACCCCGTCAACGACGCGTTCTCGTACCAGCGCTCATACGCGAACGGCGCGCTCTATGCGCCGGTCACCGGGTATTTCTCGGTCACGCAGAACGCCGACCGTGGCATCGAAGCCTCCGAGAACGACCTGCTGACGGGTGAATCGAACGCCCTGTTCTGGCAGCGGATCAAAGCCGTGTTCACCGGTGAGGAGAACCGCGGTGCCTCGATCGAGACGTCGATCAACACCACGTTGCAGACCGTGGCGGCGCAGGAGCTCGGCGACCAGGACGGCTCCGTCGTGGCGATCGAACCAAGCACCGGCCGCATCCTGGCCATGGTCAGCTCGCCGAGCTATGACCCCAACGCGCTGGCGACGCACGACACCGGTTCCGCGAGCAAGGCGTACACCGAACTGGTGAACGACGAGTCCAACCCGATGCTCAACCGCGCCACGAGCCAGCTCTACCCGCCCGGATCCACGTTCAAGACCGTGGTGGCGGCCGCCGCGCTCGAATCGGGCAAATACCAGCTCGATTCGCAGATCCCGGCCGGCTCCGCCTACACGCTGCCCGGCACGCAGACCGAGCTGACGAACTCGTCGTCGCTCGGCGACGGCTCGGACGGCAAGATCTCGCTCAAGAGCGCCATGGCATATTCGTCGAACACCGCGTTCGCGCAGCTCGGCGTGGCGCTTGGCGACGAGACGGTGTCGGACATGGCCAAGAAACTCGGCTTCGATTCGACGATCACGATCGACGGGTCGGATTCGACCGGTCTGCCGATGCGCGCCGTGGCTTCGCGCTTCCCGCAGAACGTCGCCGGCGACAAGCTCGCGCTCGCCTCGATCGGGCAGGGCGACACACTCGTCACCCCCCTGCAGAACGCCATGGTGGCCGCGGCGGTGGCCAACAAGGGCAAGGTCATGAAGCCCACGCTCGTGGACCGTGTGCGGTTCAGCGACCTTTCGGTGCTGCCAGACACGAAACCGCAGGTGATGAGCACGGCGTTCAGCGAAGACACCGCCAAGAAACTGACCGAGGCGATGGAGGCCGTGGTGACGGAAGGCAACCCGAACCTCGAGATCCCCGGCGTGCGCGTGGCGGCGAAGACCGGCACCGCACAGATCGGCGTCGACAACAGTTCGATCGACGGCTGGACGATCGGGTTCGCGCCGGCGGACAACCCCAAGATCGCAGTGGCGGTCGTCGTACACAATGTGGATTTATATGGATCATTTGCAGCAGGACCAATCATGACGGCAGTAATGAAGGAGGCGTTGAACCAATGAGACTCATTGAAGGACAGCTGATTCACCGCCGTTACCGCCTTGATTCGCGGCTCGCGCAAGGCGGCATGGGCGAAGTGTGGAAAGGGTTCGACATCCAGCTCGGGCGCCCAGTGGCCATCAAGGCGTTGCGCACCGACACGACGAACCAGGAATCGAAACTGCGCAGGCTGCGTGCCGAGGCACGCAACTCCGCGAATCTGGCGCACCCCAACATCGCGGCGCTGTTCGAGTATTACGAGCACGACGGCATCGGGTTCCTCATCATGGAATACGTGCCGAGCAAATCGCTCGCCGACCTGTTCCACGAGCTCAACGGCCCGATGGACCCCACCGAGCTGCTGCCAATCCTCGTGCAGGTGGCGCGCGGCCTGTTCGTGGCGCATTCGCACGGCGTGATCCACCGCGACGTCAAGCCGGCGAACATCATGGTCTCCGACAACGGCGAAGTCAAGATCACTGATTTCGGCGTCTCGTACTCCACGAACCAAGAGCAGATCACGCAGGACGGCATGGTCGTCGGCACCGCGCAGTACATCTCGCCCGAGCAGGCGCAGGGCAAGCACGCCACGCCGCAGTCCGACATCTATTCACTCGGTGTGGTGGCGTACGAAGGCCTGTGCGGGCACCGCCCGTTCACCGGCGCCACGCCCGTCGACATCGCGGCCGCGCATGTGAACAACCCGGTGCCGCCGCTGCCGGCGAGCGTCGACTTCCAGCTGTCGCAATTCGTGATGTCGATGCTGTCGAAGGACCCGCTCGACCGGCCGAACGACGCGCTGACCGTGGCGCGCATCCTCACGCGCATCCAGCGCCGCCTGCTCGACCAGCAGACGAGCGCGGCGGACGCGACGATGATCACCTCGAGCGCGCGCATGCCGCGCCGCGTGATGAGCGCGCCGCATCACGACCCGGCCGGTATGCTGCCGCGCACGGCCGATGAGGACCACGCACAATCACTCTTCCATTCGACTCTACGACCTGGCACACGCCTGCAAGCGAAGGAGCAGCAATGAGCAGCACAATGCCAACCACCCTTGACGGCGGTCGTTACCAGCTGGGCCAGCTCATCGGGCGGGGCGGCATGGCCGAGGTCCATGTCGCACTCGACACGCGTCTGGGCCGCACCGTGGCAGTCAAGATCATGCGCCCCGACCTTGCGCACGACGAGATCTTCCTGACGCGCTTCCGCCGCGAGGCGCACTCGGTGGCGCAGATGAACAACCCGAACATCGTCAACATCTACGATTCGGGCGAAGAGGTCGTCACGCTCGACAACGGCCAGACCGAGCACCTGCCCTATCTGGTGATGGAGTATGTGAAAGGCCAGACGCTGCGCGACATCATCAAGGCGAACGGCCCGCTGTCGCAGCGCGACACCGAGCATGTGATGATCGGCCTGCTCTCCGCGCTCGAGTATTCGCACCGCATGGGCATCATCCACCGCGACATCAAGCCCGGCAACATCATGATCTCCGAGCAGGGCGTGGTCAAGGTCATGGACTTCGGCATCGCCCGCGCGCTCGACGATTCGGCCACCACGATGACCAAGTCGCAGGGCGTGGTCGGCACCGCGCAATACCTCTCCCCCGAGCAGGCGCGCGGCGAAAGCGTCGACATGCGCTCCGACCTCTACTCCGCGGGCTGCGTGCTCTACGAAATGCTCACCGGCCGGCCGCCGTTCACCGGCGACTCCGCCGTGGCGATCGCCTACCAGCATGTGTCCGAAGTGGCCACCAAACCGAGTGCGATCGTGCCCGGCCTGCCGGTCATGTGGGATTCGATCTGCGCGAAGGCCATGGCCAAGGACCGCCAGAACCGCTACGCGACGGCCACGGAGTTCAAGAACGACATCCTCGCGTTCATGAACGGCGGCATGCCGGTGGCGGCCGCGTTCAATCCGCTCACCGACCTGACCAACATGAAGGCGCGCAAGCAGGCCGAAGACAACGCGAAGACCGTGCCCTACACGTCGCCGGTCACCGAACTGGGCGCGCCCACGCAGGCATTCAACCCGGTCACCGGGCAGTTCGAACAGGTCGGCGCGCCCGCAACGGGCACGCAGCTGCCGACGCGCGCGCAGCAACGCGCGGCCGTGGCGCAGAAGAAGCACAAGAAGAATGTCGCGATCGCATGGTCGATCATCGGCGTGCTCGTGGTGCTCGGCCTGCTCTCTGGATTCCTCGTGTGGAACCACAAGCGCAACGAGCCGCAGTTCGTGACCGTGCCGACGTTCGGCGAAAGCACGACCGAGGCGCGCGCACGCAAGCAGCTCGAGGACCTGGGCCTGCGCGCGAGCATCAAGCAGGACACCGATTCGTCGAAGCCCGAAGGCATGTTCACCAAACAGGACCCGGCGGGCGGCAAGAGCGTGCAGAAGGGCAGCACGGTCAACGTGTGGTTCTCCACGGGCCCACGCTCGATCAAGGTGCCCGACGTGACCGGCTATTCGCAGGACATGGCGCGCGAGGCGCTCGAAGAAGCTGGATTCGAGGTGAACCCGGCCGTGCAGACCGAAGACAGCGCCACAGTGACGAAGGATTGCGTCACGCGCACCGACCCGGCTTCGGGCACATCGCAACCCAAGGGCTCCACGATCAGCCTGTGGGTCTCGTCGGGCATGACACGCATTCCGGACGGCATCGTCGGCCTCTCGCAGAACGACGCCGTCAAGAAACTCACCGACATGCACCTGACGACCACGGTGCTCACCGAGGCCTCCGACACCGTGCCGAGCGGTTCGGTGATCAGGCTCGACCCCGACCAGGGCGCGTCGGTCACGCAAGGCAGCGTCGTCACGATCTGGGTCTCCACCGGCAAGGAGAAGGTGCAGGTGCCAAGCCTGAACGGCATGACACTCAGCGAGGCCAAGCAGACGCTGCAGAACGCCGGACTGACACTCAAGCTCGCCGACGGCAGCAACTCGAGCGATGACGCCACGGTGGACTCGTTCTCGCCGAACGCCGGCGAAAGCGTCGACAAGGGCTCCGAGGTCACGGTGAAGACGAAGGCGCCGGACAAACCGAGCCCAAGCCCGAGCGAAAGCAGCTCAAACAGCGGCAACGACAACAACGGCGACTCGGGCGACAACAACGGCCACTGATCCGTTGGGTCGCCAACACTGTGATTGCGGGGCGTGTGCACACTGCACACGCCCCGCAATCACATCGGGCCGCATTCGCGGACCCCGGACGAATCCGTCTGTCAGCGCACGATCTTGGGCTGCAGGCCGATGCTGCGCTCCACTGCGCTCTCCTGGCCGCACTCGGCGAGCCAGTTGGCGAACACGCGGTAGCCATCCTGCGTCATCACCGATTCGGGGTGGAACTGCACGGCGACCATCGGCAGTTCACGGTGGCGGATGGCCTGCACGATGTGGTCGTCCACCGTCCACGCGGTCACCTCGAGCTCGCCAGTCACCGACTGCGGCTCCACGGCGAGCGAATGGTAGCGTGTGACGACCATCGGGTTCGCCACGCCCGCGAAGATCTCGTCGTCCGTATGCTCCACAAGGCTCGTCTTGCCGTGCATGATCGTCGGCGCGTGGCTCACCGTGCAGCCGAACACCTCGGCGAGCGCCTGCATGCCCAGGCACACGCCGAACATCGGCTTGCGTTCGCGCGCGCACAGCCGGATCACGTCTTCGCTCACGCCGGAGTCGGCGGGCGCACCAGGGCCGGGCGAGATCAGCACGCCGTCATAGCCGTCGAGCGCGCCGTCCGCCTGCGCGTCGAAAGCGTCGTTGCGCACCACGGTCACCTCGGCGCCCAAGGTCTTCAGATACCCGACAATCGTGTATACAAACGAATCGTAATTGTCTATCACAAGGATGCGCGCGGCGTCATCCGCGGCTCCGGTGGTGTGGTCGTTGGCCTGTTCCATAGCATTCATCTTAGGGCTCTCTCTTGTCTGGTCGTCAGATCGTCACGTAGTTCGACATCTGTTTGAGGAACTCGATATTGCCGGCGGCCCACGGGAATCCCCACTGGAACAGCGCGCACACCGCGGCGAACACGAGCAGCAGCACGAGCAGCCAGCGCACCGGCGCGGCGCCCGGCTGGTGGCGCAGCAGCCAGCCGTAGATGTCGGCGTCGGGCAGCGGCTTGCGGCCTTCGCGGATCGCGCGCAGCGCCGGCCAGCGCCATGCGACGGCGGCGGCCGCGAACACGAGCGCGTAGACGGCGAGCGCGCCCCACACGTACGGCGCGAGCGAGCCGATCGATGTGAAGAACGACTGTTTCTCGTTGTTCACGAACTGCACGGCGCCGTCGGGGCCTTCCTTGGCGAGCTCCTGCGGAATGCCGTCGGCCACCTTGGCCCAGTATGCGAGTTCGCCGAAGCTGATCCAGCGGTGCGTGGGCGTCGTGTATTTCGGCTCGCATGTGGTCATCGTGATCATGCGCTTGGTCGGCGCTTCGCCCGGGTGTTCGGGGTTCGGCCCGATCACCGAACCGTCGTCCGGGGTCACGATTGTGTAGTTCGTGTATTGGTAGACGTACCAGTAGTCCTGCGAGCGGATCACGATCGCGTCGCCCGGCTGCAGCCGGTCCACGTCGCCGAGCGGCTGGCCGTAGCCGTTGCGGTGGCCGGCGATCGCGAAATTGCCCACTTGGCCGGGCATCTGCGAGGTCTCGTAATGCCCCAGCCCGTGCTGGTTGAGCTCCACGAGCGACGTGCCCTGCACCAGGTTGCGCTCCCACTGGTCGCCGAAGCGCGGAATGTACACGCGCGCCATCAGCTCGCCGACGCGCGCGGATTCGGGTTGCACGGGCGGCTCGCCTTGCTGCGGCTGCGCGATCGTGAGCGCGCCGCCGGCGTCGGGCTGCGCCCAGGCGACCTGTTGGCGCGTCTCTTCCTGCACATGCGCGGATTCCACGCCCGTCCACCACTGCATCCATGCGACGTACAGGCCGCAGATCGCGGCGAAGGTGAGCAGGACCTCGGCGATGACCGTGATGATCGACCGCGAGATGCTGGGGCGAGGCGCGGGCGCGGATTGCTGGCTGTGTTTCATGATTCCCCTCGTGTATCTCCCTGTTGGTGTACGGGACTATTCGTCCACGCGCGCGTACTGCAGCGGCTGCAGCAGCAGCGGTGTGCTCGCGAATTCCAGGCGCTCTTCGTCCTTGACCTCGTACCCCAGGCCGAACGCGTCCACATACTGTTTGTAGATCTGCACGGCCTGCGAATTGTCGAGCGCATGCTTCATCAGTTCGGGCGGCCCGATCGCGGAGATCGTGAACGGCGGCGAATACTTCTTGCCCTGCAGCAGCAGCACATTGCCCGAGCAGATCACCGCGGACGTGGGCAGCAGGCGTTGGCCCATCACCTCCATCGATTCGGCGCCCCCGGCCCATAGCGCGTTGACCACGGCCTCCACATCCTGCTGGTGCACCACGTATTTGTCCCAGTCCACACTTGAGCCTGCGGTGTCGCCCACGCTTTGCCACATCGACGAATCCTTGAGCGTCACGGTGATTCCGGGGCCTTCCACCGCCGGGAGCATCGTGCTCGAGCCTGCGTTCTCGCTCGCCGTGGACTTGCGGCTGTCCTCCTGCGCGCTCAGGGCGCCCACCTGCGCACTGAGCTCGTTGACCTCCTGCTGCAGCCTGTCGGCCTGTTTCACGCGGTTCTCCACGAGTTCCGCGGCGTCGGATGAGACCGTGGTCGTGCGGTTGACGCGCATGTTGGTGACGAGCAGAAAGCCCGCGAATATGATCACCAGGAACACGGAAATACTGCCGATCAGTGTTTTCCGTGTGCCGTGCTTGGGTGTACGCTTCGCCATGCCGCCTCCGAAATATGGTGATTTTGCTCAAATGGCCGTTGTGGACTTCGCGTTTCGAGTGCAACCACTATGATAACCATTAGCCTATTAAAGGAGATAAGACAAATGGCTGACGAAGAGCTGCACAAAACACCCACGGATGGCCAGACTGAGGTTGATGCGAGCGTGACGGTTGAGGAAGCCGAGCCAACCACTGCCGATCAGGGCAAGGGCGCGCACGACGACCACCCCACGCTGACCGAGGCCGCCACCTATGTGGAGAACGATGAGATTCCGCTCGGCAAGATCCAGAGCGTGCTCGATTCCACAGTGGACGAATCCCAGCTGACCCCGCAGATGCGCCGCATGATGCAGCGCCAGAAGGAGAACTCTAAGCGCGTCGAAGAGAGCATCAAGGGCACCAAGGCCAACCCGAGCTGGTATGTGCCGCTGTTCTGCACGCTCATGGTGATCGGCCTCGTCTGGGCCGTGGTGTTCTACCTGACCAACAACACCTACCCGATTCCGGGCATCGGTTTCTGGAACCTTGCCATCGCGTTCGGGTTCATCCTGGTCGGGTTCCTGATGACCGTGGGCTGGCGCTGAGCGCCCATATTCATGTGGTTGCGGGCGGGGCTTTGTGCGCGAGGATCAGCACATGGCGCCCGCCCGCGTCCGTTGTGGCGAACAGATAGTTGCTGCCACCGTCTTTTAGCTTGAGTCTCCTGCGCAGCTGCGGCGCGGTGAGCGGGAAATTGCGCACGGCGATGTTCGCATGCGTCACGCCTTCCAGCAGCGCTTTGAGTTCGCGCTTGCCCATGCCGCCTGTGCGTGCGATCTCGAACGCGCGCCCGGGCACCGCCCCCACCGGCTGTTCGCCCACGAACAGGTGGCTGTTCGGGCCGATCTGCGCAAGGCCGGGGCATTGCCGTTGCAGTGCGGCGAACGCACCCGCCTTCATGATCGACGCGTTCGGCTCCACCAGGTAGCGCATCCGCTCGATCGACCCGGCCGGCGCGATCGACGGCCGCTGGTCCTCGGCGGTGGTGAATGTCACCGTGTCGCCGTCATTGATGCAATCCACGCGCACATCACCATGCGGCGCGCGCGTGAGCATGAGCAGCAGCTCCTTGCACTCGTTGCCCGTGGAGATCACGGCCACACGCTGCACCATCCCTTGGAAATCCTCCACCGTCTTGCGCCAGTCGAGCATCGGCGAGAGTTTGATCATCACCACCGGTGCCTTGGCGAGCAATTCGTCGCGCAGGGCGAGCACGTCCGGCGTGCAGTCCTCGATCGCGTAGGTACGCGAGCCGTGTGCATCGCGGCGCGCGGGGTCCACATAAATCATGCTGGCGGGCGGCATGGTGCGCAGGAACTCCACGCCGTCGGCGCGCTCCACACGCGCGTTGCGCACGCCGAGCGCGTGCAGGTTGTGTGCGGCGAGCGCGCACAGCTGCGGCTGGCGTTCCACATACACCGCCTCATCGAACTGCTGCGCGAGCGCCCAGAAATCCACGCCCAAGCCACCTGTCAAGTCCACAAGCCGCGTGGGGTGCGGCAGGCCGGCGATGAGCTCACAGGCCAACCGGGCCTTGGTGTGCGCGGTGAACTGCGACGAGCACTGCTCCATCGACACACGCGCGGGGTAGATCACGTCGTCGCACGCCGCCCACGCGGGCAGTTTGGTGCGTGCGATGCGCCGTCCGGCGATCTGGTCGAGCGCGAACGGCAGGTCGAGCCCCGGCTCGCCGTGCTTAGCGTGCAGGGCGAGGTCGCGCGGGTCCTCGCCGGCATGCGCGTCGATGAACGCGCGCGTGGCCTCGGATATGTGGATTCGCGTGATGTCGCTCGCGTGCGGCGCGGCATCACGGGGGATATGGTTCGGCATAGCACCATTGTAGGGACATCATTCCCAGCATCATTCCCAGACGGACGTCATACACACAGGGTCAGCATATGTTCTGACATAACGTGAAATGTGGATAGCTGGATTGCCACTATATATGGGATTCGCTGTATTGAGAATCCCTAATTATGCTTGGAATTCCGCCGATTCTCAGCAATGTGGATAACTTCTATCCACATTGTCCACAAGTGGCGAACCATAGAGATATCAACATTTGTGGATTACCCTGTGGATAACTTTCGCCTGAATCCTCACGATATCCCCGACTTATCCACAAGGTTTTCCACATTTGTGGATAACTACATGTGTGTAATTCTCTTGAGCGTCGTCAGTCACCCCAGATTGGCGGTCCAGACCATAGGCTGCAACGCCGGATTGCCCGCGTTGCAGAACGCGAAGACCACCGCCATGATCACCACGAACACACCGCCATAGATGCCGATGCGCACAAGCGTCGATGTGCGCCGCAGCGCGGGCACGCCGTCGATGGTGAGCAGCGTGAGCAGACCTCCCACGACGAATCCGCCCAGATGCGCCTGCCAGGCGATGTTCGGTGTGATGAGCGGCATCAGGAAGTTGATGCCCATCCAGATGAGCATCGAGCGCAGGTCCTCGCCCACCTTGCGGTAGACTACGAGACACGCGGCGAACAGACCGAACAGCGCGCCTGACGCGCCATACGACGCGGTGAGCCAGTTGAACTGGTTGCCGCTCAACGCGGCCCACACCATCATGCCCATGCCGCCGCCGATGCCCGAGACGGCATACAGCACCAGATACGCCCAGTGCCCCATGAGGCGTTCGAGGAACGGCCCGACCGCCCATAATGTGAGCATGTTGAACAGGATATGGAATATCGACCGTGGTTCGTGCAGAAACATCGACGTGATGAACGTCCACGGCTCGCGGAACGCGGAAGCCGGCTGGAACATGCCGAACTGCAGCAGTCCGTTGAGCAGCTGCGGCGCCAGGAAACCCAGCAGCAGCTCCACGATCCACAGCGCGATGCACACCAGCATGATCGCAACGGTCACCACGGGGTCGTTGTTGCGCCAGCGGGCGCGGATGGAGCGCGCGGAAAACACCTGCCGCATATGGGGGGAATCGGGGAACAGACTGAAACGTTGATGTGCCATACCCGCCACCCTACCAATGCGCACAGCCCGACCGGTTCCCGCGCGCGCATGGGGTAAGCTGGAAGGCGGGTGTGCATGCCAGCCGAACCCGACTTGCCATCAGCACAATGCGGTCGCGCAGATGCGGCCTTGGCTTTATGATGGAGAGCAGAGTTGGCTGGGGACACCGGTCAACGCCAACATGGAAAGGAGCCGTCATGGAGAATCATAAGTCTTCAAACGGTTGGAAGTTCTTCGCGCTGCTCTTCGGCGCCCTGCTCGCTGCAGTCGTGGGCGTCTACGTCTACAAGCAGCAGAACCCAGATTACGATCCGTGGGAGGAACCGTGGGAGAACAGCTCTTCCCCCGTTGATCTGACGCTCGCGAAAGGCAAGACGGAAGACGACCTGGACAAGGCCGACGCCCCTGCCGCAGACGCCGCCTGACGGTTCGGATACTGATTGGGACGGCGCATAGCGCCGGCGCCCCAGCATGAAGGCCGCACCACTGTGGTGCGGCCTTTCGCATTGCCCGCATATGCGGCGACAAGGACGTCGCCATGCCACGGCGATGCAACCGTTTTCGGACACCGAATTGCCGCGCAAATCAGTGTGCCATATACTCAGAACCACCATATTGCTGTGTTGCGATCATCGCTGTTTGCAAACGTTAGCGGCACTGTACAACACTGACACCAAGGAGAGCCAATCATGACCGACCCGTTTGCCACGCCTGACCCGCAAGCGCCCCAGGAGCCGACCCCCGTGTACGACTCCGCGAATCCCGCAGGCAGCGCGCCGCGGGCGCCGCAGCCGAACGAACCCGCGCCGGTTCTCTACGGTGAGTCCGTCACGTTCACGGAGACGAGCACGCCTGCACCGAACCCGTCGCCGGCGTACGGTGCGCCCGCAGACCCGTCTGCAGCGACGTTCAGCGCACCCGCGTACAGCGCGCCGGTGGATCCGAACGCCGCGGCATTCAACGCACCTGCTTACGGCGGCGCCCCTGCGGCAGTCGATCCAAACGCGGCGGCGTTCAATGCACCTGCGCTGGCCGTTCCGGCGTATACCGCGCCCGTCTACCCTGCGCCGGCGCCCGTCGACCCGACCGCCGCGACCTACGGCACCCCGACATATGAGGCGCCAACCGTGCCGCCCGCGCCCGCCGCCACGCTGGCATATGGAGCGCCGATGGCGAACGTGCCGCCTGCGCCCGCCGCTTCGTACACGACGAGCACGGGCCTGCCGTACACGGGCACGCCATCGTACGACCAGATGCCGCCGGCGGCAGCCCCGGGCTATGCTCCAGCGCAGCCCGGCATGCCGGTGGGCGCCCCCTACGGCGCCACCGCGGCTGAACCGCCGATCAACATGCCATGGTATGGCATCGACTTCGTGAATGCCATCAAGCGCTTCTTCACCAAGTACGCCACGTTCTCGGGCCGTGCCTCGCGCGGCGAGTTCTGGTGGGTCATGCTGTTCCTCTTCCTCGTCTCCTTCGTGTTCAACATGCTCACCCGCGCCTCCAGTTTCTTCAATGTGCTGAGCGCAATCTGGGGCCTCGCCATACTTGTGCCGCAGATCGCGCTCGCCGTGCGCCGTGTGCACGACGCGAACCTGCCGGGCGGCTGGGTCGCGCTCCCCTACGGCATCGAGGTAGTGGGTGCCATGGTGATCTCCTTCTCGATGGTCGGCACCGTGGCGTCGGGCCTGAGCGGCAGCAGCGGCGGTGTCGGAGGCGGCATGGCCGGCGTCCTGATTGGCTCGCTCATCATGCTCGCCGGCGCAGTGACTGCGATTGTGCTCTTCGCCAAGCAGAGCGACCCGCAGGGCGCGCGCTTCGACCGCCGATAAGCGGCCAATCATACAATCAAGGGCGCATCCTTTGGGATGCGCTTTTTCATGCCCCATGGACCACCCGCCCCACTGTACCCTAATTACGGGCAGCGCCCGTGCTGCTACATAAGAAGACGCCCCGGGCTTATAAACCCGGGGCGTCTTTTCTCGGTCGCTAATGCGCACGGCTCACTTGAGCGGGCCAGTCATCCATACGCGCTCGAGGTAATCCTCGATGGAGCGGTCGGAGCTGAAGTAACCGGAGTTGGCGACGTTGATGATCGCCTTGCGGTTCCACTCGAGCTGATCGCCGTAGAGGGTCTCGATCTCGGACTGGATGTCGTGGTACGCCGTGAAGTCGGCGAGCGTCATGAACCAGTCCTTGGTCAGCCAGTCGGAGACGAGCGGGGCGTAGGTGTCTTCGTCGCCGTCCGAGAACGTGCCCTTGGCAACCATGTCGATGGCGGCCTTGAGGCGCGGGTCGGCTTCGTAGTACTTCGCCGGGTCGTAGCCGTCGGCGTACATCTTCTCGACCTCGTCGACGGTCATGCCGAAGAGGAAGAAGTTGTCGGCGCCCACGCGCTCGCGGATCTCGACGTTCGCGCCGTCGAGCGTGCCGACGGTGAGCGCGCCGTTGAGGGCGAACTTCATGTTCGAGGTGCCGGAGGCTTCCTTGCCGGCCTGCGAGATCTGCTCGTCGAGCTCGGTCGCCGGAATCAGGTACTGGGCCACGCGGATGTTGTAGTTCCACGGGAACACGACCTTGAGCTTGCCCATGACGTCCGGGTCGTTGTTGATGACCTTGGCCACGTTGTTGATGAGCTGGATCGTCATCTTGGCCAAGTAGTAGCCCGGGGCCGCCTTGGCGCCGAAGATCACGGTGCGCGGGGTCACGTCTTCGATCTTGACCTTGCCGCTCTTGATGTCGGCGTAGGTGGCGATGACCTCGAGGATCTTCAGGGCCTGGCGCTTGTACTCGTGCAGACGCTTGATCATCGTGTCGAACATCGTGCTCGAGTCGATGTCGAAGCCGTACTCGCGCTTGGCGAAGTCAGCGAACTTGATCTTGTTGTCGTACTTGACCTGCGCGAACTTCTTCACGAACTCGTCGTCCTGGGCGAGTGGCTCGAGGTTCTTGAGCAGCTCGAGGTCCTCGAGCCACTTGTCGGTGCCGAGGCCCTCGGTGATCAGGTCGGAGAGGCCCGGGTTCGCGAGCTTCATGAAGCGGCGAGGGGTCACACCGTTCGTCACGTTGGTGAACTTCTTCGGGAACAGGTCCGAGAAGTCGCGCAGCGTCACGTCCTTGAGCAGCTGCGAGTGCAGCTCGGCCACGCCGTTGACGTGCTCGCCGGCGTACGAAGCGAGGTACGCCATGCGCACCGACGGGGTGTCGCCGGCGGTCACGATGCGCATGCGCTCGACCTTGGCCTCGTCGTCGGTCATCTCTTCGAGTTCGTGCATGAACTGGTCGTTGATCTTGTTGATGATCTCCATGTGGCGCGGCAGCAGTTTGGAGATGAGGGCGACCGGCCAGACCTCAAGCGCCTCAGGCAGCAGCGTGTGGCAGGTGTAGTTGAAGGTCTTGGTGGTGATGTTCCACGCGGTGTCCCAATCGTAGCCGTACTCGTCGAGCAGGATGCGCATGAGCTCCGGAATGCCGATCACCGGGTGGGTGTCGTTGAGCTGGAAGCAGATCTTGTCCGGGAACGTGGTCAGGTCCGGCTTGTCCTGGTTCGGGTAGAACACGCGGATCGCGTCGTGGATCGAAGCCGAGGCGAAGAAGTACTGCTGCTCAAGGCGCAGCTCCTTGCCGACCTCGGTGGAATCCTCCGGGTAGAGGATCTTGGAGATGTTCTCTGCCTTGACCTGCGGCTTGACCGCGTCGAGGTACTCGGACTTGTTGAAGGTGAGCAGATCGAACTCGTCGTAGCTGCGGGCCTGCCACAGGCGCAGCGTGTTGACGCGGCCGGACTCATAGCCCGGGACCATGTAGTCGACCGGGATGGCGCGGACCGACCAGCTCGGCTTCCACACGCGCTTGCCGTCTTCCTCGACGACCTCGCCGCCGAAGCTCACACGCTGATCGCGCTCATAGTCGATGTGGCCCCACGGGTCTTCGTTGGTCAGCCAGTAATCCGGACGCTCGATCTGGCGGCCGTCCTCATCGAATTCCTGACGGAAGATGCCGTAGCGGTACTGGATGCCATAGCCGAACGCCGGCACACCCAGCGAGGCGAGCGAATCGATGAAGCACGCAGCCAGACGGCCGAGGCCACCATTGCCCAGACCCGGCTCGTACTCGGCGTCGGTCACCTGCTGCGGGTCGAAACCGAGTTCCTTCACCGCGGCTTCGAACTGCTCGGTCAGGCCCGAGTTCAGCAGCGCGTTGCGCAGCTGCTTGCCCATCAGGAACTCCGCGGACAGGTAGCCAACGGCCTTGGTGTTGCCGTTGATCATGTCCTGCTGGGTCTTCATCCAGGAATCCATCAGGTGCTTGCGCACGGCGGTCGCCGCCGCAACGTACACATCCGCCGGCTTTGCCTGCTCAGGCGTGACGCCCTGCGTGTACTTAAGCTCATTACGGATTTCGTCCGCGAACTGCGCCGCGGTTACCGAGGACTTCGGTGCCGTAAGTTCGGTCATATCTATGACTCCTCTGAACATGTCATTTTTCCGTGAACGCACACTGGAATGAGGCCTGCTCTTGTCGTTGTTTGGATTCCAGACGGTCACTCCCGATATGCATACGTTCTCAAACTCAAAATCATAGCATACGCCCGTAGCAAACCCGCCTTGTGCGCGCACCAGTCCGCATTGCGGGACGGGCGGTCATGCATCGCGCCACCATACGCGCCATGCGCAATCCACGCCCGCGCGCACAATGGCCCCATGGCAGTCATTCGCAAAACAGACATCGCCGCGGGGATGCAGGCGTTCGACGACTGGTGCGCCGCCGCACACGCGCTCGAAGGCACCGTGCCGCGCACACAGCTCGCGCCGCAGCTGCCGCGCCCGGTGATGGCGCTCGCCGTGCGCTACTCACTGCACATGCTCGAGCTCAAGGCGCCCGGCCCCGGTGTGGAGGTGCGCGTGGCGCCGTGGGGCGCGATCAAGATCCTCGACGGCCCGGCGAGTGACCCGCACAACCTGACCCCGCCCGACGTGATCGAACTCGACCCGAGTGTCTGGCTGCGCGTGGCGAGCGGCGTCACGACCTGGGACGAGGAACGCGCCGCGGGGCATATCACCGCGGTCGGCGAGCGCGACGACCTCTCCGCATTGCTGCCGCTCGGCTGAGCGCACCCCATACGGATATGCGCGGATTCCATAATATATGGAATCCGCGCATATCCGCCCGGCCACATGGCGCGATGCAGTGTGCGCCGTGCGGCCGAACTCACTCGTGCTTGGTGTGCTTGAGGCTTTCCGGCACTGGCATCGGAATCGGCTTGTGCGGTTTGGGCGCCGGCGTGACCGGCATTTCGCCACTGGTGGCTTTCGCCGCGGCTTCGGCCGCCCACTTGGCGTACTCGTCGAGATCGTCTTCGGGTTCGGTGACTTCCGGCTGCGCCTCTTCGGGCTGCGTGTATTCGTCTTCGACGTCGGCGAACGGGTCATATGAACCGGTACCGGGCTCGCGCGCGCCCAACTCCTTGGCAAGCTCGTCATAATCCGTGTCGGTGGTCAGGTATTTGAGCTTCCTAGCTATCTTCTGCTGCTTGGCTTTCTGACGTCCGCGGCCCATCTGACCCCCTGGGATTAACTGTTTGCTATCGATTCATCACATAAGAGAGTACCACTTATTATGACCTGTGTTGTTGTCTGCTCAGATTTCTACGATGAGACCACTACGATTTCCCGTTTTTTCTTGGCATAAGGACGTTGAAGAGCATGGCTGAAGCACACGAGGCGCGACTGACCGCCGCAGGCAATGAGATGAGCGCGAGTTTCCTCGCAGCGAAGAAACGCTCGGATGAGACGCTCGCGAAGCTCGAGGAAAATCCGGGCAAATTCACCATGCTCACCGGCGACCGCCCGACCGGCCGCCTGCATCTGGGCCACTTCTTCGGCTCGATCAAAGAGCGTGTGGAGATGCAGAACCGCGGCGTCAACACGAACATCATCATCGCCGACTATCAGGTGATCACCGACCGCGACACGACCGAGCACATCGACGACAATGTGCTCAACCTCGTGATCGACTACATGGCCGCCGGCATCGACCCCGAGCGCACGATGATCTTCACGCACTCCGCGATCCCGGCCGAAAACCAGCTCATGCTGCCGTTCCTTTCGCTCGTGACCGAAGCGGAGCTGCACCGCAACCCCACCGTCAAATCCGAGATGGAGTCGTCGGGCCATGCACTGACCGGCCTGCTGCTCACCTACCCCGTGCACCAGGCGTGCGACATCCTGTTCTGCAAGGCGAACGTGGTGCCGATCGGCAAAGACAACCTGCCGCACGTGGAGATCACTCGCACGATCGCGCGTCGCTTCAACGAGCGTTACGCGAAGAAGAACCCGATCTTCCCGGAGCCGGCCGCGATCCTCTCCGACGCCCCAGAGATCCCCGGACTCGACGGCCGCAAGATGAGCAAGTCGTACGGCAACTCGATCATGCTCGGCGCCACGGCCGAAGAGACGGCCAAGCTCATCAAGAAGAGCCCCACCGACTCCGACCGCAACATCACCTTCGACCCCGAGAACCGCCCGCAGGTGGCCGCGCTGCTCACCACCGCCGGCCTGGTGACGGGCCGCGACCCCGCCGAAATCGCCGAGGAGATCGGCAACGGCGGCGGCGGTGCGCTCAAGGCATATGTGACCGAGTCTGTGAACGAGTTCCTCGCGCCGCACCGCGAACGCCGTGAGGAACTGGCGAAGGACATGGACACGATCCGCGACATCCTGCACGACGGCAACCGCCGCGCCAACGCGATCGCGAACGAGACGCTCGACCAGGTGCGTGAGGCGATGGGCATGCGCTACGACCGCTGATCACGAGTCATAGGAGTATAAAACAGTGGCCTGGTGAATCGCGTTGGTGCAGATTGCACGAACGCGATTCACCAGGCCACTGTTTTGCGAACATCCTTGGTGCAATCCGCGACGAAGCGATTCGCCAAGCACGGTCGACTACACGTCATACCGCCATGATTTGTCGGTGATCACGCGCGCCATCGCCAATCCGATCGGCAGGCAGATGATCACCATGAACGCGCGGAACGCCCAGTCGAGCGCGAGCAAGGTCTCGAACTGCCCCAAGTGGAACATCGCCTGGTACATATACATGCCGGGCACCATGATCACGATCGACGGCACGGTCAGGCAGATGCGCGGGTAGCCCAAGTGCGGCGGCAGCATGCCGTGCCTCACCGCGGAACGCCATGCGGACGCCAGCAGTCCGGCGAGCATGGCGCCGATGAACGCGCCGGCTTCCGGGGCCAGACCGTAATCCACGAGTTCGAGCCGCAGGGTGTCGGTGATCATGCCGATCGTGGCCGCCACAAGGCACATGCGCTGCGGCGAGTTGAACATCATCGAGAAGCCCCAGACGCCGATGAACGCGAACAACGCCCGCAGGGCGCCGTTCACCCACGGATTGAGGTTCGGAGATTCGAAGCCCTGTGGGTTGAGATGCACGAGGGACGCGATCATCCACCCCGCGAGCGTGGCCATCAGGATGATGCACAACACGTACATCACCCTTTGCACACCCGAGGGGAAATCGATCTTCGCCATATCGAGGCCGCCGGTGATGAGCGGAAAACCGGGGATCACGAACAGCATCGCGCCGATGTACGCCGTGTCATGCTGCAGTGCAAGCGGGTTGAACAGGCCGATGAGGCGCAAAGTGCCCACGCACGCGAACGCCGCCACGGCCACGCACACGAAGGTCACGAAAAACTGGTTGAGATGATGTGCGAACAGTCGCCGCCGCAGCCACTGGCCGAGTCCGGCGCCGACGAACGCGCCGATCATGTCGTACGGCGCGCCGCCGAGCAGGAACACGAAGGACGCGCATGCGCACGCCGACGCAAGGCCGGAAAGCGCCGGCGAATACAACGGTTTGCGCCGTTCGATCATGTCGAGCCGCTTGTGCACATCACGCACGGTGATCCCGCGCTCCGGCTGCGCGAGCTTGCCGGCCGCCGCCCGCTCGCGGCCGCGTGGCAGATCGAGCTGCTCGGCCTGTTCGCTCGCGGCGTCGCCGCGGCCGTCCGCCTTGACGAGCGCGTCTATGACGGTCTCATTGACTTCGCCGCCCCCGCTGGCCGTGCCGTGGGAGGCGAGCGCGGCCTCGTAATCCTCGACGGCGGCACGCTCGGCGACCCGCGCATGGTGCCGCTCCTCCCGCAGCCGCTTCGCCATGTCCGCAGACACCTGCGACGCGTCACGCATGTCGAGATGCTGCATGAGGCCCGCGGAGACCTTCGTCTCACGGTGGTACATGGAACCGGTGCCGAGATTCACACTGAACCAGTCGGCGAAATGCTCAAGCAGCCAGATGCGCTCGGTGTTCACACCGGTCGTCGGCAGATTAACGACCTCCGTGATGCGGTCCTTGCCGTCCGTGCACGTGGCCTGGATGTCGGTGAGATTCACGTCCGCGCGCACATGCACGTTGAGCGGGTAGGCGATGCGGTGCATCATCTCGCGCACACGGAAGCTGCCGGTGCCCGCCCCCAGGTCGAGCATGCCCACGCGCACGATCACACTCGCCTTGGCGGCGATCCCCGCGTCCGCGATCGGTTTGTCCCAGTCGCGCTCGATGTCTTCCATGTCGAGCGGAATGGAGTGGGAATGGTATTTTCCTACGGCGGTGGCGCCGCTTTTCACTTCTTCCTGCATGATTCCCAATGTAGTTGCAGTGGTGGCCTCCCCCACTTTTTTCGGCACATTCAAAAAGTGGAAGCATGTTCACGCTCACCTTGCAGATTGTGCGCGCTGCAGCGCGCACTTTGTTGAGGGGCGCCCAAAAAGTGCGCGGGACCAATCTCACATCATGGCCCAAAATGCGCCGGTGTAACACAACTGTCGATTCCCCGCGCATACAATGTGCGTGCAACTGAACTGAACTAGGGCTGTGGGCTCGCAACGGCCGGCCAACACAACTGCGGAGGAGCCGCAGAGGACCGACTGACCGAGCAACCCGATGTTTGGAGAAGGAGGTCTGAATGACTGATCAAGAGCAACCACTCACTCCTGCGGATACCGGCGTGGTCACGTCCGGCTTGGGCACGAAAACCCCCGAGGAACGCAAACTCCCCGATTCGTTGAGCAACGACATGGAGTTGTGCCTGGAGATCCTGCGCGGAGTACTTGCCGAATACGATGAATCCCTGCTCACCATGTTCGACACCGTGCGCCAGTATGCAGTGGATGCGAGCGCAGAGCGCTTCTCCGGTGTGCTCACCGACACCCACCCCGAACGCGACGATCTGGAGATGGCCGTCAAGACCATCGACGCGATGAACCTGCATGACGCGCAGCTGCTCGCCCGTGCGTTCGCCACGTATTTCCATCTGGCGAACCTGTGCGAGGAGAACTACCGTGTGTCTGTGCTGCACGAGCGCGAAGCCAAGGTGGACGACAAGCAGGCGATCGACCCCGTCAATGAAATGACAAAGGCCTACCACCAGCTCATCACCGAAATGGGACCGGCCCAAGCCAAGGAACTGCTTGGCCGCCTCGAGTTCCATCCGGTGTTCACCGCACACCCCACCGAGGCGCGCCGCAAGGCCGTGGAGGGCAAGATCCGCCGCATCGCGGAGCTGCTCAGCGCCCACAAATACTTGGGCGGATCGGACAAGAAAGAGAACCTGCGCCGCCTGTACAACGAGATCGACGCGCTCTTCCGCACGTCGCCGACCGCGCTCAAGAAGCCCACGCCCGTTGAGGAAGCGGACACGATTCTCGACATCTTCGACAACACACTGTTCCACACGATCCCGCAGGTCTATCGCCGTTTCGACGACTGGGTCCTCGGCGACGAGGCGGGCCTTGTGGAACCGGTGTGCCCGGCGTTCTTCCACCCCGGAAGCTGGATCGGCTCCGACCGCGATGGCAACCCGAACGTCACCGCCAAAGTGAGCCGTCAGGTGGCCCGCAAGTTCAGCGACCATGTGCTCGCCGCGCTCGAAGAGGCCACGCGCACCGTGGGCCGCAACATGACGATGGAATCCGAGACCACCCCGCCGAGCGATGAATTGCGTGCGCTGTGGAACCAGCAGAAAGAGGTCAGTGAGCGCCTGACAAGCAAGGCGTCGCTCATCTCCACGCAGGAACTGCACCGCGCGGTGCTGCTCGTGATGGCCGACCGCCTGCACTACACGATCAAGCGCGACCACGACCTCATGTACCACACGTGCGACGACTTCCTGGCCGACCTGCGCATCGTGCAGCGTTCGCTCGCCGAAGCGGGCGCCAAGCGCGCCGCGTACGGCCCGCTGCAGGATCTGATCTGGCAGACCGAGACCTTCGGTTTCCACATGGTCGAGATGGAGTTCCGCCAGCACTCCGTGGTGCACGCCCGCGCGCTCGACGACATCCGCGAGCACGGACTGCACGGCGAGCGCGGCCCGCTCCAGCCGATGACGCACGAAGTGCTCGACACGTTCCGCGCGCTCGGTGCGATCCAGCGCCGCAACGGCATCAAGGCCGCGCGGCGCTACATCATCTCGTTCACGAAGAGCGCGAAGAACGTGCGCGACGTCTACGAGCTCAACCGCCTGTCGTTCGCGAACCCCGAGGATGCGCCGGTCATCGACGTCATCCCGCTGTTCGAGCAGCTCGAAGACCTTGAGAACTCGGTGAACGTGCTCGACGAAATGATCAAGATCCCCGAGGTGCAGGCACGTCTCAAGCAGACTGGACGCAAGCTCGAGGTCATGCTCGGCTACTCCGACTCGTCGAAGGACGCCGGCCCCACCACCGCGACGCTCGCCCTGCACTCCGCGCAGGAACGCATCGCGAAGTGGGCGGACGAGAACGACATCGACCTGACGCTGTTCCACGGCCGCGGCGGCGCTGTCGGCCGCGGCGGCGGCCCGGCGAACCGCGCCGTGCTCGCGCAGCCGAAGGATTCGGTCAAGTGCCGCTTCAAGCTCACCGAGCAGGGCGAGGTCATCTTCGCGCGCTACGGCAACCCGGTGCTGGCGATTCGCCACGTCGAGTCCGTGGCCGCGGCCACGCTGTTGCAGTCCGCTCCGAGCGTGGAGAAGACGAACACCGAGATGACCGAGAAGTTCGCGCCGATGGCGAGCAAGCTCAACGAAGTTTCACATGAAACATACCTTGACCTGCTCAATACGCCGGACTTCGCGCCGTGGTTCTCGACCGTCACGCCGCTCACCGAAATCGGCCTGCTGCCAATCGGCTCCCGCCCCGCCAAGCGCGGCTTGGGCGCGAAGTCGCTCGACGACCTGCGCACGATCCCCTGGATCTTCTCGTGGGCCCAGGCGCGCATCAATCTGGCCGCATGGTACGGCCTCGGTTCGGCGTGCGAGGCGTTCGGCGATCTGGACACGTTGCGCAAGGCGTACCAGGAATGGCCGCTGTTCTCCACGTTCATCGACAACATCGAGATGTCGCTCGCCAAGACCGACGAGCGCATCGCCAAGATGTACCTCGCGCTCGGCGACCGCGACGACCTGCGCGACAAGGTGCTCAACGAGATGGAGCTCACCCGCAAGTGGGTGCTCAAGATTGTGGGCGACGCATGGCCGCTCCAGCACCGCCATGTGCTCGGCCAGGCGATCCGCATCCGCTCGCCGTACGTCGACGCGCTTTCGGTGACACAGGTGCTCGCATTGCGCTCGCTGCGTAAGAAGGTGGACAAGGAAGAGCTCTCGAAGAGCCAGCAGGCAGGGTTCATCTACCTGATCCTCTGCACCGTTTCGGGCGTTGCCGCCGGCCTCCAGAACACTGGCTGATGATAAGCGATGCCAAGTGAGGCTGCCGCTACCACGACCATGGTC